>Ga0066637_10001060_pt1 | contig 17421 bp, 10 predicted proteins | sample CryGeyCG2014_020_FD_62737 | JGI IMG/M metagenome (GOLD analysis project Ga0066637, IMG submission 62737) | Groundwater microbial communities from aquifer - Crystal Geyser CG08_land_8/20/14_0.20 | ecosystem: Environmental > Aquatic > Deep subsurface > Groundwater | place: USA: Utah: Grand County...
TTGAGTCTGAATGGAATTAAAACCTGAAAGGTATTGAGACTCGTATAATTTTTTGGACATAATATACAACGGTTCATAGTCTGAATGGAATTAAAACCTGAAAGGTATTGAGACCTGCATGTTTCGTTCTATCCTATCTATTTCTTTCCATGTCTGAATGGAATTAAAACCTGAAAGGTATTGAGACCCGTTTAACACGAGGAAGCTCGCGGTCTTTCTTCACCGTCTGAATGGAATTAAAACCTGAAAGGTATTGAGACTCTAAAATACTATTATACGCTGCATCTTTCATGTCAGTCTGAATGGAATTAAAACCTGAAAGGTATTGAGACTGCGTTCCCATCATCCCAATTCCCATCGACAATGATAGTCTGAATGGAATTAAAACCTGAAAGGTATTGAGACAATTTCTCACTCACTAACTTCTGAATTAAATTCATTTTAGTCTGAATGGAATTAAAACCTGAAAGGTATTGAGACTCTAATAAACCCACTGCAATAATAGTGACCTTCTAAAAAGTCTGAATGGAATTAAAACCTGAAAGGTATTGAGACTCTAAAACACTCTTTACCTTTCCACTTTTTACTTTCGTCTGAATGGAATTAAAACCTGCCTGCCGCCCGATAGGGGGGAAAGGTATTGAGGCCATGTCCTGTATCGGGACAGGAATGTCCCTCCTATCAACAATCGGGATAGTCTGTCTGCCGGCAGACAAGCGCGAATGACGCTACAAGGACTTATCGAAATATTAGAACGCAATATTTTCAGCAGGTTTGCGTATATATCAGTAGGCTTTGATTGCGGAGATGTTGAGAGGCGGCGAGAGGAGATATATGGGCATAAAAGATGAGCTGAAAATGGAAAACCTGGGTGGGGATAAGAATTATATCATCGTTTCAAATCCCGGCGCCGGCAAAACAGAACAGGCGATAAACCACATCATCAACTCAAAGCAGGCCGGGCTGAAAGTTATAGCCGAGCCGTATAAAGCGCTGGCAAAAGAAGTGTATGAAAGGATATGCGATAAAGACACGCCGCTTAAAGCGGCAATATCGACGGGCGACTACAAAGAAGAGGTTGATATCAACAAAGTTGACATTATCGTCGTGACTTACGAGAAGCTGCTTTTTTTACTGGCGTCGGGCAAAATAGACAAAATAGATAAGGTGGTAATAGACGAGTTCCAGCACCTCGGATCCGAAAACAGAGGAACGGTGGTGGAGCAGATATTGATTTATCTTCACTCTCTCAGCGTTGAGCCCGGAGTTATGCTATTAAGCGCGACGGTCAGGAATGTGGAGCAGGTGGCGGCATGGCTCAATTCAATTTCAAAAAAGGGATATGAGATACGGGATGATAAGAGAAACCGGGCAAATGTGGAAATAAAAATTATTGATGGTTTTTCGGAAGGACGCTATGGGCGCGACAAATATGCCGAGATATTAAAAATTATTGCACGGCACCCCGGCGAGCAGGGGCTCATATTCTCACATTCAAAAGCAAAAGCCATGGGACTGGTCGCCTATATCAATAAGAAAACCACCGATTTAGACGACGAAGTGGATGATTATTGCGAATGCGTGAAAGAGAACTGGGCATTTCATACATCGGGCCTGATGAAGGATGAAAGGGAACTTGTAGAGAGAAAATTCAAAGACGGTGAAATAAAGGTGATTTCCTGCACGCCCACTTTGGCGGCGGGGGTGAATTTGCCGGCTGATTATGTGATTGTGGCGGATGTGACTACGGCTATGTGCTGATTTCGAATGAACAACAGAAGCAGATTGGGAACTATCAGGAATACGCAGATAAAATACGGAATAATATATCCGACACAATAAAAAGCGATATTCTTCAGAGAGGCGCGATAGAGCAATCTGTTTTAAAGATGATTTCTTTGTGCGGCGATACCGGCGTCGGAAAGAATGAGTTGATTGAAAAGATTAACGCGTCGTATTATGTTTTTTTATACAAGAATATTCCCAATGAGAATATTGAAAATGCAATACAATGGCTGGGCAGGAACGCGTTTATTAAGATAAGTGACGAAAAATTAGCAATAACGCCAAAGGGGCGTTTCGCCATCAGAAGCACTTTCTCCTTATCGTCGGTAAGTAAGATATACGAGCATTTCCAAAATTACAGCGATTTTTCCGACCAGCGGAAAGTTTTAGCTGAAATATCAAAAATATATGCCGATTTGGACGAAGTGGAAGATAAAGGAAACAAGCATTACGGGCTTATGGTCAGATGGGTGAATAACGAAAGAATAAAAAGAAACGGCCCGCGCCCCGACAGGGATGTGCTGCATATTAAAGGTTTGTATAACGAAATTTGCGGGAGTTTCATTAACTTATGGAAAACAAAGATGCTCAGAGAGGAAGAGGAATTGATGTGGAATCTTTATAACAGGATTGAGTACGGAGTAATAAAAGAAATAGCGCCGTTGATGAACAATCTGCGAAAAGGTGTGGGCAGAATGCAGGCGCTGAAACTCTGGCGACAGGGTCAGAACGAGCGGATTTCAGCGTCGTAATCAGGGCGGATGCAATTTCTTCAGCAGGTTTGCGTATATATCAGTAGGCGGTGGAGATGTTGTGAGGCGATGAGAGGAGATATATGAGCATAAAAGATGAGCTGAAAAAGGTTTTCAATCCCGAGCTTGTGGACAGCGCCGGGCGGAAGCTTAAAGAAATCAACGAGTCCGAGGCCTCGCGGAAAATAAAGTCGGCGGCCAAAAATGCAGGAAGGCAATTTTCAAACAAGCTGGATGAGCTGGCGGAAAACCCGCCGGATGTTTCGGCGATTCATATTTCTCCGGAAGTGAAAAAGAAAGCGGCCAGGGGAATCAACGGTATTGTTTCAATAGCGGCTATCATTTTAGGAATATGGTTAGGAGTGATGGTGGCCGGTTTTATAGGCGGCGTATTCAGGATGATTTTCTAACAGTCTGAGTGTAGGCGTAATATTCGCGCGGGATTTTGGCGCAACGGAGGAGTATATGCAAAAGGAAGAACAGGATTCCACGGAGTCATGGCTGGAAATCGGAAAAATGGCGCTGATGTTGGTAACAACTTTATTGCAAATGTATGGCGAAATGCGTGCAGAAGAAGCGGTTGAGGCAGAGCCAGAGGAAAGAAAAGTGAGGAGCAGAAGAAAAAGGCGGATTAAACATTAAAAGCTTTTCTGCCGGACGTAACATTATTGTTCCCGGAAGAAGGGGGCAGGTTCCGTTCTCCGCGCGTGGTTGAGTGTGAGGTTAATGTGTGCAATGGGGCAGGAAGAGGGTAGAGTTTCTGTGTGTTCGTCCCTGAATAATTTTCAAATATTTACTTTTGCGCAGTAGTTATGGTAAAATAACAATACATGCAGAATAATATTGTTAGGCATAAACAGTCAGGTAGCGGCTATAGATGGTACAAAAGAAAAATCTAAGTAATCCATTTTCCACAGGTGGCGGCGGCGTTCATTTTGAAGCGCATGTCCAGGCGTCATTTGTCGTGCTGATGCTTACCGGTGGGCACGCCCCCCCTGTCTTCCTTGCTGGCCCATTAAGGAAATCAAACTTCAGGGCAAGATCGACGGCTTTGATACAGACGACCTCGTTGTTATCATAGAAGATGTAAACAGCAAGGAACGGCGGAAACTTCTCGGCCAGGTCAAACATTCCATTTCCATCACACAGGGTAGCATCCTGTTTGGGGAGGTGATGCAGGCTGCCTGGAATGATTTCAATAGTCATAAGGTGTTCACAAGGGATAAGGATATTATTGCGCTGATCACAGGCCCGCTCAGCGCGACCGATGCACACAATATACAATGGCTGCTGAACCAGGCGAGGCACACCAAGAATGTTGAGGAGTTTTTCAGAAACGTTCAGCAGGCGAATTTCAGTCCATCCAATAGCATCGAGAAACTGGAGGTTATTCAGCACCACCTGAAGGCAGCAAACGGTGGCAACGATGTTTCAAGGGACGAACTCTATGACTTCCTGAACCACTTCCATTTACTCGGCTACGATCTTGGTAACGAGTTCGGTGTTGTCCTGCCTCTGCTGCATTCCCATATTTCCCAATTCCAGCAACAGTCTCCGCAGTGGGTCTGGTCACGGGTTGTCGATGTCGTACAAACATGGAATCAGGATGCCGGTACCATCACACCCGGCAAGTTGCCAGACGACCTTCTGGAGGCCTTTAAACAAAAGGCTGTGGCAGAGATGCCCGAGGAGTTCAAGGCGGCACAAGATAAACCTATACCCGATTGGACTCAGCACCCGGACGCCACCTATATGGCCTTGGCAGTTCTGATTGGCGCTTGGCAAGACAAGATTCAATGCGATATTGAGGCGGTAACCCAACTGCTCGGCATCAGTTATGACGAGTGGCTAAAGAAGGCGCGGGAAATACTGCACTGCCCTGATAGCCCGTTGTCTCTTAAAAACGGCATCTGGAAAGTTGTCAATCGAGCCGAGCTTTGGAACCTGCTAGGCTCGCGCATCCTTGATCAGAACCTCGATACATTTAGGGTGCTGGCTGTTTCCGTACTGAAGGAGCCGGACCCCGCTTTTGAACTACCTGCCGAAGATCGATACGCGGCAAGCATTCATGGCAAGGTGCTGAAGTGTTCACACATGTTGCGAAAAGGCATTGCCGAGGGTTTGGCCATTCTGGGCAACCAGCCCGATGCGTGTGGTAACTGCTTGCAAGGGAAAGCTGAAGCAACCTGCGTGCTGGTGATACGTGAACTTCTAACTAACGCTAACTGGATTTTGTGGGGTAGCGTCAATAGTCTATTGCCCACCCTGGCCGAAGCCGCCCCCGGTGAGTTTCTTGATGCGGTCGAGAAGGCGATGCGCCTGATGCCCTGTCCCTTTGATGAGCTTTTTTCCCAGGAAGGCAACGGCATCACCGGCGACAATTATTTAACCGGCCTGCTCTGGGCGTTGGAAGGGCTGGCCTGGGACGAACAATACTTGGTCCGTGTCTGTGTTGCGCTTGGTGAACTTGCCAGCCATGACCCCGGCGGTCAGTGGGCCAACCGCCCATCCAATTCGCTTGCAACAATTTTGCTGCCCTGGCTGCCGCAAACGCTGGCATCTGTTGACAAGCGCAGGGTGGCGGTGAGGACGATCTTTGATGAATGGCCGGATATCGCCTGGAATCTGATCATTCAGCTTCTTCCCGGCCAGCACCAGACCTCATCTGGATCGCACAAACCAAGCTGGTGCAAGACAATCCCCGATGATTGGGAAAAAGGCGTTACACATCAGGAATACAGGCAACAGGCATCTTTTTACGCGGAACTTGCGGTGGCTGCAGCAGGCCAAGATACCGCTCGGCTTTTCGCATTGGTTGACCATTTGGACAACCTGCCTAAACCTGCTTTTGGTCAACTTCTCCAAGTTCTTACCTCCAAGCCCATTTCAGAACTTCCCGAAGAGCAACGACTTTCGATTTGGGACCATCTCACGAAATTCACAAGCAAACACCGGCGGTATTCCGATGCGAAATGGGCATTGCCCGACGAACTGATTACCCGCATTGAGCAAGTTGCCGAAAAACTTGTCCCCACAAAACCGTTCAATTTATATCAGCACCTCTTTACTGATCGTGATTTTTATCTGTACGAGGAGAAGGGCGATTGGGAGCAGCAGCGAAAGAAACTCGATACGAGACGTGAAACGGCCATTTCGGAAATCTTTCAGCAAGAAGGTGCTGAGGGTGTCATCCGATTTTCCGAATCCGTTTCTTCACCCAATCAGGTAGGGTACGCACTTGGCGTTATTGGTGATTCAGTAATTGAGCGGACCCTTTTGCCTCATTTTATAGAGATACTTGACAATAAGCGTAAAGCATTGGTGAGCGGTTTTATCTGGCGGCGTTACCACCTCAAAGGTTGGGAGTGGTGCGACGACATCGATAGATCTGATTGGACGCCAGAGCAAGTAGGACAATTCCTGGCTTGTTTGCCCTTTACCAAGGGAGCATGGGATCGCGCTTCTGAATGGCTTCAGGTGCACGAGAGTGAATATTGGACCCGCACCGGCGCCAATGCTTATCAGGCTGATGGCGATCTTGCCCTTGCTATTGAGAAGCTCGTTGAACATGGTAGACCACACGCGGCAATCAATTGCCTGGACAGGATGCGCCATGACAAGCAACCAATCGATACTAATCAATGTGTTAGAGCGTTGCTCGCAGCGCTTTCCTCCAGTGAGCCTAGCTACGCCATGGATTGGTACCACATCGTCGAACTAATCAAGTTTCTTCAAGCGGAGCCTTCGGTTAACCAAGACGACCTTTTTAGAGTGGAGTGGGCATATGTTCCCTTGCTCGACCGTCATAGAGATGCCGCGCCCCAACTCCTTGAAAGCAGACTGGCCAATGACCCCGAGTTCTTTTGCGAGGTAATTCGACTGATCTACCGATCCAAGAAAGAATATCAGTCGTCGAAAGAACCCACCGAGGAATCAAAGGCAATCGCAACAAATGCCTGGCAGCTTCTCCATGAGTGGAAGACACCGCCAGGGACACAAAAAGATGGAACATTCAGCGAAGAGCGTTTCACCGAATGGCTCCACAGGGTAAAGGAAGTCTGTACGGAATCCGGCCACCTGGAAGTTGCACTCATCAATATTGGCGAAGTACTGATTTACATCCCACCCGATCCAGACGGCTTATGGATACGCCGCGCTGTCGCTGCCGCACTGAATGACCGTGAAGCTGATGACATGCGCAATGGCTTTAGAACAGGGACATACAACTCACGCGGTGTTCATTGGGTTGATCCAACAGGCAAACCGGAGAGAGAACTGGCTGAGCAGTTCCGAAGTAAAGCCGAGGAAGTAGAGAACGCCGGTTTTCAGCGATTTGCCGTTACCTTGAGAGGTTTGGCGGACGGCTACGACCGAGAGGCTGAACGAATAATTGGCAATCACAAAGATAGGGATGAAGAATAATATCAATGCCTAACAACCGCATCAACTCGGACTGTCAATTCCGCTGCACTCCATTGCCAGCCGATTATGCGGAACATTAGAGTATCGTCTACCGTCCGGCAGGTGGGCATTAGACATTTGACATTTGGAAAAACTTGATACGAAGTTGCATTTCTTTGAGAGCCCGAAATTTAGTAGAATGAACTTGTGAAAACCAAGCATTCTCTAAATGTGAAATGGCCGACTATCTCTTTTTATCAAAGGGTAGGGATACGGTCAGTTTTGGAATATGACTAAACAATACAAAAGGAGTCAAAAACATGTATTGGAACTGGTATCAAGCACCAGTTATTTGAAGGCAATCAATAGTATCGTTAGTGAATATAATTGCATAATCAAAAAAGAAGATACTTATTATCCAAGAAGCGAAAAAGAGCCATCCGAGAAAACAATTGTTACATTTTGTAGAAACAGCGGGCTTGATAAAGAATCAACATTTGATTTTAATCAGTTTGAGCATTGGTGGCCGAAACATCCTGCGAAGGCCCCGACCTGGGATCTTATATCAACATGCAAGATAGGTAACCAAAAAGGCATTCTATTGGTTGAGGCGAAAGCCCATGAAAAAGAATTGGATTATAAAGGGAAAAAACTGCAGGGAGACGCTAATGAGCAAAGCAAAAAAAATCATAAAGATATTGGCAAGCGCATAAAAGAAACAAGAAGGTCCTTTGAAAGCGGATTGCGCAAATATATTAAGATAGGAATTGAATCACATTATCAGCTATGCAATAGAGTTGCTTCTGCGGCTAAATTAGCAAGCTGTGGGATTCCGGTTATATTGCTATATCTTGGGTTTACGGGAGATAATGGAATTCCTGAATCCAGCCGACCATTTGTTAGTGATGTTCATTGGCAGAGGGCAATGGGCGCATATATGTATGGTGTTTTACCGTTGAATATCATTGGCAAGAAAATTGGAATGAATAACTCTAATAGCAGTATGACCATGTTAGTCAAATCTCTGCCAATAAAGTCAAAGACTGAGAAATAGTATGGGAGAAATAATTGCATTATAAAGCGAATATTACGGTGGGAGCCTTGCTGGTTGGTGAGAGCCGGAAGATTGCCGGACTTATGCTGAGAGGAGTTGATTCAGGGGAATGGAAGAAGGCGGTGGAAGAACAGAATATTCTGCAGAAACTCAGTGCCGCGTCCTCCAAGCGCATCGCGTCTCTTATCCGCGCAAGATTGGCGTTGATGACGCCGGGATTATGGAAGTTGATCAGGGACGGAGATTCAATTACAGCTAAACATGCCTGCTTGGCGGCGGCAATTAAGCACTGCAGACTTTTGGGAGACTACCTTGATATTGTTGTGCGCGAGCAATTTAAAAAAATGGAAGATAGGCTTATACCGAGATTGTGGGAGGATTTCATTGTTGGTTGTAGGCAAAGGGATCCGGGGATGGATGAACTTGCTCCTTCTACCGCAATGAAAATGAGAGGCAACATCCATAAGATTCTCAGTGAAGCCGGATATTTAAAAGACAGCAGGAAATGGATTCTGCAGAGAGTTGATATTTCCCGGGAAATTTTAGACTATTTGGAAGAAAATAAGGAAGAGTATGTTTTGAAATGTATAAAGGCAACTAAATGAGCGCAAATTTAACTGAACGATTGAACAAAATACTGCCAAAGATAACATCTCATCAGTTCTTAAAAGGCAAAGGCCTTGGGAATGAGCTTGCCTTTTACATATTTGATTATCCTCCCGAAGAAGAAATAACTATAAGAAAACATATCCAGTTTCTCAATGATAAAATAAAAAAACAACGCCCTCCCATTAAAGTTCTTCATATAAATTTATTTCAATTCATTATTGAGCACCTGAAAGATAAAAAAATTCTGGACAGGTCGTTTTCCATGGAGCAAAAGCAGGGTGGCGCAGAATTATTGAAAGCGCTTAATGCGCCTTTAAGAGCGGAAAGGATAGTTTCACTGATAAGTTCTAATTTTCAACCGCAAAAATATGACATTGTGTTAATGGATGGTATTGGCAGTGTTTGGCCGTTGGTTAGATCGCATTCATTATTGAATAATATCCAACCGATTATGGGGAGTATCCCTTTAGTGGTATTCTACCCTGGCAATTATGACGGGAAAGCACTAAAATTATTCGGCAGGATACGCAGCAACAATTATTACAGGGCGTTCCCATTGGTGACATAAACGAGAGGAATGTATAACCGCGGATTTAATTTAAGGAGTTAGATTATGAAGATTCAGGAACTATTTTCAAAAGATATTTTTAGAGCGATCAATGGTGTTGTAAAAGCGGAACAGCAAGATGCCGAGGCTATTTGGCAGGAACTGGACGAATTTGTTGTGACGAAAGAACTTCTGAGGCATTTTGACCGGTTCTTTTCGGTTTATTCAGACGCAATTGAGCGGCCGGGTGAGGTTGATGTGTCAGGCACAATCGGCGTATGGGTGTCCGGATTTTTCGGTTCGGGCAAGTCACATTTTATTAAGGCCCTTTCTTATCTTTTTAGCAATAATGAAGTTGCGGCGCACGGCAAGAAGAGAAGAGCCATAGAATTCTTTGAAGAAAAAATAGACGATGCTCTGCTTTTCGGAACAATAAAAAATGCGGTCGCAAAAGAAACGGATGTCATTCTGTTTAATATAGACAGCAAGGCGGATCAGTCAAAAGGCAAGGATGCTATATTAGCGGTATTCCTCAAAGTGCTGAATGAATTGCAGGGATACAGCCCTGACCATCCGCATATTGCTCATATGGAGCGTTATCTTGAACGAAAAGGCAAACTGGAATTATTTCAAAACACATATCAGGATTTTGTCGGCGGCGATTGGAAAGAACAGCGCGATAGTTATATGTTCAATCAGGATGAAATTGTAAAATCGCTTGCTAAAACTCTTGGACAGAGCGAAGAATCCTGCCATAGGTGGATAGACAATGCGGAATCAGATTTTTCTTTGAGTGTTGAGAATTTTGCCGGATGGGTTAAGGAGTATTTAGACTCCAAAGGTCCTATACGCAGAATATTCTTTTTCGTTGACGAAATTGGACAGTTTATCGGGCAGGATGGCCACCGTATGCTAAATCTGCAGACAATTATTGAAAATCTCGGTGTCGCCTGTTCAGGCCGCGCCTGGGTTGTTGTTACATCGCAGGAGGATATAGATAAAGTTTTAGGATCTTTCAGCAATGCCCGCACAAATGATTTTTCAAAGATTTTGGGAAGATTCAAAACACGGCTTTCACTTTCAAGCGCCAATGTTGACGAAGTTATCCAGACAAGAATTCTTAAGAAGAAAACAGAAGTTGTACCCGAGTTGAAGGGAATTTATAATAAAAATGCCGATATCCTTAAAAATCAATTATCGTTTACCAAAATAGGAATGACCTTAACACCGTACATCAGCGAGGATGATTTTGTTAAGAATTATCCCTTTATACCTTACCAGTTTATACTTCTGCAGAAGGTATTTGAGACTATTAGGAAAGCCGGAGCCACCGGCCTTCATCTTGCGCGAGGCGAACGTTCCATGCTTGATGCCTTTCAAATCGCAAGTCAGATAGTGGCGCATAAAGATACGGGAGTGCTGATTCCGCTTTATTTTTTTTATAAGTCTATTGAAAGCTGGCTGGATACAGTGGTGTTGAGCACAATGGAACAAGCGGGCGAAAACCCATCTTTGCACGAATACGATGTATTGATGCTGGAAACTTTATTTATGATACGGTATATTGACGAGATAAAAGGGTCTGTTGATAATTTGGTTACTCTCTGCATAAGCAGCATTGATGACGACAGATTAGCCCTCCGGAAAAAAATAGAAGAATCATTGCGCCGACTGGAAAAAGAAACGCTAATAGGAAAGAGCGATGAAAATTACTTTTTTCTGACCAATGAAGAACAGGACATAAGCCGTCAGATAAAGAATGTTGAATTAGACTTCGGAGAAGAGAGTAGGTTATTTGGTGATATAATATTTGCCGACATTCTTAAAGACAACAAAAAGCACCGATATTCTAAAACAGGAAAGGATTTCAGTTTAAACCGCCTGTGTGACAAACGGACTGTCGGCAGCCGCATTGAACAGGGGCTTTTGATTTCAACTATTACCCCTTTCTGCGAGGATTATAAAATGTATGAGCCGGCGCGTTGTATAGGCGAAAGCACTGACGAGGGCGGCTGTATAATAATCAGGCTGCCGGATACAGACAATCTTACTCCGGAATTACGGACTTATCTTAAAACAGAAAAGTATATCCGGCGAAAAAATGACGGGAATCCGGAAGTTGAGCGTATATTGAGAGACCGCAAGAATGAGAACCGGGACCGCAGGGGGCGTCTTATTGAGATGACAACAGGGCTGCTGGCTGACGCGGAGTATTATGTCGCGGGGCAAAAGTTGGCAATAGATACTGTTGATACTACGGTGGCGTTGTATAGAGCCTGTGACTATCTCATTGATAATACATTCAGCAAGATGAATTATATTGAACAGCATTGTTCCAATCCGCAGATGGAAATTCAGTCGGTCCTTCGAGCTGACGATATGGCGCAGATTGCAATTAATATGACTTTGCCGGCATACAATTCCAGGGCAATTGCTGAAATGAGGGTGTATATTGACCTTTGCACGCGCACAAGCAAACAGATTGTCATGTATGACCTTGTTGAAACAAAATTTTCCGGACGCCCGTACGGGTGGCCGGAATGGGAAACAGCGCTTCTGCTGGCAAGAATGCTCTCGGTGGGCGAGATTCAGTTAGTAATGAACAACTCTGTTATTGATCGTCATAGAATTTTTGAGATTATCCCAAAAATAAGCAACTGGAAAAAAGTGACGATAAAACAACGGAAGAAGGTGGATAAACATAAACTTGAAAATATGAGAAAGATAGGACAGGAGATGTTCGGCGAAATGGGCCCCGATAACGAGGACGACTTGTTTTTATTTCTGAAAAGCAAAATAGGTGAATGGGAGAACAAGCTGAAGCAATATCAAACTCTCGCTGATACCGGCAATTATCCGGGGGGAAAAGAGATTGGAGAAGGCCTTCGCCTTACATCAATACTTTTAGCAGCGAGAGAAAGTTTTTTGTTTATGGAGAGATTCGATGAAATAAAAGATGAATTAAAGGATTTTTCCGAGGATTTTCATGATATTGATAACTTTTATCAAACACAGCGTCCGGTGTGGGAACGTCTTCGTAACAATTACGCGCATTTTAAGCTTAATGCATTAGAACTTGAAAAGAACGAAGTTTGCCGCAAGGCATTAAGCAGAATGGGAGAAATATTAGAAGCTCAAGCCCCGTACAGTCTAATACAGGAAATTGATGCGTATATTGATACTGTCAATAAAACCAATGAAAAACTTATAACATCGTTTAGGGAAAAATCATTAGCTGAAATAGACAAAATGATTAGAGAGCTCTCTGCCGAAGCTGAAAAAGCCAGTCAGGATGTTGTGTCAATTTGCAAACCGCTTGATTTGCTTAAAGAGGCGGCCGTTAATGAAGTGAGCCTTGCCCACTTCAAACAGATTGAAGCCCGCGCGCTCTCTGTGTTTGATGGTCAGATCCAGAAACTTTCAGAGTTGGGCAACGAGTCCACAAAAGAGCAAACGGTAAAAATCAAGAGCATAAAAGAGGTGAGCGCGGGCTCGTTTTCAAAGAAATCATATATTGAGACGGAAGAGGATGTTGAGGAGTTTTTGGGCGGACTGAAAAAAGAAATCCTTGAGGCGCTCAAGAAAGGAAATAAAATCCGAATTGTGTAAGGATATGCCAGGCCTATAAATTATGAACAAAAATAAGTTAAAAGTTTATGCTCAAGCAGCCCGCCGTGAGTTTATTAAGGCGGTAACGGAAAAAGCTAATCTTTACGGTATTACAGAGAAATCTATTGCGCCCGGCAAAGTGGACGGCGACTTTATAATAATAGATGGACGCCCTTTTCCTAAACAGGTTGATGCGCATAGGGCAGTATTGAAAGAGAGAATAAACCGCAAAGGATTTGCCTTTGTAATGGAAGAAAACGCATATACCTGGTTTAACAGGTTTGCCGCCATCCGTTATATGGAGATTCACGGTTTTCTTTCTCACGGCTACAGAGTATTGAGTCATCCTTCCGGTATAGGCACGCCTGAGATTCTTGAAAAAGCTCAATATGTTGATATGAACGGGCTTGATAAGGAAGAAGTAATCAAACTTAAGATGGACGGCACAAAGGACGAGGAATTATACTGCAAACTTCTTATTGCCGAATGCAACCAGTTAAGCGAAGCAATGCCGTTTCTCTTTGAGAAGGTTAGAGATTATACGGAACTTCTGCTTCCAGGAAACCTTTTGCACAGCGATTCCATTATCAGGAAGATGGTCAACGAAATAGACGAGCAGGACTGGCAAGAGGTTGAGATAATCGGCTGGCTGTACCAGTTTTATATTTCGGAGAAAAAAGACGAAGTAATAGGCAAGGTGGTAAAAAGCGAAGATATTCCTGCCGCGACACAGCTATTTACACCAAATTGGATAGTAAAATATTTGGTACAAAATTCACTTGGCGCGCACTGGTTGAGAACATATCCGAATTCAGCCCTGAAATCAAAAATGGAATATCATATTGAACCTGCTGATCAGTTGGACGATGTCAATGCCAAAATAAAAGAGATTACGCCTGAAACGCTCAATCCCGAAGAATTAACGCTTCTCGATCCCGCAAGCGGCTCGGGACATATTCTTGTGGAAGGATACGATTTACTGAAAGAAATTTATCTTGAGAGAGGATACAGGAAACGTGATATTCCCAAACTCATTTTAACAAAGAATCTTTTTGGCCTTGAGATTGATGACCGCGCCGCCCAGCTTGCGGGTTTTGCTCTTATGATGAAAGCGAGGGGAGACGACAGAGGAATCTTTGAGAAACACATTCAGCCCAATGTTGTGAGCATCAAGGAAAGTAATGGAATGGAAAGCCGGAAAGATTTAGGGGAACTGATAGAACTTTTCAAAGACGCGAAAACTTTTGGCTCCTTAATTCGAATTCCCGAAGACATAATTAAAAAATTACAGAATTGGGAAAATACAATAAGCGCATTGGATAAGTCCGGAAACTTATTTAAGAAAAAGGAAGCTGAATCATTCGCGCCATTTCTGAGACAGGCAAAGATACTCTCAAGAAAATACGATGCGGTTGTGGCCAATCCCCCATATATGGGCGGTAAAGGGATGAATGCGATTCTCAAGGATTATGCAAAATCTCAATATCCTGATACAAAATCCGATCTTTTTGCAATGTTTATAGAGCGGGGGTTCGAACTGGCAAAAGAAAGCACAGGCCATAATGCAATGGTGACAATGCAAAGTTGGATGTTCCTCTCGTCGTTTGAAAAGATGAGAGAAAAGCTATTTGAAATGTCAGCTATTCGTAATATGGTTCATATGTCTAACGGCGTTATGGGTATTGCTTTTGGAACAAACGCAACGGTGTGGTTTAATAAGAAATTGCAGAAATATAAAGGGAGTTTTTCCTATGTTGATTATAGTGAATTGACAGATAGAAATATACCCAAAGAATTTCCTATTAAAAATAATCGGTTGAAGGATGCATCTTCGGACGATTTTAAAAAGATTCCCGGTTCCCCGATTGCGTATTGGGTGAGTGAAAAGATACGAAAAGTTTTTGAAGAGAAAGGTCTTCTTTCTAGTGTGGCAATGCCCCGACAGGGACTGGCAACAGGGGAGAATGAGCGCTTTGTAAGAACTTGGCAAGAAGTCAGCCAAGTAAATACAATGTTTGCCTGTGAATCTATTCAAGAATCTGTTCAATCAAAAAGAAAATGGTTCCCTTATAATAAAGGTGGAGATTTTAGAAGATGGTGGGGAAACCAAGAATTCGTAGTAAATTGGCATCATGATGGTAAGGAGATTCGTAATTATGTAGACGAGAATGGCAAATTAAGATCTCGTCCTCAAAACATAGATACATATTTTCATTCTTCGGTATCGTGGTCGAAGATTAGTAGCGGTCAAGCATCCTTTCGTCTATTTCCAGAAGGTTTTATTTATGATGTCGCAGGAACGTCAATATTTGCAAAAGATAAAAACCAACTACTAAAACTTTTAGGCTTTGCTAACAGTTATGTCACAAAAAAGGTTCTTGAAATTCTATCACCTACTCTTAATTTTGAAGTTGGGCATATCGCGTCACTTCCCTTTAATTTTGATGTCATTAACCAAGATAGCCTTAATAATATAGAAACGATAATTAGTATTACAAAAGATGATTGGAATGCTTATGAAATCTCATGGGATTTTATTGATTTACCGATTTTACGATTCAAAAAAAAGGATTTAAATAGTATTTATCATAGTTATTTAGCTCAATGCCAAGAATCTGTTGACAAGATGAAACAACTTGAAGAAGAGAATAATCGCATATTTATTAAAGCTTATGGATTGCTAGATGAAATATCTCCAGAAGTTCCAATTGAAGAGATCACGCTGTTTGCCAATCCAAAATATCGCTTCAGAGGTGAATTAACAGATGAACAGCTTGAAGAGCGGTTTAAATCAGATACAGTAGAAGAACTTATAAGTTATTCAATCGGTTGTATGATGGGACGCTATTCTTTGGATAAACCGGGCTTGATTTATGCTCACAGCGGGAATAAGGGATTCGACTCTTCGCAGTATAAAACTTTTCCGGCCGATGATGATGGGATTATTCCGATAACGGATAGGGAATGGTTTGATGATGACGCGGCTTGTCGTTTTTTCCAATTTATTGAAGCTGTCTGGGGCAGGGAAACTCTGGAAGATAACCTGGAATTTATAGCGGATTCAATAGGCAGGAAGACAAATGAATCCGCGCGTGAGGCTGTTCGGCGGTATTTTGTTAATGAATTTTTTAAAGACCATTTGAAAACTTATAAAAAACGTCCAATATACTGGCTGTTTACGAGCGGAAAAGAAAAGGCGTTTCAGGCGCTTGTGTATTTGCACAGGTATAACGAGGGAACCTTGTCCCGTATGCGGACTGAGTATGTGCTCCCGCTTCAGAGCAAGATAACCGTGCGGATTAAACAGCTTGCGGATGATATTGAGCACGCTTCATCAACAAGCGCGTCAAATAAAATCAATAAAGAAATTACTAAGTTAAGACAGCATCACGGGGAGCTTCTTCATTTCGATGAAAAACTCCGCCACTTTGCTGATAAGAAGATAAAACTTGACCTTGATGACGGGGTAAAAGTAAATTACGGCAAGTTTGGAGAACTTCTGGAAGCGGTAAATGCAGTGACCGGAAAGAAATAATGACAGAGCATCAAAATATTGAATATAAACAAAGCTGGCACGACGACTACTTAAAATGGATATGCGGTTTTGCTAATGCCGGCGGCGGAACTATTTATATCGGAAAAGATGACACAGGCAAAATTGTCGGTGTTTCCCAATATAAAAAGTTGACGGAGGATTTACCAAATAAAATTCATGACATTCTCGGAGTTATGGCAGAAGTGAATTTAAAGAAAAGCAAGTCTATTTATTTTATTGAAATTGTCGTGCCCCCATATTCAGTGCCGATTTCTTATAGGGGAAGATATTATTATAGAAGCGGAAGCGTTAAGCGGGAATTAACAGGAAGCGCCCTTAATGAATTTTTGCTTAAGAAGACGGGACAAACATGGGATGAGGTAATTGAGCCGCGAGCAAAATTGTCTGATATTGACAAAAAAAGCGTTCAAGTGTTTTTGAAATCGGCCGCTCAAGCGAAACGGTTTCCTGCTGATGAGAAATTATCTCTTAAGGAGTTGCTCGTTAAATTGCAATTAATGGAAAAAGGAAAACTAAAGCGAGCCGCGCTTGTTTTATTCGGAAGGGAACCAATGAGGTTTTTCCCGTCTATGTTTGTGCGGCTCGGCCGGTTTGGAGAATCAAAGGTGGATTTACGATTCCAGGAATCAATCGAAGGCAATTTAATACATTGTTTACAAGAGGCAATAGACCAACTGGACCATAAATTTCTCATTAGCCCTGTTTCATTTGAGGGGCTTCACAGGATAGAGAAGTGGCAGTATCCGCTTCCGGCGTTACGTGAAGTATTGCTCAATGCGCTCATTCACAGAAACTATATGGGAGCGCATATTCAAATAGAAGTTTATGATGACAGAATAAGTTTCTGGAATGAAGGAGGGTTGCCGGAAGAATTGACGGTAGAACTTTTAAAAAAGAAACATTCGTCACAGCCGCGAAATCCGCTTATTGCCGGCGTCTGTTTTAAAGGTGGTTATATTGACGCATGGGGCAGAGGGATAAAAAAGATAATTGATGCCTGTAAAGAAGAAGGCTTACCTGACCCCGAATTTGAAGAGACATGCGGCGGGCTTTCAGTAACACTTTTTGCCAGAGAGAGTAGTGATAAAGCCACACGGCAAGTCGGGAC
>Ga0066637_10001062_pt1 | contig 17405 bp, 18 predicted proteins | sample CryGeyCG2014_020_FD_62737 | JGI IMG/M metagenome (GOLD analysis project Ga0066637, IMG submission 62737) | Groundwater microbial communities from aquifer - Crystal Geyser CG08_land_8/20/14_0.20 | ecosystem: Environmental > Aquatic > Deep subsurface > Groundwater | place: USA: Utah: Grand County...
TTTTAGAATTATAGTAAATCGGAGAGGTGTCCGAGCGGCTGAAGGAGCATGCCTGGAGAGCATGTGTAGTCGTAAGGCTACCCTGGGTTCGAATCCCAGCCTCTCCGCCATTGTTGACGCTCAGGCGAACCCTGGCAGGCGTAATAAGCCAGGGGCGCCGTGAGCCGAAGTGAGGAAATATGAACAAAGAAATAACCACAACTAAAATAGCGATTTTTCGGAAACGAGAGATCAGAAAGACCATCCATGATAATGAATGGTGGTTTGTAGTTAATGATGTTGTATTAGCGCTTACCGACTCGCCCAATGTTCAGGATTATATCAAAAAGATGCGTAAGCGTGATACTGAGCTTAGCAAAGGGTGGGGACAATTTGTCACCCCCCTTTCTGTCAAGACATCAGGGGGAGATCAAAAGCTTAATTGCGCCAATACTGAAGGTATTTTCCGCATTATTCAGTCCATCCCATCCCCGAAAGCCGAGCCGTTTAAGCGTTGGCTAGCCAGGGTCGGGTATGAACGAATTCAGGAAATCGAGAATCCGGAGCTTGCCACAAAGAGAACGAGGGCTTTATATAAGGCAAAAGGGTATAGCGATGAATGGATTGAGAAACGGATGCGCGGTATCGCTATCCGTGAGGAGCTAACTGACCAGTGGCAGAAACGCGGTATCAAGGAGCAAAAGGAATACGAAATATTAACCGCTGAAATATCCAAGGCGACATTTGACATGACGCCTTCTGCTTATAAAAAGCACAAAGGGCTCAAGCGTGAAAATTTGTGGGATCATATGACCGATCTTGAACTTATTTTTTCGATGCTTGGCGAAGCTTCCACCAAAGAGATCGCGATTAATAAAGATGCGCAGGGTTTTATTGAGAACAAGCAGACCGCCTTTGAAGGCGGTGCTGTTGCGGGTAATGCTAGGAGAGAGCTTGAACGCAAAAGCGGGAGAAGGGTAATCAGTAAGGAAAATTATTTAAAGTTATCCCAAAATAAGAAACGATTAAAAGAGGTGCACAATGGTTAAGAAAACAGTCCTTGTTAGTATTTTTATATTGCTGATTACTCGTTGTGTGTTTGCTGAAACACCTGAACAAATTACCCAAGCGTGGAAGGAGCGTGGATTTGTAGCTCTTTCTAGGGTTGATGCTCTTTCAGGAAAAGAGGATACAAAATCAAAATATCAGTATCTTTTGGAATATGCTTTTGCCATGCACGCAACAACTGAAAAATCCAATGAATTTGCCTTTGTACATAAAACTGAAAATAACTTAGATTTTTATAAGATAATTCTGAATAAAGGAAAAAATCCAAAGCCGGTAATTGGAGGAGATGAGACTGGCCTTTTTGTGATAAATTATATTTACGATCACAAAACGGGGGAATTCATTGGTACCAAGATTGAATTATTGCCGAGGGGTTGGTATATTCACTCAAATCCAGCGTTGCCAAACGCCCTACTGCTTGACGTAACGACTGATCAAATATTTATTGTGTTCGATCTTTTAAATCCCATGAATTCTTATGTCGAGAAGATGGAATAAAATGGTTTTAATTCTTTAGATTACTCATGAAAAATGTAAGCAAAGAAAAAGATTCACGGGTTTTTCCCGTGGGTTTGCTAATTACAGGCAAAGATTTTAAACGAGCTTGTGAAATAATATCTGAAAAATATCCAGATAGGCATTCCTCTTTACCAAATACCGAGTTATACAAGGTTAGGCTCTATCTGATTGGCCATGCGTTTGAGCTTCTCTTTAAAGCAATTCTACTACAGTGCGGCATTCCATTAACAGACTTAAAATCTAAGCGATTTGGTCACGATATTATTGTCTTGGTGAATAAAATTGAAGAATATGCACTTTTTCCGTTGTCAGATACAGATAAGGCGTTACTCAACCTTTTAAACGTTTATTACAAGGAAAAAGATTTTGAATATCACATTCGAGGAGCTAAAACGTATCCCAATGTTTCTGATTTGGTTCAATTAAGTGTTCGTTTATTTGATTCGGGGGAAAAGTGGTTACGTGGACAAATAGCGCAGAAATCTGTTAAATGAGTAAAAGTTTTGTAGTATTGCGCTGTTGGCAACTTTTTTTCGTTTTCACAAGTAATTGAATCTCTTGGAGATGCAGGGTTCGCCTGGCGTCCACGACTACCCGCCATTTTTGCCTGAGGTTTACACTGGCAAAAATGTCCCGAGCAACCATAGCCTAAGGTAGGTTGCGAGGGGCAAAACAACTTAAGCTAGGGCGGGACTTGCGTCCGAAAAATGTTTCCCGCCTAAACCTGACTTTAAGCATACATGTGCGGGATCCCGTTCATGGATAGCGAAAAGTTGGGCATAGACGGGAAAGGGGCAAACCCACGGTTTTCCTCTTAATATTCCCCTGATGATTCTTGATACTGGAAAGCAGTATAATAGGTTAGGCAATAAATGATTAGAAAAGCGCAAGCCTATAATATTTTAATAACTATCATTTTTTTGATCCTTGTCCCGGCGATTTTCCATATCACATTTTCATGTTTTGGTTTCAACCCGACCGACGAAGGGGCTGTCCTAGCCGGCGCAAGAAGGATTGTAGAAGGACAAATTCCTCATCGCGATTTTATATCTATACGTCCGACATTTTCGTTTTTTCTACATATTCCTTTCGTTATTTGGGGAGGATCTTACACGTTTTGGCTGTCTAGACTTTTTGCATGGTTCCAGTGCGCGTGTATAGGATGGGCCTGGATGTTGATTACAGGTAAAGCAGCGGGCTTGTTTTATAATAAGGTAGAAAAATTTTTATATGCCATAATAGCTTTAATGTGTTCCGTAAATATTGTGCCAATAATGGCATGGCATACACTCGATGGTTTATTTTTTTTATCAGTAGGATTTATTTTTTGTCTAAAAAGGGCACACCGTGAAAAATTTTTCGGATATGCGATTATAGGTTTATCTTATTTATGTAAACAATCCTTTCTGCCAGCCGTTTTTATTTCTATTTTAATTCTTGGCGATTTTAGACGTATTTCATTGTGGATAGCCGCAAGTATCCCAGCGATCGTTTATACTATATATCTTTGGCTGGGAAAAGCTATACCGGATGCCCTTGTGCAACTAACATTCTACAACAAAATCCTCTATTTTTCATACGTAATAAGACCTTATTTTGCAAATATATCGTTATTATACGGGATTATAGCAGGTTTTTTTTCAACGTATCTTATTTTTAACCATAAAGTTTCACATAATCCGCCGTTGCGCATTGATGTTAAGCGATTAATAGGATTACTTGTTTTGTACGCGTTATTTATGTTTGGCGCCATGGAACTGGTTCGGAATAGATATAATATATTTTCATTCTGTCTTTTTGGCGCAGTTATTGGTTTAGCCATATATTTTATTATTGCAAAAAAAGGAATAAAAGAAAGTGATATTTTAAAGATTTGTTTTTTAGGATTGCTGGCTAGCTGGTGCACGTCTTTATCCCTGGGTTACAACTATCCATCCTTAGCCAGCGGCCCCCTAGGTCTTGTAATTTTAGCAGCCATATCTCTTTCTTGCGAGCAAGACGACAAGAAGTATACGATGAGGCGCGTGTCAGCTATACTTAATTGCGTAATTTTGGCAGTATTTGCTCTTAGTTTTTTTGTAGCCAGGCTCAAATATCCGTATAGAGATAAGCCGGCATGGGAGCTTAATTCAGGTTTAGGCGGAGTACTTAAAGGAGCAAATCTGATCAGGACGAACTCAGTTACATATGAGTTTTTTGAAGACTTAAAATCAGCAATTGATAAGGCTAATGGAAAAATCTATGCTATAATTCCAGATTTAGCAGCATATTGGGTAAAATCCGAGCAGGTAAATCCGTTGCGGGTAGATTGGGTAAGCCCGGTCGAAATAGGTAATAAGGCAGCAATGGATAATTTTACAAAAGGTCTCAAATATCGTAGGGGAGATATTATTTTTATAGTTGGGAAGTTTGATATACGTTCGTTGGCATACGGGCTTGAGCCTATTTCAGATACTGAGCGATATGAAGTAGTGTATTATATCCGCACTAATTTTGCTAAAATAGGGGAAACCAAGTTTTTTGAATTGTATAAGTAATGTTTTTCTTTAAAATTGTCTATGATATAATATTCTTAAATATTAAGTTTGATTTGAGAAGTATTAATAAAGAAAGGAAAGGCAAAAATGAAAAAACTATTCGGCATCATTGTTGTAGTGCTAATTATATTAGTCGCGCTCTCTTTCGCTAAAGATATTATAGCGAAGACTGCGGTATCAGCAGGAGTAAAGGTTATTACCGGTTTAGATTTAAGCATGAGCAGTATGCATGTGGGGATATTCAAAACTCTGGTGGATATAAAAGATATGAAGCTGCACAATCCGTCAAATTTTCCTGACAAATTAATGGTGGATATACCTCAAGTTTATGTAGATTATGACTTAGGCGCTTTTTTAAAAGGAAAAGTGCATTTGGAAAAAATGAGATTGGATTTGAAGGAATTTATTGTTGTGAAAAACCAAAAAGGCGAACTGAACCTTGACTCATTAAAAATAGCCAAGGGAGATAAACAGGCGGCGGCGCAAAAAGAAGCCGAAAAAAAAGGCATGCCTGAAATGAAGATAGATGTTTTAGAACTTAAAATAGGCAAGGTTATATATAAGGATTATACATCAAGGACCCCTCCATCAGTTCGAGAATTCAACGTGAATATTAACGAGCGGTATGAAAATGTTACAAACCCCTACACGTTTGCAAGCCTGATTGTATTTAAAGCTTTAATGAATACCTCGATTGCTAGCCTTGCCAATTTTGATCTGGGGCCTTTGAAAGAAGGTTTAGGCAACACCCTGGGGGCGGCGACTAAGATAGCTGGGGAGACTGCCACCAAAGCGCTAGAAGTAGGCAAAGAGTTGGGGGCGCAGGCAACGGAGACCGCTAAAGAAGCTACGAAGGGGACTACGGAAGCAATTAAAAACCTTCTACCTTTCGGCGGCGGACAAAAATAAGCAAAAGACAGACGCGTTTGAAAAATTCAAACAGTTAAATAAACCCCCCACGTTGAATAGGGGGTTTATAATAAGAGTTTATGTGAAGAAAATCACAAAAACCTTGACGCTCTTCCAAATCGTAATGAATTGACATTCTGCCTACCCGCATTATAATATAACTAAATAGAAAAATGCCCGATCGTAAAATACTTTTAACAATCCTTCCGGTCTTTTGGCCAAAGATGCCTCCTATAGGCTTAGGGTATCTTCAAAGTTTCCTCATCGAAAAAAATATAAATGCGGAAATTCTGGATTTAAACAATATTTTTTACAACCTCTCGAATGATAAGTTAAAAAAAGAGTGGCTTATAAGCTGCAATTTGCCGCTCGAAAAAAATATACTTTCGATAATCAAAGCAGATCATCCGAAAAAATTTAATGATCTTATAGATAGAATATCTTCTTATGATGTAGCAGGTTTTTCTTGTTTTAAAAGTAATTTTAAAAGTACGCTGGAGGTGGCGAGGCTTGTTAGATATAGGAGAAAAGATATAAAACTAGTCCTTGGCGGACCCGAAGTCACCAGGCAATTTTTTAGAACACGCGGGAAATTTGGCAAAGACTTAAAAGACTCCGTAGATTTTTTAGTCGTCGGCGAAGGGGAGCCATCATTCTATAACTACCTAACTAGTGGGCACAACAATGATAAAGTATCAAGCTTTCAGCAATTAAAAGATTTAGAAGATGCCCCTTTCCCTAAATATGCCGGATTAGATTTTGACTCATATCCAAGAAGAGACGCTTTACCTATGCAATTCTCAAGAGGCTGTATAAGAAAGTGTAGCTTTTGTTCGGAAAGGCTGCTCTACAAAGGCTTCAGAACAAGAAAGATCGATAGTATCATAGAGGAGATAAAATATTACAAAATAAATAAAGGGATCAATTATTTCGTATTTTTTGATTCGCTTATAGACGGCAATCTTCGGAAGCTTGAGGAATTCTGCGACAAAATAATCGACGAATTCGGCTCGATCAACTGGGAAGCTCAAATGGCTATCCGGGGAGATATGGAAAGTGACATATTTGAAAAGATGAAAAAAAGCGGTTGTTATAATCTTTTTATCGGGCTTGAATCAGGGTCGGATTTGACACTTGAACACATGCGTAAAGGTTTTACCGTTAAGCAAGCTGCCGGTTTCTTTAGAAAATTAAAAGACGCGGGCCTTTCTTTTGGGATCAGCGTGATCGTAGGATATCCCGGTGAGACTGACGCCGAATTCCAAGAAAGCCTGAACTTTATTATACAAAATAAAGAAATAATACCAAAAATAGAACAAATCAACCCGTTCACCTATTATGACGGTACCGATTCGGATAAGAGCGGTGATTATAAAATAAATAAGAGATCTTTAAAAAGGCTGGATGTTTTCGTCAAAGAGATCAAGCGCAACAACTTTAAATATACAAACGCGTTTTTAGGAAATCTGATAGAAAAAAATGACCGAGTTTAACGAAGTAAAAATAAAACGCATACTGAATCAAACCTCCATTGACCTCGGCGAATATGTTATTAACCCGTTTATGGGCTGCGAGTTTTCCTGCCTTTATTGCTATGTAAGATCGAACCGGGTCGTGGCAAGAAAGAATAAACCATGGGGGGAATATGTTGATATGAGAGTTAACGCCCCGGAATTGCTCGAACGCGAAATAGCGTCAAAAAAACCAAAAACCGTCCTCCTTGGTTCAACTACCGAATGTTTTCAGCCGATAGAAAGGAAATATCGCATTTCTGGGAAAGTGCTTGAGATCTTAAATAAACATAAAATAAATTATGTCATACTTACCCGTTCGCCTCATATACTTGATTATATTTCATTGCTAAAAGAAGGATATTGCAAAAATATATATTTCACAATAAACAAATTCAGCCCGGGGTTTAAAGAAATATTTGAACCAAAAAGCCCGGCGCTTGAGGCGCGAGACGAGGCTATCGCCAGGCTTCTGGATGAAAGCATTCCGGTTATACCGTATTTTTCGCCGATTATACCATGGATATCGGATCTGAGCGGTATATTCGGAAGGTTTGAAAAAGCGGGGTCGCTCGAGTTTGAATGTTTAAATTTTAATATTAATAATATAACGGAGATAATCAATAAGATAGCTCTATTCGAACCATCTTTGCGTGACAAATATGAAAACATGGTTAAAAACAGGTTATTTTATGCCCAAACCTGGCGGGATATAGAAAAAAATATAGCTGAACAGGCAAAAAATTCAAAAAAGAGTTATAATATATATATTCACAAGTTCGGCGATTATTTTAAAAACACTTATCTTTAATAACAGCTTAAAAGGCTTGTCCAGAGGAAAATTTATGATACAATAGCATCAAAGCTACTAAATGGCGGATTCGCCATAAAAAGGCAGGTGTTTCTAATGTCAGATAAAGATTATTATAAAATATTGGGAGTCTCAGAGAACGCGAAGCTTGACGAAATAAAAAAGGCTTACAGGAATCTCGCGTTAAAGTATCACCCCGATCGAAACCTGAAAAATAAGAAAGAGGCAGAGGAAAAATTCAAGGAGATAGGCGAGGCGTATTACGTGCTTGGGGATGAGAAAAAACGCTCAGAATATGATGCGTACAGAAAAGGGGTCGGCGACGAAGACCAATTTAGCGGGGCGCAAGGCTTTGATTTTGATGAGATAGTAAAACATTTTTCGGGTTTTAGCCAAGGTAGGCGCAGTTCTAGGCGCAGTGGTTTTAACCAGGGCGCGTTTGATGACATATTCGATGTTTTTCAACAGATGGGCAAAGGCGGCCAGCAGGAATATATTTATAATTTTGGCGGCAACGACCAAGAGGAGATCATAAAAGAAAGTTCAGATACGCATGCCACGCTTGCCATTCCGGCAAATATCGTAAAGCACGGAGGAGAAATATTATTTAAGCACAATGGGAAACAGATAACGCTGAACATAAAACCTAACATGCGGTCCGGTCAGAAACTGAGAATAAAGGGACAGGGAAAGATGTGCCCATGTTGCGGCCATCCCGGGGACTTAATAGTTACGATAAAAAATAAGTGATCTTAACCGCTTTGCGCTTCTACAATTTAAACCAATCTATGCCTGTCGAAAAAATACCGGAAGAGAAAAGAAAAATTGAGTATAAAATAACAATAACACGGGAGGGCTTAAAATGACTAGCGGGGGAATAACTGCGATAAACGAAAAAGTTAAAAAAGAAAGTGCTTTCATTCAAAATTTGGTTACTGAAATAGAAAAGGTTATAGTAGGCCAAAGATATCTTATTGACAGGCTTCTCGTAAGCCTTCTTGCTAACGGCCACATCTTGGTCGAAGGTGTGCCCGGATTGGCAAAAACAATGTCTGTGAAGACAGTCGCGCAAGCGATCGATACAAAATTTCAAAGGATACAATTTACGCCCGATCTTTTACCGGCAGATTTAATAGGAACGCTGATATATAATCCGAAAGACGGAGCCTTTACGACTAAAAAAGGTCCCATATTTTCGAATATAATTTTAGCGGATGAAATAAACAGGGCTCCGGCAAAAGTCCAGAGCGCCCTTTTGGAAGCCATGCAGGAAAGGCAGGTAACCATAGGAGAGAATACTTTCAAGCTTGACGACCCGTTTTTAGTAATGGCAACACAAAACCCGATAGAGCAGGAAGGCACCTATCCCCTGCCTGAGGCCCAAATAGACAGATTTATGCTTAAAGTAAACATAACGTATCCCAATATGGAAGAGGAGCATAAAATATTAAAAAGAATGAGTTTTACCAATAAAAAAATATATGTAAATCATGTAATAGACCCCAACGATATTATAAGGGCCAGGGGCGTTGTTGATGAAGTGTATATGGATGAAAAAATAGAAAAATATATCTTGGATATAGTTTTTGCCACAAGAGAGCCCGGTAAGTATAAATTGGAAGAGCTGAAACCGTTGATCCAATACGGCGCCTCACCCCGGGCCAGCATATATTTGACAGTCGCGTCTAAGGCCTACGCGTTTATTCAAGGAAGAGGTTACGTGACGCCTCAAGATGTTAAATCTATAGGGCCTGATATATTACGGCACAGGATTATTGTAAGCTATGAAGCGGAGGCCGAGGAAAAGACATCGGATGACCTTATAAAGAAGATATTTGACGAAATAGAAGTTCCGTAAAATGATACCGAAAGAAATTTTAAACAAAGTAAGGCGTATTCAAATAACCACGTCCCGCATGGTTACGGATGCTTTTGCCGGCGAGTATCAAAGCGTATTTAAAGGCAAAGGTATGGAATTTGAAGAAGTCAGGGAATACCAGCCGGGAGACGATATACGTTCCATAGATTGGAACGTAACAGCGAGGATGGGCCACCCCTACTCAAAGAAATTCGTCGAGGAAAGAGAGCTGACCGTTATGCTGCTTCTTGATGTATCGCCTTCGTGTATTTTTGGGACGGTCAAACAGCTGAAAAGCCAATTAGCCGCGGAGCTTTGTTCTGTTTTGGCGCTTTCTGCCATAAAGAATAAAGACAAAGTAGGTTTGATCGCCTTCACCGACAAGATAGAAAAATTCATACCCCCGAGAAAGGGCCTGAGGCATGTTTTGAGGGTGATAAGAGAAGTTCTTTCTTTTTCGTCATCTCTTTCTAAAGATTCCTCGTTCAGAAGAAATATTATAGGTAAGGGTACCGACATTTCAGACGTCTTGCAATATCTAGATAGAGTTACAACAAGAAGGACCATAACTTTTATAATTTCAGATTTTTATGATATAGATTTTAAAAAAGCTATTTCCATAGCTAACAAAAGACATGACGTGGTAGCTGTTACGATAACCGACCCCAGAGAATCTGAATTACCCAATGTTGGGATCGTTAAATTGGACGATGCCGAAACGAATAAAAGTTTCTTAATAGACACTTCGGATGAAAGCGTAAGGAAAAGCTATAATATAAACTCCTTAAAACGTTTTAGAGAAAGGGACGAATTGTTTTATTCTACCAAGGTAGACCATATTGATGTGCGAACGGACGCCCCCTATTACGAGAACTTACTCAGGTTCTTTAAGACAAGGCAAAGAAAACGTTCCAAAGGCTAATATGAAGCGCGGATTTTTATTTTTTATATTTACTTATATCTTTTTATGCTCGATTTTAGCGTTTGCTAAAGAAAACCCTAAGCCTGGACCGGTGAGCGTAAAAGCAGAAGTTGAGAAGCCGCTTGCGGCTATCGGCGATAAAATAAAATATTCCATCATAGTTAAGACTAAAAATGATATAGAAATAGAGTTTCCTGGATCCGGTGAAAATTTAGGCGGCCTTGCTGTTCGGGATAAAGGGGTATTGAAAAAAAGATTTTTTAGCAACAAAACACTGACGCAGTGGTATTTATTGGAGACCTACATTACGGGTGATTACACGATCCCAAAAGTAGTGATTAAATATAAGGAAAAAAATAAAGATTGGCAGGAAATAGAAGCCGGAGAAATTAAAATAAAGGTTAAGAGCGTTTTAGAAGAGACCCCGGAGGCCAAAGATATACGCGACATAAAGGAACCCGTCTCGCTCCGGAGCAAGATAGTAACATATATTATTCTTATGCTTATTTTTATATTTTTGAGTTCAGTAATCGTTTATGGGATCTTAGCGATAAGAAAAAAGCACCTAAAAATCCTGGCCTCTATGGTAAAATCCTCCCACCAGTTAGCTTACGAGCGGTTCGATCAGCTCAGAAAAAAAAATCTGTTGGCAGCCGGAAAAATAAAAGAATATTATATAGAACTTTCGGGCATTATTAGGCGTTATCTGGAGGACAGATTTAGATTAAGAGCGCCGGAAATGACAACTGAAGAATTTTTATCCAGTGTTACGAACTCAAAAGAATTAACTTATGAGCATAGGGCGCTCTTGAGCGATTTTTTATTTCGTTGCGACTTGGTAAAATTCGCAAAATATGGTCCGTCAGAAAAAGAAATAAATTTAAGTTTTGAATCGGCGGTTAGACTTATCGACCAGACTAAACAAGACGAGAAAAAAGAAAAATCATGAACTTTAGGGACTCATTTATCTTAGTATTGCTACCTTTTGTAATACTTTTTGTATTTTATATTAAATTAAAGACTGCAAGGACAGGATTTAGGTTTCCATCCGGAGAACTCATAAAAAGCCTTAAAACCTCTTTTAAATTGAAACTAAGCAGGCAATTTGTGCTAATTAGGGCAGTTGTGGTTATTTTGGTTATGCTGACGCTTGCGAGGCTGCAGTCTCCGATAGAGCAGGCTGAAAGGTACACTGAAGGTATCGATATAGTACTTGCCCTGGACTGTTCCACAAGCATGCTTGCGGAAGATTTCAAAGTCGGCGGACAACGAATGAACAGGCTTGATGTTATAAAAGATGTAGTCGATGATTTCATAAATGACCGGCCGAACGATAGGATAGCGATGGTGGCTTTTGCGGCAAGGGCCTACACGGTATGCCCATTGACCCTTGATCACTCGTGGCTGCTAAAAAATTTGGAGAGGGTGAGAATAGGAATGATCGAAGACGGCACAGCCGTAGGTTCGGCGATAGCGACTTCTCTCAATAGACTTAAAGATAGCCAAACCAAGGAAAAGATCGTTATCGAACTTACGGACGGAAGAAATAATGTGGGAGATATTTCGCCCGTTACTGCCGCAGAGGCGGCGAAGGCCTTGGGCATCAAGGTTTACACGATCGGTGCAGGCAGCAAGGGAGTCGTTCCTTATCCTGTAAAGGATTTTTTTGGGAATAAAACATATCAGGGTATCGAGATCGACCTGGATGAAGACACGCTGATGAAAATAGCTTCCGAAACCGACGCGAAATACTTCAGGGCCACGGACACAGAAAGTTTGAAAAATATATATAAAGAAATAGACAAGATGGAAAAAACACCTATGAAAGAAAAGGGTTATGTGGAATATAAAGAATTATTCCCTATTTTTTTAATTCCCGCTATATTTTTATTATTTATAGAAATTATTTTGGATAACACGATTTTTAGAAAGATCCCTTAAAGGAAAGATATGAAATTTTTCAGACCGGATTTGATACACGCAATTTGGTTAGTTATAGCCCTGGCCATATTTTATATCTGGGCTTTCAAAAAAAGAAAAAACGATATGGAGAAATTCGCCCAAAAAGAGCTTATAATTGAACTTGTCCCGTCTTTTAATTTTAGAAGAAGATACATTAAAGCGTCATTAGTTTTGATCGCGTTTATATTATGTATAATTTCTTTAATGCGGCCGCAATGGGGCTTTCATTGGAAAGAAGTAAAAAGAAAAGGGCTCGATATATTGGTCGCCATAGATACCTCGAAAAGCATGCTCACGGAAGATGTTAAGCCTAACAGGCTCGAGCGTTCCAAGCTGGCCGTAAAAGATCTGGTCAGAAAACTAAAAGGAGACAGGATCGGGTTGATAGCGTTTGCCGGGACTTCATTTTTACAGTGCCCATTGACCGTTGACTATGACGGCTTCATGACGACCTTGGATGATCTAAATGTAAATACAATACCCAGGGGCGGTACCTCCATATCCAGCGCCATATATAAAGCTATAGAAACTTACGGCGAGGGAGATAAAAAATATAGCGTTTTGGTTATTATAACTGACGGCGAAGATCACGAGGGTGATCTTTCAAACGCTGCCGAAGGGGCCGGTAAAGAAGGTATTAAGATCTTCTGTATAGGGATAGGAACCGAAGAAGGCGAATTGATACCTATTGCCGAAGAAGAAGGTACAAAAAATTTCCTGAAAGACGCATCCGGAAATGTGGTTAAAAGCCGCCTGAACGAGGATATTCTTAAAAAAATAGCTATTGATACGGGCGGAAGTTATGTGCGTGCCACCGGAGCGGAATTCGGTCTTGACTTGCTTTATGAGGAAAAACTTTCAAAAATGGAAAAGAGGGAGTTTGAAAGCAAGCTAGAAAAAAAATATGAAGATAGATTCCAGATACCGCTTACTTTGGCGTTTTTGCTTTTAATAATTGAGCTTTTTATAAATGAAAAAAAGAGATTAAAATGATCCCCGTTAGAATTCTAATGGGGTTATATGATGAAAAAGGTGCAATTTAATATGATATGGCGTACTGATTTAAAAAAAATAAAAAATTCTAACGGGGTGAGGAAGATTTTGTGTATAATATCTATTAGTTTTGGGTTGCTGGCGGTAGCAGAGGTAGCATGCTTTGCCGAGACTGTTACGAGCATAGTAGACAAAGCGAATGATTTATATAAAAACAGAAAGTACGATGAGTCTTTAAAAGGGTATAGCGAAGCTTTATCGAAACTTCCGAATTCGAAAATTATAAATTTTAATATAGGGGACGTTTATTATAGGAAAAGCGATTATCAAAAAGCCGACGAAGCGTTCTCTAAGGTATTAGTCGGAAAAGGTGAGGCCTTAGAAGCAAAAACGATCTATAATATAGGCAATTGTAAATATAAAGAAGGCGAGCTTAAGGAGAAAACAGATTTATCTAAAGCCATAGATTCATATAAAGAGGCGCTTGGGTATTATAAAAAGACTATTGAGTCAGACGAAAAAGATAAGGATGCGAAGTTCAACTATGAATTTGTCGAAAAGAAAATAAAATTACTTTCGGAGCAGAAAAAAACAGAGCAGCAGAACCAGAATCAGCAGAATAAGGAGCAGGAAGAGGAAAAGAATAAAAGCTCACAGCAGCAACAGGGCGGAGAATCAAAAGAAGGGTCTCAGGGTAAAGATAAGGCGCAGCAGGGATCAAAACCTCAAAATGGGGAAAAATCTAAAAAGAACGGATCAGAGGGCAAAGAGCAGGATAATAAAGATCAAGAAAAAGAAAAGAGCGAACAACTAAGCGACAACTCACAAAACCAAAAAAAAGCTGGTACCGAGCAGAACGAATCTAGCCGAGAGGTGTCCAGGGAGATGTCCGAAGAAGAGGCGAAGATCCTCTTGGAAGGTTATAAACAAAAAGAAGGGTCTAAAATAAACGATAAAGTCAAGGTGCCTGTTCGGTATCCCGAAGTGTTAAAGGACTGGTAATGAAGAAGTATGCTTTGAATTTAATTTTTGTTTTTATGACAACAGCGGCCATTTTGCTGAATGCGTATTCTTGTTTTGCTAAAGATATAGCTTTTCAATCGTCTGTTGATAAAAACAGAGTTTCTCTAGGCGACGACATTATTCTTAGCTTGACCTTTACTGGTACCCAAAGCATCCCAGCGCCAGATTTTACTAATGTAGAGGGATTTCATGCCAAATATATAGGGCCGTCAACCATGGTATCCATAATAAACGGCAGCATGTCTGCGTCGATCACCCACAAGTATGTTCTTATTCCGCTGAAAGCCGGAAAATTTCAAGTCGGGCCCGTTACATTTAAATATGGAAGCGATACATACGCTTCGAATATTCTTACTGTGGAGGTGGTAGAAGGCCCTGTTAGCGATAACCGTCCGATCCGGACGGCAGGCGTTCCCCCGCTAAAATTCGAGGATAAGATATTTGTGGTTATGGAACCGCAAAGAACGCAAGCATATTTAAATGAAACGATTCCGCTAAAAATAAAATTATATGTAAACAAGCTCCCTGTGCGCGATATTCAATTGCCGCAATTCGCCCATGACGGATTTTCTACGGAAGCGTTAGACAGGCCGAGGCAATATGAAGAAATTCGCCAAGGGATACTTTACGATGTTTTGGAATTTGACACGGTTATTTTTGGAACTCGGCCAGGTATATCCAACCTGGGCCCGGCAGAATTAGACTGCGTCCTTCTCGAAAAGCAGAGAAGGACGGGAGGCATATTTGGGGACGATGACCCATTTGATGATTTCTTCGGAAAATATACGGCATATCCGCTTCATTTAAAATCTAACCAAGTTTCCATGACTATTTTACCGCTGCCAGAAGAGGGGAAACCCCAAAATTTTAGCGGCGCTGTCGGAAGTTTTGATTTTAATCTTGAAGCAGACCCAAAGTACGTGAAAGCAGGCGATCCTGTCACCGTAAAAATGATCGTGAGGGGAGACGGCAACCTTAACACCGTAACTACCCCAAATATAGGCAGCCAAGATAATTTTAAGGTCTACGATCCGCAGTTCAAGCAGGAAGGCAACACGAAAACATTTGAACAGGTAGTGATACCAAAAATAGAAACAGTTACCGAGATTCCCGCGGTAAGTTTTAATTTTTTCGACCCCGCAAAAAAACAATATGTAACGATAACAAAAGGCCCCATTCCTATAAAAGTAGAGAAGTCTACAGAAAGAGAAGGTTTGAAAATAGTAGAAGCCGATGCGATCTCGAGGCCGCTTGTTAAAAAAGAGACATTGGGCAGGGATATTATTTACATAAAAGAATTGCCCGGAAATTTAAGGAAAAAAGACGCGTATCTTTATAAGAACAAACTGTTTTTGTTGCTGCAGTCGATACTACTTTTGTGCTTTATTATTATAGTAACATTAAATAAGAGGCGGGAAAGGTTAAAGACAGATATAAGATACGCGCGCCGGATCAGGGCTCCAAAAGAAGCAAGGAACGGCTTAAAAGAATCAAAAAAATATTTGAGCCAGGGAAAGATCCAGAACTTTTATGATACTATATTCGGCACTTTGCAAAAATATCTCGGCGATAAATTCCACCTGCCTTCCGCCGGCATAACAGCTAATATTATTGATGAAGTATTAAAGAACAAAAATATAGATGAGAGAGTACTTGATGAATTAAGGAGCATATTCAACGAGTGCGACGTGGCAAGATATGCCCCGACCGAAGTGAGCGTCGAAAAGATGCAAAATACTTTTTTGAAACTTGAAAGAATTATCGATTATTTAGAAAGGCAAAAGCTATGAAAAAAATATCATTGATTTTCATAGTTTTTACGGGCCTCTTTTTTACGGTAAATTTGTGTTTCTCGGAAAGCGACGCGCTCGGCCCAAAGCAAATATTCTCTGAAGTGAATGCGCTTTACGGACAAGCCAAATACGGCGAAGCTATAAATAAATATGAAGAATTGATCGTGAGAGGTTTTGAAAGCGGGAATTTGTACTATAACCTGGGGAATTGTTATTTCAAAGCGAACCAATTAGGCAAAGCGATCCTGAATTACGAAAGGGCGCGCCGCCTGATGCCCAGAGATAGCGATTTGAGATCAAATTATGAATACGCCAGATCGTCGGTCAAGCGAGATATAATCCACAGGCTTCCGTTTTACGAAAGGATAGTGTATAATATCACAGAGAATTTAACGATCGACGGCGTTACGGTATCATTGTCCGTCGTATACATTTTTATTATATTAACTATAATTGCGGCGATATATTTAAAACCTTTCAAAAAATATGCTAATTTTATAGTTCTTGTTTTAATAATAACCTTTATATTATGTTCGATCGCGTTTAGAAATAAAATAAACCTGCTTAACAGGGAAGCTATAATCACGGTCGAAAACGTTGAAGTAAAATTTGAACCTTCGGAAAAGGCTACGACGCACTTTACTCTTTACGAAGGCATGAAAGTATATGTTTTTCCTTCTAATGGTGATTGGTGCAAAGTAGAACGTCCGGATGGAAAGATAGGTTGGATTAAAAAATCGTCATTCGATTTAATATAGAAATTTATAGCTGATTTATAGTATACTATACATTAGAAAAACCTATGAAAAAGATACTTATAGTTGATGACGACAAAGATTTGACGGGGCTTGTGAAATCGGCCCTTGAAGATACCGGCAAATACGAAGTTTTGACCGAGAACAACGGGAGCAACGGCTTAGCTGCCACGAAGGCGTTTAAACCGGACCTGATATTGCTTGATGTAATGATGCCCGGTACGGACGGCCCGTACGTCGCTTCCTTGATAAAAAAAGACATAACGCTCAAGAATATTCCTATCGTATTTTTGACCGCGGCCGTAACGACCGAAGAAACGCGCTCTCGCGACGGAGTAATAGGCGGGTATCCTTTTATGGCCAAGCCTATAAGCATTAAAGAACTTTTACGTTTTATCGAAAACAACCTAAAGGAGGATTAAAATGCCGTATGAACCTGATCTGGATGAAAATATTTTTTCAAAATCATGGGAAGGCGAGACAAAACGCCTGACCGTAAGCGTATATTCTTACAATAAGGGGCCTAAAAAGCTTCAAATTACCAGGGAGAATAGGGACGCTCAGGGTGAATTTAGATTTGCTAAGCTAGGCAGGCTTAGCAAGGACGAACTAGACCCCCTTCTTCCGATGTTGCAGGAAGCCGCCAAGCACCTAGATTAGGCTTAAAGAGCTTTTCTCGATCTATATAATTTAGTTGACAAATCGTAAAAATCGGTGTATCATATTACATCGTAGTAAATAAGGGAGTGAAAGTCTTAAGCCGCA
>Ga0066637_10001065_pt1 | contig 17394 bp, 18 predicted proteins | sample CryGeyCG2014_020_FD_62737 | JGI IMG/M metagenome (GOLD analysis project Ga0066637, IMG submission 62737) | Groundwater microbial communities from aquifer - Crystal Geyser CG08_land_8/20/14_0.20 | ecosystem: Environmental > Aquatic > Deep subsurface > Groundwater | place: USA: Utah: Grand County...
AATTTTTCAGGTTAAAACTCTCCGATGAAAATAACGGATATCCTTAAAAAAAAGAAGACCTTTTCCTTCGAATTTTTCCCTCCGAAAGACGAAAAGGGCCTCGAGGAGCTTTCGACGACCATACGGGAGCTTTCCGCGCTTAACCCCGATTTCGTGTCCGTAACGGATTCCGACAGGGGCTCGTCGAAATACAGGCATCTGGCCCTTTCGAAAGTCATAAAGGACAAAACCGGCCTCAACCCGATGCTTCACCTGACCTGCGTGAACAACACCCGCAAAGAAATAACCAGCGCGCTTGAAAACGCGGAAGAACTGGGCATAGAAAACATTCTGGCGCTGCGCGGAGACATGGGAAATTTTGAAAATCCGGGGAACTCGGATTTCTCCCGCGCCGAGGACCTGGTCAGGATCATAGGCAGAACCGGCCGCTTCTGCGTCGGAGTAGCGGGCCATCCGGAAAAGCATCCCGAAGCCGCGACGCTGCAGGAAGACGTGGAAAACCTGAAAAGGAAGACCGACCTGGGCGGGGAATTCATAATCACCCAGCTCTTTTTTGACAATGAGGCCTTTTTCGCCTACAGGGACCTTATCAGGGCCGAAGGGATAACCGTCCCCCTGGTGGCCGGGATCATGCCCGTTACCAACTTGAAAAATTTCGAGAGGCTTCTCCTGAAAACCGGGGCGATACGCATTCCTAAATCTCTAAGGGAAATCATGGAAAATCATAAAAACGACAAGGAAGCGTTTTTAAAAGAATCCCTGGCCTTCTCGGCCGGGCAATGCCTGGAGCTCCTGAAAAACGGCGTCGAAGCCATTCATTTTTTCACTTTCAATAAATCCGCGGCGGCTAAAACGATATTCAAGGAACTCCTGCAGGCCCGCAAAGAACCGGGCTTTTAACCGCCCGCGCCCCCGGAGCCCGCCGCCTCTTTTGTATAATACTATATGCCCCCGAGGGAGGCCCATGAACATACATTTTGAACATATAAAAAAACTGGCCCGGATACAGGAAGTGGACAGCCGCATACTCAGGCTTGAAAAAGAGCTGGCCGGACACCCCGCCGAGACCGAAGCCGTAAACCGGGAATTCGAGGCCGTTAAAACCGAACTGGAAACCGTAAAAGGCAGCTCCAAGGCGGCCATGGCCGGGAAAAAAGACCTGGAAAACCAGATACTCGAGGCCGAAGAGTCGATAAAAAAACATCAGCGGGACCTGAACGCCGTTAAAAGCAACGACGCCTTCAAAGCCCTTCTCTCGGAAATAGAAAATTTAAAAAAAAGCAAGGACGAAATCGAAACGAAAATCATAGAGACCATGGAACTTCTGGATTCGCTGGCCGTTGGGGAAAAAACGGCGCAGGCGGCGTTTAAAAAGAAAGAAGAGGAAAAGAACCTCAGGCTTTCGGAAATAGAAAAACGGGCCGGAGCGGCCCGTTCGGAAATCGCCGGACTGAAAACCCGGCGGGAAACCCTTTTTCCCGAGATAGCCGCGGAAGACGAGGTCCTGAGAAAATACGAGCACATAGGAAAGCAAAAGGGCGGCCTGGCGCTCGTACACATCAAGCTCGACGGCAAGAGTTATTTTTGCGGGGGCTGCAATATAAGCCTCACCCCGGACCAGCAGGTTAACGCCCATAAAAAAGACACCATCGTGGTATGCGAAAATTGCGGCAGGATGATGTACCTGAAAGAGACGGCGGTGGGTTCCTGAGAGACAGGAAAAAACGGATGAAAGAGATAAAACAGGTCAGGATCTATATAGACGGCGGCTCCAGGGGAAACCCCGGCAACGGGGCCTGCGCCTCCGTAATAATGGACGCGAAGGGAGAGATTATAGCCCAGGAAGGGCGCTTTTTGGGGAAATGCACCAATAATTTCGCCGAATACTCCGCCCTTCACCTGGCCATTAGCGTTTCAAAAAAAATAGGCGCCTCAGTCCTGGATATTTTTTCGGACTCCGAGCTTTTAGTAAAGCAATTCAACGGCGAATACCGGATAAAGGACGAAAAACTCAAAGATTTCATGCTTATCATAAGGAAGGAAATAAAAAATTTCAGGGAAATCAGGATAACCCACATAAGACGCGAAAAGAACAAAATAGCCGATAAGCTCGTGAACAATATTCTCGATTCGAAAAAAATGCCCGACGAGGAAAACAGGAAAATAGCGCTGGAAAGAGAAGAAAAATTCAAGCAATCGGAACTTTTTTAAGCCGGCGGACGCGCGCTCGCCCCGATGGCGTCGCGAAAGCGAGGCGTATCGGGGAGGAACTTCCGGACTCCTCGGGAATTATGCCTGCCGAAAGACAGGGCCGGCGCGGCGAAAGCCGCGCCGGACGGAAAGTGCAACAGAAAATATACCGCCCTTCGCGGCTTGCCGTAAAGGGTAAGGGTGAAAAGGCGCGGCAAGAGCGCACCGTCCCGGCAGCGATGCCGGGGCTGGCAAACCCCATAAGGAGCAAGGACAAAGCTGCCCATGGTTTCCCGGCCGTCCCCCGCCGCCGCTGTAATGGCGGGGGGCAGGGCAAAGTGGTCCGCTCAGACAAATGATCGCGGCTCCGCCTACGCAGTACCGGCGGGGAACAGAATCCGGGGTATAGTCCGCCGGCTTAAAAACAGGGAACAGAGGCGAGAGGATAGAAAATAGCAAATGTAATCCCTTATATCTCTTACCTCTAACCCCTCGTCTCTAATCTCTGAGTTATAACCTTGGCTTTTATGGAGACCATATGAAAGAAATGAGCAAAAAATTTCCGGAATTCAAAACCTCCGCCAACGCCCTGGAAGTGCCCTGGGACGAAGCCCTGGTCTGGGTCACCTTCGACGGCTCCTCGGAAACCTTTCACTGGCTTCTCAACGCTGACATCAGGTACCTCAGCTGGACCAACGGCATTCTCTCGGTTATCCCCCATCCCGATTCCGTATTGAGCAGCTATTTCCAGTCGATCCTGATAAATTCCCCTTCCGTTTTCGTCGGGAAGAACATAAAAGTGTCCAATTAACCCACAACGAGTGGCAAAGGCACAAAGCGCCAAAGGGACAAAGTGTTATAAGGAATGTCATATTTCACTTTGTGCCTATGCGCCTTTGCTACTCGCTGCCTGACTATTTTTATTGTTTGATTTTTACAGGACTATGGTGAAAGCCGAGCCCTTCTCCAACTGGGATTTGGCGAAGATCCTGCCCTTGTGAAGCTCGACTATCTTTTTTACCAGGGGAAGACCGAGCCCCCAGCCTTCCACCTGGCCGGTAAAAGCGGCTTCAACCTGGTAAAATTTATTGAAAATCCTGGGGATCTCCTCTCCCGGTATCCCTATGCCGTTATCCCCCACGGAGATCATTTTGTTCCCGTCTTTCAGCTGGGCCGAGAAAATCAGGAGCTTTTCCTGGGACTTGTTGAATTTCATCCCGTTGGCCGCCAGCTGCTTCAGGGCTTTTTTTACGAGAGTTTTGTCCACATTAACCGAAAACTTGTCCAGCACGGCGACCTTCAGCGTAACCTCGGGGGTTTTATCCTTTATCTCCTCTTCAACTTCCCTGAGCAATTCCTCCACGGGGGTTTCGGTCATTTTCAGTTCGCCGGCGGAAAGGTTGTCCACGCCCACAAAATCCAGCAGAGTCTCTATCAGGGCGGCAAGCTTGGTTCCCTGACCGTAAATGGAAGCGGAAGCCTTCCTGACCATTTCGGGGAGGTTATCCCTGGTGTTTTCCGAAAGTAGCTGGGCATAGCCGTTTATGGCGGCCAGGGGCGTCTTGAACTTATGCGAGATCAGGGAAAGGAAATTCCTGGCCATGCGTTCTTCCATTCTCTGCTCGGTAACGTCGCTGATTATCCAAAGCAGGCCTTCCACGCTTTGTTCCTCTTTCGTCTCTTTGGTAAGCTTTATGACCGAGATGTCCAGGATAAGTTTTTTGGGGCTGTCCCTCTCTATCTCGAATTTATAGGCGTGCCCCTCGCTCTTGAGGACCTCCGCGAAATCCAGCCTGAAATTGAATTTTTCGAAAACATCCTTAACGTTCGGAAGGTTGTATTTCTCGTGTTCCAGATAAAGGTTCGCCGAGTAATTCAGGATAAGTATCTCCCCGTCCGGCTTGGTGAGAATGGCCCCTTCCCTTATCTTCCTGAAAACTATGTCCAGCTTGTTCTTTTCTTCCTTGACGCTGTTGAACAGCCGGGAATTTTCTATCGCTATGGCGGCCTGGGAGGCGAAAGCCTCGAAACTGTTTTTATCCGTTTCGGTAAATTCGCCGTCTATCTTGTTCACCGCCTGAACCACGCCTATAACCTTGCCCTTTATTATCATGGGGCAGGTAAGGAGGGATTTGGTTACGAAACCGCTTTTATTGTCCACCCTGGAATTATGCCTGGCGTCGGACTGCGCGTCGTTCGAAATTATCGACTTTCCCTCTTTGGCGCAGGTTCCGGAAACGCCTTCCCCGAGTTTGAACCGCATTTTCTGCACGTTTTCCGGCAGCCCCAGCGCCACGTCGAAATAAAGTTCCTGTTTTTTTTCGTCCAGGAGATAAAGGGAAGCCCTTTCCGCGCCGACCACCCGCGAGGAAAGCCGCATAATGGTTATGAGCAGTTCCGAAATGTCGAGTTTGGAGGAAAGGAGCCTGGAAACCATTACCAGCATTTCAAGACTTTCGTTGGTTTGCGCTATCATTTAAAAAAAACCCCCAGGCTCATTTTGTAATAGCTTCTGTCCCTGTTATTCTTGTTGTCTAAGTAATTGTACGAAAAATTAAAGAAGTTTTTCTCGAAGAAATTGACCCTCAAACCGAACACGTAGGAGTTATAATCTAAGATTCTGCAGTTCATCCGGTCAGCCCCGGCGTAGACGTAGCTGTCGTAGTCGGGTTTCAGGCTCCTGGCGAATTGAAACCCGAAATTGTCGTAAACGGTGTCGTTTATAAAAGCGAAAGCGTTGGGAGAGATGAGATCGGAAATTTCGGCGTATCTCTTCTGCGCCCCCGACGGATTTTCCGGATTTATCAGGGAAGAGGCCGTGAAAAGGATAAAAAATTCGTCGTAAAAATTCTCCTCCAGCTGAAATTCCACCGCCTGATTATCCGAGCTTTCCCCGGCGTATTCCGACAGCTCCTGTTTTTCAAAGGCGGCGGAAAAATTAAGGCTGGTGGAAGACTCCTTGGACGCGTTGTGATACAGGTAGGACAAAGAGGCCCTGGCGCCGTAAGCCGAAGAGCCGTTGTCGTCCTCCAGGTAATAGAACGGCTTCACCGTAAACATCGCTTTGCGGCCGACAAAGGCGTTAAACGGCAGCCTGAAAGAGCGGACCGACTCCCTTTTGTCCAGTTTATAGGCGGAATAATTTATCCCCGCGACGCAGCGGGTGGAAACGTTGGCCAGAAAACTTATACCGCTTCTCAGGAAATTATTGGAGCCCGTCCAAAGGTCGGCCTCGCCCCACTTGGAGGCGTAACCGGCAGGCGTTAAAAGGAGAAAAAGAAGGGCGGCCAAGGCTGATCGCATATATGGTTATTATATATAAATTTTCCGGAAAAACGGCAAAAAAAATGCCCCGCCACTTTCGCAGTGGCGGGGCGCTTTGAAACTTTCCCGGTTTCACTTAAGAAACAGGAAGAAGTACTGCAGGAAATCGTACAGGTCGCAATTCACCAGTTTAAGACCCACGGGAGCGCGGTTCATGCCGCCTTTAAGCTCTCCGCTGACCTTGTCGAAAGTGAGACCCACGGGAGCGTAGTTGGCGTAGCCGTTTATATTCACGACGTCCCCCGACATGTCGAATTCCAGCTTGAGCGGGCTGTGATTGGAGTAGCCTTCGAGAAGCCCTTTCTTCCAGTTGACCGTATACTTGACTGGACTGTGGTTGGCGCCGCCTTCCATGGTCACCTCTTCCAGGCTCCACTCGAATTTCAGGCTTACGGGGCTGAGGTTCACGCCGCCGGTTATCGTCTTCTCTTCGTGGTTGATAGTGACGCCCACCGGGCTGAGGTTTATCCCGCCCTTTATCGTCCACTCTATCTTGTTTATGGTCAGGTCCACGGGGGAGAGGTTCATGCCGCCGGTTATAGTCCCCATCCTGGCGGCGTAAGTCTTGGATTTATCGGCAGTTTTGGAAACCTGAAAAAGCTCGTTGTAAACTTTTCTGCTCACTAGAACTTCTTTGACGTAGTAATATTTGGCGAGACCGAGAGAAGCGTCCGCAACGTCCTTGCCGGTAAGGTCAACCGCTATGAAATACGAGCCCGCGTTGTCGGCGTAAGCCTTAACGTCGAAACCGTCCTTGGCGAGGTCTTTTAATATGAAGTCCACGCTTTCTTTCTGGATCTTGAGTATGGCGGTATTTTCCATGTCAGGCTGGAACTCGTTCACCTTGATCTTAGGAAGAGCCATATTCTGCTGATTGTACTTGGGTTCCACGGTAAACCTGGCGTCGGACGCCTCCGTCTCCAGAGCGGCGGCCGCGGCCTGGACGAAAGAGCCGTCGTTCATGTCCGAGAGCGGTCTGTCCATTTCAAAAGAAGCCCCATGCAAAGACGCTGAAAACAAGGATACCATCGCTAAGACAAATATTTTTCTCATTAAGTACCTCCCGAATTATTTGCGACTATGTATGAATTGTCGCATAAAAAGAGAGGGGCGCCTACGGCCATAGGGCTGACTGCCGGAAATTTTATGGACTATCCCGGCAAAGGTCCGGGGACCCAGCTCCGCTTGGGCCCCAAAGGCCTTGACATATAAACGGAGTCTGCTAAACTATACCGTATTCAGAGCGTTTCCGGAGGCTTGCATGAACAAAACAAGGGTGCTTTTGGCGTTTTTAATCTCTTTTTCCGGGCTTTCCTACGCCCAGGAATTCGACCCGGCCTTTTCGGCCGGCAGAATGGATTCCATAAGCGTACCCGTTCCCGGCAAGACCGCGGTCGAGCCGGCAACCGATGAAAAAGCGTCGGTTAAGAAGCTGACGATAATGGTTTTCATGAACGCCAAAAACAACCTTGAGATGGCCGGCCTCTACAACATGAACCGCATGGAAACCACCGGTTCCACCAAAGACATGAACATTTTGGTTGAAATGGGCCGCATGAACGGCCAGGCGGAGGGAGACACCGACTTGGACGGCAACTGGACCGGCGTGAGAAGATATTACGTGAAGAAGGACTCCGACCCCGAAAAAATAAAGTCCCAGGTGGTCTTCGAACAGGCTGAATACGACATGGGCGACTACAAACAGGCGGTTGAGTTCGTAAAATGGACCAAGGAAAAATATCCCGCCAAAAAATACGTTCTCATCCTCTGGGACCACGGCACCGGCTGGCTGGACCCCCAGCAGAAAAGCTCGGAAGACAAGGGTATCTCTTTCGACGACGAGACCGGCAATTATATCCGGACCAAGCAGATAGGCCGGATACTTAAAGACGCCGGCAGGGTGGATATACTCGCTTTCGACGCCTGTCTCATGCAGATGACCGAAGTCCTTACGGAGGTCAAAGATTATACCAGCGTGGTGGTCGGTTCTGAAGAAACCATCCCCGGCACGGGCTATCCCTATGACCTTATCGTGGGAGCCCTGGCCAGGAATCCGGACCTTTCCGCCGAGGAGATAGGTGCCGTCATGGTCGAGGCCTTTAAAATGTTCTACGAGAAAATGAAAAGGTCCGCCATTCTCTCCGCCGTAAGAAGCTCGAAAATAGACGGCCTTAACAAGCTCGCAGCGGATTTCGCCAAACTGGCCATGGAAGCCAAGGACCTGGAAGCGCTGAAAAAAGCCAGGACCGATACCATGAGGTTCGACATACTGGGCCCCGGAGACGAAAATATGACTATCTCCTTTTTCGGCGACCTCCACCAGTTCGCCGACATAGCCGGCGGTAACGTGACCAAAACCGAACCCGCGGCAGTCTCGTTCAAGAGCAAAGCCGAAGAGCTCAAGAACTTTATAGCCAACGACCTCGTCATACACAAAGGCGGTTTTGGCGCGAACAGGGCCGGAAAGAACCTGGAAGACGCCGGAGGGATTTCAGTATACATTCCCCCCGCCGCTCCGCAGGTGCCCCAGGAGAAGCTCGAAGGGATATTTGAAGCTCCCTACACCACCTTCGACTTCAACACGACGACGAAATGGCACGATTTCGCGACTTTCATGTATAACGAAGTGAAATAGCGGGTCCGACCCAAAACCCGCCGTTGAACCGACGGCGGGTTTTTTATTCTCCGGCCGGACCACAGGGCCCGGTCCGGGAAGGGGCTTATTGCTCTTTCCAGAAAAGCCGGCATATACTAGAATATACCTTCGAGGCGGAAACACCCCGAAGATTTTGGCAAAAATATTTTTAAGTCGGACTTTTTATCCGGAGGAAAAGATGAAGATTTACGCTTTAATTCTGGCCGTTCAATTATCAACGCTCTTCTCGGCCGCGGGGGAATTCGCCGAACCGGGCGAAGACCAGCTCAAAGGAGTGAAGCCTCCGGCTCCGCAGCAGCAGCTCCACGTTACCGGTCCCGAAGCCCCCTCAGGCATAAGCCTATACTCTACGGACGAAGTCTTCACTTTTGAAAGAGACGCGGAAAAAGCGGCGGAAGAAAGAGCGGCCCTGTTCCGCGGCTTCGGGCTCACCGTGCTGGGCTCCAACGTAACCGAAAAAGACAACGACTACACTTTCAACATAGAGTACTCCCCCCTTCTCAAGAACCCGGAAAGCATCAAGGCGGTCCTTCTTAAGGAATACGCGCCGGCTAAATCCTACTGGACCGGAAACCTGGCCAAAGAAGCCCTTAATTCCGCCCTGGTAAATTTCAAAAATACGCCTTTAAGGGTTCTCGATTCCATACTGACCGAAGACGGGGATTATTCCTTTTCCGTCTCCTACGCCGTGAACAATCTCCTGCAGAAGGGGCGTCCTTATTACGCCAAATTCGGCAAAACGGTTTACGGCAGATATACTTTCGAAAGCCAGGCCGCAAAAGACGCGCCGTCCGTCCTGGCCAGATTCAGGCAGAACGGCATCCCGGCCGTAAAAGCCAAAACGGTTTCCTCCGGGAACGATTACGCGCTGGAAGTGGAGTTCCTGAAAAAAACCGACAACGGCAAAGAAAGGCCCGAATACTCGGTGGAAAATTACCGCTGCGGGGAAAAATTCACCTTCGAAAACGGCGCTCTCAAAGAAGCCCTGGCCAGGAACGCGGTTTTCGCAAAAGCCGGCCTGCGAACCCTGCACGTCTACGCCTTCGAAAACGGCGGAGATTATTCTTTCGCCGTGGATTACGCCGTTAAAAATCTCTACAGAAAGGAAGGCGTATTCAGGGAATTCGAGATAAAAACCTACCAAAACCCTGAAACCTTCGATTTCGAAAGCGCGGCTAAAAAAGCCCTGGAAGCGAAGAAGGCGAATTTCGACGCGGCCGGTCTTTACGTGATAAGCTCCGGCGTCTATGAGGCGGGGAACGATTACTCCTTTTATCTGGAATATCTGGAAAAACAAAACGCCCAGCCGGTTCCGCGCGCTCCGAAGCCGTAGTTTTCCTTCTTCAAAATTGTTAAAATCTATTTTGCAGCGCATTCTTTCAGCATAAGGAATTTATGCCGGTAAAAGTTCTCCCCCCCGAAATAGTCTCTCTCATCGCCGCGGGCGAGGTTATAGAAAGCCCCGCCTCCGTTTTAAAAGAACTGCTGGAAAACGCCTTGGACGCCGGAGCGGACTCCATAAATATAGACGTGAAAAAAGCCGGAAAAGAATTGATAAGGATAAACGACAACGGCTCGGGCATGTCCGAAGAGGACCTGCAGATGTCCGTTCTGAGACACGCCACCAGTAAAATAACCTCTTACGAAGACCTCCACCGTCTTTCCAGCTACGGTTTCAGGGGCGAGGCCCTTTATTCCGTCTTCGCCGTTTCCAGGCTGAAGATCTCGTCCTGGAACGGGAAGTCCGGCGCCGGAACCATATTGACCGGCGAAGGCGGGGACCTCTCCGGCTTAAAACTCTCCCCGGCTCCGCCCGTGAAGGGTTCGACCGTAGAAATTTGCGACCTTTTTTTCAATACTCCCGTCAGGATGAAGTTCCTCAAAAAAGACGCCTCGCTTAAAGCCTCTCTCATCCGGGTGGTGGAGGATTTCGCGCTGGCCCGGCCGCAGACCTCTTTCGCCTTCAAACTGGACGGCAGGGAGATCTTCAATTTTCCCGGCGGCAGAGACGCCGGAGCGGTCCTGGATTTCAGGGTCAGGAAAATACTCGCCGGTAAAACCTCCGAAAAACTTATAAAGCTTTCTTCGGAAAGGGACGGAATAAAATTTTCCGCCCTCATTTCAGACCCCGTCAACCTCATAGCCTCCAGGACCAGCCAGTACACCTTCGTCAACGGAAGGAGCGTGGAGAACAGGATCCTCCAGCAGGCGGTTTACAAGGCTTACGAACATCTGCGCAACGGCAGGCACCCGGCCTGGATAATCTTTCTGGAAACCCCGGGGGACAGGGTGGACGTGAACATTCATCCCCAGAAAAGGGAAATAAAGTTTTCCGACGAGAATTTCGTCTTTGAATTCGTTCACAGGACGGTTTCCGAAGGGTTGCTGAAAAAACAAAGCCCCCCCTCCCTTTCGGCCGGCAATACCGCCCCTTCCTCCGCGACGCAGGGCGCCGCCGTACCGGACCTGGATTTCGTCTCGGAAAAATCGAACAATCTCAGCACCTATAACCAGGAAGATTTCCTGGACCACGTTTACAAAAACGAGGACGCCCCCCTTTGGCACAATCCCCCTATAACCTTCGTGGGGCAGCTTTTCGACAGCCTGCTCCTTTTTCAGACCAGAAAGTCCCTGCTTCTCGTAGACCAGCACGCGGCGGTGGAAAGGATAATGTTCGAAAAATACGCCGAAGACTTCAATAAAAACATGATACAGGTGCAGGCGCTGCTGCTCCCCGTTTCCGTGGAAATGAGCCCCGCTCAGGCCGAAAACATTCTCCGCTGGAAGGACTGGCTGAAAAAAGCCGGCTTCGAGATCAACCGGAGCGGTCCGGGCGCCGTGACCGTCTACTCAACCCCTTCGGTTTTTTATTTCACCCCGGACGCTCTGTCCGATTTCCTGTCCTATCTTTCCGAGATACTCGGAAACCCGGACAAGGTGCCCGAAGAGCTTAAAAGGGATTCCATAGCCACCCTGGCCTGCAAAAAATCCATAAAGGCCCGCGACAAAATAACGAAAGACTCCGCTTTGAAAATAATAGAGGACCTCAAGGATTGCGCCGACAGCCTGCACTGCCCGCACGGCCGGCCGACCATACTGGAGCTGACGCTGGACGAGCTGGTAAGAAAATTCGGCAGAACTTCGATTTGATCCAGCCGCCCGCTTGTCCGGCGGGCGGGTGGCAGAATGACCCCGGAATTTATTAAGATATCCATATGGAAATCCTGAGAGCGATAAAAGAAAGGCGCAGCGTAAGAAAATACGGGGACTCGCCGGTGGAAAGGGAGAAGCTGGACCTTTGCCTGGAAGCCGCGCGCCTGGCCCCCTCGGCCTGCAACATACGGCCCTACAGGTTCATAATCCTGGAAGGCGCGGCCAGGGATGAATTCGCGGAGAACGCCTTTTCCGGCCTTTACTCCGTAACCAGATTCGCGGCCAAAGCGCCGGCGCTTGCGGTGCTGGTTTCCTCCAAAACCAGCCTGACCGGCTTTCTCGGCCGCCAGGTGCAGGGCGTTAATTTCAAACTGGTGGATATAGGCATAGCCGGCGAGCATTTCGTCCTGCAGGCCCGGGAGCTGGGCCTCGGGACCTGCTGGATAGGCTGGTTCGACAAAAAGAAGGCGAAAAAAGCCCTTAAACTGGGGAGCGGCGAAGACCCGGAACTCGTTATCTCCGTCGGCTACCCGGACGAAACTCCTCCTGAAAGAAAAAGAAAGAAAACAACGGAAATCTCCGAATACAGGAACAACTTATGAAAAAAATAATATTCGCGCTGGCCTTCCTGCCGGCCCTGCCCGCTCTTTCCGCCCAGCCCTGCGATTCCTCCAGGGAATCCTGCTCGGGGAACGCGGCTGCAACTCTCGAAGAAACCCTTTCGGGAAAAACGGAAGCCAGGCCGCCCCGCACAGCCAAAGAAATAAAAACTGAAGAACTGAAAACCGCGGAAAAGGGTTTGGCCGCGGGTCCGCCGGAAATCCCCGCCGGGGAGACCCTTTCGGGGAAAGCGAAAAAAACTTTCGAGAAGCCGGGCTACACCCTGCTGTGGCTGGGAATAATAATAGCCCTTTACCTTTACCTGGACGAAAGGAAAAAGAAAAGAAAGGCCGGGAAATGATCCCCTACGGAAACTTCAACGACGCCTCGACCACCATACACGTCCTTCAGGGCGCGGCTTTCCTCTTTTTGGGCGTCTCAGAAACCGTAAAACTGCAGAACCCGGCCACGGCGCTGAAAAAAATCTGCCCGGCCGTTTTTTTCGCCGCCGGTTTGCTTTCTCTTACGGCGGTTTTTTACTACCTCGGCAATTTTTCGCTCGAAGAAACCATTTCAAGCCTGCGTCTGCGCAGCGGGCTGCATCTCCTGCCGGCCTTCTCGCTGGTGCTCTCGGCGCTGGGTCTTTCCATGCTGATGGAGGCGTTTTCCGGCGAAAAGGCCTTCTGGAAAACGGCCTCCTTTTTTTTCCTGTTTTTCCTTCTTTTTCTTAACGGCGTTTTTCATTCCAAGGTAAACCCCGAAGCCAGGCTGGAAACCCTGGCTGCCCATCTGGCCGTCATCTTTCCCGCGGGACTCGCCCTGCTCCTGAAACTGATAAACGAAAAGGCCGAAAAAAAAGCGCTCGGCATAGCCGTTTCGGTTCTCTTTCTCATGACCGGCTTTCAACTGGTAATGTACAAGGAAAAAGATTCCTCCTTTAAATACGGCCTGGTCACCATAACCGAGGGAGCTCCCGCGGAAGATTCCGGAAAGATAGAACTGCCCAACCCGGCGCCGGCGCGCGGAGGAAGATGAAAGGAAAAATCCTGCTGAAAAACGCCGTCGCGATGGACCCCGCCGCCGGCTTGAAAAACAAACTGGACCTTCTCATAGAAAACGGCAGGATATCCCGCCTCTCCCGGAACATAACTCCCCTACCCGATTGCGAGCTGATAAACGCGGAAAACCTCTGGCTGCTCCCCGGCCTGATAGATATGCACGCGCATTCGAGAACCCCCGGCGCGGAGGAAGCGGAAGATTTCAAATCCCTGACAAAAGCCGCTCTGGCCGGAGGCGTGACCTCGGTACTGGCCATGCCTAACACCTCCCCCCCCCAGGACAATCCCGGAATAATAAGAAAACTGGAAGCCAGAAGGACCCGTGAAACCCCTCTTAATATCTTTTTCGCCGGGACTATATCGAAAAACCGGTCGGGGGAAAAGCCCGCCGACCTGGCCGGACTGAAAAAAGCCGGCGTCAGAGCCTTTACCGACGACGGCTCCTGGACGGAAAAAGACCTTCTCATGCGCGAAGCCCTCCGCTTTTCACGAAAAGCCGGACTTCCCGTGCTTTCCCATTGCCAGTTCCCTTATAAAGATAAAAAAGCCCCCATAAACGAGGGCGAAATTTCCAGGCGGAAAAATCTGCCGGGCATACCGCGGGATTCGGAAATAACGGCGGTCGCCAGGGATATAACGCTGGCCTTCCTCTCCGGCGGCAAGCTGCATCTACAGCATATGAGCTGTCTGGAGAGCCTGGAACTGATCAAAAAAGCCAGGGAAGCGGGGCTGGCCCTGACCGCCGAAACCTGCCCGCATTATTTCTGGTTTACGGAAAAAAACCTGGAAAACCTGGATACAAATTTCAAAATGAACCCGCCCCTCAGAACGGAAAGGGACCGGAAAGCCGTCATAGCCGGGCTGAAAGACGGAACCCTTGACGTCATCTGCTCCGACCACGCGCCGCATACCAAAAAAATGAAAACCCTGAACATTTACGACGCGCCTTTCGGGATAATAGGGCTTGAAACGCTGTTGTCCGCCTCCCTGACTAAATTATATCACGCCGAAAAACTTTCTCCGGAAAAGATAATCCCGCTTTTAACCTCCAATCCGGCCCGGATATTGGGCCTTAAGAAAAAAGGTTCGCTGAAGCCCGGCTACGACGCGGATCTTTCGCTTGTAAACCCGGAACTCGTCTGGACGCCGGACGATTTCCATTCTAAATCTTCGAACTCGCCTTTTTTGGGGAAAAAACTGAAGGGCAGGAACCTGATAACCATTTTGCAAGGCAGAACGGTATACAAGAATGGAAAATTTTATTTATAAAAATATCGTAAAAAAAGCGATATTCCTGCTGGACCCCGAACGCGCCCACGACCTCGCCGTATTTTCCCTGCGCATCGGCGGGAGCCTGCCTCTTTTCAATTTTCTGCTCTCCAAAACGGCGAAAGAACCGGACGAAGAAAAAAGTCTTATGGGTCTGAAATTCAAAAACCCCCTGGGCCTGGCCGCCGGTTTCGACAAGAACGCGGAAATTTACGATTCCCTTTCCTGCCTGGGCTTCGGTTTCATAGAAGTCGGAACGGTCACACTGAAGCCCCAGCCGGGAAATCCCAAACCTCGCCTCTTCAGGCTCCCGGAAAACTCGGCCATAATAAACAGGATGGGCTTCAACAACGACGGGGCGGAAAAAGTCGCGCGCAATATGGAGAAAAGAGGCCGGATAAACGTTCCTCTCGGCATAAACATAGGCAAGAACACCGATTGTCCCCTTGAAGAAGCCTGGAAAAATTACGCCGATTGTTTCAAAATACTTAATCCTTACGGCGATTATTTCGTCATAAACGTCAGCTGTCCGAACATAAAAGACCTGACGAAACTGCATAATCCGGATTTTCTGAAAAAAATAACAGAAGCCGCGCTGAGCGTCGACGATAAAAAACCGGTTTTCATAAAAATTTCCCCGGACCTCGGCGCGCAGGACCTGAAAACCGCCGTGGAAATGTGTCTTAAATATAATTTGGGGATAATCGCGGCGAACACCACCACCGCCAGAACAGGGCTCTCCGACAAATGGAAAGAAGAAGCCGGGGGCCTGAGCGGAAAACCGCTGAAAGAAGCCGCCAACCAAAAAATTTCGGAGATAAGAAAAATTTCAAAAGACATCCCCCTGATAGGGGTGGGCGGGGTCTTCACAAAAGAGGATTTCCGGGAAAAGCGCTCCCTCGGCGCGGACCTCGTGCAGGTTTACACCGGCATGATCTACGAAGGCCCCTTCATAGCTAAAAAACTCCTGAAAGAATAGCGCGAAAATAAAAACTTGAACGTTCCGGCTCTCCCCTTTTTACCGTTTACTCATTACTCGTCACTAATTACCCTTTACTACTTATGGGTCCTTTTACTCCTGTCCGATAGGTCCGAAAGCCCCTCCGGAAAGCTGTCCCGTGTGCTAAGCTTTTTATAGGAGACTAAATGAGACTTTTCAGGACCATTGTACCGGCTGTTCTTCTCGCTCTCGCCCCCCTTGCGGCGATGGGAGAAGAAGGCGGCGTCAGGCCGGATTTTCTTAACAGTTTCCCCGGAATAGCGGACATCGACGACATTATGAGGTCGGTGGAAGATTTCGACAAAAGCTCGACTCAGCCCGAAACGCCCTCGATAGACGTATACCAGACGGTATTGGCGAACCTGCAGGGTTCCGGCATACCGGAAAATTTCATAAAAAACTCTTTTTCGGACCCGAATGTCCGCATTCACCCCGAGATAACCGACCTGATGACGCCAAAACCGGACCAGCCTCCGCCAACCCCCATAAGCTACGAGGAATACAAAAAACTCATCGTAACGCCTAAAAGAATAGCGGACGGGGTTAAATTTTACGGCAAGAACAAAGAACTCCTGGAAAAGATCTCCGCCGAATCCGGCGTGGACCCGCTCATACTAACGAGCCTCATCGGGGTGGAAACCACCTACGGTACGAACACCGGCAAATACAGGGTATTCAACGCTCTTTATACCATATCGAATACGGTGCCCAGGCGCGCCTCCTGGGCGGCCAAAGAACTGGCGGAATTGCTTAAACTCTGTTCCCGGCAGGGGAAAGACCCGCTTTCGATTTACGGTTCCTATGCCGGAGCATTCGGTTTCGGTCAATTCATGCCCTCCTCGTATAACGCCTACGCTGTGGATTACGACAAGGACGGTTACGCAGATCTCTATGCCTGGCCCGACGCCCTGGCCAGCGTCGCCAATTATCTTATACGCCACGGCTACCAGGCCGGAACCGCGGACTTCTCGGCGAATTCCAGCGTCTGGAAAGCGCTTTACGCCTACAATCACTCCTCGAACTACGTGAACAGCATACTCGACCTGAGACTCGAAATACGGAACAGCCGCACTGCGGCATCAGGTGTCGTCCCTCTTCCTTAATAAAATCAGAGGAAGGGACAGTCCCGTCTATTCGGACTATGGGAAGTGGGACGGAGCCTCTGGTGACGACCAGAACAGCTCCTCCCCAAAACCGTAAAACACCGGTTCAAAAGCTTCCATAACTTCCACTACTTTTATATCTTCTATCCTCAAGTGCAAAAGGTACCCTGCAAAAGGTACCAGGTACCTTTTGACAAGCAGAACAGCGCCTCTTAGTTTTGGCGAACATCAGGTTTTTTCTTTGAGCGGAGGAATCCTCCCAACACAACCGCTACCAGCAAAGAAGGAAGGGTGGAGAATAGAACGTATATAAATGGGAGAACCTGGTTAATTATGTCAGATACTCCCTCGCCATACAGCACCGGGAAGGGAAGGACCAGACCAAGGAGCGCGAGGATGACCGGGGTCGTCACCAGGACCACCAACCCGAGGCGCCCCATCATCCAGCCGGTCACCAATCCCAAAAGACAGGCGACCGCCACGAATGTAAGGCAGGCCGCCCACAACGACGGGAAGGGGGCAACATATTTCCAAGTAAAAACAATTGCCAGGGGAACTCCGACAGGAAAGCCTATGGCTGAAAGAATGCGAGTCTCATTTTGACGTGTAGTAAACATAATAAAAAAAAATTACCGCCGCTTCCCTGACGCCTGTTAGATTGACCTTCCCCCTATTTACCGTGGCTGATCCTGAGAATGCGTCCATCCTCTTTGGAAATTTCCGCCTCCGCGACTCCCCCGACCATCACTTCAGGGAGAGAACCGTTAACATGCCAAATCCCATTTTTTAAAGTAGCTTTATACGGTTTTTCTTTCTCTATTTGTTCTTCTCCATATATCGGGATCCAAACGGCTACGGCAATTTTAACAGCCGCTTCTTCATTCGGAACACAACCATCCTTTGGTTTATAATTATGCATTTATTTTATCCGGACATAGGGGACGTTGCTCATAGAATGATGGTTTAGCGCCTCCCATCGCTCAGCTCCTTCCCTTTATAAAAAAGACGCGTAATGCCGCCGGAACTCATTTTCAACTGTTT
>Ga0066637_10001067_pt1 | contig 17381 bp, 12 predicted proteins | sample CryGeyCG2014_020_FD_62737 | JGI IMG/M metagenome (GOLD analysis project Ga0066637, IMG submission 62737) | Groundwater microbial communities from aquifer - Crystal Geyser CG08_land_8/20/14_0.20 | ecosystem: Environmental > Aquatic > Deep subsurface > Groundwater | place: USA: Utah: Grand County...
CCGATATACATTATTTAAATGCCTATGAAGAAGAAAGATATAACATTGCTTCTGGCGCCGTGCCGATTGATAAAAATGGCAAGATTATCCCTCAAAGAGTTGAGGCCAGAATTAAAGGAGAGCCAGGCATATTGGATAGGGAGAAAATCGATTATATTGATGTCTCTTCCGAGCAATCCATATCGGTAGCCACCTCTTTAATTCCCTTTTTACAAAATAATGATGCTAATCGGGCTTTGATGGGTTCAAATATGCAACGGCAGGCCGTGCCTTTAATAAACCCTGAGCCACCTTTAGTAATGGCCGGCTTAGAAGAAAGAGTAGCCAGGGATTCTGGACAAGAGGTCGTATCGGATACGGATGGAGTAGTTGCCGAAGTCGACGCTACTCATATTACTATAAAACCTAAAAGTCTAAAACCTAAAACCTATAACCTAAGAACTTTTATCAGGACCAATCAATATACCTGTTTTCATCAGAAACCAATAGTTAATAAGAGCCAGAAGGTCAAAAAAGGAGAGGTCCTATCTGATGCTGGAGCAATTTCCCAGGGTTATTTGTCTTTGGGTCATAATGTTTTAGTTGCCTTCCTTCCCTGGCGGGGTGGAAACTATGAGGATGCCATTTTAATCTCCGAGAGATTGGTCAAAGACGATGTCTACACCTCAATTTATATTGATAATTTTAGCTGTGATGTTAGAGAAACCAAGCTTGGCCCAGAACAAACCACCTCTGATATTCCCAATGTTTCTGAGGAAAAATTAAAGGATTTGGATGAAGAAGGAATAGTTCGTCTGGGAGCTGAGGTTGGGCCGAATGATATTTTGGTTGGCAAAATTTCACCCAAAGGCGAGGCCGAGTTAACAGCGGAAGAAAGGTTATTAAGAGCAATTTTTGGCGAAAAGGCCAGGGAAGTTAAAGATACTTCTTTATTGATGGAACACGGCAAGCGGGGGAGAGTGATTGGAGTGAAGATTTTTTCAAGAGAATTGGGCCATAAATTGGAGCCAGGAATTATCAAAAGAATTGAAGTGGAGGTGGCCGAACTTAGAAAAGTCCAGGCTGGAGATAAATTAGCCGGCCGGCACGGAAATAAAGGAGTAATCTCAAAAGTTTTGCCGGCTGAAGAAATGCCCTTTATGGAAGATGGTACGCCAGTAGATATAATTTTAAATCCCCTCAGCGTGGTTTCCCGAATGAATATTGGTCAAGTTTTAGAAACCCATCTTGGTTGGGCAGCCAATCAACTGGGATATTTAGCCGTCTCGCCAGCCTTAGCCGGAGCCACTGAAAAAGAGATAAAAGAAGAATTGAAAACAGCCGGTCTGCCAGAAGATGGGAAAGTGATTTTATATGATGGAAGATCGGGCCTCCCCTTCAAAGAAAAAATTACTGTCGGTTACATTTATATGATAAAACTAATTCATATGGTTGAAGACAAAATTCATATGCGCTCAATCGGTCCTTATTCTCTGATTACCCAGCAGCCCTTGGGCGGTAAAGCCCAGTTCGGTGGTCAAAGATTCGGGGAAATGGAGGTCTGGGCCCTGGAAGGTTATGGAGTCGCCCACATTTTACAGGAAATGCTGACCATCAAATCTGACGATGTTCCTGGAAGAGCAGCTACCTATGAAGCAATCTTAAAAGGCGAAGAAATTAAACCACCAAATGTACCAGCTTCATTTAATCTATTAGTTGCGGAATTGAAATCTTTGGGGTTGAGTGTTGAGGTAAAAGAAAAACCCCACCACGAATAACTACGAATAATAAACGAATAAATACAAATAATATTATTCGTAAAAGATTCGTCTAAAATTAGTAAATATTAGTGGTATTATGAGGGTAGAAGATTTAGAGTCAATTCGAATAAAACTTGCTTCACCGGAGGAGATTTTGAATTGGTCTCATGGCGAAGTGACTAAACCGGAAACCATTAATTACCGGACTCAAAGAGCGGAAAAAGACGGCCTATTTTGTGAGCGAATTTTTGGGCCGGAAAAAGATTTTGAATGCTATTGCGGAAAATATAAAAGGATCAGGTATAAAGGAATAGTTTGTGACCGATGCGGAGTGGAGGTGACCAAATCTTTGGTCAGGCGAGAGAGGATGGGTCATATTAAATTAGCCTGTCCGGTTTCTCATATCTGGTTTTTAAGGGGGGTCCCCTCCAGAATGGGTCAGGTTTTGGATTTGCCAATGCTGCAATTGGAAAGAGTAATTTATTTTGCTGCCTATATTGTTACTGAGGTAAATGAGGCCGCTAAGAAAAAAGCTCTTGAGGAGATTGAGAAGGAATACAAGTCAAAGGTTAAGAGTTTAAAGGTAACGGCTCGTAACCGTAACCTAAAGACGAAATTACAGGAATTGAAGGTGGCTAGAGACAGGGCCAGGGAGGAGGTTTTAAGTTTGAAGCCCTTAAAGATTTTATCTGAAGTTGAATATCATAATCTTTCTTTAAAATATGGTCAGGTTTTTGAAGCAGGCACTGGAGCGGAAAGCCTAAGAAAAATTTTTGAAAAAGTTGATTTAAAAAAGGAAATCCCAAATCTAAAAAAGCCGGCAGCAGAGATTCCGCCGGCTGAAAGAAGAAAATTTTTAAGAAGATTAAAACTTTTCCAGGGAATGCTAAAAGCTGGGATCAGACCCGAGTGGATGTTTCTAACCGTGCTCCCGGTTTTGCCTCCAGATTTGCGGCCAATGGTTCAGTTAGATGGCGGCCGCTATGCCTCTTCAGATTTAAATGACCTCTATCGCCGAGTAATTAACCGAAATAACCGCTTAAAATATCTCTTGGAAATCAATGCCCCGGAAGTAATTGTCAGAAATGAAAAAAGGATGCTCCAGGAAGCAGTCGATGCTTTAATTGACAATGGGATGAGAAAGGGAACCATGACTCAGGCCACCACTGGTGGTAGACGACTTTTGAAATCTTTAGCTGATATACTTAAGGGGAAGCAGGGAAGGTTCAGGCAAAACCTTTTGGGGAAAAGAGTTGATTATTCTGGAAGGTCAGTGATTGTGGTTGGGCCAGAATTGAAAATTGACCAGGTTGGCTTGCCAAAGAAGATGGCTTTGGAGCTTTTCAAACCTTTTGTTATTAAGAAAATTTTGGATAAAGAATTAGCCTATAATGTTCGGGGGGCTTCCCGATTGATTGATGAGGAAACTGATGAGGTCTGGGAAAACCTGGAAGAGGTGGCTAAAGATAAGTTGGTTTTGCTAAATCGAGCTCCCACCTTGCACCGATTAGGCATTCAGGCTTTCTATCCGATACTGATTGAAGGCGAGTCAATTAGAGTTCATCCGATGGTTTGCAAGGCTTTCAATGCTGATTTTGATGGTGACCAGATGGCTGTCCATTTGCCTCTATCCGATATAGCTCAAAAAGAGGCTAAAAAGCGGATGTTAGCTAGTCTTAATCTGCTTAAATCAGCCACTGGCACGCCCGTTGTCACTCTTTATCAAGATATTGTCCTGGGCTGTTATTGGTTAACTAAGATTGTCGAAGGGGCCAAAGGTCAAGGCAAGGTATTTGGCTCACCAGAAGAGGCGATTTTAACTCAGGAGTTTGGCGATGTTGACCTAAAAGCAGAAATTAAGGTCCGAATGGGCAATGTTGACGTCAGACGTCAACATTGGCTGGAGACGAGCGTGGGTAGGATTTTGTTTAATCAGGCCTTACCCAATGGTTTTCCCTTTCAAAATGAGGTAATCAAGGTGAGAGACCTGGAAAAAATAGTTAGTCAAATCATTGAAAAATACGATTCAAAAACCGTGGAAGAAACCTTAGACAAAATCAAAAACCTTGGATTTGAGTATTCCACCTTAGCTGGTATCAGTTGGGGGATGGATGATTTAATCGTCCCCGAAGAAAAACCAAGAATTCTGGCACGGGCGGAAAAAGAAGTGGAGGAGGTTGAAGGTCATTTTAAAAAAGGACTTTTATCTAAAGAAGAAAAAACGGCCAAGGTGATTGAAATCTGGTCGAGGGCCAAAATGGCTATTGAGGGATTGGTGCCCAAAACCTTACCCAGTCAGGGACCGGTTTTTCAAATGGTTGATGCCGGAGCTCGAGGTTCCTGGGGCCAGCTAGTCCAAATGACCGGGATGAAGGGCTTGGTGATTAATCCAGCCGGCCAGATTATTGAATTGCCAGTCAAGAGTTCTTTTAAAGAAGGGTTCGGGGTTCTGGAATACTTTATTTCCACTCATGGAGCCAGAAAAGGGACAGCTGATACTGCCTTGCGAACTTCCGCGGCCGGCTATCTCACCCGTCGTTTAGTTGATGTTAGCCATGAAGCAGTGATTAGCCAAGAAGACTGTCAAGATGGAGAAGGCCTGGAAATTTTGAGGTCTGAGACTGATGAGATTGGTCAGAATTTCCTTATGAAAATTGTTGGCCGAGTCTCTCTCGATGGAATTCGAGGCATTTGTAAGAAAGGTCAAATCATTGACTGGGAAAAGGGACAAAAAATTACGGAGGCCGGAATTGAGAAAGTCAGAGTTCGTTCACCTTTGAGTTGCCAATCAATCCGGGGAATTTGCCAGAAATGTTATGGCTGGGATTTGGGTAATAATCGGCTGATTGAAATGGGTGAGGCAGTGGGAATTGTGGCTGCCCAGGCCATTGGCGAGCCGGGGACTCAGTTAACCATGAGAACCTTCCACACTGGTGGCGTGGCGGGGGGTGGAGATATTACCTTTGGCCTACCCAGGGTCCAGGAAATTTTTGAAGCCAGAACACCGGGTGGAAAAGCTGAAATTTCAGCCGTTGATGGCAAGGTCTTGGAAATAAAACCAGAAGGAATAATTAGGATTAAGGGTGGGGCTAAATCAAATTCCACCCGAAAAAAAGCGGAAATTTTGGAATACCAAATTCCGGCCCGGGCAGCAATTTGGGTTAGGCCAGGCCAGAACGTTAAGCGAGGCCAACCCCTTTGTGAAGGAAGCTTAGACCTTAAAGAACTATTTAGATTAGTTGGCCAGGGCCCTAGCCAGCGCTACATGATAAAAGAAATCCAAAAGATTTATGCCTCTCAAGGGGCTTTAATCCATGATAAACACTTAGAAGTTATTCTCCGCCAGATGTTTTCTCGAATAAAAATTAAAGACCCTGGCGATAGCTGCTTTACGACCAGTGAAGTTGTTGAAAGAGCAAACTTCCTTGAAGAAAATGCCAGGTTAAAAAGACTACAACCCTCCCGCCCTAAAAAGGAAAAAGTACAACTAGCTAAGGGAGCCCCAATTTTACTGGGGATTTCCCGGGTAGCCTTAACTACTGACTCCTTTTTGTCAGCCGCTTCCTTTCAGGAAACTTCCCGGGTCTTAATCAAAGCCTCGATTGAAGGAAAAGAAGATAAATTGAGAGGATTGAAAGAAAATGTTATAATAGGGAAGTTGATACCGGCTGGAACCGGCTTTAGATATGAAAAGGAAAAAGCCTAAAAATTTAAAAAAAACAAAGGAAAAAAAGCCCTCTCGTTTCGCTTTGCCGCCGGAAACCAAAAAATACATTCTTGGCGTGGCAACTTTGTTATTGGCAATTATCGTTGCTCTCAGTTTTTTCGAAAAAGCCGGCATAGCTGGAAAGGCAATAATCTCTGGTCTAACTTTCTTAATTGGCAAGGCAGTTTTTCTTTTACCTCTAATTTTGGTTTTAGCTGGGTTAGTTTTTTTCACCAGTTATTATAAAAAATTTTTGGGCGGAGTGGTCATTGCCATTTTCCTTTTGACCTTGGGAAGCTCAGGGATTTTCAGTCTCATTTATCAAACAGAGGAAATAGCTAAAGCTGGCGGCTGGCTGGGTTATTTAATCACCTTTCCTCTTTTGAAACTTTTCGGTCTCTGGGTCACTCAAATAATCTTGGCTGGCATCATTATCTCAGGAGCAGTAATTTTTTGGTATTTACTCCGCCCCCCACACCTTTTGCAAGAAGAGAAAAGACTTGAAAAAGAAAAGAGATTAGAAGAAAAAAAAGAATCTTTGATTACTCGAATATTTAAAGGTGTGGGGGCTCCCCGTTTTAAAGTTAAAGAGGTTGAGCCCCAACCTCGACATGTCGAAATTTCGAAATTTCGAGAGGAAGAGCCGTCTTTAGAATTAAAAACCAAAGCAGTTCCTTCTTTGCCCTCAAAAGTGGCCGGGATAGAATATAAATCTCCACCCCTTGAGCTGCTTGATTCAGAAAGAGGCGAGGCCTCGGCTGGCGACATTAGAGTAAATTCAGCAATTATCAAAAAGACCCTGGAAAATTTTGCTATTCCAGTAGAAATGTCAGAAATAAATACTGGACCGACTGTTACCCAATATACTTTGAAACCGGCTGACGGAATAAAACTTTCAAAAATTACCACTCTTTCGAATGACCTGTCTCTGGCTTTAGCCAGTCACCCAATCAGAATAGAAGCGCCAATTCCCGGGAAACCCTTGGTCGGGATTGAGGTGCCAAACAAAGTTAGAGCAAAGGTAAGATTAAAAGATTTAATTTCTAATCCCCAATTTCAGTCAGCCTATTCGAATTTAACTTTTTCTCTGGGAAGAGATGTTTCTGGTCATCCTCGCTATGCTGACCTTGCTCGAATGCCCCATCTATTGATTTCAGGCAGTACCGGCACAGGTAAAACGGTTCAACTAAACAGTATTATTTTAAGTCTTCTTTATCGGAATTCGCCCCAAACTCTAAGATTTATTTTAATTGATCCCAAAAGAGTTGAGTTCCCGGTTTACCAAGAACTTCCCCATCTTTTGTGCCCGGTAATTTTTGATGCCCAGAAAACCGTTAACGCTCTCCAGTGGTTAATTTCAGAAATGGAAAGAAGATTCGATGTTTTATCGGAAAACGGGTCGCGAGACGTGACAAGCTACAATGAAAAGGTTCTCAGGGAGGGAATGCAACCTCTGCCCTACATTGTTTTAATTGTCGATGAATTGGCCGACTTAATGGCAGCTAAAGGAAGAGAGATGGAAGCTGGGGTTGTCAGATTGGCTCAAATGTCAAGAGCGGTTGGTATTCATTTAGTTTTAGCCACTCAAAGACCATCGGTAGAGGTAATTACCGGCTTAATTAAGGCAAACATTACTTCTCGGATTACTTTTCAGGTCGCCTCCCAGGTTGATTCAAGAACAGTTTTAGACATGGCCGGAGCGGAAAAACTTCTGGGTTTAGGAGATATGCTCTTTGTCTCAGCTGAAATTGCCAAACCAAAGAGAATCCAGGGAGCTTTTGTTTCAGAAAAAGAAGTGAAAAGAGTAGTCAATTATATAAAAACTCAAAACGCAAAATTAAAAACTGCGGGTTTAGAAACCGGGTTTGTTTTAGAAAATAATTTAGCCGAAGATTTAGAAAGAGGCCTTGAGACACCGGAGACCGAGTTTGAAGCCTATTACGGCGAAGACCCTCTTTATGAAGAAGCGAAAAGAGTGGTAATTGAAGCTAGAAAAGCTTCTGCCTCTCTTTTACAAAGAAGATTAAGAGTGGGCTATGCCCGAGCGGCCAGGTTAATTGATATGTTAGAAGAAAGGGGAGTGGTGGGACCGGGCGAAGGAGCCAAACCAAGAGAAATTTTAATCAAAACCGAGGAAAATAATAATGAAGATTGGCAGAAAATTTAAACTCCCTACGAAAGTACGAAACCTTTACGAAAGTACGAAAATATGATAACCTTTTATAAAGTAATCTTTCGTATTTTCGTATCTTTTTCGTAATTTCGTAGGAAAATTATGGCAAAGAAAAAAGGTGAAAAAGCAGACCTACAGGAAGCTATTGAGGAAATAAAGCAGAGATTTGGCGAGGGGGCGATAATGAAATTGAAAGAGGTGAGGGCAGTTGATGTTGATGTTATTCCCACTGGTTCCATTTCTTTAGATTTGGCTTTGGGAGTGGCCGGAGTGCCGCGGGGCAGGGTAATTGAGATTTATGGACCGGAAGGTGGCGGAAAAACCACTTTGGCACTTCATATTTTAGCCGAAGCTCAAAAACAAAACGGAGTGGGAGCTTTTGTTGATGCTGAACATGCTTTGGACCCGGACTGGGCAAAAATCATCGGAGTAAATGTTGAGGACCTTTTAATTTCTCAGCCCGATTCTGGAGAACAAGCTTTGCAAATTGTTGAAACCTTAGTCAGATCAGGAGAAGTCGACGTTATCGTCATTGATTCAGTGGCTGCTTTGGTTCCTCGGGCAGAAATTGCCGGCGAAATGGGAGAATTTCAGATTGGTCTTCAGGCGAGATTGATGAGTCAAGCCCTGAGAAAACTTTCCGGCGTTATATCAAAAACAAAGACAATAGTTATTTTTCTTAATCAAACCAGGATGAAAATTGGCGTCTCGTGGGGAAATCCCGAGACTACTCCTGGAGGCCTGGCTTTAAAATTTTATTCTTCAGTCAGGATTGACCTGAGAAGAATAGCCCAGATAAAACACGGCGAGGAAATAATTGGCAACCGGATTAAAGCCAAAATTGTCAAAAATAAAGTCGCTGCTCCCTTTAAAACTGCCGAATTTGATATTTATTACAACGAAGGAATTTCTAAATTTACTGATATTATCAATGCCGGCCTCAAGTCAGGTCTAATAAAAAAACAGGGGTCTTGGTTTCAATACGAAAATCTAAAACTTGGCCAGGGGATGGAGGGAGCGAGACAGTTCTTAAAAGAGAACCCCCAGATAGTTGAGAAAATAAAAACCGCCTTATTTGGTAGTGAAAGGCAGCAATCCTAAATGCCTGGCTCTCTTGATTGCCCGAGCTAATTTTCTTTGATGACTGGAACAGACTCCGGTTCTTTTTTTTGCCCGGATTTTAGCTAATCCTGAGATAAAGCGACGGAGCAACTCCGTCTCCTTAAAATCAATTTCTTTGATATTTCTTTGACAGAAAAAACAAGGCATAATCTCTTACGAATTACGAATTTAACCGAATTACGAATACATTTAATAATTCGTAATTCGAACTCATTCGTAATTCGTAAGGTTAGAAAGGGATATCTTTTACGTCGATTTCCCCTTCCTCTTCAATAATGGGGATTTTTTCTTTCGGAGGCAATTCTTCGGCTTCTGGTTGCACTATTTTTCCAGCTGCTCTGGGTCCTAACTGAAGCCGTTCAGCAATAATTTCAGTTCGATAACGTTTGTTTCCGGAAGTATCTTGCCAGCTTCTGGTTTGGAGTCGGCCTTCAATCATTGCCAAAGCCCCTTTGGTTAAATATTGAGAAGCAATTTCCGCCAATCGGCCAAATAAAACTATATTATGAAATTCGGTTTGCTGCTGTTTTTGTCCTGATTTATCAGTAAAAAATCGGCTAGTAGCCAATCCAAAAGAACAGACCTGTTGACCTGAGGGCAAGGCCCGGACCTGGGGATCTTGAGTTAACCTGCCAATTAAAAATGCTTTATTAAAATTCACTCTTTTAAAATTTCTTCTAATTTTTTCTCAATTTCTTTTAACTCGACCTTTCCCCCCACCACTTTTTTTCTGGGAGTAGGAGGTTTCCCCCCAACCATCTTTTTTCTAAAAGTGGTGGGGGGTTTGGTTTTGGGTTTACCTAAAATTAAATAGCGAAGAATTTTCGACTCAGCCTTTAATTTTTTTTCTAAACTTTCTAATTTTTCTGGGTCGGATTGAAAACTTAAAGTAGCGGAAAAAGCAGCTGACTTTTTCTTGATTGGATAAGCCAAACTCTTTCTAGTAATTGAATTTACTTCACCTAAAACCCCTCCTTCTTCTTCAATCAAGGAAGCAATCTTTTCTTGACAAACCTTTAATTCCTCTTCAGACAAATCTGAAGAAATTAAATATGTTAATTCATATAACTTCATAACACATTCTATTTTATATTTTAAATTCAATTACATCGCCATCTTCCATCACATAATCTTTCCCCACTATTCTAATCCATCCCAATTCTCTGGCTTTAGCCCAAGATTTAGCCTCAACTAATTTCTCCCAATTAATCACCTCAGCTCTAATAAACTTCTCTTCAAAATCAGTGTGAACCACCCCACCAGCTGTCGGAGCTTTTAAACCCTGCTTTAGAGTCCAGGCCCGAGTTTCTTCTCCTCCTTTGATAGTGTAAAAAGTAATCAAATCAAGAATATTGTAACAGCCCAGAATTAACTGGTCAAGTTGGGAGCTCATTTCTAATTCTTTAATTTCTTTTTCTGACAATTCCGACATTTCTAATTCATCTTTCAGGTTCATTACCAAATGCTCAACTTTTGGCCCTTGGCATTGAGTTTTGCCGTTGGTATTTAAGAGATAGATAATTGGCTTTTTACTCAATAGATTTTCTTTTTCTTTACTTTCCCGAGCTTTAGCGAAGGGGCGAGATGAAAGCTTGCTTTCAGCGAGCTCCAAATCCTTCATTTCCAGTTCAATTTTGATGATTTCAATATCGTGTTCAGGGTCAATTCGGCCAGCCGCATTCTCAACATCAGGGTCTTCAAAAGCCCTGACCACTTCCAAAACGGCATCACAATTTCTAATCTGAGCCAAAAATTGATTACCCAGCCCTTCGCCCTTATGGCTTCCCTTGACCAAACCAGCAATGTCAATAAATTCAATAACAGTGGGAGTAACCTTTTGAGGTTTTATCACCTCAGCAATTTTCTCCAATCTCTGGTCAGGAACAGTAACCACCCCAACATTAGGATGGATGGTAGTAAAAGGATAGGCAGCAATATCAACCGGTATTTTGGTCAGGGCTTTAAATAAAGTGGATTTACCAACATTGGGCAAGCCCACAATCCCCACTGAAAAACTCATAATAATATGATATAATAAAAAAATATTAAAATCAACTTAAATTATGGAAATTTTTCGTGCTTACGACATTAGAGGGGAATACCCAAAAGATATTAATGACGAGATTTGTTATAAAATCGCCAGAATTTTAGTTCGGACTTTCAATGCTAAGAATGCGGTAATCGGCTGTGATGTTAGTTTAGCTACGCCCAAAATATACCAAGCCTTAGTTAAAGGAATAATTGACCAAGGAGCTGATGCAATTGATATTGGTATTGCTGGTACTGATGTAGTTTATTTTTCGGTCGGTCATTATAAGTTTGACATTGGTTTAGAAGTTACCGCCTCTCATTCAGCTGGTTACTTAAGCGGAATAAAAATTTTAGGACCCGGCGCAACTCCTTTTGGAAAAGGAATGGGTATGGAGAAATTGAAAGAAGATTATTTAAATTATCAAGAAGTTAAGCCGGAAAAAAAAGGAAAATTAATACAAAAAAATGTTTGGGAAGATTTTATTGCTCAGGTTTTGGAGTTTGTTGATGTTAGCAAAATTAAGCCATTAAAGGTTGTAGTTGATGCCTCCAACGCAGTTGGTAGTTTGGAAATTGACCATCTTGAAAAACATCTACCAATGATAGAACTCACAAAACTCAACTGGGAATTGGACGGTCATTATCCGGGTCACCCACCTAATCCTTTCTTAAAAGAAAATAGACAGCAATTGGTGTCAAGGATTAAAGAAGTCAGAGCAGATTTGGGGATAGCTTTTGATGGCGATGCTGACAGAATTTATTTTATTGATGAAAATGGAGATTATATTTTCGGTGTTTATATTAATGCCTTAATTGCTGAAAAAATGTGTAGGAAAAATCCGGGGCGAGTAGTTTTGCATGATGTCCGAGCTACTCGTTATATTAAAAAGAAAATCTCTGAAGCAGGGGGAATACCTAAAATGGAATTAGTAGGGCATGTTTTCTTTAAAAACCGAATGAGAAAAGAAAATGCCTTATTTGGCGGTGAAGCTTCAGGTCATATATATTATAATTTTGGGGATTATATGGTTGAAAATAGTTTGATAGCTTTTTTACAGATTTTCCAGATGATTTCCGAAACAGGCAAAAGTTTAGGTGAATTGATTAGGGAAGGTCGTATTAATTATCCAGTAAGCGGTGAATATAATTTTGTTTTACCCGGTTTTGCCGAGACAGATGATTTAACCCCGGAAGCAATAGCTGTGATGAACAAAATTTTAAATAAAGTTAAAGAAAAATACTCTGACGGAGAAATTTCTAATTTTGATACTTTAACCATTTGCTATCCCGATTGGAATTTTAATCTCAGGCCATCAGCTAACGACCCTGTTTTGCGTTTTACCGCCGAAGCAACCAGTAACGAATTACTCTTAGAAAAACAAAAAGAAATTTTCGAATTATTGAAAACCGAAGGCTGTCAATATCTCAATGACAGCGGAGTAGAATTATTATATTAGGCCCATTTTCTTTTTGACTTCTTGGAGGGTTGATTGGGCAATGATTTGGGCTCTTTTTCTGCCCTGTTCTAAAATTTCTCTGACGTAGACTTCTCTCTGGAGAAGTTCTTTTCTTTTTCTACGGAAAGGTTCCAAAGAATTTATTAATAATTCGGCTAAAGATTTTTTAAACTTTTCATAACCCGAATTTTTAAATTTCTTTTCTATTTCTTTGATTGATTTCCCCGAAAAAAGTGAGAAAATTGTCAGAAGATTTGATATCCCCGGCTTTTTTTGAAGGTCGTATTTAATAACCTTTCCCGGATCGGTTACGGCGGCCATTATTTTCTTCCGGATAACTTCTGGCTCGTCAAACAATTCAATACATCCCCGTGGATCATCGGTTTTTGACATTTTTTTCTTTGGATTTTGCAAAGACATAATTTTCTCTCCAGTTTTTGGCAGCAAAACTTTGGGTTCTTTAAAGACCTTGCCAAATCTCTTATCAAAACGCCGGGCAATTTCTCTAGTTAATTCGACATGCTGTTTTTGGTCTTTACCAACCGGGACAATATCGGTTTGATATAACAAAATATCAGCGGCCATCAAAAGAGGATAGTTTAATAAACCGGCATTAACGTATTCGGGATGTTTTTTAGCTTTCTCTTTAAACTGGGTCATCCTTTGCAATTCCCCCAAAGGAGTGATGGTTGCCAAAAGCCAGGCCAGTTCTGAATGTTCCCTAACCTGAGACTGGACAAAAAAGACGCATTTTTCCGGATTTAAACCAGCCGCTAAATAAGCAACGGCTAGCTCCATAATATTTTTTTCTAATTCCTCAGGTTTATAAGGGGTAGTGATGGCATGGAGGTCGACAATACAAAAAATGCACTCAGCTTTTTCCTGGAGTTCTACCCATTGTTTTACTGCTCCTAAATAATTTCCAATATGTAATTCTCCGGTTGGCCTAACGCCAGAAAAGACGCGCATAAAAAATAACAGGATGTTATCCTGATTAAACTCTTAGAGGATTGATTTTAGTTTTTTCTCTGAATCAGCATCCCTCCTGATGAAAATTGTTTGTTTCGACTTTTCATCAAATAAAATAAAAAATTTATCAAAAATTCCTTCCCTGCCTAAAACCCGAGGAACCTCATTTGAGTTTGCAAAAACAACTGGTATCTCAAAGTTTAGTTGATTGAATTTTATTTTAATATTATGACGATAACCAGTAATTGTTGTCGAAGGAGTAATTCCGGCAACGAGCGTTTCTTTTCCTTTCTCAAGCTCGATTCCTAAAGCAATAGCATCTTCATAGGTTAAAAAAGTAATATCTGCTCCAGAGTCAACAACTAAAAGAGCAAAAATTTTTTTCTCAGTTTTAGATTGAAAATATATTGAAACAGAAGGAAAGAAGCGAATTTTTCCATTCTCTTCTAACTTAAAGGCATAGGGAAAGCTATATTTTTCCATAAAAATAAATCACCACTCTTTCTCGAGGTACTGAGATTAAGAGAAATTCCTCAATTTTTCTTTTTGGATATTTGGCTTTCGCCTTTTTTAGAACTTCCAAAGTTGACCGGCCTTCAGCGACAATCTTTCCATTAAAGACTGCAACTTGCTTCCCCCGATATTTTTTAAAATTAATAATAGGGATTTTAGGGATTTTTTCAGCAGTTTTTTTTGCCATATCAATTTAATTTTACTATTTTAAAACTTCAAAGTCAAATTAAATTTTAAACTTCAATAACAACCGGTAAAATCATCGGTCTCCTTTGGGTTTTGGAAAAAAGAAATTGGCCGATTTTATTTCTGATCTCGTCTTTGACAAAGGCCCAATTGACTGCTCCTCCTGAGCCGGCTGCTTTATCAACAATTGCTATTACTCTCTTTCGAGTATCTCTCAGCAATTCCCTTGATTCCCTTAAATAGACAAACCCTCTTGATATTATATCAGGAGAACCTCGGACCTGACCAGTTTGCCGATCAACCACCGCCACAATAACAAACATTCCATCTTTGGCTAACATTTGCCTATCTCTTAAAACTACCTCCCCAACATCGCCAATGCCAAGTCCATCCACCATGACATAACTGGAGGGAATTGGCTTTCTCTCAATGAAAATTCTTTTCTGGCTTAAATTGACAACCTGACCATTTTCAGCAATGACGACATTTCTTTCCGGCAGACCCAGAGATTTGGCAATCTCCCCATGCTCAACTAACATTGAATACTGGCCGTGAATTGGCAAGAAAAATCGGGGTCTCATAATGTTTATCATTTCTTTTAATTCTTCTTTCTGGGCATGACCACCAGCATGGATATCCATCATTCGATAATGAAAAACCTTGGTCTTTTGGCGCAAAATTTCATCTTTCATATTTTGAACCGTTCTTTCATTTCCCGGGACAACTGAAGAAGAGAAAATCACTGTGTCTTCTTTCTTGAATTTGACGAAAGGATGTTCACGATTGGTAATTCTCATTAAAACTGCTTCGGCCTCGCCCTGAGCTCCAGTACAAAGCAAAGTTATTTTTGAATCAGGATAATTGGAAATTTCTTTTGGTTTAATCAAGGTTCCTCTTTTTGATTTAATATAGCCAAGCTCTTTACAAATTGCCACATTAGTTTTCAGGGTATATCCATCAACTGCCACCTTTCTTCCATATTTTTCAGATAAAGTGATGATTTGCTGGATTCTATTAATCAAAGAGCCAAAGGTAGCAGCAATGATTCTGCTTTTAGCTTTTTTAAAAATCTCCTCCAAATTTTCAAAAATATCTTTTTCCGAAAAGGAATGACCATTTTCTTCAGCGCCGGTTGAGTCAGACATTAAGAGCAAAATACCCCGGCTGCCAATTTCTTTTAGCTTTTTAAAATCGGTCGGCAAATCATGGACCGGATTTTGATCAAATTTAAAATCAGAAGTATGGAGAATATTTCCTGCCGGAGTTCTGATAAAAAGACCCAAATTATCAGAAATATTATGATTTTGTCGGAAAAATTCTATCTGAAATGGGCCTAAATTTATTTTCGAACCATCTTTTACCTTCTCAATTTCTAATTTTGGTTGTAAGGGAAAGTCTTCCTGTCTCTTCAAAATTATTGCTCTGGTTAAACCAGAGGCAAAGAATGGATAATTTTGGAAAGGAAAGCGATAGGTTAAATAGGGGATAGCCCCGATATGGTCATAATGGCCATGGGTAAAAACTATTCCTAAGATATTTTTTTGTTTGCTTTTGAGATACTCGATGTTGGGAACAATGTAATCAATTCCGGGCATGTCTTCTTCTGGCATGCGAAAACCCATATCAATAACTAAAATTCTTCCTTGGTATTCAAGGAGCATCATATTCCGACCAACCTCGCCAAGACCTCCTAACGGGATAATTCTTAAATTAGTAATTTTTTTCATAGTGGTGCGGACGGAGAGACTCGAACTCTCACGGGATTTCTCCCCTTGACTCCTGAGGCCAAGGTGTCTTCCAATTCCACCACGTCCGCCCATTCCTGTTCAAGGTAGAACCTTGAACAGTTTTCTTAGTTCCTTTCCGAATTGAGGATGTTTTAAAGAAAGATAAAGATTTGATTTTAAATAAGCTAATTTGTTTCCACATTCTAACCATTTCCCTTCAAACTCATAGCCATAAATATCTTCACCGGCTTCAGCCATTTCACTCAAGCTCTCACTTAGAGTTAGATCTTTCTCTAAATTAAATGAAGTTCTCTCAAGATTATTAAAAACTTCCTGAGTTATAATATGTTTACCAACCACTGCCAAACTTGAAGGAGCTTCCTTGATCTGAGGTTTTTCCACCACCCTCTTTATTTTATAAAGGCGCCTATTGATTTTTTCAACTTCTACCATTCCGTAAAATTTAAAACTTTCTTTGGGAATTCGATAAAGAGCAATTACTGGCTTTTGGTATTTTTGAAAAACTTTAATTAATCGTAAAAGGCAGGGAACTTTTGATTCAACAACATCATCAGCATATAAAACGGCGCAGGGTTCATTTTTAATTAACTTTTTGGTTTGGAATACGGCATGACTAGCTCCCCAGGGTTCTTTTTGGAGAATATAGGAAAAAGAAATTTTTTTGGTAATTTTTTCTAAATTTTTAAGTTCTTTTAAAAGATGGTTTTTCTTTCTAATTTTTAGAATTTCTTCAATCTCCGGAATTTTATTGATATATTTTTTAAAATAACTTTCAACTTCTTTTTTATCTGACCGGATAACAAAAATAATTTCTTCTATCCCCGAATTTTTTGCTTCTTCAACAATATATTGAATAACTGGCTTATCAACCAGGGGCCAAAGTTCTTTTGGCAAAACCTTGCTGAGGGGTAAAAATCTCGTCCCCAGCCCAGCTATTGGAATAATGGCTTTTTTAATTTGGGTCATAACTTATTTTTTCATTTTACGTTTAAATTCCTCAATAATTTCAACCGGAGTGGGGTCTATTTTATATTCTAAAGCTAGCCAATAAGAAGTCCAAAAACCCAAGAGGATGGTGGAAAAGATTTTTTCTAAGACATTTTTACCTTTAATGTCAATAAATTCTACTTCTCTTCCTTCTTTATTGATAATCTCTTTGGTAATTTTCATTCTTTTTAAAATTCGGGGATGCTCCTGGCGGTCTCTTAAAATAATTATTGAGAATTTGTCCTCATTGATTGGAAGCTTGGCCAAGCCCACGATTTCATTATGGTTTAATTCTGGGAAATAATTGGCAATGGCTAAAATTTTAGCCGTTTCATTTAAGCTATTTTTCCAGACCAAGCCAATTTCTTGAAATTGCTTAGATGTATAGACAATGGGAATTTTCTGGAAAATCTTTTTAGCTATTTTTTTTCCTTGATTTTCAAGCCTCTTTGATTTTAGTTTTTCCCCAACTTTTAAAATTTCTTCAGAAATTTCCGGACCTAAAATGGTCTGATTAACCAAAAGCTGGATTAGGGCAGCAAACATTTCTCCCAAAGCCAATCGGGGTGGAATTTTTGGTCCGGGAATTTTAACCAAAGGAAGAGCATATTTTTTAGAGAGCTCGGCTAATTTCCCTCCAGTAGTAATTGAAATCAAGGGCAGTTTCCGATTGTAAGCTTCGCTAAAAGCGGATAAAGTTTCTTCAGTATTTCCAGAATAAGAAATACAAATTATTAAACTTTCATTTCC
>Ga0066637_10001070_pt1 | contig 17357 bp, 19 predicted proteins | sample CryGeyCG2014_020_FD_62737 | JGI IMG/M metagenome (GOLD analysis project Ga0066637, IMG submission 62737) | Groundwater microbial communities from aquifer - Crystal Geyser CG08_land_8/20/14_0.20 | ecosystem: Environmental > Aquatic > Deep subsurface > Groundwater | place: USA: Utah: Grand County...
GATACAGCAAAATATATAACCTACAAAACAGAATATCTTTTTGAAGGCTTTTTGGTACTCGGTCATAAAGTACCTTAGCCTTCTTTATATTTAATCATTCAAAATCGGGAGAAGAAGCAAGAATAATAATAAAGGTAAACTCTCCAAGTATGATTTTCAACAGAATTCCCGCACGCATCAATTTCTGGAATAAAATCTTTAAGCGAAAACCAAACTACTCTTTTCCATTGATTCGTACCGAGAGAATTTGGCTCGCTTGCTTTGTAACTCAGGCTGCACGAAGAATTTCTCCAATCTAAATCTTTAAGGAGGAAATAACCATAATGGCTAAAATTAGTTTTAAACCAAGCAGAAAATGCATACTCTTCTCCTACTTGCAAACTTCCTATATTTTGGTAGAAATAATGGGAACTTGCATTTATATTCTGCATTCTTATACACTTTCCTTCAAAACATCCTTCTGTAACTATTGAATCATTTGATACTCTTCCTGTTTCGTGAACTCTTTTTGTCCAATTTTCAAAACCTTGCTCAAAACCTGGATTTTTAATTAAATTCCCGCAATATCCACAATCAATCTCTCCTCCGCAAATATTATGAATTCCACATTCATAATCCAAAGAATCACAAGTATCTGTGCAGGATGGTTCATCATCTCCCCCTCCTCCATTTCCACCCCACTTCCACTCCATCTGTTCTCTGGCGAGGAACTATGTCTAATTTTTCAATTTCTTTTCCCTTTACAAAAATTCCTTTTTCAAGCATAATTTCTCCGAGAAATCCTATCATCCCAGCGTTATCAACAAGCAGAGAGTTTTCAGGCACAAAAAACTCTGCTCCTCTTTCTTCACACATTATCCTGCACATTTCCTGCAGTCTTTTGTTGCAAGCAACTCCCCCGCCTAATAACAATTCACTTTTACCTGTGTGAGCCAAAGCTCTTTCAGCTGCCTCTACCAACATAACAAAAGCTGTTTCCTGGAGAGAAAAACACAAATCCTCTAATTTATACTTCTTGCTCTCAAGTAATTGTTTAAGTTTAGTTAACATGCCAGAAAACGCAACATCCATTCCTTTTATTGAATAAGGAAGCTCAACATAATTTTTTTCATTTGACTTTTCTGCGAGCTCTGCTATTTTCGGCCCTCCTGGAAATCCAATTCCAGCATATCTTGCAAATGTATCAATAAAATTTCCAATCCCAATATCTAAAGTCTCGCCAAAAATGCGGTATTTGCCAGAAGCATAAGCAATTATCTGCGTGTTTGCTCCAGAAGCATACAATAAAACCGGGTCTTTTGCTCCTGTTAATCTTCCTATTTCCAGATGAGCGATGCAATGATTTACAGGCACAACAGGAACATTCAATTTGCTTGCAATTTGTTTCGTGAACCTTAGTCCTTGCAACAAACAAGGCGCTAATCCAGGCCCCTGAGAAAACGCAATTGCTTCAATCTCTTTCTCTTTAATATTTGCTTTTTCTAATGCTTCTTTGTAAACTTTTTCTGCAACTTCTTGATGATGTTTTGCAGCTTCTACTGGAATTATGCCCCCTTTTTCTGTTGTATAACTATCTTTAACATTTGCTAAAATCTTTCCATCTTTCACAATTCCTACACCAAAGGTGTGCGCCGTACTTTCAATGCCAAGTATCATTTTTTAACCTTAAATTTATCTCCCTGTCCCGGAATAATATAATCTGCTCTTCTTTTTATATTATCCATTGTTTTGTTTGTTAGTTTCATATCTTCAACGCCGTATAAATTTGCCCTGTAAATTCTTTCCCAAGGATCTTTAGAACAAAAATAATCTTTATTTATAACTGCATCACCGGCAACAGCAATTACCCCCTCTTTAGTCTTAAACTCCAAGCTATAATGCTTGAAATAATGTCCTAGAGTTGCAAAAGACATAACTCCTGACAGAACTTCTCTGCATCCGCATTCAACTGTTGGAGCTGAAAAGAATCCTGCTAAATTACAGTGGTCTGTATGGGGATGGGTGATGAAAATACTGTCTACATCTCTTTTTCCTAAAATTTTGGTAAGATTTTCTTTTAATTTTTTTGCTTCTTCATGGGCATTTAATCCAACATCTTCGTAAGGGCCATATCCAGGGTCAACGAGCAGATTCTTCCCTCCGGAGATTATTAAAGTTATAGTGGGGCTTCCAGTAGCACCCGCTAATGGCATGAGCTTCTTTGAATACATAGCATTGCCGACAGAGAGTATATGGTATTCTATTTCTTGCATAGAAAACCAAGAAAAGCAGAATTTATAAATTCTTTTAGGTGGTTAAAGCTTCCAATGTTTTAGCATAGATGCCTACAAAATCTCTTTCAAAATCTACTGCAAATTTTTGAGGAGGGGCCTCTACACTTATTATTTCTAAAGTTCTAGTTATTTTTTCTAAAATATTTTTAGCATTTTGCTTGTTAGGACCAGTAACATTAAGCAAAAAACTTCCTCTTGGTAATTCTGATTCAGAAATGTCAAACTGCGGAGGAGCTAGCTCAAAAACATAAACAACATATTTTTTATTATTATAATTTTCAACCCAACAAATCGGCTTGTTTGGAAAAGAGTCATTTCTTTTAAAAGAACTTCTATATCTTCTTAATAAGCTCAAAATACTTATATTCTGTTGAGTAATTAATCCTGGACAAACAACACTTTCAGAGTAAACTCTCATATTTTCTCTACAAAACCCTAATTTATAAATTTATCAAAAGAGCGAAAAGAGTAAAAAAGAGTGAGCCAGCCACGCCGCGTGCGGCTGGCTCTTCATCTCAGCCTAACCGAGATGACTATGATAATTATAGGATAAAAACAGAGTTTAAAAAACTAATTATCTTGATTTAGTAATGATATTTATACATCTATTAATCGGAATGATTTTAGGAAAGATTTTTGGTAATTATTTGTTTTTTATTTTAGGTTCGGTAATTCCGGACATCGACCATATTTATATAATTATAAAGAATAGATTATGGAGCTTTTAAAAAATAATAGACACAATAAAATATGAAGATAAATTTGGAATAAAATATAAAACACCTTTATTTCATTCTGCTCTTGGTCTACTGATTCTCTCGCTAATTGTTTATATTTTTAATAGCAGTGGAGCATTGTATCTCGGAATTGCTTATCTCATACATCTTTTAATTGACTGGATAGATATAGATGAAAAATTCTATCTTTATCCTTTTAAAATAAAATTTAATGGATTTCTGCCCATATGGTCAAGGTTTGAAAAGATAGTGACAATAATTCTTATTTTAGTGTTAGTAATTTTATACTTATTGCAAATTTAATTAATAATGCTTACAATTTCTTTTCTACTTTATAGAGCCTTCCGCCCTCTATACCTAAATAAGAAACAAGATCATACTCTTCAAGAACTTCAGGCAGAGGAGAAGTCAAAAAAACCTGCTTTTTATCAATATTTCTTCGGACCTGATTCAACCACTCTTCTTTGACGTAATTGCCTATTTCAACCGAAGAATTGATTTTCTCAACTATTTTAAAGTATATAAAAGTGTTAGAATACTCCCAGTCAGTTATTATTATAGAATTTTCAGGAACATTTTTTAGCACAGAATAACCATAATTCGAAGCAGCAAGTTCGTGAGATTTGCCCACGCTTTTGAAATTCGTTACATAAAGGTTTAAAATAAAAACAAAAAGAAAAACAAAAAGAAGAGCGAGCAAGATGCTTCTTAAATGAGATTTGGGCTGATTTTTGATAAATAAAACAATCTCCCAAGCGCCATAACCAATAAAAATCGCAAGAATAAGATAAGAGGGAATAAACATAAAATAGAGTTCGCCGGTAATGTACTGAACAAAAAACCAAAAATTACCAAGAAGCATTAATATTAACAAAACACCCACCTTATAAGCTCTCTTAATTAAACAAACAATTCCAAAAAGTGCCAGAGCAATACCAAAAAAAGTAAAATTGGTTCTTAAAAAACTAAAGTATAATGCTGTCCTATCAAGAATGCCTGAAAAAGAAAAAGCAAACATTTGGGATTTAAACTGGCAAAAACCAGTTATAAGACATCCCCAGCCACCCCACGAAAGTGGGCCTCCTGCATAATTAAAGGGGGGATTTTGTAAGGCTCTAAAATAAATATAAAAAAATTGTGATAGACCTATAAAGAATAAAACCCCAAGAATTAATAATTTTTTTGGTTTTAATAAGACTTTGTAATCTTTAAAAATAATAAAGAATAAAAATGCTGGAGCAAATAAAATATTCGAAGCGTGCGCTCCAAAGCTTAACCCATAAATAAAAGAAAAGCAATAAAGAAATTTAATGTTGTCTTTTTCATACCACTTTATAAGTAAGAGAAGAACCAAGCAAATAAAAAAAGTATTTAGAGAATAAACTTCAGTGAATTCGTTACCAGCCCAAAAAGCTCTAGAAAAGGCAAACAACAATGCCGAAACGATAGAGATAGCTCTGACATAAAGAAGGGGCATGCTTAGGTTTTTACTAAGTTTAACTATATTGAAGATTAACAGATACAAGAGCGCGGCTGTAACTGCACCAAAAAAAGCAGACATTAGATTCACTCTGTACGCAACAGAACCAAGAGGAAGAAGTGTAAACAAATGCCCTATCCAAATATAAACCGGATAGCCTGTTGGATGCGGGATTCCCAAAACAGCAGAAGCAACAATTAATTCAGCAGAATCCCAACGGGTAACAGAAGGAGCCAAGAAAAGAATATAATTAGCAAAGATTATCAAAAAAATAAACAAAGAAATCATCATATCTGCCTTTGCTCTTATAAACTCCGCAGATTTAGATTTTTTGTTGGGCATACACGAATACAGGAAAATATCCTTAAATAGTTTACCAACAGAAAAAAACAGAACACACAAACAAAAAACATCAAAAAAACATAAAAATTATAAAAAAGAAAAAACAAACAAAAGAAAAGGCTTACCTTTTCTTTTTTCTTCCGCCTCTAGCCATCTTTGCTTCGCAGACGTTTCCTTTTCCATCAACGTAATACAAGTAGCCTTTTTGTCTCTTAACAACGTTTTTGACAATAACTTTTCCCATGTTTTTTACCTCCTTTTTAATTATTTATTAATGATTTATTATTAGATAAACAAATATTATGTATTTAAATCTTTCTATTTTTCCGTCGGCAAACCTAAAGAGCTGTTATTATCTTATAAGGGTATTTCCACAAGATGTGTGAATGGGGCTTTGGGTGTTATAGAAAGCCTCCACCTATCAACAATTTTCTCGTCGATAATTTTCCCTTTTTCCAGCCAAATAGCGCGAAAAGGCTTGCAGAAAAAAGAATGTATGCTTGCTCTTGTGGGTTTTTCAAATATGAACAATAAAGGCTTACTTTTCTTTCTAAACATCAATCCTCTTGCCCGCTTCCAAGTTGTATCGCAAATCTCTGCCTCAATGAATTTTCCCCTGAGCTTTATTTTTTTAGTTTTCATTCTACTTCATACAAAACCAAATTTTCTTCGCTTTTTCCAATTTCTTTAAATCCTGTACAATTAAACTCCCGAGAATAAACATAGTCTATTTGCTTATCTTTTGCTATTGAGGTTTTATTGTCGCAGTCTACACTTAAAAAATAACTATACCTAACCATCCTATTAGTTATTGTTGAGTCTTTAGTTTCCAGAGGATAATTGTTTGTAGCAACACCTATAACAAGCCCTTTCCAAGGCAGGCTTAGAAACTTCTTTCCTGTTATGTTTGCAAATAGCCTTAAATCATCTTCCTGGAGATAACGATTTGTAGGAGAAGCGGGGTTATAAACTGAATCATCATAAACAGAGTGTAATTTTAAATCCTGCCAGTTGTCTCTCTGCGTGTAAAAAAAAGCAAAAACGAAAAACAAAATTAATATTCCAATTTGAATAATCTTTAAGATTTTGTATTTTTCAATAAATTTAATTTTCTCTAAAAGCTCTGTGAAATAATTTAAACCAAATCCCGCCAAAATTGTTATTAAAATAGCAGTTGAAACAATAACTCTTTCATATTCTATAATAAATCTCAACAGCATAAACGAGTAAAACCACCAGTATGCCAAGCCAATAAAAGCAGGGATGATCAACCATAACTTTTTCTTAAATGCTTTAAAAACACCAAAAATAGAAAATAACAAAATAGGGAAGGGGATGATTTTGTAAATTAAAAACTCAGGAATTGCTCCGCTAGTCAAAGTTGGATAATAGACTCTTGATTTTACCTGTGCAACAGTATTATCATAAGAATAATTATTAGTTAAAAAAATGCGGGCAATCATAAATAAAGCCGCAATAAAGCATATGGCAAAATACAGAGAAATAAGTTTTATTTTTTCTTTTTTTGGGGCGGCAGAGAAAATAAAATAAAAAATTAAGCTTATCGTGTAAAAAACAAATAAAGGAGGATAAAAAACTAAAGTTAGAAAAGCCAAGAACAAAGACATATTTTTTCTATCTGCAGAAAGGAATAAGAGTCCTAATAGCAAAGAGATAAGCCCCATTATTAAGGGAATAAGAGTCCATAGCCCAGGAAGATTTGCTCCATTTGCAATGTATGGCACGAACAAACAAGCTATTGAAGCCGCAAGTTTTCCAACCTTATTAAGTAATAAAATAAAATAGACAAGCAAGCAAATAATCAAACCAGAAAAAATAGTTAGTAGTGTATAATGAACTAAAGGATTTAAGTTCAACAACAAAATTATCTCTGAAATAAAAGAATGAAAAGAAAACTCAAAATTTGAAAATTCAGAATTATACCACAAAATATTAGCTAAAGGCAGTTTTCCGCTTTCAATAGAATATTTAACAAAGACAACTGCGCTCCACTCATCAGAAAAATAAGGATAAGCATATTTCATATTTTTAACTTCTTTATAATTTTCTGCTGCAGTAGTTACTTTTCCTGTATAATTATAATGAACAGAAAAAAGTTCTATGAAAATTATAACAATAACAAAGACTAGAATCCAATCTATTTTCTTTGAGTTTATTTTTTTAATGCTGTTAAAAAACTCTTTATAATTAATCCTCACCAAAATTATGATATCTAAAATCAAATTAATTCCGATGATAAGGCTATACCTAAAAACCCCAAACGCTTGGGTTATTATTGCAATTGCAAGATGAAAAGCTATCAAGAAACTTAAAATATAAGCAAAACCCAGTTTTTTGTCTTTAAACCTATACAAAAGTAAAAACGGGACAATCAATAAGATTATTCCGAGTAGTGTTTTTAACATTTTTCTTTGCCTCTTTGAATATGCAAAGGAAACTGACAAAGTATTTAAAATCGAGTTTTCTTTAATAATCAAGAAAAATGGGAAAAGAGAACAAAAAGATAGTGCTAAAAATCCTGGGGATTTTTGTAATTTCCAGATTATTAATTTTGTTTGTAGGGTATTTATCAAGTCTCGCCGTGGCAAAGGGCAAATGGTTTTCACAATCATCTTCATTATTAGATTTATTTTACAGGTGGGATTCTGGATGGTATATGTCTATTGTAGAAAGGGGCTATTTCTGCATTCCTGGAAAAGAATCAAGTATCGGCTTTTTTCCTCTTTATCCCCTGCTTGTCAAAATTTTGTCTTTTGTATTTGTAAATGCTAAATTAACTGGCTTTATTATTTCTAATGTTGCATTGTTTTTAGCTGCGATTTATTTATACAAACTAGTTAGAATGGATTTTAATAGAAATGTTGCTTTTAAGTCAGTATTCTACATGCTAATTTTTCCAACAAGTTTTTTCTTTTCTATATTCTATACAGAAGGGCTTTTTCTTTTTTTAGCTATCGCATGTTTTTATTACGCGAGAAAAAAACAATGGTTAGTTGCTTCTGCACTTGGATTTTTTCTCTCGTTGACGAGAAGCGTAGGGTTCTTGATTATAATTCCTCTTATTTTTGAATACTTAGATATAGATTTCAAAAATTTTAAAATAGACAGGAAAAAAATAAAAAAAGATGTTTTTTATTTGCTACTAATCCCTGCAGGTTTGTTCAGTTTTATGTTTTATAATTATATTAAATTCAGAGATGCTTTGGCTTTTTCTCATGTCCAAGCAGCTTGGAGCAGAAAGCTTAGCTTTATTTCATCAACATTAATGAACACAGGCTCCTATACTCTTTTCTATAAAATTATTTTCTATGGTTTTGTTATTTTTGCATTAATTCTAATTGTTTATTTAGTCTATTCAAAAATAAGGATAAGTTACATAATCTACTCTTTATTATTTTTGCTTTTTTATTTATCAACTGGTTTATTAGAATCTATGCCTCGCTACATTAGTGTTTTATTCCCTATATATCTTGGAATGTCTTTGTTATCTAAAAGAGACAAATTTTTCGAGTATCTGTTCACTTTATTTTCAATAGCTTTATTAACACTTTTCACAATTTTATTTGTAAATGGATACTGGTTTACTTAAAATGCCAAACACAGAAATAAGCATTGTCTTGCCTTGTCTAAATGAAGAGAAAGCAATTGGCATGTGTCTTGATAATATTAATAAGGTTATTATTGAGAACAAGCTAGATGCAGAAGTTATAGTTGTAGATAATGGCTCAACAGACAAAAGCAAAGAAATAGTTAAAAGAAAACAAGCAAAATTAAGAGCATTAATATTAATAGAAGAAAAACAAAGAGGATATGGCTCAGCTTATCTCCACGGATTTAGAGAAGCAAAAGGAAAATATATTTTCATGGCAGATTCTGATGGCAGCTATAATTTTTCTGAGATTCCTAAATTCATTAAAGAGCTACGAGCGGGCTATGATTTTGTTATAGGAAACAGATTTAAAGGAGAAATAGAAAAAGGAGCAATGCCTTTTTCTCATAGGTATATCGGAAACCCAATTTTGTCAGCTGTTTTAAGAGTATTTTTTAAAACAAAAATCAAAGATGCACACTGCGGAATGAGGGCAATAACAAGGTCTGCATTAGACAAACTCAACTTAAAAACAACAGGGATGGAATTTGCATCTGAAATGATAATTAAAGCAGCTAAAAACAATCTAAAGATAAAAGAGCTTCCAATAAACTATCAAAAAAGAGCAGGAAACTCTAAGCTAAAATCTTTCCCAGATGGCTGGAGGCATTTAAGATTTATGCTGCTTTACTGCCCTTTATTTTTATTTTTTATTCCAGGCTTGATTTTATTTTTACTTGGCTTGCTCTCGCTGTTATGGATGTATTTTGGAACGCCTGAAGTTTTAGGCACAAAACTCTATTATCACCCAATGTTCTTATCATCTCTGTTAGTTATTGTTGGCTATCAGCTCATTATTTTTGCTTTGTTTGCAAAAACCTACGCAGCAACACATTTAGGAGAAAAAAACACTTTGCAGAGGTTATACAAACATATAACAATAGAAAAAGCGAGCATTATCGGAATAATTATAACCTTGTTCGGAATAATCATCTATCTGACAATTTTTATAGGATGGGTTAAATCTGAATTTTCAGGGTTAGAGCAGGTAAAAAACTCAATTTTAGCTTTAACATTAATTGTTGTTGGAATACAAACAATTTTCTCTTCATTTATGTTGAGCATTTTAGGAATTAAAGAAAAATGAAAAAAGAATTCAAAATTATAGTTTGGATATCTCTTGTCATCTTTATATTTTTAATTGGATATTACCTAAGAGCGTATATTACTTTGTATAAAGACTTACCAAAATCTCCTTATGAAGCATACACAAGTAGTTACGAGCATGAGCTTCTTGGCAGAGGAGAAACAAAAGATTTTTCAGATAAAGCTACGAGATACCCCACAACTGCAATCTTCCAAAGACTTTTTGGGGGCATTTTTAAAAATATCTATATAATCTACATTTTTGGGGCAATAGTTATGTTTTTTCTTGGGAAAGAAATAACTAATAAAAATTTAGGAGGTTTTTTAGCATTTTCTGTTTATGCCTTAGCTAACGAAAATTTGCTCCAATACATGAAGACAATCGGAAGCAGTGGATTATGTTATGTTTTTATGTGGACAAGCTTATTATTCTTTATAAAATATTTAAAGAACAAAAAAAGCCACAATTTAATAGTATTTACAATTTTCACAATTTTGGCTTTAACATCTTATCATACTGGAGCGACAGCGATGATTATGATTTTAATTGGTTTGTTAATCTCATTAGCCTATTCATCTAAACTTGACAAAAAAGCTCTTTTTTCTTTTTTTGGGCTAATAGTTTTTTATGCAGCATGGATTTCTATATTCGATATATCGCAGTTAATTTTAATGAAAAATTCTATTGCAGAGATGAATTTTTTAAAAATTTCTTTAATTATTTTTATTGCATTATTGCTTGTAGTTGGTTTATTTTTTGTTAAGAACTTAAAATTTTTACAATCGCAATATATCCCCCTAATAATCTTAATTCCTTCAGCAATTCTCATAGTCTCTAGCTTTAATTTTTTTGGAGGTTTGTTAATTTTGGGTGTTAAGAATTATTATATTTCTGCAATCAGTCTTAATAACTATATCGCCCAAATTCTATTAACTCATGTTTATGTTTTAATTTTATTGCCAGTTTTATTCAAAAAAGAACTAACTTTTAGAGGATTAATTTTAAGGGGGTGGTTTATAGCTCTGCTTTTGATATTTGGTGGCTTAGTTATGGAGAATTACTATGCGAGGATTTTTGATTATTCCTTTCCGCTGATGTTTATTCTATTTGGGCTGTATTGGAGTGAAAAGAAAAGGTTTAGAGTACTTGTTGTAACTGCTACTATAATCTTGCTGATAATTTCGCAATTAATGATTTATGAAGACCCTTTTACAATGAGGCGTTATTACAACAATAATGAGACACAATCTTCTCAAAATATTATTTATTTAAATTTAAATGGAACAACCGCAAGTGACTTGAGAACCGCTGCTTTGTTCAGCTACCTTGGTAGGAAAGACATTAAATTCGGAAGAGCAGGATACGAATTACATGACACTGTTTTTTACGAATATGAGAATTTAACTAAAAAAACTGCAGATTATGTTATCTTATCAGAATCTATGAAGATTATTGTTTATTCAACAAGTTTTGAAACCTCTCCGCTTACCCAAAAAACTTTTGATTATTATCAGAATAGTTTTAAAGAAGTTTATAATGATAATTTGATGTATGTTTATGAAATAAATAGAACAAAAAAGCTCTTTTAGAAAAAGACCTTGGAGAAAAACAACAAATAAAATGAAAATAGCAGTTTTCCATAATTTTATGGATAATATAGGGGGAGCAGAAATAGTCGCGCTTACTTTAGCTCGAGAGCTTAAGGCAGATGTTTACACAACAAACATTGACTTTGAAAAAATTAAAAAAATGGGATTTTCCAAAATAAAAATACACTCTATTGGAAAAGTCCCGATAAATGCGCCGTTTAGACAGCAAATCGCTTTGTGGAAGTTCAGAAAATTAAATTTGGGAAAAAAATATGACTTTTATGTAATTACCGGCGACTGGGCAATTTCAGGGGCTGCAAATAACAAGCCGAATCTAGAGTATTTTCACTCTCCTTTAAATGAGATATGGGAATTTAAAGATTACATAAGAAATGAACAGCTTGAATTGTGGAAACGCCCAATTTTTGACATCTGGGTTGTATTTAACAGATGGCTTTACAGAAAATATTTTAAACATGTCGAGAAAAGAGCGGCAAATTCCAAAAACACGCAGAACAGAATAAAAAAATATCTAAAAGCAGATTCTACTGTAATAAACCCGCCAGTTGAAACATCAAAGTATAAATGTAAAAAATTTGGAAATTACTGGCTTTCTGTAAACAGGCTTTTCCCACACAAGAGAGTTGATATGCAAGTTGAAGCCTTTAGAAAATTGCCAGAAGAAAAACTTATTATTGTTGGAAGTTACGAACAATCAAGGCAGTTTCTTAAATATACAAACTACATAAAAAAAATAAAGCCAAAAAATGTTAAAATTTTATCCTGGGTAGATGACAAAAAATTAAGAGAGCTGTATGCAAATTGCAAGGGGTTTATAACAACAGCAATAAATGAAGATTTTGGTCTAACGCCAGTAGAGGCGATGGCTTCTGGAAAGCCAGTTATAGCTGGAAATGAAGGGGGTTACAAAGAAACAATCATAAATAGCAAAACCGGAGTCTTGATAGACAATATTAATAAAAACAAACTCGCAGAAGCAATTAAAAAATTGTCAAAAGAATTAAAGAGCAAGAAAACCCAAGAAAAATACAAAAAATCGTGCCAAAAACAAGCGAAAAAGTTTGATGTAAAAGTTTTTATTAAAAAAATAAAAAAACAAATTAAAAGTTAAAACTAAAATAGAAAATGAAGAAAATCTGCTTAGTTATTCCTTATTTTGGAAAATGGCCTGATTGGTTTGGTTTTTATCTGAAAAGCTGCGAATTCAATCCCACAATCAACTGGCTAATTTACACAGATTGCAAAACACCAAAAAATCCACCTAAAAATGTAAGATTTATTTCAGCAAACATAGAAGATTTCAATAAACTTGCTTCTGATAAATTAAAGCTAAAAATAAATATTAAAAATGCATATAAACTATGTGATTTTAAGCCTGCATGTGGAATTATCTTCGAAGATTATTTAAAAAGCTATGATTTTTGGGGGCATTCTGATATTGATGTAGTTTATGGAAATATAAGGAGATTTATAACAGGAAAAATTCTTTCAAGTTATGATGTAATTACATCTATGAAAAAGCGCACTGCAGGGCACTTTACGCTGTATAAAAATACTAAAAAAATAAATGAAATTTTTAAAAAAGAACAAAAATACAAATTGATTTTTACATCTGAGGCAAATTATGTTTTTGACGAAGAAAAACGCATTAAATTGAGAATTATCTGCAAAAAACCGCCGAAATACAGAACACTAGAAGTAAAAGGTATGAGAGGATTAGTCGAAGAGCTTGCAGATAAAAAATATTTGAAAGTATATTCTAATGAAGTGATTGCGCAGGGCAGGAACCCATTCAAAAAATTCAGAATTATATTCGACAAAGGAAGGCTATTTGAAGAAGGGGATGACAAGGAGTTTTTATATTTTCATATGCACAGGCTAAAAAACAGCATCTTCTGCGAAGAAGGGAAAGAAATTCCTGATGTATTTTACATAACTAATAAGGAAATTTTTTATAATAAAAAAATTGGGGCAACAAAAAAAATTATAAGAATAATCAAAATTCTTAAAGCGACTTTAATCACAAAATTAGATTTCATTCTAAAATTTTGGGGCACGTATTTGTGGGGCAAACATCCACAGCTATACTACGAACTAAAAAAGAAACTGAAATACAAAAATGGAAAAGATTAGAATGAATAACAAAACAAAGAAAAATTTACTTGTTACATTGGCTGGCAAAAATTACATAAAGCAGGCAAAGCAGCTTTTTTCTTCTGTTTACTGGAATGCTGGATGGAAAGGAGATTATATGCTTCTTTCTTACAAAATCCCTGAAAAAGAGCTTAAATGGTTTAAGAAAAAAGGAATTTTAATTAAAAAATGCATCCTCTCTTCAAAACACATGCACAAAAGATGGCCTTCTGTTGTGTTAAATAAATTTTATCTATTCAGAACAGAGCTCAAGAAATGGAAAAATATAGTCTACTTAGACGGAGACATAATTGTCAGGGACTCTCTTGACAAATTAACAAAAATAAAAGGGCTTGCCGCAGTAAAAAGCCACAAAAAACTTTTGAATTTATGCTTAAAACCTCTGCATATAAAACTTGAAAAAAGAGATTTTTCCAAGCTTAAAGAGCTTAAAAAAAGATATGATTTAACTGCAGAGGCATTTAACGCAGGAGTGCTTGCGTTTAGCACAGACACGATAAAAGATTACATGTTTAAAAAAGCAAATAGCCTGTCTAATTACTATAGGCCAATATGCGCAACAGGGGATGAACTGATAACAAACCTGCTATTTTACAAAAAATGGAAAAAGCTTCCGCAGATATACAACATCTACCCAGACTACATAACTTATCTCTACAGCATCAAACCCCAAAATATTAAGGGAATTGTTCTGCACTTTGTATTAAATAAACCATGGAATAAAAAAAGTCCATTCTATAATGAATGGAAGAACAATCTAGAAAAAGCAGAACTGATAAATTTAAAAAACCCGCAAAAGCCTGCAGGCCTGCCAAAGCAAGAAATAAAAATCTTTCTAATGAACTTAAAAAAAAGAAGAATAATTTATTTTTTAAAAAAAATAGCCTGGGAAATAAATAGAGCAATAGACAGGCATATTGGCCTGGCTGGAATTTTCTTAAAAAATAACCACCCAAAATCATATTATAAACTGAAAAATACCTCTAAAAAAGTCACTTGGAATCCTTTTTGTAAGCCTTAACAACCTCTTCTGTTTTCCCCTCTTTCTTAATTTTCCCTTCATCCACCCAAATAGCTCTGTCACAATATTTTTCAATTATCCACATTTCATGGCTTACAAGTATAACGCAAGCTCCCTTTCTCGCGAGTTCTTTAATTTTATTCGCGCTTTTTTCCTTGAATCTTTCATCTCCTACTTCAAACACCTCGTCTAGCAATAAAATCTCAGGGTTGCAAAAAATTGCAATAGAAAAAGCCAATCTTTGCTTCATTCCTTCTGAAAATTGGTAAATTTTCGTTTCAACAAAATCTTGAAGTTCTGAAAATTTAACGATATCCTGAAATTTCTGTTTAATTTCTTCTTTTGATAAGCCAAAAAGTGAACAGCATAAATGTATGTTATCTTTCATTGTTAATCTTGGCTGCATGCCAACATTTAAGCCAATAATCGGAACAATTTTTCCGTTTGTTTCTATTTTTCCTTCGTCTTTTGTATATATGCGTGAAATACATCTCAATAAAGTACTTTTTCCGCTTCCATTTTTTCCTATAATTCCTATTATTTCTCCTTTTTTTGCACTAAAAGAAACCTCTTTTAAAGCCCAGATTGTTTTTCTTGCTTCTATGCCTGAAAAAACAGACACAAGCCTGGCTAAAGCACCCTGCCTTTTTTTAAAACCTATTTTAAATTTTTTCCCAAGCTCTTCAACAACTATTCTTTCCATTTTCATAACATTTCAGTAAATTTTTTCTTTAATTTTGAAAATATCAAGCCTCCAATAATAAAAAATGCAACAGCCCAAACCAGTGCACCAGCAATAAACCCCATTTCAGGCGTTTTATTATAGATCACAACATCCCTCGCAAGGGTTATGAAATAATAAAGCGGATTAAAAAGATTAAGCAAAAACAAATTGCTTCCTTTTTCAACTTCATAAAAAATAGGAGTGGCAAAAAATATTAATTTAGAAACAAAAAGCCAGATATTGTCTATATCAATAAAATAAATGTAAAGCGAAGATAAAATTAAAGATAAGCCATAAATAAAAACAGAAAAAACAATTAAAATAGGAACATAAAAAATAGCTCCTTCAAATGAAATTCCAAAAAATAAAGCGATAATCATAAAAATTACAATCTCAAACAAATGCGCGAATAAAGTTCTTAAGACATTTGAAGCCACAAGAGACTCGCGGGAAAAATTTATGCTTTTAATTATTTCTCTATTGTCATTCATTGTTATTAAAGAAAAACTAGTAATTTGGTTGAAAAAATTATACATTATTATTCCAAGCAATAAATAAAGAGGGTAATGCGGAATTCCCGTGCCTAATCTGCTGGAAAAAACCAAAAAAAGAAGAACAAACATTAACAATGGATTTAAAAGATACCAAAATACACCAAGATAACTCCCCTCATTCCTCAGCTTAAACTGGGCTTTTGCTAATGCCAAGCTCAACTGCCAAAAGTTTTTGAATTTGCCCATACAACTAAGAAAGAATAGAGATATATAAAGTTTATCTGAAAGCTATTTTTCTTTACAAAATTCTAGTAAACTAAAATTTCCTTTTTCTTCTGCAGGGATTCCTCGTTTTCGAGCAGATTCAACAACGATCCAATTACCAGAGATAGCTACAAACTTTGCTAAACCACCCTCAACTCTTGATTTTATTAAATTATAAATTTCTACAGCAGGGGTTATATCTTCGCTCATTGGTTTACCAAAAATTATTCCAATTCTCTGGAGGAAAAAATCTGACGCTTCCTGATTGACTAAGATTTCTTGTGCTATCCTCCGATAATTCTAAATTTTCCCAACCAATTCCCACTGTATATTTAAAATTATTTATAAAAGAATCTGAGCCACTCAAAACATTAAAATTAATCTCCCTGAATTTCCAAGGCATGCCCATGTATACAATATCCTCCTGCTGATTACACAAGGAAATACTAAACTCTCCTACAATCGATGGATAAACACTACTACTCAAATCATGATAAGTTCCATTGTATCTATAAATCTTATAAAATCTATCTTCATTGAAAGAGTGATTATTCAGTTCGAAATGTGTTTTATTGATCAGATAATCTTTTGAATAATGTAGCGCCACTTCATTAAAGTCAAAACCTTTTGGCACTAGGTACTCCCACCTTCTGTCTGTCCAGGATACATATGTTAAGCTATATCGTGATGCGTTACGGCTCGAGGTTCCCAAATCATAATGCTGTTGGTACCAAGAAAGATTAGCTGTTGCTCTTGCAAGTTCGCTTGAGTATCCGCTGTTATATGTTTTGATATATTTCCTTAAAGGATTATTGAAAATATTTTGACAAGCAGTACAATTTGTCCAGTAGTCTTCTATTTCTTCTTTCCCTCTAATTAAACTCTTCAGTTCTCCTTCTAACTTTTCTTTTTGAGCTTCTTGCAAAATACTAATAAAACTAAACAAAACTAAAAGTAGAGTTATTCCGATTAATGAGATTATTAAATATCTACTTTTCATCTTAATACCCTTCCCACTCTCTCTTCTTATTCACCTCATATATTAAATATCCAACAACCCCAATTATCGCAACTCCAATTCCGCCAATAAACCAATAAAACCAGTTTTTCTCAGGTTTTTCCTCTTCTCCGCAACATACTCCTGCTCCACAATAATAATCTAATTGTGTTTCATTTCCAAGACAAGAGTTTCTGCATGTATTTCCTTTTGCCTTACATTCTGTAATCCCACCTCCAACAACACACTCACCTAAACAACAATCACCATCGCTCGCCCAGCCAATTGCTCCAGTACAATACTGAGTTGAGTTGCATATTTTTCCATTTTGTTCTGCGCATGTTTTTTCTGGAATTACAATTTCAGTTATGCAATTTCCTAAACACAAGTTAATGCCCTTCGGGCAACTCTGTTAAGATAATCTTTGTATCTCTATCCAAACAGTCAACTTATTCTTATCTTTAGGTGGAGGTTTCTTTGCATAGAGCATGAATTCCATCCTTT
>Ga0066637_10001071_pt1 | contig 17353 bp, 9 predicted proteins | sample CryGeyCG2014_020_FD_62737 | JGI IMG/M metagenome (GOLD analysis project Ga0066637, IMG submission 62737) | Groundwater microbial communities from aquifer - Crystal Geyser CG08_land_8/20/14_0.20 | ecosystem: Environmental > Aquatic > Deep subsurface > Groundwater | place: USA: Utah: Grand County...
AATAAGTACTGCTCCGAATTTTCAGCTTTTTTATTGTCCTGCGCTTCTTCAAGGCTTTGTCCGGCTTCAAGCGGTGGATACATACTGGCATTATAAAATCCCCAATGCCCGGATTTTTCCCACAATCTCCGATTACCAATATGCGGACTTCTCACTAAATCATACCCTGATTTCAAATGTTCTTGATACCAAAAATCTTCCATGATACGCCACAAAAGAGCGCCCTTGGGATGCCAGAGAACAAGACCAAGACCGACTTCTTCGTCAATATGAAATAAATCCAGCTCCTTGCCAATTTTGCGATGATCTCTTTTTTTAGCCTCTTCCCGCACCATAAGATATTCATCAAGCTCTTCTTTGGAACCAAAAGCTATCCCGTAGATACGAGTCAACATTTTATTTTTTTCATCCCCCCGCCAATAAGCGCCGGCAATTCTATCAAGCTTAAACGCTCTGGGATCAATTTCTTTGGTTGATTCTATATGAGGACCTTTACATAAATTTTCAAATTTATCTGATCGATAAAAACTTACCTTCTTTTCTCCCCTGGCTTTTAGGTCATCAATAAACCATGTTTTGTAGGGATCTTTTTTGTAAAGCTTATAGGCTTCTTCAAAGTCAACTTCGTGTTGCAGAAACTTAATATTTTTTTTAATAAGCTCTCTAATCCGTTTTTCTAGTTTTGGAAGAATATCCGGGGTAATCGCTTCCGGCAAATCATAATCCTGATAAAATCCATCATCAATCGGCGGACCAACGCCTAAACCGGCGTCCGGATAAATTTCCTGCACGGCCATGCTCATCAAGTGCGATAAAGAATGCCTTATTTTTTCTAACTTTTCCTTTTCCATATTTTTTACAAAATCCCCCCATTATTCAACGGATCTATTTTTGAATTATAATCTTAACATTATTTTTGAGATGCGGAACTTTCTTAACCCAAAAAGGCGAAAATTCCACTGTCGCGCTCTCTATTTCAGGATAAACTTCAAGATATTTCATTATTCTCTCTTTATCTAAGCCGATAAATCTATCTTCGTCAAATATAATATTGTCCGTTTTCATGGAAATTTTTCCCTCTACGTGAACCATCATATTGGCCTCGCGCGCCCGTAAATCATAGCCTTCAACCACAAATGTCAAGCCGGCATAGTCAATATTTGCCAATTCCTTGTCCTCCGGAACGATCTTCTGCAATTGATCTTTTACCAATAATTCAAAATCTTTTTTGGAGAAAGCCACGCCAACAACTTTTAACGCCATAGTCACTGAAAATTTTTCTCCCGTTTCTTCGGCTTTTAAACTGCTCTTTTTTTCATCAATTCCTTTAATAATGACTTTACCTAAAACTTCGCCACCTGATTTCATCTGTGTTTTCAAATTATCCATTACTTGGTCGGTCAAGACTTGATTCAACGCGTCAAAACCATTTTTAATATCTTCTTCAGCGGCAAATTTTATTTCTTGATTCGCTCCATGCATCGGCTCAAAGCTCTGCGCGTAAATTTTTTCTTGCAATCCTTCCCACAACCCCGGGATGGTAAAACGGGTCGGCCCTAATTTTCCCGCTTCTTCAGTCGGACTATCGGCATAAACTTCAGCCTCAACTCTGCCCCCGACCGGGACGGTAATGTTCTTTTTTAATCTATACAAAATTCCCTCTTTGGAAAGAAGTCTTGTTGTCGCGACTAATGGCTGATCTTTTCCGTAATTATTAAAAATTGTCACCTTTCCGCCGACTTCGCCTTGGGCAACTTTTTTCCCCGAAGTTTTATATTCTTTCCCGCCGGAAACCGTTGTTTCTATAACTTTTCCGCTCAAAGAGACTTCTTCTGTTGCAAAATCGCCAACTATCCCGTCCGCCTCCGGGCTCTCGGGATTAACTGCCTCTGATTCTTTGACGTTAATCATAAAATCAGCGCTTATCGGCTCTTCAACCACCTTTATCGCAATTTCAGCTCTGCTTAAAATAAAATAAGCGGCTAAAATAATTAAAACTCCGGTCAAAGCAATAAATCCAAAAGCGATTCTTCTGTAAAATTTAACCGGCGCCTCCGATTTTAATGTTGACTTAGACTTTGGTGACATAGTTTTCCTCCCTTTTAAAAAATATTCAAATTATTTAATTTATTAAACAAAAAATTAATCTTCAATATCCTCTTCGCGTCTTTTTAATTTTCGCGCGCCCCAGACTCCGCCTAAAATAGTCAGACCAAAGAGCGCTCCGATCGGCAAAGAAAAAAATAAATTCTCGAGACTGAAAAATCCCACATGAGCGGTTGTTGCCGCTTTTTTAACGACAAAACCGTCTTGATTTTTTGATTCTAAAATAACCAAGTACGCCCCTGATTTGGCATATTTATGCTCAATCTTTTCTCCGGAAACCACTGTCCCGTCGCCCAAATTCCAAGAGTAGGTATTTCCTTTTTCGTAATTGTTTGGTTTAAAAATAAATGTGCTCCAATCCAGTTGTTCCGTGTCTATTTTTAATAACCCCAAAGAATTTCCTCCTGCCACCACTTGAGACAACTCTTCAACTTGCTCGATTGTCTCCCCGTCAACCTCTCCCGTATCATTTGCTTTCCCATCTTGATTTTCACCACTGCTCCCGTTCGCATCATTACTCGGATTAGCCTCCGCGGAATCGGGAGAATCATTCTTTGCCTCTGAATTTGTATCTTCGATGTCTGTATTTTCTTCTTCTTTATTGGTTTCCTCCTCCGCGCTATCATCAGTACTATCGCAAACATCGCCTATCCCGTCTTTATCTTTATCGGCTTGCGTGGCATTGGCTCTTGCCTTGCAGTTATCACTGCCGTCCGGAACGCCGTCCTTGTCTTGATCCGTCGGCAAACTATTGTCTATCGGGTCGCAGACATCGCCCTTGCCATCCTTATCTTTATCTTCTTGACCGGCATTGGCGACCAAAGGACAATTATCTTTACCATCCAAAACGCCGTCGCTGTCTGTGTCGCTACTGGTTGGATTGGTCCCGGCGCTTACCTCATTTGAATCGGAGATGCCATCATTATCGTCATCTGTTTCGCAGGCATTACCTATACCATCTTTATCCGCGTCTTCTTGCCCCGGATTTGAGATATCAAGACAATTATCATTTTTATCGGTTATTCCGTCGTTATCCTTATCCTGTTCCGGGGTAAAAAATGCGGTTAAGGCAGTATCATTATCCGGATTTTCATCTTTTGGTGCTTGGCCACGGAGATCGATCCTAACATTAAAAATGCCCTGAGGCACTGTCCAATCAACAAAAACCTCATCAGTATATCCTCCGGCTCTTATGGAAACTACTTGCGACTCTCCTATTAAATTGGGCCCGGCGTAAAATAAAACATAGCCGGAAACATCTCTTAGACCATAGTTTCTGACCGCCGCGTAAACCCTGATCGGTTGCCCAACAATTAAATTTGTTTTAGAAAAAAAGACATCGCCGGCATTGATTCCAATATCGTACTCTACTCCTTCGGCATTTACCTCGCCCGAATAAAGAAATAAACTAAAAATTAAAAAACCAAAAACTAAAAATTTTGACAAGCACTTCATACTCTAATCGCTAAACGAATTAAAGCCAATTAATAAAAAGCTAACTGATTTGCTTTTTATTCGCTAATATTCGCTTTTATTGATTTTTAAAAGTTGTCCCCAGGCTAGTATATTATATCAAGAATTAGGAATTTAATCTATAAAAATAGATCTTTAAATTTTTTATCAAGCACTGGTCTTATTTCTTCACCGACATCTTCATATATCTTAATTAAATTTTCGTAGGCTCCAGCTCCCCCCAAAAAATCCCAAAAATCTTTGCCTATTAAAAAGTCTTGTCCTTTATTAAAAAATTTTAAGCAAGTCCATCTCTGATACTCTTTTGGATAATAAGGGTTATAATACATTCCGAGGTAAATTTTTACTTTTTTACCCTCGCAAGCTTTCATTGCCAGAATCTCAAGGAGATCTCTCTTGGCAGCTCTCATCTCATTTTTATTAGGTTTTGGTCCTTTTATTTCAAAATAAATTTCTTCGCCATCATCTTTTTTAAGAAATAAATCAACTGTTTGAACACGATCTATGATGTTATTACCATTTTGACTAGCACTAAAAATTTCATCGGCTTCCTTTTTATGATTAGGTTCTCTGAGAGCACTATCAAGATCACTTAAAATATTTTCAAATGTTTTTTGTGCCTCATCTGTAACTTTTCCTTTTAATTTACTTGTGCCTTGAAGTTTTTCCGCTACTTCAAAGTTTTCCGCCGCAATAATTTTTGCAATAGATTCATGCCAATTGCCTAATGCTGTTTCGCATCCATGTATAAAACCTTTCGCCAAATAACCCTTCTTTGTAAAAAGAGCGTATTGAAATGGTTTTGATGAATCATCAGCATTAAGGCTGTATTCGTCCATTTTTTTTAACAATTTTTCTTTAAGAAAATTATGAATTTCAGACTGTAGTTTATTTGATAATGCCATATCTATAAATTATTTTGTAAATGAAAAATTATTTCCGAATAAGGATTTTTGTCGCGTTCGGTGCGATTCAGTACTGGGCGTTTGTATTGATTGACTATCTTCATTCCTGCATTTTCCACGATTTGTGGGTACAAGTTCCATTTGTCGTTTGCTACTAAAAATACATCAAAATTATTAGCTAGATATTTTTTTGAATTTAGCAAAACTTGCGATATTCCTTCGACATAAGATTTTTTTGCCTCCATTCCTTGGCCTTTGTATAAAGGACCAATTTCCAGCTCATCGTTTCTCTCAAAATTAAAAAGGTCATAGGCGTAGGCATGTTGTTCGTGGTAATCTATTTGGCCGACGTATGGTGGGGAAGAGAAAATTCCTTTTATTTTTTGACTTTCAATAAGTTTATAAAATTCCTTATTTCTTGATTTAATTTCTTTTGCTATATCAACGATTCTTGAGTCACCAGTAATTGATGCCCAATATGCGCCATTCTTTAATTTTTGAAATTCTCTAATTCTAGCAATAGTGTCGTTTGCATAACGACCAAACCAGTATTTAAGGGAAAAAAGGGGCTTGCATATTTTTTTATGTTTCCAGCAATAATAAGTTGTGATTTGTGGCTCTTTAAGCGTTGCCAAGTCCGAATGGGTTGTGGCCCTGCAAGAACGGATCGTTCTACTCAAAATAACCGCTAAAACTCTTTTATTTTTTTCATTCTTTACTTTTTTAATTTGATCAAAAGCAAAATCTATTTCTTCTCGTATATTTTTAATATACCATTTATCGAGAAAAGTTTTATCTTTAACTTGCTCTAGTTCTATTTCATATTTAGTAACTAAATTTCTATAAATATTCAAAAATTCTTTCTCTTTTTCAACTGCATATTCATTTTCGTCAATTTCTCGTTTGTAAATTTTTCTTTTGAAATCTGGCGAGGGAAAATTTTTATTGTTAAACTTTGCCAGTTCAAGATAAAGCTCCTTTTCGAATTCTTCTATTTTTTCATTAGTTTCGAACTTAGTAATTACCGAATCTATGTTTTTTATTTCTTTAGTCAGCGAATCTAAATTATAATCTAATAATTTTGTATCTGTTACCATGCAATTAAATCGGGAAATATCAACTCCTACCGAGTGTATGCCAAGCTCATTTGCCTGTACTAATGTTGTACCCGATCCTGAAAAAGGATCTAAAATGATATCGCCTTTTTTAAAAAAAAACTTTTTCTTAAAACCGTCAGTATGGCTATCAATAAAATATTCAACCAGTTGTGGTATAAATTTTCCCTTGTATGGATGTAGTCGATGAACATGTTTTGTAGTGTCTTTTTCACACAAATTATCAAAAGATAAATTCCAATTTAAATCATTGCCGAGTTTCTTTTTCCATTCAACCTCTCTTTTACCATTTAATGATTGGTAATATTGCTTTAAATCATTAATATTTATCTGAGTAGAGCCGTTTTCACCATATTTTTTTACTTTCCCGTATTGTACTAGATAGGAGATATTAGATTCGCTAATATTGCGACCCAAAAAAGAGCTTGCCCATTCACATGCTTCTCTCAGAGTTAATAATTGTCTAACAGCTACTAAATCCATAATAATTTTCTTGTCTATATTTTACTATAAATACTAATTTTCATAAATCCTCAACAAACCTTTATCGCGTTCATTCCCACAATCCCCTCTATTGCCTTATTACAATCTTCATTTATCGCAATGGAGTAATCCGTCTCAATCTTTTTATAACCGTCAAGCGCTTTTACCAAAAGAAAAACTTTACATTCTCCTTTATGCTCAAAAAATACGCTTTTCAATTTTTGCACTTTTTCTTGCTCAAAAGAAGCGAGGCGAATAAAGATTGTCCCCTTCTTGTCATTTTTTTCTTCCGCCGCCGGATCGGAACCGTTCTCGTTTTCTTTTTGTGTATAAAATTGAGCAGAAACAACACATAATCTTTTAGCCACCTCATTGATGTTTCCTCTCGTAATTTCTCTTACCTCGTCGCAAATCAATTTCATTTCTCCGTCTTTATCGGAAACTCGCCCGCCGGCCAAAACTATTTTTCCCGTCTGCCAAATATCGCCCATTTCTTTTAAAATTTTAGGAAATACCAAAAGCTCGGTCGAACCGCTCATATCTTCTATTTTAACAAAAAGCATCGGCTCTCCGCTTCGCGTGATAATTTTTTTTACTTCATTCACCACTCCCGCTAGTTTTATTTTTCCGGAGGTTGAACATTGTCCAAGACTGGAACACTCAATTGTCCTATTGCGCAATTGATCGGAAAATTCTTTCAAAGGGTGTTCTGTAATATACAAACCCAAAAGCTCTTTTTCCCAAGAAAGTTTTTGGTCTTTGGTAGCATCGGGCACGGGATCAAGTCGCAAGGAAGGAAGCCCGGCGGGAGTTGCCATCATGCCAAATAAACTTGCTTGCTGACTTGAGGCTTCGCGCCCAAGATCTTTGGTGAAATTAATCAGCTTTTCAATGTTTTCCAGCATTTGGTTGCGTTCGCCGAAAAGATCAAGCGCTCCGCATTTTATCAAACTCTCTAAAGACTTTTTATTCAAATCTTTAGTCTGCACTCGGCTCAAAAAATCTTCCAAATTTTTATAAACACTATTATCTTTTCTTTCTTTAATAATAGTCTTCGCAATATTTTCCCCGACATTTTTAATTGCCAAGAGACCAAAACGAATGCGCGGTTTTTTCTCTTCGAGTGATGCGCTAACGACTGTAAAAGTGGAAAAACTTTCATTTATATCCGGAGGCAACACTTCTATTCCCATCGCCTTGCACTCTTCAACCAAAACGGCGATTCTCTCAATATCCCCTTGGTCCGAAGTCAAAAGCGAGGCCATAAATTCTACCGGATAATTTGCCTTAAAATAAGCGGTCTCGTAAGCAATGCGTGCATAGCAAGCGGCATGCGATCGATTAAAACCATAGCCGGCAAATGGCTCAATGAAAGCAAAAACATTTTTCGCCGTTTCTTTGGCGATCCCATTTTTTATACATCCTTCGATAAATTTTTGTTTTTGTTCTCCGAGCAATTTCGCAATTTTTTTACCGACTGCTTTTCTTAAAATATCCGCCTCGCCAAGAGTAAACCCGGCCAGATCGCGGGCGACTTGCAATATCTGCTCCTGATAAACGGCAATACCATAAGTATTACTCAAAATCGGCTCAAGTTTTGGATGAAGATATTTTATTTTCTTTCCGCTTTTTTTTCCGGAAATAAAGCTGGGGATCCATTCCATCGGACCGGGACGATACAAGGCGACCATAGCGATAATATCTTCAAAAATATTCGGTTTTAATTCTTTTAAATATCTTTTCATTCCCGACGATTCCAACTGAAACACGCCGGTAGTCTCCCCTTTTCTTAAAATTTCAAAAGTTTTTTTATCTTCAAGCGGAAGATTATCCATGTCCACTTTTTCCCCATGTATTCTTTCTATAATATTGATGGTATTTTCTAAAATAGTCAGATTTTTCAATCCCAAAAAGTCCATTTTGAGCAATCCCAAATCTTCAATCGGATGCAAAGAATATTGCGAAATAACAGTCTGATCTCCGCTTGAGGCATATTGCAAAGGCGCGTAATGATCAAGGGGATTTTTAGTAATGACAACTCCGCAGGCGTGAGTGGAGGCGTGGCGCGCCACCCCTTCCAATTTTTTTGCCGTATCAATTAATTTTTTGGCGCCCGGATCTTTATCGTAAAGCTCCTTAAATTCAAAAATATTTTTTAATGTTTCGCTAAGCGTAAAAGACATGGGAATCAATTTCGCCATTGTGTCGCAATAGCTGTATGGATAATCAAGCACTCTGCCGACATCGCGAATGGCGGCTCTCGCGGCCATTGTCCCGAAGGTGATAATCTGGGCAACATGATCGCGACCGTATTTCCCTTCCACATAACGGATAACTTCTTCGCGACGAGTATCGGTAAAATCCAAATCAATATCAGGCATACTGATTCTTTCCGGATTTAAAAACCTTTCAAAAAGAAGATTGTGCGCCAAGGGATCAAGGTTCGTGATATTGGTTAAATAAGAAACGATTGAACCGGCCGCGCTACCACGACCCGGTCCGACAACTATTCCGGTATTTTTCGCCCAATTAACAAAATCCTGAACGATCAAAAAATATGAAGCAAAGCCGGTTTTTGTGATTATTGATAGTTCGTATTCCAAACGCTCAAGAATTTTTGGAAGGGAAATCTTTATTTCTCTTTCATCTGTAAATTTAAACTCACCGCCAATATTTTCTACGCCATAGCGTTTTTTTAATCCTAAATAACACAGCTCTTTCAAATATTCATTGGCTGTTTTCCCGTCCGGGACTTCGTAGTGTGGCAACATAATCGTTCCCAGCTCCAATTCAACATTGCACATATCGGCGATTTTAGCCGTGTTGGCGATTGCTTCAGGGACATCCTTAAAAATTCTTTTCATCTCTTCGGGCGGTTTCATTGAATAGTCTTCACTCAACATATTCATCCTGTCTCTATCATCTTTTTTCTTTTTCATTTGTAAACATAAAAGCACATCCTGCGCTTCGCCGTCTTCGGAATTAAGGTAATGAATATCGTTTGTGGCCACGAGAGGCACTCCCAATTTTTTGGAAAAATTAATCAATTCTTTATTAACTTTCACTTGCTCCGGACTGGATGGCTGATTTTGAATTTCCAAATAAAAATTATCCGGACCAAATAATTTCTGATATTTTAAAATTAATTCTTCTGTTGTTTCCAGATTTCCATTCCAAATGGAGACGGGAATTTCCCCTTGACGACAAGCCGACAGAGCTATTATTCCCTCATGATATTTTTCCAAAATTTCCCAATCAATTCTCGGCTTATAATAAAATCCCTCCAGGTGCGCGATTGAGGTTATTTTGATTAAATTTTGATAGCCTTGTTTATTTTTTGCCAAAAGAACCAAGTGGTATGGTTTCTCGTCTATTCTTGCTCTTTTATTTAAACGACCGTTTCGGGCAAGATACGCCTCAACTCCCAAAATCGGTTTAATCCCGGCCGCTTTTGCTTTTTGATAAAATTCCACAATCCCATACATCACGCCATGATCCGTCAAAGCCAAAGCTTTCATATTGTTGTCCTTGGCCTTTTTTACCAAATCATCAATTTTTGCCAAACCGTCAAGAAGACTGTAATGGCTATGAGTGTGGAGGTGAATAAACATAATTGAATCTTAGATATCAGATATTAGATCTCAAATCCTAATGTTAAATACAAAATCCAAAATAACAAATCCCAAATAAATTCAAATATCTAATGCTCAAAATTCAAAACTTACCAGCCCGATTCGTCATCCCGAGCTTGTCGAGGGATCTCACACTGTGGTTAAAGAGGTATTATGGGATTTCTCGACAAGCTCGAAATAACAGAAAGAGTTTAATGTTTTTGGATTTTGTATTTTGATATTATTTGGAGCTTGTAATTTTGGATTTGGAATTTTTAAACTATCTTCTAGCTAACCAAATTATTAAAATATAAGCTATTTCTTTCCTTTTTTACTTTTCTTCTCAACCACAAATCCTACTATTTTTTCCACGGCTTGGGCGATTAGTCCCAAATAAGCTGAACTATTTTCAAATTTCAATTTTATTTTTTCCGCGGCCTGGCTTACCTGCTCCACTTTGCTTCTAAAGACGGAAACCATTTTATGCGCCTGGCGACAAATCATGATGACATAAAAAAGAATCCAAGAAAAAAAGATAACAAACCACAATACGGCAAAAGTTAAAACTACATAAAGCAAATCTTTGCTTGTTTCAATTAACATAAATATTTACAGGTAATAGCTGACGGAAAACCATATTTGGTAAACCGTGAGCATTACTCTGCTCCCCCTAAATTATAATGAAAAATATCAAACGACATTAATTCCTTTTTTTCTTAATTCTTCGGTTGCCTCGATACGTCTAGGATTTTTTGTATCTTCAAAACCATTCGTAAATGAAATCGTAATACCTCCCCTACGCCAACGAGTTACCCTAATACCTTGAGCACCATCATTAACAATTGGAAAAGTATTACCATCATCCCACTGACTTTGAATAATCTCGTCTGTATACTCCGTTAATGCAAATCCAAGACCTTTTAAGACTTCTAGCACTTTTTTTAATTCGATAAAATCATTTCTAAATTTTTCCCTAGTACTAAATTCATGATATTTTTCATTCATATCTCAAACTCTTAATTTCGCTCCAAAACTTTGCTCCAATTTTCTCAAAATTTCTTCCTCTTTCTTTTTTACCTCATCCAATGTCAACGTTTTTTCTTCCGAGGAATAGACTATTCTAAAAGCTAAACTTTTTTTGCCCTCCTCAATTCCCTTGCCCTCATACACATCAAAAAGCCTTACTTCTTTTACAATATTCGCCGTAACTCCCGAGATAGCGTCCAAAATTTCTTGCCAAAGAACTTTCCTCGGTACAATTATTGATAAATCAAGTTCAATTGAAGGATATTTCGGAATTGGCGCGTACGCTCTATTTTCATTACCGTATTGAACTAATTTTTCAAAATTAAATTCAAAAATACCGATTCTGCTTTTTATCCCAAAATTATTTTGTATTTTTTGGTTCAATTCCGTTATTACCCCAATCGTCTCTTTGTCAACTTTAACTTCAAGAAGTCTTTCGCTATTTATCCATCCCGGCGTGGCATCTTTTTTGATAACAAATTCCGCCTTGATACCCAATACTTCCAAGACTTCCGCAACAATATCTTTCACGCCGTAAAATGGAGTTCCACTATTCTTGTCCAAGACTAACCCAACCAGATGATTTTCTTGTTTTGGCAAAAATTCCTTTGCTTTCGCATCTTTGGGTAATTTCCCTGTTTCTTTAGAAAAAACCATCCCCAATTCAAACATCTTTATTTTATCAAAGAAATGCTGATTGTGCGAAATATTTAAAATTAAATTCGGGATTAAGCTTTGGCGCAGGTGCGACAAATTTTTTGCGATGGAATTTTTTAACTGAAGATGATTGTTCGGATCAAATCCGGCTTTTGCCAAAATTTTCTCATCGGCAAAAGAATAATTGTGAACCTCGCTCATTCCAAAAGAATTGGCTAAAATATTTTTTACTCTTCTTTCAACCATTCTTGCGCGATTAACTTCCGGCGGAACCATAAGGACTTCCGGCATTTTCGGCTCTAAATTGTCATAGCCATAAATACGCGCAATTTCCTCAACCAAATCATCGGCAATGGAGATATCTTTTGTCGCCCGCCAAGTGGGAATTTTAACTACTAAATTCGCGCCAGTTTTTTTCACTTCAAAACCAAGACTTTTCAAAATATTTATTATTTTAGGAAGTGGAATCTCGTAACCGATTTTTTTATTCAAATATTCTATTCCCAATTTAATCGGTCCCTGATTCAGTTTAAAATTTTTAATATCAATAATTTTGTTGACAAGTCTGGCTTGCGGAATCATTTCGGCTATAAGATGCAAGGCCTTTTTCATGGCCAATTCCGCCAAATTCGGATCTAATCCTTTTTCAAAACGCATAGACGATTCCGTGCGCAAACCGAGAGCCATTGAGGTTTTTCTTACACTCACAAAATCAAAATTGGCTGATTCTAAAATAATAGTCTCGGTATTATCGTCAATTTCCGTATTCGCCCCGCCCATTATCCCGGCAAGCGCGATTGGCTTTTCCTCGTCGGCAATCACTAGCATTGAATTATCTAACTTGCGCTCTGTTCCATCAATAGTAATCATTTTTTCATCATTTCTTGCCACTCTCACAATAATCTGTTTTGAATTTTGTATTTTGGATTTGTTTCGGATTTCGGATTTAGAATTTAGAATTTTATCAAAACTAAACGCATGCATCGGTTGCCCCAATTCCAACATTACATAATTTGTAATATCAACAATATTATTTATTGACCTTACCCCGACAGATTCTAAGCGCAATCTTAACCATTCCGGCGACGGAGCGATTTTAATATTTTCCACAACTGCCCCAATATACCGCGGACATAATTTTTTATTCTCAACTTTTACTTTCAAAACTTCTTTTTTCTTTACGCTGGATAAATTTTTAAATTTAAAATTCTTTAACTTTTGCCCAAAAAGCGCGGCAACTTCGCGCGCCATACCATAATGCCCCCAAAGATCGGGACGATTGGTAATCGACTTATTGTCAATTTCAAAAATAATGTCTTGCGCTTTAATAACTGTTGCTAAATTTTTTCCAGTTTTAGCTCCGGGCGGCAAAACCATTATCCCTTCGTGACTTTTTCCCAAACCAAGTTCATCTTCGGCGCAGATCATTCCTTCAGACATTATTCCGCGCACTTCTCTTCTTTCCAAAGTTAAGCCGTTCGGTAAAGTTACTCCGGACAAAGCAACAGCCACCTTTTGCCCCTTCCCAACATTAGGCGCTCCGCAAACTATATTTAATTTTTTTCCACTCCCAATATCCACTTTTGTTACAGAAAGTCTATCGGCATTAGGATGTTTCTCGCACTCTAAAACTTCACCAATTAAAATTTTATCCAAAATTTCGCCAGACTTCTCAATCCCTTCAATTTCTGTTGTTGATAAAATCAATCTCGCCGCCATTTTCTCGGGCGTGAGACTGCTCGGAATATTTACAAGATCTTTTAACCAATTCAACGAAAGTTTCATAGTTTATATTTTACAGTATTATTTAACTTTCCGCAGTTCTACTCTGTGCATAGCTTCTCCCCCCACATCGAACTCTTCATCGGCAACTATTTCAAAACCTAATTGCCTCGCGTATTTTTTGATAATCTTATAACTTGTCTTTTCGCGGCAACGCATCGTGAGTGGCATCTTGGCCAGTTTTTCATCGTTTGAAATTCTATCTAAAAGTTCTCTAAACATTTCCATCCCAATGCCGCTTCTTTGTTTCTCCGGATCAATGGCGGCATCATGAAAATATATTTTTTTCTCGCCTGTGCTGTATTCCTTGGCCAAATAAGCCAAAAGATAACCATCCAATACCCCCCCCTCATCAAAATGGCCTACCGTCAAATCTGCTATTTTTTCTTTTTTAGAGATAATCTCTGAAGCAGTTAATATCTTTTGAGTAGCCGTTAGTCCTTCAATCAATTCAGGGTTTTCTCTTTGATATATCTTTTCTTCTAAATACGCGACTGCCAAACTTTCTTGCCAACCGATGCTCTGCACCCCTCTTCTTTTCTTAACTTCTCTCTTCTCTCCTTTAATTAAAGAAAAAGATTTTTCACCAGCGTTATCGCTATAGCTTACTTGAGCCAAGGGCAAACTTTCATTATCTATTTCGTCAAGATTTTCCAAATAGTCAGAATAACCCTTGCCTACTTCCACGGGGGAATATAAAAATTCCGGGTGATCTTTTCTCCATTTGTCAAAAAATTCTTGGTAGAGATTACCAATAACACCGTTGTCGTTAGCCATTAGATATTTAATATAATTTTTTTGCCCTTCAACATTATCGCAGACGATAGTTGGATCTTGGTCATAGAATCTTTGCAAAAAATCTTGTCCTAAAATTTCCGTTAAAGAAAATTGCTCTCCTGCTTTTATTTTTTCTATAATTTTTTGATGCGCCTCCGCCCCAATTCTTCTGTTTAAAGTTAAAATGCTTTGCACCGCTATTCTTGCTTCTCCCGGCGGCTGGCCTGCTTCTCGGAAACTGATTGTTACCGCACCGCAACCCGGAGTAAACATATAAACATTTTGCTTTCCCGAACCAAAAGGCATACAACAAACAGTGTCGTCGCCAATAGTGGCAAACCTTGGGTCTTGGTGGGCTAATATTTCCATCCTTAAAATCAATTCTTCTCCAGTGTAATGTTTTTTCAATAATTCTATACCTTCTTTAAAATAAGCATTCAATTTTTCCAATTCTGACGCTTCAAAATTTTCAACCTGCAAATTTTCAACATTTTTTTCTTTTTTCAAGGCCACCTTTCCTCTTTTAACCAGAAAATCAGCTTTAAATCCTTTAAATTGCAAAATTTCTTTCCAAACTAATTTTAAATCATTAACATCTTTTATTTCTCTTATCCTTTCTTTTAGATATTCTAATCTGGCGGGAGGAATTTTTGATCCCGATAAAATTCCGTCCACGTTTTCTTGAGTATACTTTTTCAAGCTTTCCGAATCAACTAATTCTATCATTCTAAATAATTCTAAAATTCGCGAAAATTCTTCGCCAAAAGCCCCATTACCTTTTCCTACTTCCTTTTGACAAAAGGCTTTTATGTCCTGGTCAAGATTTCGTGAAAGTTTATCCAACTCTTGATCTTTTCTCTTAGCTTCCTTATCTTTCACTAAAAAAGAAAATTCTTGAGTGTATGGCTTGAACGGGCAAAGCTGGTCCAAATGACCGAGAATCAAAGCGTCGCGCACTTCTTCTAAGGTTAAATCCACGCCATAATTTCCGTCGCCCACTTCGGCCAATTGATGAGGAGCCAATTCTTCCTGAAGAGAAGAGATCGCGTGGGTATCGCCACGCTGAAAAAACCTTCCGGGATCCTCCGCGAACTCTATTACCGCCCCCATTTCCACGGTCGGATGTTCTATCAACTTGCTAACATAAGCATGAATTTCCGGCTTTTCTTGTTCCAATTTTCCTAACAATTCTTTTACCTCCGGCGTTAATTTTCTCCTCTTTTCCACTTCTTTTCTAAACTTTTTTACATTATCAAATACGTTTTGTTCCTTAAATTCAGCAAGCCAACCCGGCTGGAAATTTTTAACAGCATTGGCTAGATTCTGGTAACTATCCAATCCTTCGTAACCGATTGATGTATCTGCCGCTGTTTGTAATAAAAGATTCCGAATGGCTCCTCTATTTCTTTCCAGTTCATCTTTTGTCAACTCCCCGCCTTCTTCAACCGGAATCTTTTCCAAAAGCTGGGGAATAAAATACAAGGCGTCGTGACGATTGTATTGTTTCAAATATTGCCAAGTTATATCCAAGCCAAACAATCTTTCCAATTTTTCAAAATTTTCTAAAATAATCGCTTCGTTTTTCCATACTTCCGTTTTTAACACTCCCGTCATCTCTTCCTGTGCCGCTCCTAATTCTTTTTTTCCTTTTGCGTCTTTATGTTTTTCATATAATCCTTGATTAAAAACTGTTTCCGCCTCGTCATTTTGTAAATTAAATTTATCTGTGAAAAAAAATTTATCGTTAACTTCTTTTAATAATTCTTGGTCAATTTTAATCTCCGCCTCTTTACTGTAAGATATAACTTTTTTCATTACGGATATTTGATTTTTCTGAAGTGCTACTTGTAACTGTTGGTTTAAAAAAATTACAAGATCTAGCTCGATGTTATTTTCTCGGGCGAGATTTAAAAGATCTTCTATGTCAGAGTCGGCCTCCATAATATATTTTTCCAATAATTCTTTGTTTAAAATAGGCTCCCTGAGACCATATTTATGAGCCAACTTAACGGTTTTTTCATTAAAATTAGATAGATCGCCTTTCAAAATATAATCGTTTGCTTCTTTCTGCAACACTGCATTTAATTCTGATGAAATATCAATACTATTCTTTTGAGCAAACTCTAAAAAATAATTGATAATACCGTATGGTTCTGTCGACAGGTGAAATCTGCCATCCATTATCATATTTACAAAAGGAGTTTTTATATCAAGTTCTATGTCATTTTTAGTAGCAATACTAATTAGAAATATGGCTTCACTTTCATAAAAACAATATTTAAGTCCATTAAAATAATCTTCTAGTCTCTTTTGCAAAATATTTCTAAGGTCTATATCTAAATTTTTTTCTTTAGCAAAATCAATATCCTCCTGAACTACTACCTCTCTATTTTCCCTATCCCAATCCGCCGAAATAATATGGGTGATTCTTTCCTCAATGAGCTTAGATAAGATATTATCCTCTATGTCCACGCCTTGTTTAATAGCCTCTTCTATAAGTTCTTTATATCCTTCTCTATAGTACTTACCATCTATTTCATAACCACGAATTCTCTGTATAACAGAATTTTTTATTTCTTCTTCGAGTCTTTTTCTATCAAAAATTCCTTCTGTTTTCTTAATGTTAAATTTATTTATAATAGACAATATTTTAAAAACCTCACTCCCTTCGTCAAGGTTAAAGCTTTTCATGTCTCTCTCTATGAGATAAACTTCTTGTCCACCTTCAATTAATTTTTGAGCTATTGCCTCATTTAAATCTTTAAATTTCTCCAGATTATATACCAAATCTTTTACTTTTCCCGCATCAATTAATTTTTGAGCTATTTCTTGATAATTTAATCCTTTAAATCTATCTATACTATCTGCCACTAATCTCCCCCTACCCCCATCTATTAATTTCAAAACTATGTCATAATGATCTAGATTCGTAAAATTCCTTGATCTGCAGATCTCATATAATATGTTTTCTACACCTTCTTCGCTCTTGGCCATCATTAATTCTAAGACCAAATCTTGAAAATCTAATCCTTCTAATTTATTAAAATTTTGTGCTATATTCCACCCCTCACCAACCCTAATCAACCTTACAAGTAAATCATTTTGTTGATCTATCTGTCCAAAGATATTAAGATTATCAATAATTTTAACCTTTGCTCTATATTCTCCAAATTTAAATAATTTAAATGCTATGTCTATATCCAGATTACTAAACTTTTCAAGATTATCAATTATATCTTGCTCCCTGTTCGTTTTGATTAATTTTTTTGCTAGATATCGATGATATATAGGATCAATCTTGTCAATAATATCTAAGCTGTACCCCTTTGTCAAGACAGTAATACAAGGTCAATTGGGTGGATTTGGGATAAGTTAATTAAAGAATATTTAAAGTTATTTCTGGAAATAGATTTGATCC
>Ga0066637_10001072_pt1 | contig 17348 bp, 12 predicted proteins | sample CryGeyCG2014_020_FD_62737 | JGI IMG/M metagenome (GOLD analysis project Ga0066637, IMG submission 62737) | Groundwater microbial communities from aquifer - Crystal Geyser CG08_land_8/20/14_0.20 | ecosystem: Environmental > Aquatic > Deep subsurface > Groundwater | place: USA: Utah: Grand County...
CTATTTAAGAGGCGGAGACATGCCTTGCTTGTTTCTGCTGTAAGTGGTAGTAGACGCTTGGCTTTTCCTCCAACCGGAATTATTACTCTCAATCTTTCTGGTGCATAGTTGTCGCGCAAAAGTTTACCACCAAACTTTTGGAATGAATTAGCTTGCATTAAACGTATTAAGCTTTCGAATGTAAACGTGAATTTTATAACTTTAATGAAGTCTTATGAGTTATTGCAAAGGTTTGAGCGATTATGGGTAAAGCTGTTGGTTATTTGCGTTTGATGCGTCCAGTAAACTGTTTGATGATGGGTTTTGCAGTAATAGTCGGCGCAGTCATTTCAAAGCAGAGTTTCGAAGATATACTATTTTCAAATCTTGTTTATGGTTTTATCACAGGCTTTACGTTGGCTGCTGCATCCATGGTCATAAATGACTTTTGCGATAAGGATATTGATGCTATTAATGAGCCTAGCCGTCCGATTCCAAGCGGCTTGATCAAACCAGAAGAAGCGTTAGTCTTTGCATCTGTCCTCACTGCAATAGGCTTTGTAGCTGCATTTTTAACCAATACTGCCAACGCTCTTGTCACTTCTCTTTGTTTCATGACAGCCATAATCTCTTGGATGGTCTCTGTAGCTTATGCGACTGTTGGAAAACGAACAGGGCTTCTCGGCAATTTTCTCGTTAGTGCTTGTGTAGCAATACCCTTCATTTACGGTAGCCTAGCAGTCACCAGTACGGTTGAGCTAAACGTTTTAATTCTCGCTTCCATGGCTTTTCTCTCAAACACTGGTAGGGAAATAACAAAAGGAATTGTTGACGTCCGAGGGGACAGAATAAGGAACGTTCAAACTTTGGCTGTTCGTTATGGGAAAAAGACAGCCGCAAGTGCAGCCACATTGTTTTATTTGTTTGCTGTCTTGTTAAGTCCTCTACCTTGGTTTCTGAATCGTGTTTCTATCTGGTTCCTTCCCCTAGTAGCTATAACGGATTTTGGACTTGTGGCATCCTCTGTTTCACTTCTCAGAAATTATTCGCGGGAGAATGCTCGGAAAGTGAAGAGAATGGTTTTGTTGTGGTTCATGACTGGGTTGCTGGCGTTTATTTTGGGTATAATTCAGTAAACTGGTCATTTTCGATCATGTTAGAGTCCTTTCTCGTACACTCCTTCAATCGCTATTGTCATCTTATTGAAAACACAATGGTGCTGCAAATGGTTTGGCAGAACAAAACATTCTCCGGCTTTTACTACTGTTTTTTCTCTTTTTTCAAATGTGAATTCTATTTCCCCTTCAAGAACCAACATGAAAACGTCTCTTTGGTTTTCATGAAAAGAAAATGGAAACTCATCTTTGACGGTTTTTTCAGCTGTAATATAGAGTTTGAATCCGTCGGCTTCACCTATATCCACAAATTCATCAGCATTCTCTCCCCTAGCCAACTTTTCTTCAGCAAGCCTTTTAGCTTCTGAAATTGCATCCTCTAAACGCACAATTTTCATTCTTTTTCACACCGTTTCTTTTGTTCTAGAAATTGGACTTATAAGCTTCATGCTTAACAATTTAGTTAGAGAAGGCGTGTTTATCTCTTGACTATGGAAGATGAAACTAAGCTTGATTATACACTTCGTGGGAAAGCTTGGAAAGTTTACTGGCTTCTCTTGAAGAATGGTCGTCCAATGAGCGTTCGCGAAGTTCAGAGAGCCCTACATTTCAGCAGTCCAAGCGTGGCAAATCACCATCTTGAGCAACTGCGTGAATTAGGCTTGGTGGAGAAACAAGATATAGGTGGTCATTATTTTCTGGCAAGCCAAGTCAAGATCGGAGTACTCAGACACTTCGTCAAGCTGGGAAAACTTCTGTTCCCAAAATACTTCTTCTACGCAGTCTTCTCCACAACCTTCTTCATAACTTATCTACTATTCTTAATGCAAGGCTTCACACGAGAAAACCTATTCATTCTTCTCTTCGGAACAATAGTTTCAGCAATATTCTGGTACGAAGCAATCCGTATATGGTCCCTAAGACCGTTCTAATTTCTGGACAAACTGTACTAAAGATTAGTATAAAATAAAATGAAAACCTCATTTCTAGTAAGAGGTAATACGAAATGGAGAAGAAAATTAAGAAACGGGCACCGCTCTACGGGATCGCTGCTGTTCTCTTGGCTATAGTGTTAGCCGCTGCCTGCTATAATTTTGGAGTTTATCTACCAGAATCCGGGTCACCTGAAGGACCTTCGCCAGCTTCTGGGCTTCTGAATACTTTTTCATCTTACGAAGAGCTTAGAAGTTTCTTGACAGCGAACTCAGAAACTCAAGGAGCCTATCCATTTTATGGTCCATGGGACTCTCGAATTATGGGTGAGGCACTTGAAGGTGTTCCCGCAAAAAGTGCACCGGGCTTAGAGTTTGAATACTCAACCACAAACATTCAAGTTGCCGGAGTAGACGAAGCAGACATCGTAAAAACCGATGGAAAACACATCTATCTAGTGTCAGGCAACAGCGTCTTCATTCTAAAGGCTTTTCCGACAGAAGAAGCCGAAGTCCTTTCAAACATAACCTTTGGCGACACGTATCCCGTGGGAATCTTTGTAAGCCAAAACAGATTAGCTGTCTTAGGGTGCAAATACAACGTTCCTTCATGGGATTACTATAGTTACTATTGCGTGGACGTTGAAACCTTCGTCAACGTTTATGATGTATCAAACAAGACAAACCCTACATTCTTGAGAGATTTCACTATCAGCGGCAGCTATTTCAACTCAAGAAGGATAGGTGAATACGTGTATTTCGTTGCAAGCCAACCAACCTACATTATACATAACACAGTTATTCTCCCAAAGATCTACTCAAAAAATGGAATTAAAGAGATCAGCGCTTCTGAAATCCACTACTTCAACGGCACTGACAATTACTACGTATTCACAACAATCGTTGCCTTAAACATGCAAAATATCGAGGAAGAACCAACTCGCATGACAATCATGCTGGGTGGGACAAGCAGCATGTACGTATCGTTAAACAATCTTTACATAACGTTTCCAGAACCATACGGACAAACCTCAATCTATCGAATACACATTGAAAACAGCACCATGAACTGTGAAGCCAAAGGCAAGGTGCTAGGACGGGAACTCAACCAATTCTCGATGGACGAATACGATAACTGCTTCAGGATAGCAACCACAACATGGGTAAACGGAAACACGCAGAACAACCTATACATACTAGACATGAACCTTACTGAAGTCGGAAAATTAGAAAATATTACACTCGCGTTTAATGAACGCATCGACTCGGCCAGATTCATGGGAAACCGCTGTTACCTTGCAACCTCAGTCGTACAAAAAGACCCGTTCTTTGTAATAGATGTAGAAAATGCAAGCAAACCAAAGATTTTGGGCTATTTGAAAATCCCAGGCTTCACAAGATATCTGCATCCGTACAATGAAAACCACGTAATAGGCATAGGCAAGGACGAAAACAACAAAGTGAAAATCTCAGTTTTCGACGTCACCAACGTAACTGCCCCAAAGAACATGACCGAATACAAGGTTGAAGGCGCTTGGTCAGACACGCTAGTTTTGACTGAGCACAAGGCATTTCTCTTCGACAGATCAAAGGATTTGCTGGTGATTCCAGTTTCAACGTACGAGGAAGACAGATATTCGCTGTGGCAAGGAGCATACGTTTTTAACATAACCTTAAGCGACCTATTTCTGAGAGGCAATGTTACTCATCAAGAGAATGGTGTAAACGGATGGACTAGCAGTTACTGGGTAAAGAGAACACTTTACATTGCAGACATACTCTACACGGTGTCTGATAAAAAAATAAAAATGAACAGCTTAGAAGATCTAGCGTTCCTAAACGAAATTGAGATTCCCTAAATCTTCCACTTTTTTCTGTTTATTCGGTTCCATGCGAACATTGACTATCTTTTCCTTCAACTCAAACAAAAAAGGTTTAACAAACCCTTTAAGGTAAATATTTAGGTTTGGAAGTCAAATTAAGAGAATGATATCTATGTCCACCGTGGCTATACAAGAAATTCTAGACGGAAAATATGAAGGAAAACCCATATCAATTAGAGGATGGATTTACCGTAAAAGAGAAAGCAAAAAAACAATTTTCTTGATTGTTCGTGACGCCTCAGGCATTATTCAATGCACGGTCAAAACAGATAGTCCTTCGTGGGCTGAAGCTAAAAGAGTGACCAAAGAATCCTCTGTGATGATCAAGGGCACCGCTAAACAGGATAAACGTGCGTCAGGCGGTTACGAAATCGCTGTCGAAAGATTATCCATAATAGGTTTGGCGGAAACTTTCCCAATAACCAAAGGTAAGGGTAAAGAAAGCGAGCAGTTTCTGCGAGACAACCGCCATCTATGGCTTCGAAGCAGCAGAATGAATTTAATAATGAAAGTGCGAAGCGAAGTCTTACGGTTTACTCATGAATTTTTCAGAAAAGAAGGTTTTATTGAAGTTTCTCCGCCTATGTTTATTTCAAGCGCCTGTGAAGGTGGATCAACCCTCTTCGGCTTGAAATATTTTGATAAACAACTTTACTTAACGCAGAGTGCTCAGTTGTATCTTGAAGCTTTAATTTATTCCTTGGAAAAAGTTTATTGTGTTGCTCCATCTTTCCGGGCTGAAAAAAGTCGCACTATAAGGCACTTAACCGAGTATTGGCATATCGAACCTGAATGGGCTTTTGCTGACATGGATGATTTGATGCGCGTAGAAGAAGACCTTGTGAGTTACATCTGTCAAAGGACAGCCGAAAACTGCAAAAAGGAGATAGAAAGTCTAGGTGCAGACATTTCGAAGTTGAAGGTTGTAAAGACTCCTTTTCCACGGATCACCTATACAGAAGCCATAGAAAAACTGAACGCGAAAGACTTCAAGATTAAGTGGGGCGAGGACTTCGGCTTTGAAGACGAGAAGGCTTTAGCAGAACAGTTTGGTGGACCGTTCTTTGTTTATGCTTATCCGAGGCAGATTAAAGCGTTCTACTGCAAGTCCCACAGAGACAATCCAGACCTTGTGATGTCAACTGACATGCTTGTTCCAAGAATAGGCGAAATATCAACAGGTGGCGCGAGAGAAGACGATAAAGAAGAACTGCTTAAGAGGATTAGTGAGCTTGGTCTAAGAGAAGAAGACTACGACTGGTACATTGATTTGAGGCGTTACGGAACAGTTCCACACGTAGGGTTTGGATTAGGCTTGGAAAGACTGCTCACTTGGATGCTTGATCTTGAAAACATAATTGATTCTATACCGTTTCCGCGGACAATAAGGAGATTCTACCCATAAGAAGTAGAAAATGAAGTAATAGGCTTACGCAGATTGATTGGAGTATTATGATTTGATTTCTTAGTATGCACGCTCATCTCTTCATTGGAAAACTTATCCTCTAATATCATGACATCACGTATTGGTAGCCGTGAAGACAGCGCCGATAAAGCTCTCCTCATATTTTGCTGTTTTCCGTCTGGAAAAAATTGAAAGGGATGTATGCTTGTTACCGCCAAAACCACACGAACATTCCTTCAAGAATATTAAAAAGTATGTACTACATATATCACATGTTTCAAAGTAGGTTCTGAGGAAGGGGAGGAAACTTCAAGGGTGGGCACTGAAAACCTCGACAAAATCTTCAACCCTCGAAAAATAGCCGTCATCGGAGCAAGTGATAGAGAGAAATCTGTAGGCGCCAAATTGCTTCGAAATTTGATTGGAGTTGGATACAAGGGAGTTGTTTATCCCGTCAACCCTTTTAGACCCACGGTGCAAGGCATAACTGCGTATCCAAACATAAGAAAAATCCCGTGGCAAGTAGATCTTGCGATAATAGCAACTCCAGCACACACGGTTCCGCAGATTATTGACGAGTGCGGGAAAGCCGGGGTTTCAGGAGTAATCATCGTCTCAGCAGGTTTCAAAGAAACTGGAGAAGAAGGTAAGGCTCTTGAAAAACAGATTGTTGAATACAAAAATCAGTATAACATGCGCATTATTGGACCTCACAGTCTTGGAGTAATGCGGCCAAAAATTAAGCTCAACGCGACTTTCGCGAACAAAACAGCCAATTCCGGGAAGATAGCCTTCATTTCGCAAAGTGCAGCGTTGTGCGCTTCGGTGCTGGATTGGGCTGCTGAAGCACATGTGGGATTTAGCGCTGTGATTTCGGTAGGATCAAAGCTAGATGTCGATTTCGGAGATTTAATAGACTACTTCGGGACCGACGCGCAGACAACAAGCATTGTCCTTTATATGAAATCCATCAAGGATGCACGGAAATTTATGAGCGCAACGAGAGGATTTGCCAAAGCTAAGCCTGTCGTGGTTGTGAAGGCAGGACGGTTCCCAGAGAGCGCAGAGGCAGCGTTATCTCACACTGGTGCCCTGTGCGGAGAAGACGCTGTTTACGATGCCGCCTTCATGCGCGCAGGAGTTGTTCGTGTTAAAGCAATAAATGATCTTTTCAACTGTGCAGAAGCGTTAGCAATGCAGCCGAACCCCAAGGGTTCAAAACTCACTATCATTACTAATGCTGGCGGACCTGGGATTATGGCAACTGACTTCCTCATCGCTAATGGTGGAAAGCTTTCGCCATTGAGTAGCGAAACTATTGAAGCATTGAACAATGTTTTGCCATCTTACTGCAGCATCCTGAACCCCATCGACGTCCTAGAAGAAGCCACGGCAGATAGGTTTAGGAAAGTTATGGAAATCTGCTTCAAAGATCCCAACAGTGACGGCTTCTTGATCATATACACCCCTCAAGGAGTAGCCGACCCAGTTGAAACCGCAAAGATAATTTTGGAACTTTCGAGACAAACCACAAAACCCATCGTTGAATATCTTGGAGGGAAGAAAAGCATATTCTCAAAAGGAGAAGTAAATATTGTGAATGCTCTGGCCAAGGCTGGTGAGGGGATTATACTGGAGAACCTGCCTACAGGATACGTTTCCACATCGACGGAAGGAATCAAACTGGTGACCATAGGCAAGGTTAGAAATTTTGGTGAAGGCTGTGCGTGTCCATTGAATTTCCTAACAAAGATACTGCTCAAAAATCTAGTATTAGACAAAGACGAAATAGTGCTAGTGGACACTGACGCTGGAATAGAGCATGTTGGAAGAGGGGTTGAAGAAGGCTGCGATATCATACTGGCTGTTGCAGATCCAACAGCTGAAGCCTTAATGCTGGCAAGAATTCTGAAAGAAACATTTCAGAATCTCAACAAGAAATTCTGGCTGGTATTGAACAAAGCCACGCCTAAAATAGTCTCGCCGGTCAAAGAAAAAGCAAAGGAAATGAACCTTGAGGTCAACGGAGTGATCAGGTTTGACGAAGAAATATTTGAATCTTGCATGGACGGCAGGGTGTTACATGCAAAAGAGGCATCCGTCGATGTGGAAGAAATTATGAAGAAGATTGGTTTCGTCTAAACTTTTTTTACAAAGTTAAAAATCAATAATAAACGGATTTGTCATGTTGCCTAAGTCAAAGCTAACTCAGGTGACAAGATCTCTCTTCGACGAAGAATAAAAATAATTAAAGTGATGGTTGAAATTCTTATTTTCCCAAAGGGTATTTCTTCTCGCCAGCTCTTATCGGCACTTGAAGCCAGTTTTCTGGAGGGATAAAGGGGCAAGTGTAGACTTCACTGTAGGCACACCAAGGATTGTACGCTTTGTTGAAATCGAGAATCCATTTCCCATCCGGGGTGAGATCACTCTCGGGTTCCAAATCGAGATACCGACCTGCGCCATATGTTTCCTCACCTGAGGTTGTATCCCTGAAAGGAACCCACAGTCTTTTCTCATCAGCGTTGCTCTTATAGGCTTGAAGCACACACTGCTTCTCATCAACTTTAAATCTAAATTCTCCCCAACGAATGAATCCTTGTATCCCACCTTTTGTAGTGGCTATTTCTACTCTCTTCTTCTCCTTATGCTCATGAAGCACCAATTCAAAACGTAGGTCCGGATCTGGAGGATAATAGCTAAGACCCTCGCTTATAAGGCCCCTGCGTTCTTCGCGAGGTACAGGTGATCGTGAGTCTAGTATAAAAAATCTATTCTTCTCTTCACGTTGTCTTTCAAGACGCGATTTCCACTCGGAAATATTCAAGCCAAATTCATCCAATACTTTACTTGGTTACTTCCAAAATTTTAACGTATCGTCTTCTTGAACTCTATCATGTTGCATATAAATAGCACATGCAGTGACAGAAAGCTTACTTAAGTTATAGTGTTGAAAATCTATAGAGTCCGTCAAGAACGGTTTGCGGAGAGCCCGCAACCAGCAACTATATCATTACAAACAAAACTCCGGCCACAAATATAGCTAATTGAAAGACAATTCTAACAAGCGTTCAAAGCCTGCTTTCAATTACCCGAAAGTCGAAAATTTCAAGCTCCGGAAGCTTTCCTTTCAGAGCTTTCTATCCGCATGTGGGGCAAGAGCCGCTGGAGCTTGTAGTACCGCCAACAAATTCGTTTTTGCTATAGAGTTTTTCCCAGCAGTCTGAACAAACCTTAATGTAGCCCAACTCTTTATGGTTAACTCCAAGTAAGGTTAAATCCTTTCCGTTCTTGCCGCAAATATCACATTTTCCCATAGTGAATCTCCACCTGTCTGAAAAGATGAGAAAGATAGGTTTTAAGCTTTTCTCTTGTAGTTGCAACGTGCACAAATAAAGGCAGGTTGTTACTTTGATCAGTGAAAACATGAATCCCAAGAGGGTCATCAGCCTATGTTTTTTAGGTGGAGGAATGTTAGGCGCCATCTGTACATACTCTTCTTCCATCTAAGACGTAGTATTGCCCCTCGACACAGTCCATACATACAGGCTCTAGTACACAAATCCTTGCGTGGAAAAACTGCGAAAAGCTGTAGCTAACGTTAAACCGCATTTTGTTATGTTTTCAACTTGGCCTGTTGGTCTGTTTCTTACGATTTTTATGCAGTCGCCTACTATGCAGCTTAAGACGCACGCTCCGCAGTGTATGCAAATCTCTAGAGTTATTCCAACTTCTCCAGCCCTCCAAAACGAAACAAGAAAAACGGCAAAACTCCACACAATTTATTGGTTTGACCGTGCGCGTGTAGGATGTTTAGGCAAGAAAAAAATGTTGCATTAGAGTTGCTGTCGAATTCTAAACACGCAAGAGTTTTTAAATCGCAGGCTAAATAACCTCATAGCACCTTCAAATCGCAAAAAGGGATTGCAACGATAAAATGCCTGAAATTAAGTCCTGTGACATAGGTAGCTTGCCTTTTTCTGGGAACCTTACAAAGTTTTTGGACGGAGCATCGAAGTTTGGATCATCTTGTAGCGATGATGCAGGCAGCTATTTTCGTTCGAAAGTTATCAGAAGCTTTGTTGATAAGGCTCGAACAGGCATCAGTATTCCTTACTACCCTCAGTTTAGAGACATGAACTTGATGTTCTTAGAACTTATTGATGGTCTTGAGAAGCTAAAGAAAGGATACGTAGAGTCAAAAGACATGTCTCTGAAGGCAACAGGAAAATCTGTACCAGAGGTGAAGGCAATCAAGAAAAACTCAAGACAGATTTCTGAAGTACTTGGTCACTCGTTCGAGTTCGGAGTTTGCGTTACGGGACCGTACACGTTGTCTTCTCACTTTGCTGTCAGAGATACGGGTCTGTTTCTGAGGCTTGGCCGCGTAATTTCTCAACTTGTTGAAAACACTGTTTTCAACGAGAAATATGCAAAAGTGAGTATGATTTCCGTGGATGAGCCTGTTTTCGGATTGGTGAATGATCCGTTGATAGATCCTAGTTGTGAGGGCAGAGAAAACTTGAGAAAAGCTTGGGAACTCATCACGCGCGTTAGCAAGGCGAATTCTAAATCTGCGCACACATGTATGCACCTGCACAGCACTGCTGACAAGTTATTCTGGGAAGTCGAATCACTTGACGTAGTGGAATCTGAAATGGACAACTTCCTTTACCGAAGCAAAGAGACAAAGAAGCTTTTAGAAGCTTATGACAAGTTCCTAAAGGCAAACGTATGCGCAACAAACTTTGACGAATTAATAAGAGAAAAAACAATTGCGTCACACCAGCAAAACGCAGACATTAACGAGAAAATCAAGGAAAACTGGAAAAAAATCTTGAACGGAGAACTGAATGCTACAACTCTTCTTGAGGACATAGCTTTGATAAGAAAGCGCATACTAGACATTGCCAACCGATACGGTCCAGAAAGAGTCCCGTATGCAAGTCCAGAGTGTGGACTTAAAGGATACCCAACCTACGAGTGCGCACTTGAATGCTTAAGACGAGTCGCATCTGCCGCCAGAAGTGTATACGCCTAGCCCCCGTTATTTCAATATTTAAACTATAATTGCAGGTACTGTTCTAAGTAATTAAAAATCCAAAACAAGGCATTGGTTAGACATATATCAATACGAAGCCTATACTATACCTTGAAAAGTGCGCTTGTCAATGGTCATGCTTGCAACAAAAAACTTCTTTGCGCCTAAAGGTGCATGAAGCTCCTCTCTCCGCTTCCTGATATGCTGCCTATTAATTCCAGATGTAGATAGAAAAGCTGGTGTTAGGCTATTCCGCTTCTCTCGATGATTTTTGGCACAACCCACTCATAGCCAACAGCCATCATGTGAATCCCAGCAGCACTAGTCGTTTTACGAATCCCACGAATCAACTCACCAAAGATTTCAACGTTCTCCTCCCGAAACGCCTCCTTACTCTTCTCTTTAGCTCTGCGAAGACGCCGCTCCACATCCTCCGGAACCATTATTCCCGGCACAAACTTGATCATCCACTTCATCATGGACATTGACTTGAAAGGTGCAACGCCAAACAGTATAGGGGTTTTAAGATAAGCTGCTGCATCCGCGAAGCGTTTAGCCTGTTCCACGCTGTAAACACATTGAGTCTGTATGAAATCAACGCCAAGCTTAACTTTTCTCTCAATCTTCAGCAACTCCGCCTCTAAAGGATCAGCATTCGGAGCAGCAGCGATGCCTATGTTAAATTTAGGTGGGTCCTCAATCTTGTTACCCTTTAAATCAACGCCTTCGTCTATCACTTTCCTCATCATATAAGTGAAAGTCGCAGAATCCAAATCAAAAACAGGTTTAGCCTGAGGAGTGTCACCTACTGTCGTGTGATCACCCGTAAGAACCAGAATATTCTTTATTCCCAAGGCACCAGCTGCCAAAACATCAGAAAGCAGAGCCAAACGATTCCGGTCCCGAGTAGTCATCTGATAAACAGCCTCCACACCCACCTCCCTCTGAATCATGTAAGACGGCACAAGTGCATTCATATACCCAAAAGACGTTGGATTATCCGTGATGTTAATAGCCACAACATGCCCCTTCAAAGCTTTTGCCCCCTCAAGGACCTCATGAAGACTCGTCGTCTTCACAGGCTCAAGCTCCCCAGTAAAAACAAACTTACCCTCACTAATCTGCTTCGTAAGCTCACTGTACGCTTCCCTCTTAAACGCCCCGCTAACAACCTCTTCTTCCTTTTTGGTTCCTTCCTTCTTCTCCACTACCTCGCCGCCCAATTTCCGCGGATGCTCCGAAACCCTGTAATCGCGGGGAATCCTAAACTTCTTGAACAAGTCAAGCCTATTCCTCTCTTTCAAGCGATTGTAGATGAGAACCCACGCACAATCGTTCTTCCATCCGCCAACCTCACATTTTCCCTTTGATTGTCCCCCACACGGTCCATTAAGAAGACCTTTAGCACATCTGGTTATTGGACATATGCCCCCGGTTTCGAACAAAATGCAGTCTCCGCACGCTCTACACATTTCATAGAATTTTCCTTCTTTCGTGTCATGCATCCCGATGAACATTGTGTCGTTTGCCGGAATGATTATCTTATTTGGGAACAAGCCTGCAATTGTTTGAACGCCAACTCCACACGCTAGACTAACCACAGCATCATAATCCTCGACCAACGGATGAAGTGAAGAAGCAGCTATCTGCCTATCACACTGACGTAAAATCGAAATGGCCTTAGTTTTAGAGCCGTTTCCGCCCCTAAGTTTTCTGTGCATTTCCAGCAATGTCTTCAAAACCTCAGCTTGCTTTTCACCGCCAGCCTGTACTATGGCAGCACATCCATCGCAGCCAACTATCAGCAACCTTTTGAACTCTTCAGTCATCTCAAAAATTTTTTCAAGCGGCTTCTGTTGAACTATAATCAAGCTAGAGGCCCTCCTTAAAGAAGGTCATATGAGAATGAATCATGGATATAAAAATTGCTGCAGGGAACGTTAAAAGCCTCATGGTTTCACCTTAACCTGCTTTCGTAACGGGTTAGGCCCAAGTTTTTCAAGCTGACTAGTGAAATCTTGTATGATCTCAGCGATCTTTTTCCCCTCCCCCGCCGAAGCCCATTCCAGCCTAAGTCTTTCAGGTTCCATTCCAGCTTCCTTAAGCCATCCCTTCAATTGTTCTACACGTTTTTCAGCTTTTAGATTGCCCGAAATGTAGTGGCAATCGCCTGGGTGACAACCCCCTATGAGGACACCGTCTGCGCCTAGGAGAAATGCTTGAAGTATGTGTCTCTGATCAATTCTACCCGTACACATGACCCGTATGATTCTCACGGACGGGGGATACTGGAATCGACTCACACCAGCCATGTCCGCCCCAGCATAGGCACACCAATTGCAGAAAAACGCCAAAGCTTTTGGCTTTCCTTCAGGCGGCCACGTTTCTAGAGCAGCTTTTATCATGGCTGAAAGTTGGTCGTCTGTAAAATGGTGCATAGTTATAGCTGAAGCTGGGCACTCAACAGCGCAGACACCGCACCCTTTACAGAGAAACGGGTTAACCTCAGCGACTTTATCGACTTTTATGGCCCCATATTCACATACAGCTTCACAGTTCGCACAAGCAATGCACTTGGCGGAGTCCACATCAGCTGTTATTGGCTCATTAACAACTTTTCCCTTCATTAATGGAATGAGCGCTCGTGACGCAGCTCCTAATGCTTGACAGACCGTTTCTGAGAAGCCTTGAGGACTGTGGCATGTTCCGCAAAGATGTATCCCATCAGTAGCGAAATCTAAAGGTCTAAGTTTTGGATGAGCTTCCAAGAAGAAGCCCTGCGTTGTCAGAGACACTTTTAAGGTTGAAGATAACTCTTCATAATCTCTTGCTGGAACCAACGGAGTTGCCAGAACGACTTTGTTTGCCGGTATTGTCAGCTCAGCTCCGGTTATTATGTCTTTGACATTTACGGCTAAATGGTTCCCAACCATGCTGACTTCTGGCGGGTTTTTTTTCTCATATCGTATGAAGGTTATTCCCTTTTCTCTTGCTTCGCGATAATAGACTTCATCTTTCCATGAAACTACTATATCCCGATAGAGAATATAGACTTCTGAGTTTGGATGAGCTTCTTTCACTTTTAACGCTGAATCTATGGCTTCAGAGCAGCAGACAGCCGAACAATATGTTCGTCCCTCCTTTTCACGGGCTCCAGCACACAGAATCATCACAACGTTCTCGCCATCCACCAGTTTCTTTTCCCCAACCATTCGGCGAAATTCTTGTACAGTGAACACGCTATCGTATTGGGCATAACCATAGAGACCTTCTGGTTTCAACTCTTCAGCATCCGTCGCCACAATAATAGTGCCTACTTTCACGATTTTTGGTTGTTCACCCTGAAACAATGTTACGTCAAAGTTTCCTATAGATCCCTTAACCTCTTTCAATTTGGTTGAAAGAAAAACCTCAATGTTCTTGTGATTTTCCACCTGTTTGATGAGTGAGTCAAGCATGTCGCTGACGTCAATGTTTTCCAAGGGAACAAAACTTCGATTAACGTTTCCACCCAGTTTTTCTCTGCTCTCCACCAAGTATGTTTTAAAGCCCTTATCTGCAACGGTTTTTGCAGTTATTAGTCCTGCGACTCCTCCCCCTAGGACCATGGCGGTCTCAGATACGTCTGTTTCAAATCTTTCTAGAGGATGTAGCAGTCTTGCCTTTGCGACAGCCATTCTGACAAGGTCCATGGCTTTTTGTGTAGCCTCTTCTGGTTGGTGTGAATGCACCCAAGAGTCGTGTTCTCGTATGTTAACCATCTCAAATAGGTATGGGTTGAGACCTGCCTCTTCACACGTGGCCCTAAATAGTGGTTCATGAGTTCTCGGTGTGCATGAGGCAACAATAACGCGGTTAAGATCATGCTTTTCTATGGCTTCCTTGATTTTTGCAGCCGCATCCTTGGAACATGCAAAAAGAAGTTCTTCAGCATCGACAACTCCGTTTAAGTCCTTAGCAAACTCTACAATCTTTGGAACGTCTACAACTGCTCCAATGTTAATTCCACAATGACAAACAAAAACTCCTATTCTAGGTTCTTTATCAACGACTCGCTCCTTTACTGTAACACCCTTAAATTCAGCTTTAACAAGTGTAGTGCGGAGCGCTGCCCTAGCCGCAGCTGCACTTGCCTGAGCAACCGAACTTGAAATGTCCTTTGGGCCCTCACAACCCCCGCAAAGATAAATTCCGGGAACATTAGTGTCCACCGGAGCTGGGGCCCCTAGGGATTTTAGGAAGCCGTACTCTGAGATGTCAATGCCTAGAGTTTTGGCTAAATCTGCTGTTCCGCTCTTAGGAATAACTGCTGGACAAAGAACAACCATGTCCACTTCTAGAGTTTTTGTTTTGCCCTCCGCGGTTTCCGCATATGAAATTGCCAGCTTTTTGTTTGCTGGGTTTAAGCTGACTCTGGTAGGTAGACATTTCACGTATCTTATTTTGAACTCTTCAGCTGCTCTGGTTGTCAGTTCTTGATGCCCTTTTCCCGGTGCTCGGACATCATTATGGAAGATGGTTGTGTCGATTTCTGGGCTATGTTCCTTTGTGACAATAGCCTCTTTTGTGGCATACATACAACAGACCTGTGAGCAGTATGGTTTTACGTCTATATTCCTTGAGCCTACACATTGGATAAAGGCTATTCCCTTAGGCTCAACCTTGTCTGACAATCTGACAATCTTTCCACCCGTAGGGCCAGCAGCGTTCATTAATCTTTCGTATTGAATAGACGCTAGAACGTCTGGAAATCTGCCATATCCAAATTGAGGCAACACTGCTGCGTCAAGAAGATCAAATCCTGTGGCTACAATGATAGCAGCGACTTCTACGTCTGTTTCATGATCCTTCTGTTCAAAGTTTACTGCTTGTGCCGGACAAAACTTTTCACAGATTCTGCATACTCCCTTCTGGAAGTAAAGGCAGTTTTCTTTGTCGATAACTGCTACGGCTGGGACCGCTTGAGGGAAGGGTATGTAAATGGCCTTTCGAACTCCTATTTTTTCGTCAAATTCGCTTGGCACTTTGACTGGACATTTTTCCATACAGACTCGACATCCAGTGCATCTTTCTGCATCTACATAGCGCGATTTACGCCTTATTCTAACCCTGAACGCCTTACCATCAAGTATAGGCTGGATGCTGCTCACCTCTGAATACGCCAGAAGCCTCACGTTTGGATGTCTAGAAGCCTCAACCATTTTAGGAGCCAAAATGCAGATGGAACAATCTAATGTTGGAAACGTCTTGTCAAGTTGAGCCATTCTTCCTCCGATAGAAGGCTCCCTCTCAACTAGATACACTGTATGTCCTTGCTCCGCAAGGTCTAATGCAGCAGTTATGCCAGCAACTCCGCCCCCAATAACCAAAACATTGTTGAAAGCCGATGACTCCTTCATATCGTTCACCATTGCACTCAATTCTAAATGAGAATTTGCTTAAGAAGTGATTGGAACTTAATTAAAGTTTACCCAAGCTGTCGTCACAAGGAGACGTTTATAACTGAGTTGATATTTCTATGGTGTAGGTGCAATGAGATGTGCGAATTTAAGGTCATCCTTGATGAAAAGATTGTTTTCAAAGATGCTATCTATGCGAAGATGGAAAGCAACAACGTTATCGTTAGAGACGTGCTTGGGGAATCTGAGGAGTTCAAGAACTGTAAGATTGTTGAAGTTGACGTTAATTCTACTCGGCTAGTGCTATCGAGTGGCTAGATTGAATTTGACTTGAGATTTTCAAATTCCTTTTCCAGACATGGGAGTAGTGTTCCATAAGACTCGAAGAGATGGCTTTTCTCATGTTCAATATTGCCTTCACTTTTCAGCACTCGACCCAGAGACTCGAGAGCATCACTTCTGAGTCTCAGTAGTTTTTCAATTTCCTCGGAGCTGGAAGTTTTGCCTCTCTTCTCCAGACCCTTCATTAACTCCCTAAAAGTTCTGACACATTCTTTCACAAGCTCCACAGATTCATGCTCTGCTTTCATGTAATCTTCAAATCTAACCTCTAGTTTTCGTATTTCTCTCGAAAGTTCAGACACCATAGGCTATATCCCAACTAATACTTTCTCAACTCTTCTAATAGTAGTATCGGCACGCGCCGAATAAAAGGAGGAAATCTATCCTCGGTAGCCGACTTTTTCTTTTAATCCCTCAACTGACTCTGGATTCATGAGGGTTGTAGTGTCACCGATAGACTCGTTTCTGACTAAGGACTTTAGGATTCTGCGCATGATTTTTCCACTGCGTGTCTTTGGTAGTTCATTTGAGAATATTATCTTGTCAGGTCTTGCCGTTGGTCCAATTGTAGCGTCCACGTGCTTCACAAGCTCTCTCATCAGCTGGTCTGAAGGCTCTACATCAGGTCTTAGAGTTACAAAGGCTACTGGTACTTCACCCTTTATTTCGTGTGGTGCTGCTACAACCGCGCATTCCACAACTGCTTCATGGCTTGTTATAGCGTTTTCTAACTCTGCCGTTGACAGTCTATGACCTGCAACTTTCATTACGTCATCAACCCTACCAGTTAACCGAATGTTCCCAAGCTCATCCCATCTCCGCGCTCCATCACTTGTGTAGTAGTACTCTTCGCCGTAAACGCTGAAGTATTCCTTGTATCTCTCTGGTTTTTTCCATACGTTTCTAAGCATTCCCGGCGCGAACGGATTTTTCTGCACCAAGTAACCACCTTCGCCGATGCCCATGGAATTTCCAGACTCGTCTAGAATGTCGTGACTTGTGCCTGGGAAGCTTCTACCAGCAACTGTTGGGATGAACGGGCCTATCCCTGGAAGCGAGTTGATTAGGGTTCCTCCGGTTTCGGTTTGCCACCAAGTGTCAATTATTGGACATCTTCCGCCGCCGATCTTGTTGAAATACCAGAGCCATGCTTCTTCGTTTATTGGTTCGCCCACTGTTCCGAGTATTCGCAGACTGTTTAAGTTATGCTTTTTAGGCCATTCTTCACCCCATTGCATGAACATCCTTATTG
>Ga0066637_10001083_pt1 | contig 17304 bp, 17 predicted proteins | sample CryGeyCG2014_020_FD_62737 | JGI IMG/M metagenome (GOLD analysis project Ga0066637, IMG submission 62737) | Groundwater microbial communities from aquifer - Crystal Geyser CG08_land_8/20/14_0.20 | ecosystem: Environmental > Aquatic > Deep subsurface > Groundwater | place: USA: Utah: Grand County...
AGGATTTTTCAGGAGTTATCCCTCTTTTTTTGTTTGAAGCCACAAAAAAAACTTACCAAAATTAGATTAAACTAAAATGACACTCTGTCGCAATTCCCCTCGTGTATGAATAATCCGGGTAAAATAGCATTTTCTGCTCCTAGTTCTCGAGTGATGAATGATTGCAGTTGGGGTATTGTTAAGCCAAAAGGCTTAAGTACTCTGTTGTAAAGTATCATATCTGTTGATTCTGTCTGTTCTAAATCATTAATATTGGCGCTCATTGATTGGTCGTTGTTGAATGTAAAAATCTTTACAGCCAACAGTTTCCTTGCCGTCTTTATGAAAATAGTTGATTCGCAAAAAATTTCACGCTTTGTTATACTTTCTATATATATGCATATCCTTGGACTCTGCAGCGCGACCAAAGTAATCTCCATTGGTTTGATCGATGACGACAAGGTTTTAATTGGCCAAACCTTTGACGATCTCCACGCGGAAAAGATTGTTTATTATCTCAAAGAAGCCGGGATTAAACCAAAGCAAATTGAAGGGATTGCAGTAGCTGATGGTCCTGGCTCTTATTCTGGTTTGCGGGGAGGACTGGCAGCTGCCAAATCGATGGCGCAAACTTTGCAGGTCCCTTTAGTTGGTGTCCCGACGCTGGAAGCAATTGCTTATAACAGAATTAAGCAAGATGGTAAAGTCGCGGCGTTTTTGGCTGCCAGATGGGATGAATATAATTTTGCGCTATTTGAGGTTACTGCCGGCACTCTAAAACGCTTAACAGAAGATCGAGTGGCAAAAATGACAGAGATTAAAGATCAAGGAGTAGTGTGCGAGAGCGGTCATCCCTATGGGGTTAGTGTGGCTAAATTGGGGTGGCTAAAATTGCAAGCTGGCCAGAGCGATGATCCCCTTAACTTGGTGCCAAAATATTCCCACCAGCCAAACATTCGAGAATTCAAAGTTTGAAAAGCTGAGCAATATTTGTTACAATCGAAAAATATTTGCTGTAAGCTTGCTTTATCAGGCAACTTCTAGGAGGAGTATAATGAAGCAGGTTAGATTTTTAGGTAAGGTCTTGATTATTGGTTGCGGGTCAGTTTCTCAATGCGCCATTCCACTGGTCCTCAAGCTAATTGATCTCAAGCCGCAAAATGTTACGATTATGGATTTTGTTGATAACCGGGCCAGGGTAAAGGATTCTCTGGCTAAGGGAGCAAAGTATGTTATTGATAAAATCACCCAAGAGAATTATCAAGCCAAACTAGCCGAGTATGTTGGCCGGGGAGATTTGATCATTGACCTGGCCTGGAATATTGACTGCCGTGCCATACTAACTTGGTGCCGTGAGCATGAAGTGCTATATGTTAATACTTCTGTTGAAGAGTGGAACCCTTATAAAGATGAGGTACGCAACGATCCAACCCAATACACCCTTTACACCCGGCATATGGAAATTAGGGCCCTCATCAAAAAATGGGGTAATAATAATGAAACAACGGCTGTGGTTGACCATGGGGCGAACCCAGGTTTAGTTTCTCATTTTACCAAGCAGGCTTTAATTGACATAGCCACCAAGATTCTCAAGGAGAAACCTGCTGATAAGCGTTGTCGCTTATTAGAGAAACATTTAAGCGCCAAGAATTTTGCCCGCTTAGCCCAAATCACTGGGGTAAAAGTTATTCATATCTCTGAGCGTGACACCCAGATTACTGATGTTCCCAAGCGTTTTAACGAGTTTGTCAATACTTGGAGCATTGAAGGGTTTTTTGAAGAAGGGGTGGCTCCGGCTGAGTTGGGTTGGGGCACGCATGAAAAATATGTACCAGAGGGAGCTTTCTTTCACAAGGTTGGCCCTGGCAATCAAATTTGCTTGCGTTCCCTTGGCATGAAAACTTGGGTGCGATCATGGGTCCCTTGTGGTGAGATTACTGGTATGGTCATTCGCCACGGAGAGGCCTTTAGTATCTCTGACCGTCTAACTGTTTGGCATCAAGGCAAGGCTGTTTATCGGCCAACTGTGCATTATGCTTATTGCCCGTCTGATTCGGCCATTAATTCTCTTCACGAGCTAGAGATGCGGCAGTTTAAGTTGCAAGAGTCGCAGCGTATCTTAGCTGATGAAATAATTGACGGCGCAGACGAGCTGGGGGTTTTGCTGATGGGTCATGATTTTAATGCCTGGTGGTGCGGCAGCCTGCTTGATATTCACACGGCGCGTAAGCTTGTTCCTCATCAGCAAGCAACAACCATGCAGGTTGCGATCTCTGTGGTCTCTGCGGCTATCTGGATGATCAAAAATCCTAAGCAAGGATTCTTAATGCCTGATGACCTTGACCACGAGTTTATTCTCAAGATCAGTTTGCCTTATCTTAAGCCTTTTGTTTCTCGCTCAGTTGATTGGACCCCGCTAAAGTACTTAAACACAAAATACACTAAGTTTGACTTGCCGCGACCAAAAGACGAAGATGTTTGGCAGTTCTCGACCTTTTTAGTTGATCATAAGCAGGGACAGCCAGCCAAGCAGACTAAGAGCAAAAAAAGTAAATTGTTGGCCAAGAAAAAAGCACGAACTCAAGGGGCCGCGAGCTTATTCGCTTGAAATGAACAAAACTAAAGGCGGATTTGAAAAGGTTGTCCGCCGCCTGGTCAAGAAACATTCAACTCCGCTGATGCTGATTAGTGAAGCGAAACTGCAACAGCAATACGAAGCTTTTGTTAGGCACTTAGCTTGTGTCACTCCTTATTACGCGATCAAAGCTAACCCCCAGCCAGAGATTATCAAGGCTTTTATAAAATTGGGCGCCGGCTTTGATGTTGCCAGCGGCAATGAGTTGATTTCCGTGCTTAAGCTTGGGGCTGATCCAGCCAAAATCATTTTTGCCAATACGATAAAATCACCGGCTGACTTGGCTTTGGCGAAAAAAAGCCGGGTTAAATTAATGACCTTTGACAATGAGCCAGAATTGTATAAGATTGCCAAATATGCTCCAGGGTCACGCGTCCTGGTGCGCCTTAAGGTCAATAATGTTGGCAGCACAGTTGAGCTCTCCTTAAAATTTGGGGCTGATCCTGATCAGGCGATCTTTTTGCTCAATAAGGCCAAGTCACTTGGCTTAGTGGCTGAGGGCTTAGCTTTTCACGTTGGGTCGCAGTGCATTAATATTGATAATTATTTGCAGGCCCTTGATATTTCTTCTATGATCTTTCATGAAGCCGTGCAAGTTGGGCTTAGGCTTAAGACCCTTGATCTTGGCGGTGGCTTTCCGATCCATCATTTTGACAGCGATGACCATATTATCTTAAAAGAGATTGCCAGGCAGATCAGGCCAAAACTGCGCCGGCTTTTTCCCAAGGACACGAATTTTATGGCTGAGCCAGGCCGGTTTTTTGTCGGGCCGGCTGGGACTTTGGTCACCTCGGTGATTGGGCGGACCTTTCGCAATAATCGTAATTATTATTATTTAGATGATGGGGTTTACGCTGATTTTTCTGGTATTGTTTTTGACCACTGTCGTTATGAGTATAAGTCATTGCGCCGGGGCCAAAAGTTTTTATCGACCCTGGCTGGGCCAACCTGTGATTCTTTTGACACCATTGCCCATAACGTTGACTTGCCAGAGCTTGAGGTGGGCAATATTGTTTATGTCAAAAATATTGGGGCTTATTCTTGCGCTTCGGCAGTACCTGGCTTTAATGGTTTTGCTCCAGCGAAAATCTTAATGATATAGGGGTTGGTAAAGTATTATGCCAAAGAAGAAACCTGCGAAGAAGAGAGTTAAGAAATCTAAAAAATCCTGCCCAAAGAAATTAGTCCTCAAAAAGCCCAACAAACTGATTGCCAAAGTTGATCACTATTTTGACAAAATTTCTGTGGCTTCATTTCGCTTGCAGGCCCCGCTAAAAGTAGGGGATGAAGTTTGGTTTAAAGGGGCGCACGTTGATTTTGTGCAGCGGATCGAGTCAATCCAAATCAACCACCAGCGTGTTGCCCGGGCTAAAAAAGGTCAAGAAGTTGGGATTAAAGTTTGCCAAAAGATTAATGAAGGGGTTGTTCTTTTGCCAGCCAAGCTGCGGCCTCAGGCAGAAAAGTCGCAGCCAACAGTGATTGCCAAGCCGCTTTTTCCAATGATGAAACCGTCAGTTGCGCCTGCTGCACCAACTTTGCCTAAAAGGGTAATGCCGCTAGCCAAGCCTAATAAAAGTGATTCCTATGGCGGAACAAAGTTTTTGAGTTTTTGAGGGATAGGGAGAGGAATGAGGGAAGGAAAATGAAGGGTAAATTTTGCGCAGCAAAATTTATTGGGGCGGCCTGCGGGAATTGAACCCGCGAAAGCAGAACCACAATCTGCTGTGTTACCACTACACCAAGGCCGCCACGTTAATAATTATCTTAACATTATTTTTCTGAATATTCCATGCCGAGCGCTTTCATGCGGGTGATCAGGGAGGTACGAGGGAGCTTAAGGTCTTTGGCTGCCTGGCTGATATTACCTTGATGGTCGTCTAAGGCAATATTGATAATATCTTTTTCAAAAGATTCTACGTTTGCTTTTAAACTGCCAGCGACCTTATCATGGCTTGATCTTTTAGGGATAAGTGGCAGCTCTTCTGGCGTGATCATTGGCCCAGTGGCCAGGACGACCAGTCTTTCCACCATGTTTTGCAGCTCTCTGACATTGCCTGGCCAAGCGTAGGCCAGGAGTTGTTCCAAGGCTGGCTGAGTGAGGCCTTTGACCTTTTTGTTCAAGGTTTTATTAAAGCGTTTAATAAAGTGATCGATTAGCAAAGGAATATCTTCGTTCCTTTCGCGCAGTGGTGGGAGCAAGATAGGGATGACATTAAGACGATAATAGAGATCAGCGCGAAATTTGCCCTCTTGAATGTGCTTTTCAAAATTAATGTTAGTGGCGGATAAGAGGCGGACGTCGATGGGGATCCCTTTTTCGCCGCCAACCCGTTCAATCACTTGGTCTTCCAAGACGCGTAAAAGCTTAGCTTGCATTGGGGCAGGCATACAGCCGATCTCGTCTAGAAAAAGCGTGCCGCCATTGGCAAGCTCAAATTTACCGATCTTTCTGTCAAAGGCGCCGGTAAAAGCGCCGCGTTCATGGCCAAAAAGGTCAGACTCAAAAAGGTTCTCCGGGATAGCGGCGCAATTAACCGCAATAAAAGGCTTGTTAGCCCTGGGACTTTGCTGGTGCAAGGCGCGGGCCACGAGTTCTTTGCCAGTGCCAGACTCGCCATGGATCAGGACCGTGCTGTCAGTTGGCGCGACCCGTTCGATAATCCCAAAGAGTTTTTTCATCGGGCCTGACCGGCCGATGAAATCATGATAAGCAGAGCTGGCTGCCAGTGATTCTTTTAAATAAAGGTTTTCTTGGATCAAGGCTTGTTTTTCCAGCGCCTTTTCAATCAAAGCCAAGAGCTCTTTCACGTCAAATGGTTTACAAACATAATCAAAGGCACCAAGTTTTATGGTATCAACGGCCGAAGAAACATCTTTGGACGCAGTGACCATAATGATGTTTAGGTTAGGTTCATCGTCCCGTAATTTTTTTAAAACTGTGATCCCATCCATTTGCGGCAACCGAATATCAAGGAGGACGAGAGAAACTGGCTGGCTGTGGCAGATTTTTAAGGCAGCTTCTCCAGACGCAGCGGTCAAAACTTGGTAGTTTTTCTTGAGGACCGAACGGTAGGTTTCAAGCATATCAGCTTCATCATCAATCGCTAGGATGATGGGCTTTCTAACCGTCATAATGCGTTTAGTGTAACACGCACTTTTTAGGTTGTCAAACCAGTTAAAGGAGTGTTAAAATGCCCCATGACCGAGACAAGACATGGCGACTTATAAGACTAAGGCGATCAGTTTAAAAACCCATTCTTTTGCTGAGGCTGATAAACTGGTTACCTTATTTACCAGGGAGGTCGGGAAGGTCAAGGCTATAGCCAAGGGAGCCAGGCGGGTCCCTTCATGCTTGGCTGGCCGAGTGGAGCCGCTTAGTTATGCTGATTTTTTTATTGTTAAGGGAAGAAACCTGGACATTATTTCCCAAATTGAGATGATAGAGACCTTTCAATTTGTCCGTGAATCTGAAACTTTACTGCCCACTGCCCTTTATATGATAAGATTGGTTGACGCTGGCACGCTTGAGGGCCAGCCCAATCCAGAATTATTTGACTTATTATTGTATTCGCTGGCCAAGTTTAAGAAGCAGCTTGATCCAGCAAGTGTGGCCGATGATTTTGCTAGGGACTTTTTGGTCTTAGAGGGTATTTTCCAAGAAGAGCTTGATCCCAGGTGTGTGCTAAGCGAGCATCTGGGTCGAGATTTAAGTTTATGGTAAGGAGCTTTTTTAGTGTTAGTAAGTTTTAGGCAGGTCTTATCAAATTTTGGCTTTTTAGCGCTTTGGTTTGGTCAACTTAATTCTCAATTGGCTGATCGGGTCTTTGTCTATGTTTTGATGGTGATTGCTTATCGTTTGACTCACACCAATTTAGGGGTAGTAGTGCCCTTGTTAGCTTTTGGGATCCCGTCTGTTTTATTTGGTCCGCTGGCCGGGGTTTTTGTTGATAAATGGGACCGCAAATGGGTCTTAGCAATTACGTCAATTATCAGGGGCCTTTTAATTTTATTGATTATTCCCCTGGTCGAACAATCGCTAGTTTTGATTTTTATGGTCAGTTTTTTGATCTACACCGCTACCCAGTTTTTCGCGCCAGCCGAGAGCTCTGCTATTCCAGAGTTAGTTAAACGGGACGATCTAATCGTCGCTAATTCGCTTTTTATGATCACTTGGATGGGGGCGTCGGTGATTGGTTTTGGCCTGGGCGCGCCTTTAGTCAATATTTTTAGTAATGAAGGGACTTTTATCGCTTCAGCCGTCTTGTATTTTTTGGCTGCGGTGGCGATCTTTTTGGTGCCGCTTAAACCGCGCGAGCGGAGGCAGGAGGGGAAAAACCCTTCAATTATTAAGGACCTGCTTTTTGGCATTGAGTTTATCCGTCGCCGGCAGATTGTCCGCTATTCCTTGTATAAGCTTTTTGTGGCAACTGCGGCCATTGCCATTATTTCACTTTTGGCGATCTCTTATGCCAAGGAGGTCTTGGGGATCGAAGCCAAGAACTTTGGCTATTTAATTTTTGCGGTTGGGGCTGGGATGTTGTTTGGCATGGGTTTTTTAGAGCGCTTGCGGCGGTGGCTAACCAAAGGGACGATTGTGGTCTTAAGCTTTATTATGTCGGGCTTAGCCCTGATTTTAATTGGGAGAGTTTCTGATCTTTATCTGGCCTTGTTTTTGATTTTTTTGCTTGGGGTCGGTAATATTTTTATTACTTCCTCAATTCAAACGATCCTTCAACAGCGAATCCCTCGCCGCATCCGCGGGCGAGTGTTTGGTATTCAAAACATGTTGATCAATTCTGCCTTTGTTTTTCCCGTGATCCTGGCTGGAGCTGCCGCTGATATTTATGGGGTGCAGGCGACGATGGGGGCGTTGGGTTGGCTGGTTGTTTTGACTGGCTTAGCCGGGATCTTTTTGCCAAAATTCCGCACGGTTTGATTTCAAAAAACTTCGATTTTAGACAGTACTTTGCTATACTTACATGATGCTCTGCCACTATTTTATTACCCTCCGCTGCAATGACACTTGCGAGTTTTGTTTGATTTGGCAAAATGAAGAGTACTCAAAAATCGAAGAACGGCCGGTGGACCTTTCCCTTTTCCCTCGCTGGGGAATAACAGAGCTTAACGTGACAGGGGGGGAGCCACTTTTAAGGCATGATCTGCCAGAGATCCTAAAACAAGCCAAACAGCTTGGCCTAAAGACCTACCTGACAACTAACGGGATTTTATACTCGGAAAAAGCCCAGGAGCTTAAAGGCTTAATTGACGAGCTTTGTTTTTCTCTTGATTACCCTTTGCCTGAGCTGCACAATCGCTGTCGAGGAGAAGAGTGTTTTGATTTGGTCCTGCAAGGGCTAAAAATAGCCAAACAACTTAAAGAGCGGCCAATTATTAATTTCACCATGACTAGAGACAGCGTAATGTACTTGCCGGAAATGGTTGAGCTAGCAGGAACTTTTGGGGTGATGATTAAGCTTACTCCGGTCTATGATTTTTCTGGCACGCAAGGTTTTGAACGCGGGACCTTTGCCCATATTAATTATTATGCTAGGCAGCGGCACGTCTTAGTTAATTTAGCCCAGTTAGCCATGGTCAAGGATTTAGGCAATAAAACTAGCTTGCCTCGCTGTCGAGCGGAGCAGACGACGGCCACTTTTTTGCCAGATGGCCGGCGGGTTAAACCATGTCTTTTTAATCAAGAGGGGGTGGCTGGGCGGGGGACACCATGTTCTTCTTGCATGCGTTGGGACTATATGTTACCATCGTTTTCACTTGGATTTGACAAGTATTATTGGCTTAATCGGTATTCTGATTACATTAATTGGAGGAAAATGAAATGAAGATTTGTATGGTTGTCCCATTTTTTTATCCCCACACTGGCGGCACGGAAAAGTATGTTAAGGACCTCTCAATCTCTTTAGTAAATGACGGTCACGAAGTAACAGTTATCTCGACTAATCTCCCTGCAGAGAAAAATGCCCCGGCCGAAGAAGAGATGAATGGCTTTAAGGTAATACGTCTGGCAGCTGACCTTAAGCTTAGTTATATTCCGGTGACCCGGAAAAAATTTGACCTCAAGATGCTTGATGGTTATGACATTGTCCATGTTCATGTCCCTTCATTTGGTTTTTTGCGGGAAATTGTCGGCAAAGTTAAGCAGCCGGTCATAGTTACCTATCACTGCGACATTACTGTTTCAGAAAAATACATGGGAATTCCTGTCCCTTCCTTTTTAATTAAGCTGGTTGAGTATGCGTCCAACATTATGGCTCGGATACTCCTTAACAAAGCTGATGTTGTTTACAATACAACCAAAACCTACGCGGAAACCTCGCCAGTATTAAAGGATATGCCCAATGTCAAAAATATTCCGATCGGTATTTTTTATGACCATATTGATGAAATGCACAAGAAGTTAGGGCTGTCTAGCAAAGACAAGAAGAAAAACCAAATCCTCTGGCTAGGGAGAATGGCTGGGAATAAGGGTTGTGATTATACTGTTAAGGCTTTGCCTGCGATCTTGGAAAAATTCCCTGATACCAAGCTGGTCATTTGCGGTGATGGGGAAGAAAAAGGGCATATTAATGATTTGATTGATAAGCTAGGGGTGCGCGGTTCAATTGAGATGTATGGGATTGTTAATTTTGAAGAATTAGTTAAGCTTTTTTATTGCTCCCTGGTCTATGTTTTTCCGTCAATTAACCGGCTCGAAGCTTTTGGCATAGTTCAGCTGGAATCCTTTGCCAACTTTACTCCAGTTATCTGCACTGATATTCCAGGGCCTAACGCGGTCATGAATGTAGGGACTACAGGTTTAATTGTGCCGAAGCAGGACCCTAAAGCAATTTCTGATGCGGTGATCAAGATGCTCTCTAATCCTGACCAGGCGATTGAGATGGGGAAGGCCGGCCGGAAATTAGTTGAGACCAAGTATGATTGGAAGGTTATTGTAAAGCAGGTCTTAGGGGTTTATCAAGAAGGGTTGGCGAAGAAGAAATAGATGAAAATCCTGGTCACCGGCGGAGCAGGTTTTATTGGGTCTAATGTGGTTGATGCTTATACAGCAGCAGGCCATGAAGTTGGTATTTTAGACAACCTCTCGACCGGCAAAAAGCAGAACCTAAACCCCAAAGCGAAATTCTTTCAGGTCGATCTGTGCAATCGCGAACAGGTTTTTGCCACAGTGGCAGATTTTTCTCCTAATGTAATTAACCACCACGCGGCCCAGATTGATGTGAGAAAATCTGTGACTGACCCGGTTTTTAATGCCGAGGTCAATGAGATTGGGACACTTAACCTGCTTGATGCTGCGGTTAGAAACAAAGTTACCAAAATTATCTTTTCCTCGACCGGTGGGGCCCTCTATGGTGAGGTCAAGGAAAAGGCTGGGGCAGAGGAAACTCATTCTCTTGAGCCGATCTCGCCTTACGCGATTACCAAGCGCTCGGTTGAAATGTATCTTTTTGCTTATCAGCAGCTTTATGGCTTAAACTTTACTGTCTTGCGCTATGGCAATGTTTATGGCCCGCGCCAGGACCCCTTAGGGGAGGCTGGAGTGATTGCGATTTTTTGCGGTAAGCTCTTGGCCGGCCAGGAGCCGACAATCTTTGGTGACGGCAAACAGCTGCGCGATTACGTCTATGTCGGCGATATCGCGGCAGCTAACCTTTTGGTTTTAAACAAAGGGGAGAACCAGATGTTTAATATTGGTCGTGGGGTAGTGGTTTCTGTCAACCAACTTTTTGACGAGCTTAAAAAACAGTTAGGTTTTAATGGCGAGGCTGTTTATGCTGCTCCCAGGGCAGGCGAGCTTTTCCGCAGTGTCTTGTCAGCCAAGAAAATCAAAAAGACCTTAGGTTGGGAGCCAATGGTTGACATCAAAAAGGGATTGAAGTTGACTTTAGCGTGGGCAAAAAAATAACCAAGAAAAAAATTCTTTATTTGTATTCCGACACTGGCGGTGGGCACCGGGCTTCTGCCAACGCAATTATGAATGCGGTTGAGCAACTGCGCGGCAGCCAAATCGAACAGGAAAAGATCGATGTTTTTTGTGAATGCTCTAAATTCTTGAATGTTTTTGCCAGGCTTTACGGCCCGGTCATTAATTACTCGCCAAAAATGTGGGGACTGCTTTACTATTGGTTGGACGACAAACGCAAGCTTAGCCAACTAGAAAAGATTGCTGGGCCGCTGATCCTGCCAGAGCTGACCCGAATGATCAAACAGAAAAAACCAGATGTTATTGTTTCTGTCCACCCAATGGTCAATCATCTGACTTTAAAAGCGCTTAAAGCCAGCAAGCTTGATATCCCTTTTGTGCTGGTGATCACAGACCCAGTGACTTTGCATCGGGCCTGGATCGTACCCGGGGTTGATGAATGCCTCGTGGCTACTGATCAGGCTAAGCAGCTGGCGATTAAGTATGGTATGCCAGCGGCCAAGATCAGGGTCTTGGGCTTGCCGATCCATCCTAAGTTTGCTTTGCGCCAGCCGGCCAAGAAAAACAAATTGTTTACGATCTTATTGATGGGCGGTGGTGAAGGGATTGGCAAGATGGGCGAGATTGTTGAGGCGCTTAGGCAGTCTAACATTAAGGCTAAATTGATCGTTATTGCCGGCCGCAATAAAAAGCTAGAGAAAAAACTTAAAACAGTTGCTAAGTCTTCAGCCTTGCCAACTGAAATTTACGGTTTTACCGACAAGGTGCCAGAGATCATGGCTGAATCAGACATAATTATTACCAAGGCTGGGCCAGGCACGATTGCCGAGGCCATGGCCATGAATTTGCCCATTATTATTACTGATTGGTTGCCTGGCCAAGAAGAGGGCAATGTTGAGTTTGTGGTCAAAGAAAATATTGGCCGGGTCAGTCGTGAGCCAGACAAGGTAGTTGAGATTGTCAAAGAGTTTATGGTGCCGGCCCGCCTGGCCGAACTGAAACAAAATATTAAACGAGTCAGCCGTCCCCAGGCGGCGCTAGGAATTGCCCGTGAAATTTTTAGTTATCTTTAGTTTTATTTTTTTGCTCACAACCCCACTTTTGGCTCAGCCCGGCTTAAAAGATGTTTTGTCAGACCATTGGGCCAGTCAAGCGATTGCTGAGCTTGTTAGCTTGGAGGTGACAGCTGGTTATCCAGATGGGACCTTTCGCGGCAGTGCGCCGATCAGCCGTTTTGAGATGGCAGCGTTTTTAGCTAAGTTAGCGCTTCGGTCTGGGCCCAAGTATCAAAAACTTATTCATGAGCTAAGAAACGAAGCGTCAGTGCTTAAATATGAGCAACAGCAGGCGGCTTTTGCCACTAGTTTATCAGGGACATTTACTCCACAAATTAAAATGACCTCAACAAAGGCCCAGGCTGGTTATCGTTTGCAGTTAAGTATGCTCAAAAATTTTATGGCCAACTCTTGGCGGCTTAATCTTGATACTATTGACACAGGGTTTAACAGCAATGTAAATCGTGATTTAGCGACTGGTTTGCTTGATTTTGAAGGGAGACTTAAGCTTGATCGCTGGGATTGGAAGATCAAGGTTGGGCCAGGGCCGATTGTTCACACGGAACCTGATAATGTTTTTCCGGCAGAAAACAAGACAGTCTATGACCGGCCGAGAACAGGCGTTGAAGCTAGAACCAGGGTTGGCGCGCTGGATTTTTCAGCCGGCTATGTGGCTCGCCAGGTAGCAATGTCTGGTTTAGTTGGGGTGCATGAGCTGACCAGCCAGCTTGGATTTCATTTTGGCCAGCAGTATCTTTACTTTCAGCCGCACTATTTATTTGTGATTGATGGGGGGCGGGATGTTTTGGTCGAGGCTGGACTTGATTGGCGCAAGACCAATATTTTGTTGGGCTATGGCGGTAGCGGTCAGTATTTACGCTTGGCCCAAAAAATTGGTGGGTGGCTCGAACTAAGCTATGACACTGTTAGCCCAAATTATCGTAGCGCTCTTTGTCAAAATGAGTTTATTCCCTTAAATAATTTTAACCGCTATGTTCTTGATGGCACGACTGATTTAGGGGTGAAAATAACGCAAGACCTAAGCAATCAGGTTGGTCTGTCGTTTAAAGCCGATAGCGTCGCAGGTCAAAGCGAATATTTTTTGTGGCAGGCAGGGCTGGATTACGCGACTTCACCAGCCATGACGCTAGGAGTGTTTTATCGTAGCTACAGTGTTCCCAGTGGGGTGGACCAGTTTTCTTTCGCTGTCCCAACAAATTCCAGAATGGTGGGGCTTAGTTTGAGCAGCTCTTTTTAGATGCGACTAAACATTCGAGTTATTCCTAATGCCAAACAAGATCGCCTGGCCCCCGAAGGGGACTGCTTAAAAATCTACTTAACTGCTCCGCCGGTTGACGGTAAGTCCAATAAATTCTTGATCAGGTTTTTGGCCGAACATTTTAGCGTGAAGCGGGGGCAGCTTAAAATTGTTAGGGGAGCAAGCAGCCGTGATAAGGTGATTGAGCTATCGTCTTTTTGAAAAAAAGCTGGACGCAATATAAAATTAGTGTATAATTTACATCAGGAGTTCTAAAAAGAGGAATATATGAAAAAAAATATATTATTCGGTCTAGGCTTAATTCTGGTGATTTTATTACTTGTGAGTTGTGGTCAGCAAAATGCCGAGGTAGCGGCAACGACTACGACCACTATTACGACTTCTACTACAACTACCACCGGGGCTGGGATTTCAAGTATTTTTGATGTGATTGGTGCTAGGGCGATTGTCACTGCCACTGGGGTATCTGCGTCTGGGGTCAGAGGGAGTGGGGTTAGGGCGTTAACTAGTACGGCTACAGATTTATTAAAACTTACAGCAACTGGCCAACTTGTTTCTGCTTTGAGCCTTGAAGGTGGAGCTTCTCCAACTATTTCTGTGATTGAAGTTGGCCCAGACGGCTCTCTGTATGTGGGCTTTTTACATTCGATCTATGGCCGATCAGGCGGGAGTTATGGCTCTTTGGGGGCCTTCTTTAAGATCAGCACCGATGGTGCGGTTGAAGTAGTTGATGAGGATATTACCGGGATCGGGAATTGGTATTCATATTCAGAAAACGGAGAGTTACCTGACAAACAGGTGCAATTTGATAGCGACGGTAATGTTTATTATCTTGGCACAGCTGGGACTAGTGGGACAAGGGTTTTGAAAAGGAAATCAGTGGCTGGGACGATTACTCAGATTGGTAATAGTAATATGTCTGTGCGTGATTTTTTAGTTTGTCCTAATGGTTTTGTTTTTTTTCACGGCTCAAATGTTTCCAGTATGAACACAGCGTGGTTGCGGGTGATTTATAACGGTTCAGTCAATAATATTTTTTATAATGACAACAGCGCTGGCTATGGTTGGTTGCGTGCCTATTATAAGGATGACAATAATAACGTAATTTTAGTTGGGACAAATTTAACCCTAGAGGATAATGTCGGGGAGGCTAGACGGTATTCGGGGATAATTAGGGTGCGTTTAGCTGCTGATGGGACCCAAACAGCGGTCGAGGCATTGTATGATGATAATAATATGTACAGTGATACCTATGCCACCATTGGTTCTCAGCTTAATTGGGGCTATTGGGACCCGAGTGAAATGGCCCAGGCCAAGTTTTTTGCTCAGAGTTCTGGTAGCACTGCCTTGCCGCTATCACTTGGAACTGGCGTGAGTGAGGAAGGGATTCGTGATTTCATTCGCAATAAATTTCATACTATCTCTCTTGATACCCTTGATAGCCTGACCTTTGAAGGGAGGACAACTTCAGAGAGCTGGACAATCACAATCTGGTTAGATGATCTTGTCTCGGACAACATTTCTGGAGAAACTTGGTCACAGTGGCGCCAGGATAACGGGCTTACCAATGTGCAATTTGGCAATGCTAAGCAATTGTTGTTTGCTGAGTCTGGAGAGCTTTACGCGGTAATGAGCTTAGACACTTGGGGTAGTTCTGCGATAAAAGGAGATAAACTTTTTATGATCATTGATGCCTCTGGAGAAGCAAATATTGTGGCTTATCCACAAGACACTGCTACAAACTATAAATCAATGAATAAAGTCAGACTGTATGGCGATTATGCTATTTATTCATCAAGTAAAGTTGGGCGTTACAAGCTCTTCCGTCTAGATCTGACGGATTCTTCTCAGCTGCCGGTTGATCTGATCCCTGACAAGACTAATGTTGAGATTTATGGCTTTAATTTTAATCCTTTGACCGGCATGTTGATGTACAATGTCTATGATAATAATACTAATTCTTCGTATTTGGCTGAGCAGCTAATTACCAGTACAGATGTTGCTAGTGAATCTTCGGCTGAAGGTCGGATAATTATTGATGTTGAGCCTTTTATTGGGCCAGATAGCACTACGACTTCAACAACTGTGACAACTACAACAAGCACAACAACTACGTTAGATAGCAGTACAATAACGATTAGCACAACAACGACAACTTAGTGAAAACAATTTCAGTGACCAAGGCCCGTGAGTTTGACCTCAAGGCTCAGGTAGAGCTGGGTGTCCTGTCGTTGATCCTTATGGAAAATGCTGGCAGGAGCGTGGCAGAAGAAGCACTCAAGATATTAGGGGCGCGTGGGGTAGTGGCTGTGGTGTGTGGGGTGGGGAACAATGGCGGGGATGGTTTTGTCGCGGCCCGGCATTTGTTAAATGCTGGTAAAAAGGTTGATGTTTTTGTGGTTGGCGATCCTGCAAAATTAAAGCCAGATCCCAAGATTAATTTTTCTGTTTTGCAAAAAATTAAATCCCGTAACCTACGAGTAGAGTTTTCTGTTCCTGGATATTTCACGTCATATAACTTGATTATTGATGCGATTTTTGGCATTGGACTTCAAGCTGAGGTTCGAGGTTCAGTCTCTAACGTCATTAAACTGATGAACAAAAGCAGGCGGCCGATCTTAGCGGTTGATGTCCCTTCGGGTTTAAGTGCTGATACTGGTCAGGTTTTGGGTGTCGCAGTCAAGGCCAAGACAACAGTCACTTTTGTGGCTAATAAAAAGGGTTTTGCTAAAGCGCAAAAATATTGTGGCCGGGTCGTGGTGAGAGATATTGGGGTTACTTTTTTTTAGCTTTGTTTTTTCTTACTGAATAGCCAAAGTGTCCCAAATATTTGCCTAAGGCATAATAGTTCCTATGGGCATAAGAGATCAGCTCAGTGGCGGCCAGGTCAAAGGAACCGTCTTTTTTCATATATTCTTTTGAAGCGTGGACGCATAAAACACGAGCCATAAACATGTCGTGGCTACCCAAGTTTTTGATTTCAGTTACTGCGCATTCAATATTGATCGGGCTCTCTTTTATCAGCGGGGCTTTGACATGTTTAGCCTTGATCGGGGTAAGTTTCATGGCCTCAAACTTATTTATCGCCCTGCCAGATTTTACCCCGCAAAAATCTGTGGCAAAAGCTAATTGCTTGGTAGTTAAATTGATAACAAATTCACCTGTTCTTTTGATAATAGAGTGTGAGTGTCTTTCTGGGCGGATAGAAACATAGGTCATGGCTGGGTCAGAGCAGATCGTTCCAGTCCAGGCAATCGTTATAATATTGTAATTTTCAGGGTTCTCTCCACAGCTAACCATGACCGCGGGGACAGGGTAGAGCATGGTGCCAGGTTTCCAGACTATTTTTGACATAATTCAATTATATAATAAAGGGAAAGGAGAAGGAAGAAGAGGAACGAGAAGGAAGGAGAGGAGAGAGATTACGCCAGGGAGGACTTGAACCTCCAACCAATTGATTAAGAGTCAACTGCTCTGCCAATTGAGCTACTGGCGCTTGTTAACTGACAACACGCCCCGCCTTTGGCGGGGCTACAACTTACAACTAACAATCCAAACAAGCTCATTATATAACAATTTTTCCGCAGTTGTAAGTTGTTAGTTGTAGGTCCGCCTGCGGCGAACCGTGTTGTCAGTTAAAGAGCGGGAGACGAGATTCGAACTCGCGACATCCACCTTGGAAGGGTGGCGCTCTACCAGCTGAGCTACTCCCGCATTTTAAGAGACTTGCCCAGGAGAGGATTTGAACCTCCATACCTTGCGGTACCAGATCCTAAGTCTGGCGTGTCTGCCAATTCCACCACCTGGGCACAACTAAAGCCTCGCGCCCAGCAGGATTCGAACCTGCGGCCTACAGATTAGAAATCTGTTGCTCTATCCAACTGAGCTATGGGCGCATCAAGATATGATTCTAACATGAGAGAAAAGGTTGGAGCAAGTGAGTGGTCGCAATTGCTGAACGAAGCTCGAACCTATTTTGAACGAAACTCCGATTGATTGCCGCGCTTAGCGCGGTAGAAACTGAACGCTCGGGCGGGCAAAAAGGAAGGAGGTTGGGGGGAAGGAATTTTTGCCCGCCCTCGCTTTCCGATTCCGATTTTTCCGCCGAAGGCGGAATAGCCAAAGGCGACCAATAACTTGGAGGTGAAACAATGAAGACAAAATATTTTCTCTACGCTCGCAAATCTACAGAGGACGAAGAAAGACAAGTAATATCTATTGAAGTGCAATTGGCGGAGTTGGCGGAATATGCCAAGCGGGAAAATATTGAAATTGTGGAAACATTTATTGAATCAAGAAGCGCAAAGAAACCCGGGCGAGAAGTGTTTAACGCAATGATGAGCAAAGTTCACGAGAGTAAAGAACCGATTGGCTTGATTGCGTGGCACCCCGACCGTTTGGCTCGTAATTCCGTTGA
>Ga0066637_10001084_pt1 | contig 17296 bp, 16 predicted proteins | sample CryGeyCG2014_020_FD_62737 | JGI IMG/M metagenome (GOLD analysis project Ga0066637, IMG submission 62737) | Groundwater microbial communities from aquifer - Crystal Geyser CG08_land_8/20/14_0.20 | ecosystem: Environmental > Aquatic > Deep subsurface > Groundwater | place: USA: Utah: Grand County...
AAATCAGATGGCAGCGCTGGCGGATTTGCCAGCGGCACCAAAAAGAAAATTGCTTTACTTAGAAAAGAAGACGTTAAGGTAAAAAACTAATGGGCAATAAACAAAAAACGCCTTGGGGGCGTTTTTAGCATATTTAATTTATTTCTTTTTTATTTCTTTTATTTCTTCTACTATTTTTTCAAATATTTTTGGATGATTTTGAGCAATATTAGATAAAACTTTTCTGTCTAAATCAATTTTCTTTTCTTTTAAGCCATGAATAAGTTTATTGTAAGGAATGTCCTGCATCCTTGAGGCAGCATTAATTTGAGTTTGCCAAAGCTGGCGAAAATCTCTTTTCTTTTTTTTTCTGTCCCTGAACATGTTGGTCCAGGCGTGAATAAGCGCTTCTTTGGCTAATCGATATTTTGATTTTCTTCCCCAAAGAAAACCCTTGGTGTGTTTGAGCGTGCTTTTTCTTCTTTGCCTGGCTGTTTTTCCTCTTTTAACTCTGGCCATGTCAGTACTTTAAAAGCTTTTTTATTTTTTTAGCCTCTGATTTGCCAACCTCGACCCATTTTCTGATTTTTCTTTTCTGATTTCCTGATTTTTTAGCTAAGTTATGATTAAGACCAACCGCCCTTCTTAAAATTTTGCCGGTCTTGGTGAACTTAAAGCGTTTTGCAATTGATTGTCTAATTTTAGCCATACTACTTTTTAGCTATTATCATAATTAAGCTTCTTCCTCTTCTTTCAACATCCTTTTCTGTTTTAATTACTATTTTCTCATTTAACATTTGGGTGAATTGTCTTATTTTCTCTTGAGCGAAATCCGACAAAGATTTTTGTCGGCCTCTCAAAATTACCTCTACCCTTACTTTGTCTCCTCTTGCCAGGAATTTTTCTGCCTGCCGTACTCTTGTTTCTAAGTCGTGGGTCGAAATATTAAAGCTTAATCTAATACCTTTTAATTCTCCGGGTTTTTTTGCCTTGGACTGTCTTTTTTTCTTTTCTTCAGAATAAAGATATTTGCCATAATCAGTAATTCTGCAAACAGGAGGCTTAACTTTTTCTGTAACCTGGACCAGGTCCAGGTTGTGTTCCTGCGCTATTCGGATCGCATCTTTTAAATTCATAACACCTAATTGCTTGCCTTGTTCATCCACAACCCTTACCTCAACAGCCCTTATTCGATTATTAGCTAATGATTTACTGATATTTAGATATGTTAATTAATATGTTTTTGGTGGAGGTGGCGAGGGCGAGCTCGCGTCCAAAGTTTCTTCAAAAGCACTCTACAGGTTTAGTCTGTTTGATTTTGATACTAAATAGAAACAGACAAAAATTTAGTATTTTCGCCTCTTTTTTGTTTGATTTTTGGCAAATCTCTGAGGCTTAAATTTGCCTATCTCGATAAATATAACACTCGAAACAGTCCATCGAGAATCAACAATTCGAATGCTGCTTTAAGCAAACGCTAAGGCAGGTTGTTTGAATAAGTTTGCACTTATTTAATTTCTGGAGGTTTGACGAGCGTCCAGAAGCTCGGCCTGCAAACTTTTGTTAAAGACTCTGTCGAAACTTTTCACCCCCTTACTATTTTCCTGATTCTTTGTTCTATCTCTCTTTTTTTAATCAACTCTCTTTTGTCAATCTTTTTTAATCCTCTGGCTATCCCAAATTCGAGCTTTATTATACCCCGTTTAGTATAAACTTGCAAAGGTATTAAAGTCAAGCTTTTCTGCTGGGCCTTTCCAATCAGATAGCGTATCTGGGGTTTTCTTAAAAGCAATCTTCTGGTTCTGTCCGGTTGATAGTCAGCTGGTGCATTTTTTGGCTGATACGGAGGTATTTTTGCTCCGATTAAATAAGCTTGCTCTCCTCTGATTATTACATAAGAGCCGCCAAGATGGATTTTCTTTGATTTAATGGATTTTACTTCCTGGCCAATTAAAGAAATACCTGCTTCAAATTTCTCCAGAACCTCGTATTTCCGGTAAACCCCTTTATTTTCTATAACAACTTCCATTTGTATACTATTTTTCCATTACTTTTCTATTAATCCATTTTAACATGGAACAAGAAATTGCTTTACTCCATGTTCTTGAAAGCCAAGACAACAAAGATTAAGTTGAGAGCGGAGGCGCTAAGAAATAAGGCTGCAAACCCAAAAGAAGAAATGATAAATCCAGAAAGGGCCTGGGTTGCCGACATGCCAACGTGGGTGCCGATCATTAAAATGCCTATATCTCCGGCCAATGAACCATGATTGGCAATTTCAACAAAGATAGTTTCTTCTCCTGTGCCAGATATTCCGGTAAAGATGCCCAAAACAAGCACCAGAAGGGGCAATCCACTTGTTTTAGAAAAGGCCAACATCAACAGAAGTAAAGAGCCCATAATGCCGCCTATCAAGACCTTGTTCTTGCCTTTTCCCCAAGAGCGAAGTCCATATGCAAAAATACCTCCCAAAAGAGTTTGGAAGCCCAGAATCAGTCCAATGTTCTCTGTTGCCATCATGCCTTTTTCTTTCAAGAATAGGGGAAAAATATAGCCGCTGGTAAGTCCAAAATAGAAGCCCGATATGAAGAAAAGGGCAAAAAATATCTTGAACTTTTTACTTTTGCTTTTGAAGCTCAGAGCTTCTAAGACAGCCAAAATGCTTATCTCTTTTTTGTTTTTATCTATTAATCTTTTAACGTTAGGAAAGACTAGGAACGATAAAGCCACAAGCAGATACAGGGTTTTGTCATAAGAAAATTTTATTAATAAAAATCCAGCCAAAAGCATGCCGACAGCGTTGAAAATAGATCCTATGCCCCTCATTTTTATCAAAGATTTTTCAGATTCCCGGCTATGATCCAGAAAATAAGCTCGGTTAACAGACCAAAGAGAAGCATCCTTGATTCCTTCGCTTGTTTTCCCCAACAAAAAGCCAATGGGAGACATTGAGAAAGAATATACGATTAAGTGAATTACGTTCATGATTCCATAAAGCCAATAGAATTTTTTCCTGCCAATATAATCCGAAACTATCGCAAAGATAAGTCGATTTGATTGGGTTACAAGGGGAAGAATGGCAAAAACAAGCCCCATTGCTTTAATGGAGATTCCTCTTTCAAGCATTAACAAAGGAACAAGGATGTAGATTACGCCTCCGACAAAAGCATTTAATGCCTGAATTATAAAAGCATTTGTTATTCCAGTCTTAGCTTTCATAATAAAAGCATTTGTTATTCCAGTCTTAGCTTTCATAATAAAAGCATTTTTTATGCCAGTTTCAGTTTTCATGTATGTTTTACTATAATCTAAATTACGATATACTAAAAGTGATGATGGGGACAAAAATTACAGAAATCATCCAAAAATCTATTAAAAGGGCCCAACAAAATGGCAGGCTTCCGGATTTTGAAATTCCGGAAATAAAAATTGAGCATCCAAAACAAAAAGGACACGGTGATTATGCCGTCAGTATTGCTTTGGTGATTGGCAAGATTTTGAAAAAGAACCCAACAGAGATAGCCAAGATTATTAAATCTCATATTTTGGATTTAGAGCCTGGTTTTTTTGAAAAAATTGAAGTTGTAAAACCAGGGTTTGTTAATTTTTTCTTATCTAAAGAATACTTAATCAAGGAATTGGCTCAGGTGTTAGAAGAAAAAGAAAAATATGGTTCGGGCAGGGTTAAAAAAACAGTGGTAATTGATTATTCCGCACCCAATATTGCCAAACCATTTGGGATTGGTCATTTAAGATCAACCATTATTGGTCAATCTATCTATAATATTTATAAGTTTCTGGGTTGGAAGTGTATTGGTGATAATCATTTAGGAGATTGGGGAACCCAGTTTGGTAAAATGATGGTGGCTATAAGAAAATGGGCAGACAAAGATAAGATTAATGATTTAACCATTGCTGAGTTGGAAAAACTGTATGTTAAATTCCATCAGGAAATGGAAAAAGAGCCAGGATTAGAAGAAAAAGCAAGAATTTGGTTTAAGAAATTAGAGGATAAAGACAAAGAAGCAGAACGAATTTGGAAGGCCTGTGTAAACATTAGTTTAAAAGAATTTAACAAGATATATGATTTATTGGGCGTTAGGATTGATCATGCTTTGGGTGAGAGTTTTTACGAGGGCAAAATGACGCCCATTATTAAAGAAGCGCTTGATAAAAAAATTGCTGTTAAAAGCAGGGGAGCAGTGGTAATTAAATATCCTGAAGACAAATTGCCTTTAGCAATCATTTTAAAGTCTGATGGCGCCACCAATTATTTCACCAGGGACTTAGCTACAATTCAGTATCGTTTGAAGAAATGGAAGCCCGACCTGATAATCTATGAAGTCGGAGTTGAGCAGAGCCTTCATTTCAAACAGCTGTTTGAGGCAGTAGAGCTTTTGGGTTGGATAAGAAAAGATAGGTTAATCCATGTTGCCCACGGCCTTTACCGTTCTAAAACAGGAAAATTTTCAACTCGAAAAGGGCAGACTATTCATTTAGAGGGCATTTTGCTGGAAGCAATTGAAAGAGCAGGGAAAATAGTTGACAGCTCAGAGACCGGTAAAGGTTTATCAGGGAAAGAAAAAGAGGAAATAGCTAAAACTGTAGGGATAGGGGCTGTAAAGTATAATGATTTGGCTCAACATTACAGCCGGGACATTGTTTTTGACTGGGATAAAATTTTAAACCTGAAAGGAAATTCAGGTCCCTACCTTCAATATACTTATGCCCGCTGCACCAGCATTTTAAGAAAATCAGGGCTTAAGCCAGACTTTAAAAATATAAAAGACATTAAGTTAAATCCTGAAGAAAAAGCGCTGTTGTTGGAAATTTGTCAGTTCCCGGAAACAGTACAAGAAGCAGCTCAGAAATTCTCCCCTAATTTGATTTGTAGTTTTGCCTTTGATTTGGCTCAAAAGTACAATCTTTTTTACCAGCTTCATTCTGTAATTAAAGCTGGAACAGAAGATTCTAAGACATTTAGATTGTCTCTTACCGCAGCAATAGCTCAGGTGTTAAAAAACTCTCTGTCTCTTTTAGGCATAGATTGTCCCAAGAGAATGTAAAACCTGGGGACGTCCGACGTCCCCAGGTTTTTTACTTAATGCATTTTGTCATAAAAAAACAGAGGAGTTTTCTTAGAATTTTTTATTCTATTTAGCTCCTCTTCTTTGTTTCTTTTTTTCTCTTCTTTTTCTCTTGTCTCTTTTTCCTCCTTTCTTTTTTTTGTTCCCCAATGCTTCACCTCGTTCGTGATTTTATTAATAACACAAGATTATCTTTTTGTCAATAAAAAAGAGAGTAAATTTGCCTTTTTGACATTTTAGCTCTCTTTGAGATTTTAAGTTTCTTGATCTGGCAAGAGGCTAGGCACTTTATCAAACCAGAGATAGGGCCTAGAGCTAATTGGTATTTTTACTCCACCAGCTTCCTTTTCTATCTTTTGCATGTTTTCTGAACTAAGGTTCCAGATGATAACGGTTTCTGTACCTTTTCCGGTGCTCACTGTAGGGACTAAAGCGCCAGTTTTAGTTTTGGTGCCGAGAACTATTTGATAACGACTTTCAGCTCCCCTAGCTCTGCTTCCTTGTTTTTCCCAGATTTCCTTGACTACTTCTATGAACTTATCGGTATCCTCGCCTTCATATCCTGAGATTACTTCTACCAATCCTTATCACCTCCTTTTTTCCTTTTTACTAACTTTATTATTCCACAATTACAACATTTATATGTTTTCGTGTCTTTCGAGTCAATCACCGAAATGGCATAACCAATTCTCCTCTTATTTTGAGCCAACTCATATTCTCTCACTATTAAGAACTATTTCCATTTTATAATTAATTTAAATTTCGTCAAGGGCTGATTGATAAAAACTAAAAAGCTGGGGACGTCGGACGTCCCCAGGTTTTTGGATTGAAAAAATAAGATTAAGATGGTAATTTTAATTTATGAAAGAACTAAAAAACAGGTATTTTTTGTTAAGGCATGGCCAAACCGACAAGCAACCCGAAGAAGTAGAAACAGTGTATCGCAAAGAAGATGATAATTTCTATTATTCTTTAAACGAATTCGGGAAACAACAAATTAAAGAAAGAGCCGTTCAATTAAAGAAGGAGAACATTAATTTAATTTTCTCTTCGGATTTCTTCAGAACCAAACAGAGTGCTGATATTGTGGCAAAGGAATTAAATCTGTCAGTTCATTTGGATAAAAGACTGCGCGACACTAATTGGGGCATTTTGCACGGTAAAACATTTGAAGAGGCATGGGGGTTTTACAACCATGATATGGAGAAAAGGTTCAACATCGCTTCTCCCGAAGGAGAAAGCTGGCAGGATCTTAAGGAAAGAACCATTGAATTCCTGGAAGAGCTAGAGAAAGAATACAATCAGAAAAATATTTTAATTGTCAGTCACGGCGACCCCCTTTGGATTATAGAGTCCTGGATTAAAGATTTGGGCCATAAAGAATCTTTGGCGATCAGAAAGGAGGGTTCTCCGATGAAAATGGGAGAATTGAAACAATTCACGGGAGAAATAAAACAATTCAATTGATATGGATTTTGTTGAAAACGAACATAAAATATTAAAGTTCTGGAAAGACAATAATCTTTTTGAGAAATATCAAAAAAGAAACCAAGGTAAAAAGCGTTGGTCTTTTTTAGACGGTCCGATTACCGCCAACAATCCGATGGGCGTACATCATGCCTGGGGCAGAACCTATAAAGACCTTTTCCAGAGGTATAAAGCAATGGGTGGTTATGACCAGAGGTTTCAGAATGGTTTTGACTGCCAGGGCCTTTGGGTGGAAGTAGAAGTAGAAAAGGAAATGGGATTTAAATCTAAAAAAGACATTGAAAAGTTTGGCATTGAGAAATTTGTTGAAGCTTGCAAAGAAAGGGTCAGGAAGTATTCTCAAATTCAGACCAATCAGTCAATTCGTTTGGGCCAATGGATGGATTGGGACAATTCTTATTACACAATGTCTGATGAAAACAATTATACCATTTGGGGTTTTCTTAAAAAATGTTGGGAAAAAGGATGGCTTTATAAAGGAAGAGACGTTGTGCCCTGGTGTCCTCGCTGCGGAACAGCTATTTCTCATCACGAGATTTTAAGCGAAGAGTACAAACAGCTTACCCATAAATCAATTTTCTTAAAATTCAAGGTAGAGGGGCGGAACAATACCTATTTTTTGGTCTGGACAACCACTCCCTGGACTTTGCCCGGCAACATTGCTTTGGCTGTTAATTCTGATTTAAATTATGTTGAGGTTGAAAAAGACAAAGAGATATTCATTTTAATAAAAGAAAAAGCTGATTTAATTCCAGAGGGGAAAACAATAAAAACCTTTAAGGGCAAATCGTTAAGGGGATTGAAATACAAAGGTATTTTTGATGAGTTGCCAATTGTAAAAGAGGACCTTAAAGATTATGAACACCAGGTTATTCTCTGGGATGAAGTTTCTTTTGAAGAAGGAACTGGCATTGTTCATATTGCTCCCGGGTGCGGACAAAAAGATTTTCAATTAAGCAAAGAATTCAATTTGCCGGTTGTCAATCCTACTGACGATGAAAGCAGATACGTGGACGGTTTTGATTTCCTAGAAGATAAGTTGGTTTTTGAAAACCAAACCAGAGATTTAATATTTGATAATTTAGAGAAAAAAAGGATTGTTTTTAAAATTGAGAATTATACTCATAGGTATCCTACTTGCTGGAGATGTAAATCAGAGCTAATTTTCCGTTTAGTAGACGAATGGTATATTTCAATGGATTCCTTAAGGGAGCCATTAAAGAAGACAGTAGAGACAATAAAATGGATTCCTGATTTTGGAAAAGAAAGAGAAATAGATTGGTTGAACAATATGCATGATTGGATGATTTCCAAGAAAAGATACTGGGGCTTGGCCCTGCCCATTTTTGAATGCGACTGCGGACACTTTGAGGTTATTGGTTCAAAAGAAGAACTGAAAGAAAGGGCTGTTTCCGGCTGGGAGGAATTTGAGGGAAAATCACCTCATCGGCCTCAGGTTGATAAAATTAAAATTCAATGCCCAAAGTGCGGCAAAGAAGTCTCAAGAATTCCTGACGTTGGCAACCCCTGGCTAGACGCTGGCATAGTTTCTTTTTCAACAATCAAATATTCTTCCGACAAGGCATATTGGAGAAAATGGTTTCCAGTTGATTTTATCTCTGAGTCATTTCCTGGTCAGTTTAAAAACTGGTTTTACGCTCTTTTAGTAATGAGTCAGGTAATGGAAAGTACTGCTCCGGTTAAAACTATTTTTGGTTTTGCTACGGTTAAAGACGAGAAGGGAGAGGAAATGCATAAATCCAAAGGAAATGCCATTTGGTTTGATGACGGAGTAGAAAAAATGGGAGCAGACCCAATGAGGTGGCTTTATGCCAGACAGAATATCGTTTATGATTTGAGATTTGGCTACAACACGGTTGAAGAGGCCAAAAGAAAATTACTGACTCTTTGGAATGGCTTTCAATTCTTTGCAACCTATACATCAGAAAAAGATTTTCCCAAAGACGAATCAAAGATTAAAAGCAAGAACATTTTAGATCAATGGATTGTTTCTCGTTTTAATAATCTTATTAAAGCAAATACCAAAAATCTGGATGAATTTAAGGTTGACAGGGCTGTTTCGGGTCTTGAGGAATTTTTCATTGATGACCTTTCTCTCTGGTATATTCGCCGGTCTCGTTCAAGATTGCAAAAACCCAAGAATGAAGCAGAGAAAAAAGAAATGATAGAAACTCTCTATTACGTTCTTTTAGACCTGACAAAACTGATAGCGCCGATAACACCCTTTTTAGCAGAACAAATGTATCAATATCTTAGGATAAAGGGTATGCCAGAATCCGTTCATTTGTGCGATTGGCCCAGAGCAGATGAGAAAAGGATTAACCAAGAATTAGAGGAAAAAATGGAAAAAGCCAGAAGGGTTGTTTCCTTGGCTTTGGCAAGAAGAAAAGAATTGGGCATTAAAGTAAGGCAGCCATTGGCAACCCTTAAAATTAAAGAACAGGGCTTAAAAGATTTGCACTGCTTAATTATGGACGAGGTTAATATAAAAGAAGTAAAAGAAGTAATAGTTGATAAAAATATTGATACCATAGAATTTGACACTAAAATTACTCCCGAATTGAAAAAAGAGGGAATGTTGAGAGATATAATTCGCCAGATTCAGTCTATGAGAAAGGGTCTGGGATTAAAGCCTGTGCAGAGAATAATGATTGGTTATGACGGCTCAGAAAAAATGAAAGAAGTGATCATAGAACAAAGAGAACGCATCCTTAGTGAGACAAAAGCTGATTCGATAAAACAAGGCAAAGAACCAGGATTTGACACTGAAAAGGAACTGGAGGTTGATAAAGAAAAGGTTTGGTTAGCAATAAAAAATCTTTAAAAATGACCACTCATTATCGTACTCAAGGATTTGTTTTGAAAAAGGAAGACCTAAGAGAAACAGACCAGTTATTTACGGTTTACACAAAAGATTTTGGGAAATTAAAGATTTTGGGCAGGGCTGTTCGGAAAATAGGAGCAAAGTTAAGAGGAAGCTTTCAGCTTTTTCGTTTAGTTGAATTAGAATTCATCCAGGGAAAAAGCCACAAAACCCTGACTGACGCTGTTGTCATTAAAGAGTTTTATCATATCGAAAACGATCTTAAAAAGATGAAAGCAGTTCATCAAATGGCTGATGTTTTGGATGGTTTGGTGACAAGAGAAGAAAAAGAGGAAAAGATATGGCTGCTCTTAGAAGAAACATTCGAAAGAATTAATAGTCTGCGCTTCTCGTTTGTTAATTTGCGTTTGTTGTATTATTATTTTTTCTGGAACCTAGTTTCTGTTTTAGGATATCAACCCCAGCTCAGCAACTGCACATCTTGTCATCAAAAGTTGAAGCCCGAGGGATTAAGTTTTGCTCCCGAAGAGGGAGGAGTTATTTGCGTTGATTGTTTTGAAAAAAACAAGACAAAAGAATCAGTTTGGATTAGCGCTGAAACTATTAAAATTTTAAGATTGATTTTAAGGAAAAATTGGCCAACCCTTAAAAGATTAAAAGTGGAAAAAGATATTTTAATAAACCTGAAAGAAGTTTCTGATGTTTTCTTAAAATTTCTCTTAAGTCAAAATTCTGTGCTACAATATTCTGTGCTACAATGAAAAAAATGAAAAGAAATCTAATTATTTTTTTAATAATTATTCTGGGCCTAATCGCTGTTTATTACTGGAGCTCTAACTCTTATTCTAAAGAGACTCTTAAGCTTGAGATCTTGGGGCCGGAAAAAGTGGATATAGCTGAAAACTTTGAGTACATTGTGAAGTACAAAAATAATGGCCAGGCAAGACTAGAACAACTAAAATTGATTTTTGAATATCCCGACTATTCTATTGTTGAGGAAAATCTTTTAAGAAAAGATATAGAATTAGAAGATATTTATCCTGGCGAAGAAAGAACTTATCGTTTTAAAGCAAGACTTTTGGGAAAAGAGGGTGAAGCCAGAACAGCCAAAGCGTCTTTGAGTTATAGCCCCAAGAATCTCAATGCCCGTTTTGAGTCCAAAACCACTTTTACTACCATAATTCAATCAGTACCCATCACCTTCAGGTTTGATTTACCTTCTGAAATTGAATCAAGCAAAGATATAACCTTTAGTTTAAATTACTTTTCTAACATTGATTACCCACTGTCTGGTTTAAGTGTAAAAGTAGAATATCCCTCTGATTTTGAGTTTGTTAAGTCCAATCCTCAGTCTTTGGAAAGCGTTGAGTGGGAAATACCTCCTCTTAACAGGGCTGAAGGAGGAAGAATTGAAATTAGCGGCAAAATCAGGGGTGGGGTTGGAACAGAAAAGATTTTCAGGGCTGAATTGGGTAGCTGGCGGGATGGAGAATTCGTCTTGTTAAAAGAAGTGTTTAAGGGCGTTACCGTGATTAAGCCAGCCCTCTATATTACCCAGCAAATTAATGGGAGCCCAGAATATGTTGCTAGCCCGGGAGATCTTCTTCATTACGAAATATCTTTTAAGAATATAGGGGAGGGGGCACTAACTGATTTATCGCTTTTGGTAACCTTGATAGGAGATAGTTTTGATCTAACAACCCTAAACGTACCCCGAGCAGATTATCAAAGCGGTGATAATTCTATCTTATGGGACTGGAAAAGATTGGGAGAGCTTCAGTTTTTGGGAGTCAGAGAAGAAGGCAGGGTTGAGTTTTGGGTAAAACTAAAGGGTGATTGGCCCATTTCTTCTTCTGAGGGCAAAGAGGTTATTAAGACCAGAGTTTATTTAAGCCAGGCAAAAGAAGAGTTTGAAACTAAGGTGAACTCACAAATAGAAGTAATCCAGAAGGGATATTTTAACGACGAGATTTTCGGAAACTCAGGATCAATTCCTCCAAAAGCAGGAGAAACAACTACTTATACAATTATTTGGCAAGCTAAAAATTTCTATAACAACGTTAATGACGTTAAGGTTAAAGCAAAATTAGCTAAGAACGTAAGATTGACCGGGTTGATTTTTCCCGAAGAAGAAAACCTGAAATTTACTTTTGATTCAGAATCTAAAGAAATAGTTTGGGAAGTGGGCAATTTAAATGTTGGAAAAGGGGTTTTGAATTCCGCGCCGAATGTTGCTTTTCAGGTTGCTTTTACGCCTGACAATTCCCAAAGAGGTCAGGTGCCAGAAATACTGGGGCCAGCAGAAATTATTGGAGAAGACGCCTGGACAAAAGAAACTATAAGATTTTCAACTAATGGAATAAATACAAGATTACCTGACGATCCAACAGTTGAAAATGGCGTTGTTCAATAGTTAAGATAGAATAAAAGAACAAAAGAATAAAAGAACAAAAAAACAAAAAAAACAAATTCAATGCAAGACAAGATTTCAAAAATTGTATCTTTGGCTAAAAGAAGGGGATTTATTTTTCCCTCCTCTGAAATCTATGGCGGTTTTGGCTCAGGCTATGATTTTGGGCCTCTCGGAGTTGAAATGAAAAGAAACATTAAACAGGTTTGGTGGCAGGAAATGATTAACAATCACGACGATATTGTTGGTCTGGACGCCGCCATTTTAATGAATCCCAAGGTATGGCAGGCGTCAGGACACCTGACTGTCGGTTTTGCTGACGAACTGGTGGAATGCGGGGAATGTAAAAAAAGATTTAAGAAAGAAGACCTCAAAAAGAATGTTTGTCCTGAGTGCGGAGGCAGGGTTAGCCAGCCAAGGAAATTTAATTTAATGATGAAAACGTTTGTTGGTGCAGTAGAAGATGAAGCGTCAATTGCCTATTTAAGAGCTGAAACCTGTCAGGGTATTTATGTAAACTTTGAGAATGTCCGACAGGCAATGAGAAAGAAACTTCCTTTTGGTATTTGTCAGATCGGCAAGTCTTTTCGCAATGAAATTAATCCTAAAAACTTCATTTTCAGGACTAGAGAATTTGAACAAATGGAAATGCAGTGGTTTTGCCAGCCCAAAGACGCTAACAAGTGGTTTGATTTTTGGAAAAAAGAAAGAATAAACTGGTATTTAGATTTAGGAATTAAGGAAAAAGACTTAAGAGCCATAGAAGTTCCAGAAAAAGACAGGGCTCATTATGCTCAAAGACAGGTTGATATTGAGTATCATTTTCCATTTGGCTGGGGAGAAATTGAGGGAATTCATAATCGGGGAGATTGGGATTTGTCTAATCACTCAAAGTATTCTGGTCAGGATCTGAAATATTTTGACGAAGAAACAAAACAAAAATACTTTCCGCATATTATTGAAACTTCAGTTGGGGTGGAAAGATCTCTTTTTGCTTTTTTGATAGATAGTTATGAAGAAGTCTTGGGGGGAAGAACGAAAACTACTAAAGCGAAAAGAAAGGTAGAAATTCTACTTAAATTAGATAAAAAAATAGCTCCAATTAAAATTGCTGTTTTACCTTTAGTTCGTAATAAGCCGGAGTTAGTTAAAAAAGCTAAAGAAGTTTATCAATTGCTAAAACCTCATTTTATCTGCCAATACGACGAATTAGGTTCAATTGGAAAAAGATACCGCCGCCAGGATGAAATTGCGACTGTTGTGTCAGTTGCGGTAGATTTCCAAACCTTAAAAGATGACACAGTAACTTGTCGCGATCGTGACACGATGGCTCAAATAAGGGTTAAAACCTCAAAATTAGTAGAAGTGATTCAGAGAATCCTTGAGGGAGAAAAGTTTTTAAAACTTGGGAAATCCATTAAATAATTTCAGCTATTTCTCTATCGGTTTTTACTATATTTTTTGATGCTTTATTAAAATCAAGATCTAAAACTTTACCCATTTCTTTAAGAACGTAAAGAGGCATCCTATTTTTCTTAAGTCTCCAAGCGGATATAGTAGCCTTATGAATTCCTAAAAACTTAGCAAAATTTTTATCTTTTTTAAATCTTTCTCTTATTTTTTCAAAAAGTAGTTCACGATATAATAATCCAAAAGGAGAAAAGCCATGTTTAAAAAAACCATCCTTAAAAACGGTTTGAGAATTATTACTGTTCCAATGAAAGGAACCAAAGCGGTGACGGTCTTGGTTTTGGTTAAGGTTGGTTCTAGAAACGAATCCAAAGAGACAAACGGTCTTTCCCATTTTTTAGAGCACATGTTTTTTAAAGGAACCAAGAAAAGACCCAACACAGTGGCTTTGATTGAGCCATTGGACAGAGTCGGGGGAATGTACAATGCTTTTACTGGAAAAGAACAGACTGGTTTTTGGGCAAAAGTAAATTCCGAAAACCTTGATACTGCCCTAGATTGGGTTTCGGATATCTTTTTGAATTCCAAGTTTGATGAGAAAGAAATTCAAAAAGAAAAAGGGGTAATAATTCAGGAAATGAAAATGTATCTCGACACCCCAGTCGTCTATTTGCAGGATGTTTGGGAGCAACTGCTTTATGGTGATCAGCCGGCTGGTTGGTTAATAATCGGAGAAAAAGAAAACATCTTGCGTTTTCAAAGACAGGATTTTTTAAGATACAAAAAAAATAATTATTTAGCTCAAAATACAGTTATTTGTATTGCTGGAGATATAGATTCTGAGGTAGTTGATAAAAAAGTCCAAAGTTATTTTAAGGGCGTTAAGACTAAAGCATCAACCCCAAAATTAAAAGTGATTGAAAAACAAAAAGAACCTCAAGTTTTAATCCATTCTAAAAAAACAGACCAAACTCATTTGGGTTTGGGGGTAAGGGCTTATTCTTTATTCCAGCCGCTCAGATATGCCCAGGTTCTGCTGGCTACTATTTTGGGTGGCTACATGAGTTCTCGCTTATGGATATCTGTTAGAGAAAGAAGGGGCTTAGCCTATTATGTTAGAACTGGTTCTCAGAGCGCAACTGATTGTGGTTTCTTGGTAACCCAGGCCGGAGTGGATCACACAAAAGCAGAATCTGCAATCAAGATAATTTTAAGAGAATATCAAAAAATTAAAACAAGAAAGGTAAGCAAGTCAGAGCTTCAGAAAGCCAAGGATAATTTTAGAGGAGCTTTTTCCCTGTCTCTGGAATCATCTGATTCCCAGGCTGCCTTTTATGCTGGCCGAGAATTGTTAACTGATAAGATTGTTTCTCCAGATCAACAAATTGCTCTCATTGAAAAAGTGACAGCCGAAGACATTTTGAAAGTAGCCAATGATATTTTTCAGCCCAATAAACTGAATTTAGCAATAATCGGTCCGTTTAAAGATAAGGAGAAATTCCAAAAGATACTTAAAATTTAGTAAACCCCGTTAGAAATTTTTAAGATTGATGCTATAAAATACAAAAATATTGATGTATTATTTCTAACGGGGTAAACTTTTATAGACTCAGTATTATGACTCAAAAAGCTCAATTAGATATTTCTTGGGGAACTATTCTGAAAATTGCTTTTGCTTTATTCTGTTTCTATATTATCTATCTGATAAAAGAAATTCTTGTCTGGTTTGTTTTCGCTTTAATCATCTCTGTTTTACTTGAGCCAGTAATCAGTTTCTTACACCGCCGAGGATTGCCAAGAATATTATCTGTTTCTCTGATATATTTTTCTGTCTTTGGTATTTTAGCCCTAACTATTTATTGGCTTTTTCCATTGCTTTTTACTGAAATCAAGCAATTTTCCCAGCTTTTTCCTCAGTATTTTGAAAGAATTGCCCCGCCCCTTAAGGGCTTGGGGATTGAAGCATTCGAGAGCATGGAAAGTTTTGTGAACGCCTTAGGAGAATTTCTTCAAAAAGCTTCGGCTGATATTTTAAGCGCTCTCTCAGCTGTTTTTGGAGGGATTGGCTCTACTTTTTTTATTGGATTTGTTGCTTTGTTTATCTCTTTGGAAGAGGGAGGAATAGAACGGTTTTTGGTAATTCTCACTCCTCGGCAGTACGAAAAATATGCCCTAGCTCTTTGGAATAAATGCCAGACAAAAGTTACTGGTTGGTTTGGTGCAAGAATTCTAAGCGGTATTTTTGTAGCCATTTTATCTTTTATTGTTTTTAAGATTTTCAATGTTAATTATGCCTTTACTTTATCTTTTATTGCGGGAGTTCTGGAAATTATTCCAATTCTAGGTCCTATTTTAACCGGGTTTGTTGCTTTTATTCTTGTTGGTTTGGATTCCTGGTTAAAAGCCCTATTTGTTTTAGGAGCTTTTGTTTTGATTCAACAGATTGAAGGCAATATTATTACTCCCATTTTAACCAGAAAGTTTGTTGGTTTGTCGCCAGCTCTGGTTTTAATTTCTTTGGCTGCTGGGGGAAGACTTTTGGGAGTTTTGGGCGCAATTTTAGCTATTCCGGTTGCTGGCATTTTATTTGAATTTTGGACTGACTTTCTTAAAGCCAAAAAAGAACAAAAAATGCCATTAAACTAAATGTCTAAATCAGCTAAACAATTTTATATTACGACTGCCATTAATTATGTTAATGGCGATCCTCACATTGGCCACGCTTTAGAGAAAATTCAAGCTGATGTTGTTGCCCGGTATCATCGGATTTTGGGTGATGATGTGTTTTTTTTAACCGGTACTGATGAAAACAGCTTAAAAAACGTCCAAGCAGCTGAAAAAGAAGGAATGGCAGTAAAAGACTTGGTTGATCGAAACGCCAAGCGATTCTATGATTTAAAAGATATTTTAAATCTGTCTTTCAATGATTTTATTAGAACCACCGAGAAAAGACATGTTTTGGGCGTAGAAAAACTTTGGAATGCTTGCCAGAAAGATATTTATAGAAAGAAATATCAAGGCCTTTATTGCGTTGGCTGTGAAACCTTTTATAAGGAATCAGAGCTCATTGGTGGCCTTTGTCCCGAGCATCAAAAAGCCCCCGAGTTAATTGAAGAAGAGAATTACTTTTTCAAGCTTTCAAAATATCAGAAGGAATTAAAAAAACTTATTGGAACAGATAAGTTTAAGATAATCCCAGAAACAAGGAAAAATGAAGTTCTAAGTTTTATCAATTCGGGCTTGGAAGATATTTGTATTTCTCGTTCCAAAGAAAGAGCTCATGGCTGGGGAATATCTGTGCCCGGAGATCCGAGCCAGATTGTCTGGGTTTGGTTCGACGCCTTAGCCAACTATATTACTGCTGCTGGCTATGGTTCAAAAGAAAAAGGGTTTGAGAAAGCTTGGCCGGCAGACATTCATGTTGTCGGAAAGGGAATTTTAAGATTCCATGCTGTTTATTGGCCGGCTATACTTCTTTCTGCGAGGATTAGTCTACCTAAGTCAGTTTTTGTCCATGGTTATATCACGGTTAACGGAAGCAAAATGTCTAAAAGCATTGGCAACGTAATCAATCCTTTTGATTTAGTTGAGAAATACGGCACAGACCCAGTAAGGTATTTTCTCTTAAGAGAAATGCCGCCAACCCAGGACGGAGATTTTACAGCAGAGAAATTTGAAGAAAGATACAAAGCTGATTTATCCAGAGGATTGGGAAACCTAACATCAAGAATACTAACCTTAGCAGAAAAGACTGGGGTTTGGATAATAAGAGACGAGTTTAAAAATAATCAGTTAAGAAAAGTTAAAGAGGGGGTTAAAAAAGAATCAGCCCAAGCCTTGGTTGAACTTAGATTCAATGATGCCCTGGCAATTATTTGGAAACTGATTGGTTTCTGCGATAAATATATTGAAGAAACAAAACCATGGGAAGAATCAGAAAACAAAAAAGAGGTGATAGCGGATTTATTATTAGCCCTAGTTAGCGTTGCCCAAAACCTAGAGCCATTTCTTCCGGAAACATCCCAAAAAATATTAAAGCAGATAAAAGAGAAAAAAGGAGAAGCTCTTTTTCCACAG
>Ga0066637_10001091_pt1 | contig 17260 bp, 12 predicted proteins | sample CryGeyCG2014_020_FD_62737 | JGI IMG/M metagenome (GOLD analysis project Ga0066637, IMG submission 62737) | Groundwater microbial communities from aquifer - Crystal Geyser CG08_land_8/20/14_0.20 | ecosystem: Environmental > Aquatic > Deep subsurface > Groundwater | place: USA: Utah: Grand County...
CGCCTAGAGCCCAGCAAGCCCTTGCCAGTCTCCCTAGAGAAATTCAAGCACAGGAAGAATGCATACAAATAAGATGAGTTTCAATATTAATTGTGAATTGGCTTTCTCACTTGCTTAAGGCTAAAAGTTTATTAATTTAAGATATCAATCCTATCGTGAGACCAAAAAGCACAGCCTGCCTCGCAGGCAGGTACCTGGGTTGGCCTCACGAGAATTTTTCGAATGAGCAAGTTGCTCTTCGTAAAATGTGATTCCATGAAATATATCCTAACATTCCTGCTTGTCGCGCTCCTTCTATTTTCCACCCTATCATTTGCCGGCCTTGTTCCAACGCCGGTGGTAATTACCGGCACTGTCTGCAACGATGATGAAGGGGAAGTCAGGCTCACTGGCACATTGATACGGGTGTCAGACGGCCAGAACATCACCTACATAACCCAGGCGGAAACCTATGGCAGGTTCTCCCTGACCCTTGAAAACAGGAGCTATTTCTTCCTGCTGAGCAGGGCCAGCTATCCGGACCAGATATACCTCTACAATGCCGATTCCAGTGCCGACATCTCGCTCATCATGCCTACGAAGGCCACGGTCTCAAAGGTTTATGGGCGGCTGGCAGGCGCAGCAGTCAACCAGACAACAATCTACCTAATGAATGGCGGTCTGGTTGCCGGTCGGGCGAATGCCAACCGCAACGGACTCTATCTGTTTCCATCGGTTATGGCCGGCGACTATGAACTGAGGGTTGGCGGCTCGAATAAGAGCTGGCCAGTCAAAGCCGTCCAGGCAGAACTCATAAAGCTTGACCTGAACCTGGCAAAGCAGCCTTCCCTGTCAATGGCAAAACGCGAATGGGCGCACAATGAAACGGTTTTCTTTGGCGTGTATGAAGACAATGCGAGCTGCGCGCAGGCAGAGGCCGTGATAAAGAACCTTGCAACAAACAGCACGCTTAAATTGCTTAGCAATTCAAATGGCACAGTTTCCGTTTCCCCACTCACTCCTGGCAGCTACGAGGCATCCTTCAGGGGTGTTGCAGTGGATTTCCTGGTGCTTGCGCCGTCAATGCCTCCTGCCAACAACACGGCAAATGCAACCAACAGCACAATCAACCCGCCAGCCCAGCCGCCTGCCGCGCCTCCTCCGGCCCAGCCTGCACAGGCACAGGACAATGATTCAATTGGGCTGATGGCAATTCCGGCACTGGTGGTTGCCGGCGTGCTCGTGGTTGCAGTGGTTGCGGTGTTTGCATTCGTAATATACAAAGGCTATATCAGGCTCTGAGCCTGCTTAATAGTTTCGGTGACATGTCGGAGCGACCCGAGCCTTCATGGAATTGTCCTGTGGCTCGGGCGTCGGCGCTCCTGCCATAAGTGCCGTCTCGGAGCGCTCGCTCCAACATGTCAGGGTTGCGGGTTACGAGTTTCGGGTTCCAGAGCGTAATTCGTTTTTTCAGAAAACGATATATTTATAAAATCGTTCTATATAAAAACGATTATGGGAAACATAGAAGACGTTCTTACTGAGTGGGGCAATGTTGCAGTCAATAAACCCCTCAAAAACAGGATGTTTGATGTAAGCAAAACAATAGCTGTATCCAAAAATCGGCTTGTATCTATCACTGGGATACGGAGGGCAGGCAAAAGTTCCATCTTAATGATTATTTACAGGGAATTGGCAGCTCTTGGGAAAAAAGCCGCTTATGCCAATCTTGAAGATAACAGGTTGCAGTTTACAAATGCGCTTGATGCAATACTTAAACAGACTCCGGATGCAGAATGGCTATTGCTGGATGAGGTTACGGCAGCAAAAGAATGGGAAAACTGGATTCATAGGATAAACGAAATGAAAAGTGTGCATCTTATAACTACGTCCTCCCTTAACAAGCTCTCGCGATTTCCACCAAAGGCATTGCGGGGCAGAGTTTCCTATTTTGAACTGTTCCCGCTTTCTTTTGCCGAATTTCTTGAGTTTAAGGGCATAAAAACTCCGGAAACCAGCCGGGAAATTGGAGTAGTAGAGCATGTGCTGGAAGAATTTTTAGTATATGGCGGATTTCCAGAAGTAGTTTTGTCCGATAATAAAGTCAGCATCATCCAGGAGTATATGAATTCCATAATTTCATTGGATGTGGCAGCACTTTCAACCGTGCCTTTAAAAGTGGTTTCGGATTTCTCTGCCCAGCTTCTTGAAACAACGCTCTTTTCAGCAACTAAGCTGGAGAACGTAATGAAAAACATAGGGCACAAGATAGGCAAGGGCACTCTGTTAGAGCTTGAGCAGCTGTTTGAAATCGCATATCTTGCTTTTTTTGTCCATGTTTTCTCAACAAAGGTAAAAGATGAGGCACTTTACCCGCGAAAGGTCTATATGGGGGACACTGGATTTTTCTATGCAGCAAGAGGAAAAAAGAATTTCGGGAGAGTGTATGAAAACGCAGTTTTTCTGCAACTTAGGAGAGAACTCAACTCGTTGGAACAAATTTCATATTATCGGTCACCAGGCAACCGCGAAGTGGATTTCATCATAAGGCAGGGAACCCATGTCAAGATGCTCATCCAAGTCGTGTATGACCTGCGGGAGAAAGAAACGAAAGACAGGGAATTGAGTACATTGGTTGAAGCTGCAAGGGAATTTGGCTTGGATGGGAAAAAGAAGGAACTGCTTGTCATAACAAAGGATGTTGAAACCCAAGAAGAAATAGGCGGCCTGAGGATAACCTACAAAAGGCTTTGGAAATGGCTGATTGAGGAAGGCAATGCTATTTCAGCAGATCGATAACGATGACCAGCGGCACCGTAATCACAAGATTGTCATCAATCCCGATTTCAATGCTCTCCAGGAATGCAGCAATCACTGCCAGCGGCACAGCTATCCATCCAATGAATATATATGCAGGCAGGATAGCTGTTACGAAGAATGCCACGAATCCCTCAACACTCTTTCCCTTATTGTAAGGCAGCCTGTGCTTTCCGAATACTTTGCCCACCATGGTTGAAAATCCATCTCCTAGTGCGAGTATCACAATCACTGCGCTCAATGCATTTGTACTGGAAATCAGGCTGGCTGCAAACAGGAGCCCGGCTGCATAATATAGCGGCCCCATGTCAAACCTGCTCCTCTCCATCAGGCCGAGGAAATCCTCGGCAATAGAAAGCGTGGCAAACCTCCTCAGATAGAGGAAGCACAGGCCGAATACTGTGAATGCAATGAGGAAAATTATGAGCCAGTCCCTGCCGAAATTCCAAAGCAGGAAGAGTATGGCAATGCCTGAAAGCACATGCACTATCTGGCGGTTCAGCTCCTTTATTATAGTTTTTATCCGCTCGCTCCGCGATTCCTGTGGCAGCTGCGACTCGGTTCCAGTTCCGGCAGGTGTTTTCCCAGTCTCAGCCATATTTAACCAACTTCATATATACTTTTTCTCAAAAAGGTTAAGCGATGACCTTTTGCAAACATGTCGAAGCGACCGAGACCCACAGGATGTTGTGTGGTCGTCTCGGCTTAGGTTTTGCTCATCGGCAGACCCAGGTGGCAAAACTCGCTTCAACATGTTTGAACGACCCGAGCCGTCATGGAAATATCTTGTGGCCCGGGCGTCGGGTTTGCCGCTCAGCATTGCCGTATGGCAAACCTCGCTTCAGAATGTCAAGGTCACGACACCCGTAGCGAATCCATTTGGTGTCGGCTTTGGGTTTGCCACAATGCATTCACTTAGGGCAAACCTCACTTATACATTTTTGTCCCCAGGGTCCCGAATGCGCTTCGCACATCAGATGCACCTCATGGCGCATATCTCGACGACTGTTGTCATCGATGCGGTGCCATTGAGCCAATTAGGGCTCAATTCGCATCTCTTTTGTGTAAAAAGAGAGGGCCTGTTTAGATATTGCATATGAAACGAATGCCAGCGCAATGCCGCCTGCCACGTCATAGAGCGTGTGGATGCCCAGGTAAACCCTGCTAATCCCGGTGAGCGCTGCGAATGCAAGATACGCAGGAAACAGCGGATTGCCGGCGGTCGCCAGCGCGCCGCCGGTGCTTATCAGCGTATGGCCGCTTGGATAGCTCGCGTCGGCCGGGCAGGCTATCTTGGAATGCATGGACGTGCACGGCCTCGGGAGGTCAATTAATCCCTTGGCGATGCTCAGCACAAGCACAGAAACAACCATGTTCACGATGAACAGCGTAAGGCTCTTCTTATCGCTGGTTGCCGCGTAGGTGGCCAGGAACATGGCAAGCATGATGAATGCCATATATTTGTCAATGAAGATGGCAATGGTGGTGAGCAGGCCGCTGTCAAATGCCTGGAAGAAAACAAATATCGGGTCCATGTAAATCAGTTTCTGGCACTTTTACCTTTTCTCTCCCCGTTGATGAAACCGAAGGCGACTCATTCTGCTTTCACGGAAGAGCCGCCATTCTGTTTCCCCAAGCCCCTTCATACTCTTTTACTTTCTTTCTTTCCAGGGGTTCTTTCTTTTGTAAAGAAAGAAGGCCTCTGTGAAAAGAGAGGGCTCGTTTCGGGTTACTCTTGCATCAAACGAATCTTGTGTTGCATGCCGGGCATACCAGCATGTAGTAATCCGCCTCGTAGTTGCATATCGGGCAGCGATAGATTGTCTTCTGCGTTGAAGCCGCGCCGAAATCAAATTTGCATTTCACGCATCTTGCCGCAGTGAATTCATTCTCACTTTTGCATTCTGGGCAGATTAACTTGAACATGCTGGTGAGCCGCACGCCGCAGGCCATGCAGCGGTCCTTGTTCGGGTCAACCTTCGCGCCGCAGTTCGGGCACTTGAGCGGGTCCCTGAACTGGCGCTCGTTCTTGTTCCTTCCCCAAACTTCCTTAATCATTTCAAGAAGTCCCATATAACCCTCCGCGGTTTCAAGTTTTCCGGTTGCATTAGTTGTTTGTTATTTTGTTAGTTGTTTAGGTTTGCGTGGGCAATTTAATTAAAATCTTATGTGTGTTATTAGATTGGTCTAGAGTCTAGGGTTTCGAGACCTTATGACCATTAGGACCAGTTAAGAGGACATTTTATGGGCTGCAAACCATCGGTAAAGGGAGGCAAGCTGGTCATGGACTGCCTGACCTGCGGGCTCGGGCTCTACTCGCCGGAATGCATCAACAGCCATATCAGGACCCTTGCGCTCCTGGGCGCCAATTGGGTCAAGAACCGCTACGAGGAGGAGCTCATCATCGAATTTGCAGATGACAAAAGCTCAACCGTGCGCGAATATGTGAACCTGGTCAGGCAAATCGAATCGCTCATGAACAACCCAGGCATCTACGGCCTGGCGCATGATGAGAATTACCCAAGGCGCAAGAAGCTCATCAGGACTGTTTACGAATACCTTTCCATGGACCCGCTGCTTGCAGTGAAAACCATTCAGGACTATGCAGAGAAGCCGCCGCTCAAGCCGGTTTACATGGAGGCCTACAAGACATTCAGGGCCTGGGTAAACGGCATTCTTAAGGGGCTGACCGAATGCAAGATGTATTCCCAGGTCCAGCAGCTTGGCGACCTTAGGCAGGTGTTCATCTCATTTGCAGGCCTTCAGACAATCCTGTTCATCAAATCATTCAAGCTTCCCTTCCCTGAAAATGCACGTGAAATCCCGCTTCCGGAATCCGCATATACATTGCCTTATGGAGTCAATGTGAAAATCTATTCCCTGGAAGGTGCCGAGGCAAACCTCTACCACATTACCAATCCGCTCATCGACAGCCTCTCGCCGGAGCTGGAGCTCATGCTCAAAGAGGCAATCATGCAGGAAATGCACATTCTCTCCCCTGAAAAGACCGATTATCGCACGGTGTTCGATGACAAGGTCATCGAGCTGCGCCAGATGTTCATGGAGCGCAGCCTTGAGAAGAACATAGTGCTCAATGATGAGCTGGCCCTGGCCCTGGCGCGTGAGTGCGCATCCTGGAGCGTTGGCGTGGGCAGCCCGCTTGAGAACATGGCCCTTGACAAGGAGAATGTCACCGATATATATGTTGATGGCGAGAACACGCCGCTCTATATCGAGCATGCCAGATTCGGCCTCTGCCACACGCTTATGCGCTACAACCGCGATTTGCTGGACGATTCCTTCAGGAATATAGTGTCGCTCACACATCCCCTGCGCAAATTCGACAGCCAGAACCCGGTGCTTGATGTGCAAATCACGCGGCTTGGCATGCGTGCCCATCTCCAGCGAGAGCCTGCCACATTCGGCCCCCTCCAGGGCTCATTCCGGCTTTTCAGGGAATCCCCATTCACCTATCCCGAATATCTCCTTTGCGACTCATTCAGCCCGTTCTATGCAGGCTATGATGACGTGATGACGCGGCTGGGCTGCTCAGTTGGCGTCATGGGGCTCAAGGGAACTGGCAAGACCTCGTTTACCGCGGCAAAAATCCTTGCCATCGGCACGAGCAAGCGCATCATCCCGGTGCAGGACATAGAGGAAATCCCGGTCACCGCCTACCGCAAGCGCGGCTTCCACATAGCAAGCGTGCGCGTGCAAAGCTCTGATGTTGAGGGCGCCACCACACAGGAAGTTGACCTTGTGGCCATGGCCAATGCCCTCCTGCGCGTGGGCGAAGCCTGCCTGATTATCAACGAGGTGCGTTCGCGCACGGCCGTGCAGGGCGTCCTGAATATCCTCAATACCCAGCCAGGTGTCTTCCTGCTCTACAACCTGCACGCCCAATCACTGCATGACGTGCGCGACCGGGTTGAGCTGGTGTTCGGCATGCCGGCATCCTCGCTGTTCGCTACGGACAGGTTCTCATTCATCCAAAAAATCTCATTTGGCAGGGCAGGCTTAAACTACAGGGTGATTGAGAACGAGTTTGAAACCGACCAGACCGAGCACAAGTTTGTTGAAATATTCCAATTCGAGCACAAGGATGCAATGGAGAACTCCCAGCTGAAATGCTCGTTCCTCAGGAATCCTGAGGCCAGCGCCCGTGACCTGTCAAAGGTTAATACATCATCGCTGGCCAAGAGCCTTGATTTCAATTATGTGCCGCCTGCCCTTGAGCGCAGGGCCAAGCGCACAGGCACGCCTGTGAACGAATACGTGCTAGAAGCGTTTTTCAAGGGCAGGATGTACCAGGAGATAACTACAGCCAGCGAAAAACTCAACAACCCCTACCTGCGGGGCATGGACTTTGTGCTCAAGTGCAACTCATTTGTGAACAACAAGCTCAAGGAATATGAGAATGACCACGCGGTTGACTATCGCACGCTGGAGAAGGAATGGGCCGAAGTTTTCAGGCAGATGCTGGCAGAAGAAACAAAGAATTTCCAATCTGCGGCCAAGTCGGCTGAAAAACCTGGCAAGTAAACAGTTAGATTAATCAATCTTCTCAGAGATTTTTAAGCCATGTGCAGTGTGGGAAAGAACGCGCGGCTACGGTCAATTACCCAAATTATTCAAGGCATGCAATGTCTCCGCTGCATGCGCTGGCGCATGCTACCAATCACTCTGCTGTTGTTTGTCCTTCCGCTTCATGCACAGGCACTGACATCTGCCGAGCAGGCCGCACTCTCCTGTTTCCCCCTGGCGCTTATCACTATGGTTTTCGTCATAGGGCTTGCAATCATGGGTGCTGAATTCTTCCAGCAGCCCCAGATGTTTGCCTGGGCAAAGGTCGAGCTCACCGAGCTTGTTGCCGCAGTGATTCTTGGCATTGCCATGTATGGCATAATCAACCCTGCTTTTTTGGGGATGTTCCTGCCTGCTGATGGCGGGGGCACACCCACCTATGTCACCTTCCTGGACCAGCTCATAAACTACAACCGCGACATGTATGTAATTCTCGGCGATGCGTTTATCCGGGTTTCCAAGATTAGCGGCTTCTCCTATGACTACAGCAAGGGCATGGGCCCCATATCCAGTTGGTATTCCTCCACCCCCCAGGTCGGCCTTTCAGGCATGCTGGGCGCCATCACCCGGGCCATGGATACGCTCTCGGCATCGCTTCTGGTCGTGTCGTCTTATAAGATGTTGATATCAATCGCCAGCACCGCGGCCACGGCGTATGTCATGCCCCTGGCGATTGCACTGAGGGTCATCCCGAACACGCGGAAGCTTGGTTCGGCGCTCATGGCACTTGCCATTGGCATGTATATCATCCTTCCGGCAAGCGTGGCGTTCAGCGGTGCCCTATTCGACCAGGTAACGCATTCAACTTCCCCACCCACGTTCGCGGCCTATTTTTCGCCCGGCGGCCCTCCGGACCTAGGAGTGTCTGACGTGAAGCAGTTGCCCTACCTGCCAATCTTCGACCCCTCTACCCCTCCTGGCTACGGCACGATATGCAATAAATGGATAAATGCATTTACATCGCTTGGGGAGATTGGCTGGTCGCTCATCATATGCCCGCCGCTTCATGCCTGCTGCCTTATCCCCTATCCTATCTGCAAGATATGGGTCACTGTTTTCTACATCGTGGTTCATGTCGGCTTCAGCATCATGTATTCGGACAACCTGAGGACTTACCTGGCAAACGTTCCGGTAAACGACATGTATGAAACGCTCTACGGCACTGCGCTTCCCATCGTTTCCCAGCTGTTCATCCTCTCGCTGGCATTGCCTCTGATTTCCCTGATACTGACATTTTCACTGACAAAGAGCGTCTCCATGGCACTTGGGGGAGAAGGTCAACTGTATGGTCTGTCAAAAATCATCTGAGCTGGGCTGGCCAGTGAACACCAGAATGAAAACCGGAAAAAACATCTCATTGCCACACTTGGTGCTGATTATTTTTCTTTTGGCAAGCCTGGCAGGCATTGTTTCGGCAGCCTCCGACTACTCCTATCAATGCTCATTCGAACTCACGCAGAGCACACAGACGAACATCTTGATGCCGACCGAGTCCGGGTATAACGAAGAAATTCCATTCCAAAGCCTGCTCGCTCCTGCCAGCCTGTTCGCAGTTTTCCTGTCGGCACTGATTTACATGCTCTCAAAATTCCTGGAGAGCCCGAAGCTCGAGCTTTTTGCCAAGGAGGAGCTGGCCCAGGTCATAATCAGCTTTGTATTCCTGCTCTGCCTGGGTGCCATATTCCTGGCTTCCTGCAGCCTGGTTGTGATGGTGACTGGTGCATCCCCGCAAAACAAGATTAACAACTACATCACCTACCTGCTCAACACCGGCGACAACATGATAGTCACCCTACTGAGCAACAGCTATAACAACCAGCTGATTGCCAGCAAATACATCTATCGTGGCACACCGTTCGCCGGAGGCAGCGGCAGGGCTCCCAGTGCTGACAGGAAAACCTATTCCAGCATACAGGAAATAAATTTTGACCTGCTCCTTCCAGCCATGGTGAGCCTGAAGCTCCAGCAATGGCTGCTCGCGGTGGTCTGGTCAATATCCATCTCCCGGGTGCTTCCCCTCGGCATTATACTCCGGCTGTTCCCGCCGACAAGAGGCGCCAGCGACTACCTGCTGGCAATGGCCTTTGGGCTCTATATAGTGATTCCACTCACCTATGTGATTAATGCAAGCGTGATGTCCGGCAACACATTTATGAGCAGCGAGCCCACCCCAATCACCACACCGGCCGTGCCAATCGCATCCATAGGCACTTCGCCCAATCCGCTTGTGGATTTCGGCAGGCTTGCCTACATATATCCGCAGGCGGTTTTCTTCCCGAATATAAGCATTATAATATTCATAGCGGCTGTTAATGCCATGGCCAGGGCGCTGCAGGCAGCAAGCGGCGTCATGGAAAACTATTCATCATTCATGGAGAGGTATTCATGAAAAAAAATTACCTGCCATTACTATTACTGGTGTTTGCATTGGCGCTGTTTGCCTTTGCCATGGGTGGCTGCACCACCACTGGTCCTACGGAAGCGAATATCAACAAGCTTGCAAATCCCGTGACTTCCCCTGGGTTTTCCCTCTGGTTCGGCAACTGGCAGACATTGGTCATCCTGCTTTCCATGACAACCATCCTCCTCCTGGCGCTTGCCTATGGCATAGCCATCGCATTCAACCTGAAGCACCTGCGCGTCTGGGCAGACCATGAAATCGTGCAGGTGGTTGCCACTGTCATAATCCTCGCCTCATTTTTCGCAATGCTTTCCCTGTTTGACACGCTTGTCAATGAGATGGTCCTGCAATGCCTTACCACCTCAGTGGATTGCTCATTCAGCGAATCCCTTGACTGCACCGCGGGCGAGTCCTGCTCAGTTATTTTCGCAGAGCAATACATTGGCGACCTTAAGGAGGTGGCCCATAACACAGGGCAGAATTTCCTGGCAAATGCAAAGTATTTCGGAGAAGTGTCCATGCAGCGCAATGGCAAGTTCTCCCAGCTAATGTACACTGGGTTCTATGGCTACATCACCCAGCCCAATGCAGGCCTGAGCCTGCTGCTTGAGCGAAATAACCAGCTCCTTGACATGACCACCCAGCTCATGGGCGCGCTGGATGCCCAGCGCTATTTCGTGGGCTTCGCGGGAAACATACTAGGTCCGGGCATGATACTCCTCGGCACGATTTTGCGCTCATTTTTCTTCACCAGGAGGACAGGCGGCCTCCTGCTCGCCATCGGGTTCGGGCTCGTGCTTGTCTGGCCGGCCATGTACGTGTTCAGCTGGCTTACCCTAAATATTGCAGTGTTCGGCGACCAGGCAGTTGCCAGCAGCGGCTGCCCTGTCGAGTGCAAGCCCATGTCCCCTGCGGCGATTGACAGGGCCAATGCGGCATCCGCATGCAATAATCCCGCCTATGTAAAATGCTGCAACGCCCTCACGGCATTCACCGACCCGGACTGTGCTGTCACCACGGGCAACAAGGTGCTTTTCAGCACGGCCGACCTGTCATCCCTCCCGCTTGCCCGGAAAACAGCAGCCAACATGGCCTATTGCAGCAACATCACGCTTTCAAACGGCATTGAAATAGAAGGGGTTTGCGAATACTGCCCAATCGAATGCAGGACAATTCCATTCCCTGCATCCAATCCATTGTGTGTAGAGTCGGAATGCGCCAAGTGCCCGGATATCTGCAAGATAAAGCGCATACGCACTGACAATGACCTGAACTGTAATTCGCTCAATTGCCCGAACTACTGCAGGGCTTACCAGGCAAACCCTGAAAGTGTTTCCCCAAAGGGCTGGTCAACGTTCAGCGGACTTTCCTACCCAGTGGTTTCCTATCCAACTGCGGCAGGCGGGCCTGCAACCTATGCCACTCCATCAGATAGCTGCTCAGGCTGCCTGGGTGCCAATCACAAATCCCTTGTCATTGACCTGGCCCAGGACCCTGACCATGATGGGATTGCCGACAGCGAATCCGGTGCCTTTGCCGACTGCCCGTCCTTCTGCAGGGTAGCCTCAATTGATGAAAACGGCCAGGTGGTTATTGGGCCCCAGCCGGGTGACCCGAACTATGCTGTCTGTCAGGAATATATGGGCGGCCCTGGGTCAACCAGCGCTTCATGCAGCCAGTCAAGCTGCCCGCTCATCTGCAGGACACTCGTGCCACACGTGGATTCGGGCCTGTGCGGCGACCCCGCGATGTGCGGCAACTGCCCGGTCTACTGCCGGTTCGCTTCAGGGTATCCGTCAAAACCTGAGTGCACAGCCGCCGCATGCACCACCTGCAGAATCAGTTATCCCGAATGCCTGGTTGCCCTTCCCGGCGAGCTGGATTGCCCAGGCACTTCAGGCGTTACCTGCTATAACTGCCCCTCGAACTGCAGGGTGGCTTCAGGCATGCAGGTGCCCCAGTCAGGCTCTGATTTCATAGCCGATACCGAATGGATAGATACAAATGGCAATGGCGTGCAGGACCCTGGGGAAACCCAACCTGCCTATGTTCCGAAACAACCATTCAGGGGCCCATGCAGCCTGGATGTGGTGGCCTATGACGGCTCAGCCATTGACAGCCCATGCGCTGCCGGCGATTGCGATTCAGGCTGCAAGTCAAGCAGCACGCCCCCTGTGTGCAGGGCATATGGCTCCGCTGATATTTTTGCAGGCATGTCCCATCCGGATTCATTCGGGCACTGCGTAAACTGCCCAACTGCCTGCAGATATGATATAGGGACTGAGATTAACATTTACAACAGCATTACCGGCGCAACTTATACTGTCCCGAGCATCTCAGGCAATCCGTTCACAGCCTGCCAGGGAATAACTGAATGCAAGAGCACCCCAACCAACTATTGCGGCGATGAATGCAAGCCGGATATTGCTGCTGTGACGATTACAATATCAGGCACATGCAAATCCTACGACCCGGCTGCAACTGGCGGAACAGCATGCGAGCAATGCCCCTATCTTGACAGGTTCATGATAAACGGCGCTGCTCCAACCGGCCAAGGCATAACCTATCCATCCGGCTGCAGCAATTTGAACTGCCCGGCAACCTGCAAGGTTGAGCTGGCTTCCGGCGGCTCGCCGCTTGCATGCGAATGGTACCAGGGATTGAATTCTGCCATGCCGGGCTATGACACTGGCAAGACATATATTGAGCAGGACATAACCCTCATCACCACTCCCAGGGACCAATGCAGGCAGTGCCCGCTTGAATGCAGGTTCGATGGCGTATCTGCCTCCGGCTGCACTGCCCCTGCATATGCCTGCGGCACAGCGGACTGCCCGGTTGAATGCCACATGCCATTCACAGTTCCCCAGCCGGTGCCGGCTGCCTGCTACCAGGAGGGGAGCAGCGTCGTCAACAACTGCAATGGCTGCCCGTCCTATTGCAGGATTATGGGCGTCAGCTATCCGGCAGGCCTCTGCCCAGATAAATGCTTTGATTTAATGCTCTGCCCAAACAACTGCAAGGCATACCAGCCAGCCAGCCCCTGCGATAACTGCAGGGAATGCCCGACCGACCTGATGAAACCGCTTCAGTGCAACCCGGCCGCGGCAGCCGGCAGCCCGAAGAGCGCAGTGTATTCATGCCCATCTGAGTTCACTAGGGGCGACTGCGCTGATTGGTGCGTTTCCCAATCAACCGGCACCAAGGCCCTTTCGCCAGCCGGCTATATCCGCAGTGGCGGAGGCAGCGGCCTGTTCGGAGCGCCTGACACTGCGGCAGTGGGCCTGCTCTACATCCCGGCATATGTTCTGCCGCTCCTGAATATCGTGCTCACCCTGTCGTTCATTCGTGTGTTTTCCATGTTCCTGGGCGGGGATATTGAGATACCAGGCCTGTCAAGGATACTGTAATTGGTCTAGGGTCTGGAGTCTAGAGTCTTGGGTTTTGGGTCTTGCAAGGACATATACATATAGATGGTATATATGGAAGTTGCCAAAAAATTATTCCTGTTCTGGTTTGCCTCAGTGCTTGTAATCCACTTCGCGGTTGCCCAGGCGGGTTCCATCCCCCTGCCCTCAGGCGACTGGCTCAACCTGGTGTTCATCTCCCTTGTCACCAGCACGTTCATCCTTGCACTCCTATATATGGTGGGCAGCGGGCTCGGCGATGATTCGCTGAAGGTCCGCACCAGGGAAGAGCTCAAGCAGGTGATAATGACCGGTGTGCTCGTCTCCCTTGTATTCATGTTCGTCCAATACCTGGATGCCAACAGCTCCCTAATCACCACTGAGATTCTGGGCCTTGGCGGCGGCACGGTTTCAACCTGTGTGGCTTCCTGCCCAGGCCTGGGCGCAACCGGCAGCACTCTTATGGGCCAGGCAAAAGCATATTCCTGCTGCGCCCTTCAAACAGCAAAGGGCGATGCCGGGGCAATCCGTACTGCAATAAATTCCGTGAGCCGCAAGGGAAGCAAGTCCGGCTACTGCACGTTTCTTGGCGTCGGCTATTATATTCCGACCTGCTCCGGGTTCAATGCAGTGCGGGGCGGGCTCGGGTTCGGCCTCCAGGCCGCAGTGCTGGCAGTCTGGGATTTGGAGGGCCAATACGGCATTCTGCTGCTGGCTGAGAAAGTTGCATTTGCCTTTCTTCTGCCTGCTGGCGTTTTCCTGCGCTCATTCCACTTCACGAGAAAGTTCGGAGGCGTGCTGATGGCTATTGCAGTCGGCTTCTACTGCGTCCTGCCGGCAGTCATCCTTTTTGACGAGGCGCTTAAGGTGAGCTTTGGCACTGCAGTGTCCGGGCTGGTTTCCCCTGCCATTTGCCCGGCAGGCAATGCAATTAACATGCCAGCCCCCGGCGGCTGCGACCCCTATACCTGGGACCAGCGCTGGACCCAGCTTGGATATATGGAAAACGTATCTTCCCCATGTGTCATTATTCCGCTGATGAATGGCGTTCTTGTGAACGCAGTCCTGCTGACGCTGTTTAACCTGATGGTAATGCTGATGGCAATGAAAGGGATTTCAGAAATATTCGGAGGGGAGCTGGAGGTCTATTGGCTGGCAAGATTGTCTTGAAGGTCTTGCACTTATAGTTTCTTTCTTCCGAAGGTCTCTTGAATCAACGGATTCAAGAGCTTTCTTCCAACAGGAAATCGACGGCAACAGCCGTCGAGATTTTTGCCAGCAGGCGATCGACGACCGCAGTTGTCGAGATATGCTCCAACAGGAGCATCTGAAAAGCCAGCAGGCGAAATCCAATTTCTTTTCTAAAGAAAGAGGCTCGTCCTAAGGTCGAGGGGTCTTGGTTTCGAGCCAGTAAGACCATAATGGTTCGGAGTCAGGAAAGAACAGTCTGGAGTTCGGAATATTCGCCAGACCCCGAACACCATGCGAATTTTCGCCCGCTGGCGAAAATTGAATAACGCTGTTGCGTTATAGCTCGTTGGCTTCTGCCAACGATGGCACGACACGGATTGAGTCGACGCATCGACTCAATAGTGCCGTATGCGCGTAAGCGCATTTGGTTGAGCCGTTTGGCGGCTCAATCCGCGAACCCAGGACAGTTCGGTTCTGAGTCCGGAAGACATCAAGACCGTAAGACCAGCAGGACCAGTTAAGAGGACATATTATGTCAGGCATTTGCGCAGGCACTGGATTTTCCACTGATATGGTGGTGCTAGTCACTGGCGGCGCCCTGATGAGCATCTTTATCACTGCGCTCGGCTACATGGTTGGCAATTTCCTGGGCAATGCGCGCATAATCACCTGGAGCAAGTCAGAGCTCTACCAGGTCGTGATGGCAATGGTGATTGCGGTTGCGATTATCTGGCTCGTGGATTTCAGCTGCAGCCTGGATGTGAGCATGCTCTATGAAGCCGGTGGCACTGGCTCGCAGCTCATCCAGTCAACCTGCACAATCACCGGCACCACGCTTCTTGAGGCTGCCCGTGATTCAAGCATGTGCATGGCAAAGCTGGCAAGCGACCAGCTGAACCCAGGGGTTGCGAATTCACTAGCCCAGCAGCTCGGCGAAATGGAAATATCTGCCAGCCAGTCAGAATGGAACTGCGAACTCTTTTGCATCCTGAGCACACTCGGCTATTCTGAAAGCCCGAATGTTGGTGAATATTCAATCATCAGCGTTGTGACCATGGCACTCAGCATACTCTCGACTGCCGCGATAACTTCAACAACCCAGTACTACATTCTGGGTTACATAGCAACCGGCATGCCGCTATATTTCATACCCATGGCAATTGCCCTTCGCTCGGTTCCATATTTCCGCGATGTTGGCGGCATATTGCTTGCGCTTGCATTTTCGCTGATGGTGTTCTATCCGGCAATGGTCGCCCTGTTTAGCCTGGCATTTTTCTCAGTTGGCTATGCCCAGGGCACTGACATTTATTCTTTGTCACTGTTGTATATCGGTGGAATATTCCTGCAGATATTGGCCATGGTGGCAACCGCGGTTTTCGGAAGGGAGGTTGCTGCCCTGTTCGGTCAGGAGATTGACATGGGAAGATTGGCACATTTGGTTTAAGGCCTTAATGTCCTGAGGTCATAAGGTCTAGGGTTCAAAGTCCAAAACCGTCCTTAAACCTTAAACTTTAAACCTTGGACTTAAGGTCCTAATGGTCTTCACTGGTCTTAAGGTCTTGTGTTTTGCCGACGGCAAAACGGTCTTCAAGTCCTCGAAACCCGAAACTCAGAACCCGAGACTGTTAAGGTGTATACATGCGTTCATTGCAATTGGTTATTGCCCTTGCATTTTTCCTAGCATTGGCTGTGTCCGGCGTGTTTGCCCAAATCGGCTACAACGACGAAGGCGCAGGTCTTGAAATACGGCTGAGGAATATCAATTGGTATACTATGATGGCCGCCTCCATCCTCACAATAGTCATGGTCAACGCCCTCTTCTATGCCATAGGCCATGCGTTCATGCTGGACAGCGTCAAGCGCTATGCTGAATCCGAGCTTCTCCAGGTCACTGTCTCCACGCTGCTCATAGTTTTTTCCGTGGCATTGGTGATGCAACTCACCGCATTTGCCACGTCCGCATACGAAAATGTTGTGCAAAAAAATTCCTGCAGCATACCGTCCGACATGTTCTGGAGCTTCGGCTATAATGCCATGACCGCCACCGCGCCAGACGACCCGCTCGCATATGTGAGCTGCAATGTGGAGGCCAAGATACTTGCCCTTGAAAATCTTTACAACACCGTATACAAGTCAAACCTGGGTGTCGAAAAGGCCGCCTATTCCTGCGAGTACCTTTTCGGCATGCAGATATATTGCGGCTATTTCGACCTCCACCAGCAGGTGGAGACCGCCCATCTGTATGCAGCAAAAATCGTGCCCCTGCTCACCCTCCTCCAGACTGAGCGCGCCCTGGTGAACTACCTAAGGGAGAACATGCTGCCAATATTCATGTCCCTTGGCCTCGTCATGCGCATCCTGCCGCTGACGCGCGGCATCGGCGGGCTCATGATGGCCATCGCACTGGGGTTCTATTTTGTGTTCCCGCTGGTCTATGTGATTACCGACCCGACGGTTCTCAATGACATTGCCTACTACGACCAGCCGCTGCCCGGGGCTGGCCTCTCGCAATGCTATGACACGTTCTCAGGCAGTGTCTCGCTTGTAAGCATGTCCCAGATGGCAACAGGCTCTATTGGCTCCCTGTTTGGCGACATAGGCGGAATGCTCGCAGAGCTTACGGTCGGCATAATCTTCTATCCGTTTGTCGCCCTTTCGGTCACGATAGTGTTCATCAATACGGTCGCGCCAATCTTAGGCGGAGACGCAGGCGAGATAGCGCGCGCAGTGTCAAAAATGATATGAGCCTTTTCTTTTTTGTAAAAAGAATTGGATTTTGCCAGCTGGCAAAAAGCCAGCAGGCGATCGTCGACAACAGTCGACGAGAATTTCTCCAACAGGAGAAATGCCAGCAGGCGATCGATGGCTTTGCCGTCGAGCT
>Ga0066637_10001092_pt1 | contig 17251 bp, 17 predicted proteins | sample CryGeyCG2014_020_FD_62737 | JGI IMG/M metagenome (GOLD analysis project Ga0066637, IMG submission 62737) | Groundwater microbial communities from aquifer - Crystal Geyser CG08_land_8/20/14_0.20 | ecosystem: Environmental > Aquatic > Deep subsurface > Groundwater | place: USA: Utah: Grand County...
AAAATCGCCCCCAATCCTCTTGGTTCACCAGTTGTCCTGCCTGTAGTATTTTTTGATGGATCAATATAATAATTTGTCCCAAATTCAAAAACTCTTTTAAAATCTTCTAATGTAAGTTTGTAATATTTCATAATGTTTATTAAAAATTATTCTAAAGCCTTTTTCATATTTTTGGCAATTCTTTCGACGACTGGTATTACTACAGAATTACCAAATTGTTTATAAAGAGCCGAATCTGCAATTTTTGGAAGTTTATAATTTTTTGGAAATCCTTGAAAATTTGCACATTCTCTAGGCGTAAGTTTTCTTATTCCTTGGTCAGTAAATATGATTGGTACATTATGACCGCCCATTCCCATATTTGCGGTTAAAGTTGGGCAAACGCCATTTTTATTTTCTCTCACATATTGTCTCCTCCATTGATAAACAGTATCTTTTTTTGTAATGTCCTTTTTTATTCTTTCAAACAATGGTTTATCATTATAAAAATATTTTTTATCCACTTCTGTTTCTAAACAATCGTGAATAGTTTTTGTTAAAGAAATTTTTTTCGGAAATTCAAATTTTTTAAAAGCATTTTCGTCAAGAAATCCAATAATATAAATCCTTTCTCTGTTTTGAGGGACATTTCCATATTGCATTGCATTTAAAACTTTGTCGGTTACTTTATATCCTAATTTCTCTAGTTCTTGATGTATTATTTTTTATTGTGTTTCCTTCATCGTGTGATTTTAAATTTTTTACATTTTCAAGCAAAAAAGCCGTAGGCTTTTTATCTTTTAAAATACGAATAATATCAAAAAAAACATTTCCTCTTCCTTTTTCGTCTTTAAAGCCTTGTCTATATCCTGCTACAGAAAAAGGCTGACAAGGAAAACCACCTGTCAAAAGATCAAAATCTGGAATTTTATTTGTTGAAATTTGAGAAATATCTCTTAAAACCATTTGTTTATCTATTTCAAATAGTTCTGAAAAATTTAAATCAAAGGTTATTTTACAGTTGTCATCAAAATCATTTGAAAAAACACAATTAAAACCAGCATTTTCAAATGCTATTTTTATACCACCTATTCCTGCAAATAAATCAATAAATTTCATAGCTTGATTATATCTTTATTCTATTATAAATGAAATCGTTTTCTGGAGTGATAGCGGAAGAAAAAAACTTATACCCCTTTTGAAATAAATAAAAAAGCAAATTTTCGTTTTTGTTCAATACACTGAAGATTAAATTTATCACCAAAGATAAAAATTTATTTCGTCTAAAGCCCACGCATCATCTAAAGTTTTCATCCCGACTATCCAGGATAAATTTTTTATTGCAGACAATTCTTGGTTTAATTATCTCCGCCGAAACATTTATCAAGCTAAGGGATAAAATTTTCTCGTAGCTAGATTTATAACCACTTCCTAGCTTTAAAAATAGCTATAGTGGCGACAGAAAGAAAGAGCATTATACCTAAGTGAATCCAAAAAGCATTTGGGTCTTTGCCAAAAGGAATATCGGCGCTCATTGCCAGAATATTGGAATAGACAGTCATCGGAAGCATAACAGCGGAAAAAATAGTTAGAATTTTCATTGTCAAATTCAATTTATTGGAAAGAAGAGAATTATTGGTTTCCTCCAATGATTCTACTGTTTCTTTAGCGGATTCCAAATTATTCAAAATACGTATATTCGTTCCTAACAAATCTTGATAATAAGGTTTAAGAGACGGCTCTGTGAGTTTAAAGTTTTTTTGCGACAAAGATTCAAACACGGAATATTGCGGTTTTATAATTCGTCTGAAATTCAAAATATCTCTTTTAGAAAGAGATAACTCAAAAACCATTTCTTTTTCGTGCCCGGAAAAAATCTCATCTTCAATGTATTCTAATTTTTTGGAAATGTGATCCAGTTTAGGGAAGCAAGATTCCAAAAGCATTTCAAGTATATGATGCAAAAGAAATCCGCAAGATTGAGCCATAAATTTTTTTCGAGATAAAGAATTGTTTTTCAACTCACCGAAAAAATCCGACAATTGAAAAATTTCTTTGTCGTGAGAAGTGATAAGAGCGTTTTTTGACAAAATAATATCAATTTCTCCCGGATAAGAAGTTTTATTTTGCGTATCAAAAAGAGGAATGTGAATGGATAAAAAAATATAATTGTCAAATTGAGTAACCTTAGGACGAAGAGTGGGAGTAGAAAATTCTTCGACGATGATAGGGTGAAGATTAAATTTTTTTTTCACCGCTAAAACATCATCCGCGTTAGGCTGAGAAAGATAAATCCACTGAAAAGACTTGTATTTTACGATTTCCATTTCAATTAAAAAATTAGTTTTTTATTGTATATTTTTTGTTATTGGTGTTATAATTATTTTATCAGTGTTAGAGGCTGTTTTTAATTTTTCATCTGTAATAATAATAGCATAAAATAACCAAAAATACCAAGAATAATTAAATTTAAATTTTTTATTCTAAATGAAAAAAACGATTCTTCTTCTTATAAAAATTTACCAGAAAACTTTTTCGCTCAATCATGGATTTCTTTCTTATATCTTTTCCGAACGTTTTTGTCGTTTTCACCCTTCTTGCAGTGAATACACATATCAGTCCATTGAACGTTTTGGTTTGTCTAAGGGAGGAAGACTGGGGATAAAAAGAATTATCCGTTGTCATCCTTGGAATGATGGAGGATACGATCCAGTTCCTAAAAATTGAATTTTAAAGCTAAGAATAATCTGTTTTAAAAAAGTATTTAATAAATTTTAATAATAAAATAATGCTGATTGACGAAGTAAAAATAAAAGTAGAGGCCGGAAAAGGCGGTGATGGAGTCGTAGCTTTTGACAAAATAAAAATGAGTTTAGGTCCCACCGGAGGAAGAGGAGGAAATGGAGGAAATGTTTATTTTCAAGGAATTTCCGATGTTTTTGCTTTGAGAAAATATCGCCATAAAAAAGAATATCTTGCGCCTAATGGAAAAAACGGCAGAAACAATCGTTCTGACGGACCAATGGGAAAAGATTTATTTTTAACTGTTCCTATTGGAACGGTTATTCGCAATATGAAAAATGGAAAAATTTTTGAAATAACTCAACCGGAAGAAAAATTTTTGGCCGCAAAAGGAGGATTAGGAGGAAGAGGAAATTTTTTCTTTCGTTCTTCTAAGAATACCAGTCCGCAAGAATTTGAAAGGGGGAAATCGGGGGAAGAATTTGATTTTGAATTGGAACTTAAATTGATTGCGGACACGGGACTCATTGGTTTGCCCAGCACTGGAAAATCCTCTCTTCTAAATGAATTGACGGCAACCAATGTGAGAGTGGGGGAATATCATTTTACCACATTGGAGCCTAATTTGGGCGCTATGAAAAATATAATTATAGCCGATATTCCGGGTTTGATTGAGGGAGCTTCAACGGGAAAAGGTTTGGGGATAAAATTTTTGCGACACATTCAAAGAACAAAAATTTTGCTTCATTGTTTGTCGCTTGAATCCGAAAATTTATTTGAAAATTATGAAATTGTCAGGAAAGAATTGGAAAAATATAATCCGGAGCTTCTTCTAAAAAAAGAAATCATTGTTTTAACAAAAAGCGATCTGATTAAAAAAGAAATTTTGCTCAAAAAAATTGAATATATGAAAAATAAAACAAACGAAAAAATCTTGGCTGTTTCTATTCATAATTTAGACGCTATTCAAAGTTTAGAAAAGGAAATTGAAATTGCATTGAATTAATTTTTTTAAAAAAATATGGAAGAGAAAAATAGCAAAATAACTGTCGGACAAAAAGCCGCCGATAAAATCACAAAAATTTTGGGGAGTTGGGAATTCATTTTGATTCAAAGTTTTATCTTGGCTATTTGGATCATACTCAATTTTTCCGCATGGATCAATCACTGGGATCCTTATCCATTCATTCTTCTTAACTTGGTTTTAAGTTTTCAAGCCGCTTATACGGCACCTATTATATTGATGAGTGAAAATAGAGAAGCGGATAGAGAAAGAAGAAAAACCGCGCTTGATCTGTCCACTGACAAAAAAGCGGAAAAAGAAATTTTAGAAATCAAACAAATGATTGAAAATTTGGAAAAAAACAAGTTTGAAAAAATTTTACGCCTTCTTGACGAAAAAAAGATAAAATAAATCGTAAAAAAAGTGGATAAAAATTATGTATTGGATCTTTTTGATTTTTTTTATTATCACAATTTTAATTCCGGATATTGTCCGAACTGATTTATATTCCATTTCAGAAACCAGGATTGAAGAATTTTCCATTTTCTTTATGGGCGCTTTGGCTTTTATTATTTTTTTAAAAAACGAACAGCAACTTATCTTTCATAAAAAAGAGAAAGAAAAAGATCAAAAAAAAATTGAACAAACAGTAAAAGACTTAGTTGAATCATACAGTTATATAGGGGAAGTCAATCGAAAAATAGATCTTTTGACCCAAGTGGCGTTGGGATTTTCCGATCGTTCCATTTTGACCAAAACTCAAGAGAAAGAAATTTATCAATCAATTATCAAAGCCTCCAATTCTCTTTTTAAAGCTGATTTTTCTTCACTTCACTTTGTAGATGTCAAAACGGGAAAAACCAAAAAAGAAATTTATTCCGATAGCGAAAATCAAAAAAACATTTTCCCTAAAAAGGATACTCTGCTGAATATCTTAAAGAAAGAAGAAAGTTCCATCATAAAAGAAAAAAATTATCTGATTGGTTTTTCTTCCAGCAAGATAAACAATATAAAAAGTTTTATCATTGTTTCCAACTATGACAAACAAGAAGAGACTGACCACAAAAACGGCGAGATTTTAAAAGTTTTTGCTTCGCAAGCCTTATTTTTATATTCTTATATCAAAATTAATTGCAATTGCAACAAGAATGAAAATAATTGAAATTTTATTTAACAATTTCAAATCCTTTTTGTTTCCAAACATTTAATCCTTCAGAAAAAGTAAAAACATTTAAAAAACCCATATCAAAAAGACGAACTCCGGCTTGAAAAGCCAAAATTCCACTATCGTCATAAACGATGATTCTTTTCCCCAGCGGAATTGAATGTCGGCTTTTTTCCAAATCTTTCAAGTCTATATTTTCCGCGCCTTTTAAATGTCCGCTCAAAAAAAGATTTTTTTCACGCACATCCATAATATAAATAGATGTCTTTTTTTCGTCTATGATTTTTTTCAATTCTTCGGAATTTATGTAAGATATTTTTGATTGATCAGTGGAAGAATAAGGATTTCCCGCAGAAATAGTCGGCTGAAGATTTTTTTTCCAATTCGCAAAACCGCTCGCCAAAATATAAATTTTCTTTTTCTTTTCCGAAGGAAAAATTTTACAAATATCTTTTTCTGTTTGAGAATTTTCTGTTACAATTATGTATGTTTTATTTTCCTCAAAAAAAGAAAAGTCGCTGATATTTTTTTCAATTGGAATATTTTTGGAACCAATAATATGCTCTTCTTCAAATTTTTTTTCTTCTCTTATATCAACAACTTCAAAAGAATTCCCACTGTCATTAATCAGTTTTGAAGAAAGTTCCTGAAAAGAAATTTTCTTACAGTCTTCAATTGATTTAATTGGACTGTTTTTATCATTTTCTTTTGAAACGGTTTTTTTTGAAAAATAAGGTTTTAAAAAAATCAACGAAACTACAAATATTATTAAAGCAAATCCAAAAGAAATAGTTCTCAAAGAAACAAAAGTATCGGATTTTTTTTGAAAATCGGTCATTGATTTTTGGCAAATTTTTATTATCTTAAAACAGTTCCGATAAAATCAGGATAACCATTGAGAAAATCATCGGCTTTAATTTTATTTTTTCCTTCCATTTGAATTTCTTCCAAAACAATGGCGCCTTCGCCGGTTTTTACGACTATTTTTTCTTCCGAACTGAAAACTTCGCCTTCTTGAAATTTTTCCAAAAAAATTTTTTCATAATTTTCCAAAATTTTCATTTGATGAATTTTCATCCTTAAAAGAGAATCGTTTTTTTGCCAATATGTAAATACTCCCGGCCAAGGAAGAAAAGCTCTAAAACGATTGAAAATCTCCTGAGCGTTTTCCGACCAATTTATTTTCCCGTCTAAACGTTCAATCAATTGGCAATAGGTGGCTTTTGTTTCGTCTTGTTTTTGAGGAGTGATTTCTCTTCTCACCCAAAGTGGAATAGTTTTTAAAAGAAGTTCAGATGAAAGTTGAGAAATTCTTTGGAGCAATTCCGGATAAGTTTCCTCTGGCGAAAAAGAGATTTTTTTCTGATCCAAAATGTCTCCTTCATCCATTTTTTCATTCATCAGAATAATTGTTGAACCGGTTTCTTCTTCTCCTTCCAAAATAGCATTTTGAATCGGAGAAGGACCGCGAAATTTCGGCAAAAGAGAAGGATGCACATTGATAATTCCAAACCCAGGGATATCTAAAACTTTTTGAGGAATTATTTTTCCATAAGAAGCGACTATGATTAAATCTGGTTTCAAATCTTCTATCTGTTTTATGCTTTTCTCGTTAAATTTCTCTATTGTAAAAACATTTATCTTTTTCTCTTGAGCGACTTTCCGAACGGTTAAAAAGGAGGATTTTTTTTCCGATTCCTCTTTTTGAGTCACAACCGAAATGATATTATAATTATTTTCAATCAATCCTTTTAAGATACTAGTCGCAAAAAAAGAAGCTCCGAAGAAAAGAATATTTATTTTTATCGGATCTTTTATCATGTAGCTTAAACTTTACGCGTTTTAATGAAAAATTGCTAAAATATAATTTTTTAAAATTAAACTAAATTTTTCGGATTCAAAATTTTTTGGTATCTTTTAATAAGAAATTTTAGCGTTTATTAATTCTTTCAAAAAAAATTTCCGATATTGAATTCAATTTTACGCCTTATCTATAAAAAGTATCCCTCGCAAATGTTCTATTTCGTGTTGCAACGCTCGCGCCAAAAGACCCTCCGCTTTCAAAATAATCTTTTTCCCACTTCTGTCTTGCGCTTTTACTTTTACTCTTTGATACCTTTTTAGAGGGATAAATTTTCCCGGGAAAGAAAGACACCCTTCTTCAGAAAGATCTTTTTTCCAAGAGTGAGAAACTATTTTAGGATTAAGTAAAATATGAGTTTTTCCATCTAACTTTATTATGCAAAGCTGAACCAATTTTCCCACTTGAGGAGCCGCCAAGCCAAGTGCGTTGCCGGTTTTTTCCATAGTTTCCAGCATATCAAAAATAAGTTCCTGAATTTCAGGATCTTGAGCATTTTTCACTTGAATTGACTTTTGTCTCAATATATCGTTGGGATAAGTGAGAATATTTAAAACAGACATCTGTTTTTTTAAAAAAAATTATTTAAGTTTTAATCATTTTAATCACTTTTTTAAAATTTAAAAAAAATAACCGTTAAAAAATATCTTTTAAAAAAATAAATCAGCCTCAAACCTGCAAGAATAAATCCGACTCCATCCGATTTTCTTTAAAAAAGCGAAAATTTTAACTTATTGAAATTGGATCCACATCTATTATCCATCCGTTTTTCAAATTTTTCAAATTTTTTTCTAGAATTTTGGGCAAAATATCTTTTTTAATTTTTATTATAATTTGTTTTCTATAACGCCCTCTGATTTTATTCACCAAAGGAGAAAAAGGTTCAGTCAAAGAAATAGAAGAAATTTTCTTTAGCTCAAAAAAAATTCTTTGCGTTTCTCTTTGGGTTTCTTGAAAATCATATGACTGAAAAATCAGTTTTATCATTCTGACAAAAGGCGGAAAATTCAACGCTTTTCTTTCTTGAATCTCTTTTTCCCAAAAAGACGGATAATTAATTTCTTGGACTAGCTTAATGATCGGATTTTCCGGTTGAAATGTTTGGATAATAGTTGTTCCTTCGTATTTTGAATGAGGACGATTAGTTCTTCCTGCTACTTGAACCATATTTTGAAAAGCTCTTTCTTGGGAAGAAAAATCGGGAAAACTTAACATATTGTCCGCGTCTATTATACCAACAAAAACCACTTCGGGCAAATCCCATCCCTTGGAAATCATTTGAGTTCCAATTAGGATATCCGCTTCTCCGGCAGAAAAATCTTTATATATATTTTCGGAAAAATTTTTACGAAAAGAAGCGTTTGAATCGGCCAAAACAATTTTAGCGGAAGGAAAAAGACGAATAATTTCTTTTTTCACTTTTTGCGTTCCCAGTCCCACATTTTTGAAAATAATCCCTCCGCACTTTTGACACTTGGGAAAGATATCAGAAGTATATCCGCAATGCAAACATTTATATTTGCCTTCTTCTTGATAAATCAAAGCTCTGCCACACTGCAGACATTTTAAAACAGCTCTGCAAGATTGGCAAAGTGAAAAAGAACTCATCCCTTGTCGGTTGATAAATAAAATTGATTTTAAATGGTATTTCAAAACATATCTGATTTCTCCTTCTAATGCTCGCGAAAGAAGGGATTTGTTTTTCGCCCATCTTTCTTTTTTCATATCAACAATGGTAACACGCAATTCTTTTGACACAAAAATTTTTTTTTGATTCAAATCAAGAAGAGGAAGCGTCAATAAATTATATTTTTTATTTTTAGCTTTCCAAAAACTTGCAACACTCGGAGTGGCGGAACCTCTAATAAGAGAACAGTGGAAAATTTCCGCTAATTTTTCCGCCACTGTTCCGGCGTCATAGCACGGACTCATATCCCATTGTTTAAAAGAAATATCTTGTTCTTCGTCAATAACAATAAGACCTAAATTTAAAAATGGAGCAAAAACCGCCATCCGTGTTCCGATTATTATTTTCGCTTTGCCGGTTTTTATTTTTTGCCAATTGGCGTAAATTCCCCCCTTGGAGATATTACTACTTAAAACGACTATTTCATCATTTTTAAAATACTGTCCATATCTTTCTTGAGCCTGAGGAATAAGCGTTTTTTCCGGAACCAAAATCAAAAATTGAAGTTTGGAAAACTTTTTTTTAAGCGCCAAAATTGAATGGATATACACTTCAGTTTTACCGGAACCGGAAGGACCGAACAGTAGAAATTTTTTAGGTGATACTCCCAAATCGGATATTTTTTTTACCAAAATTTTCTGCGTCGGAGTAAGAATAATTTTAGGGGAAGAAAGATTTTCTTTTTTCGCATTGATCAAGCGAGATTTTGTTTTTGGAAGAATGAAATTTTTCAAAGTTTTTCCCAAAGGAGAAAAATAATATTGAGAAACAAAAAAAGCCAATTCAATTTGTTTTTGGGTAAGCACTTTTTTTTCCAAAACTTTTTCAATTGTTTTCAGTTTTTCTTGAAAAGAAACGGAAGTCTTTTTTTGATTGCCAATAACAATTCCTTTGATTTGGCGATTGGAAAAAGGAATAGCCACCAAATCTCCCGGGAACAATTTTTTTGGACTAAGATAAGAAAAAATCTGATTTCCTTTAAGAGAAACAGCCGTTAGAGGCGCTACCTTTAAAATAAATTTTAGAGATTCTTTTGACATACATCCAGCATACTAAACTTTTGCCAAAAAAGACAATCTGCACTATAATATGATATGCTTTACAGGTAATTTATGTCAATTAAATGAAAATATCGGAAAAAAAATCGTTTGGACTGCTCGGGACAAGAATAGACAATTTTTCTTCGGTTGAGATAATGAAAAAAATTCATTTTTTTTTATCCGACAATCATTTTCATCAAATCGCTACTATTAACCCGGAATTTGTCTTGGAAGCGCAAAAAAATTCAACCTTTAAAAAAATCCTCAATCAATGCGATCTGAATGTAGCGGATGGATGGGGGATAAAGTTGGCTTTCGCGAGATTTGGAAAAAAATTACGCACTAGAATCCCCGGAACAGATTTAATGCGAAAAGTTTTAAATGAGGCGGAAAAAAAAGATCTGAGTGTATTTTTGGCAACAAGAAAAGACGGTTTAAGTCATTGGCGAGAAACTCAAAACGCTCTTTTGAAAATATATCCAAAACTTGAAATTGCGGGAGATGATATAGATCCAAAAAATGTCAAATACAGATTGCCAAACACTAAATGTCAAGTGCTCCTTTGCAACTTTGGCGCGCCGGATCAAGAGATATTCATAAATTCTCAAAAAAATGCTACAATAAGATTGGCAATGGGGGTTGGAGGCAGTTTTGATTTTCTCACCGGAAAAGCGAAACGCGCGCCTAAATTTTTGCGTCAAATCGGGATGGAATGGTTTTGGCGAATGTTTCAACCGCAAAAATGGAGCTTTAAAAAAGAAAGGATCAAAAGGATTTTTAAGTCCGTTATAATTTTCCCAATAAAAATAATTTTTAATTTAATATAGCTTGTCCTTTTGGTGAATATCGCCTCAAAAATTTTTTCTAACAAACGATTATGTCTTTACAAAAAAATATGCCAAACCCAAAAAACGAAAAGGAAATATCAGATATTAAAAAAGAGTTGAAGAAATGGATTGACAAAAAATATAAAGAACAAAATCAAAAATTTTTCAAAGAAAAAATTCTCTGTTATGGAGTAAGAGCTTCAAAAACGCGAAAAATATCCGCCAAATATTTTTCTCTGTTGAAAGAAAAAAGCAAGGAAGATATTTTCAAATTAGCGGAAAAGATGTTACAATCAGGATATAATGAAGAAGCGGTTATCGCTTTTGATTGGGTGTATAGATTACGTGAAAATTATACTCGCAAAGATTGGATAATTTTCCAAAAATGGATTCGTCTTTATGTGGACAACTGGGCGAAATGCGACAATTTTTGCGGACATATTTTAGGATATTTTTTGGAAAAATATCCTCAATTCGTGAAAGAGAACAAGAAGTGGGCTAAAAATAAAAATCGTTGGATGAGAAGAGCATCGGCAGTGTCGCTTATTTCTCTTGTTAAGCAAAATAAAAAATTCTTGGAAGCTTTTGAAATTTGCGATATTCTTTTGAAAGATTCGGACAAATTGACACAAAAAGGTTATGGCTGGCTTTTGAAAGAAATGAGCAATATCAATCAGGAAAAAGTTTTTCTTTTCCTCCAAAAAAGAAAAAAACAAATGCCCCGAACCGCGCTTCGTTACGCAATTGAAAAATTTCCCAAAGAGAAAAAAATTGTTATTATGCAAAAATAAAAAAAATGTTTGATTTTTTTTGATCTGATTTAGTTTAATCAACGATTTGCACATTTCTTTTCAAATTATTTCTCGCTGAGATAGCGATTAGTTTTATAAAAATGTTATCTTAAAAATTTTTATTTATGAGCAAAATTCGCGTTAGATTCGCACCTTCGCCAACTGGATATCTGCATATCGGCAGTTTGCGAACGGCGTTATATGATTATCTTTTCGCCCAAAAAAACGATGGGGATTTTATTTTGAAAATTGAAGATACTGATCGCAAAAGATTTGTGGACGGAGCGGTGGAAAGTTTAATCAAATCTTTAGATTTGTTGGGACTGAAAAGAAATGAAGGAGTTTTTCAAAAAACGATAAACAAAAACAACGATAGACCAGTTTTAAATTCAAAAAATTATCCTGGAATTTTGGAAGTGGGGGATTATGGTCCGTATATTCAATCGGAAAAAATTGAAATATACAAAAAATACGCCGAAGAATTGATAAAAAAAGGCTACGCTTATTATTGTTTTTGCACACAGGAAAGACTGGAAGAAATGAGACGCGATCAGTCCGTGATGAAAAAACCTCCCATTTATGATCGCTATTGTTTGAAAAATATTTCAGAAAAAGAAATAAACCAAAAATTAAAAGAAAAATGCTCGTATGTCGTTCGTCTTAAAATGCCACAAGATGAAACTCTTGAGTTTGAAGATATGGTGCGGGGAAAAGTCAAATTTGAAACAAATTTGGTGGATGACACTGTTCTTTTGAAATCGGACGGATTTCCAACTTATCATTTGGCAAATGTAATAGACGATTATGAAATGAAAGTTACTCATGTCATTCGGGGAGAAGAGTGGCTTTCCAGCGTTCCCAAGCATTTGATTCTTTATCGTTATTTTGGCTGGACTCCTCCTCAATTTGCTCATTTGCCGCTTTTGCTTAACGCGGATAAAAGCAAACTTTCCAAAAGACAAGGCGATGTGGCTGTGGAAGATTATCTGAAAAAAGGATATTTGAAAGAAGCCCTTCTTAATTTTGTGGCATTTTTGGGATGGAATCCGGGGAAAGGAGAAACCCAAGAAATTTTTACTTTAGAAGAATTGGTGGAAAAATTTGATTTTTCCCATGTTCACAAATCCGGAGCGGTTTTTGACATCAAAAAATTAGACTGGACAAATTCGCAGTGGATTAAAAAAATGAGTTTGGACGAACTTTGGTCTAGAACCGGAATTTTTTTAAAAATTAAAGAATTTTACAAAAATTGGTCTGAAAAAAATAAAAATTGGAGCAATAAAGAAAAAGAAGAATATGAAAAAAAAGTTTTAACCCTGGAACGCGAACGTCTCGTAAAATTGTCCGAAGTGGGGGAGAGCAACAAATTCTTTTTTGAAGATATAGTTTATGATAAAAATTTGTTGAAATGGAAAGATATGAACGATGAAAAATTGAAAAATAATTTAAAAAAAGCCAGAAAAATTTTGTCCGCTATTTCCAAAAAAGAGTGGAAACGAAAAAATTTGGAAAAAAATTTGCTTGAAGCAAGCGAAGAAAATCGGGGAGAATTTTTATGGCCGCTTCGCGTAGCACTTACGGGAGAACAAAAATCACCTCCGCCTTTTGAATGCGCTTGGGTTTTGGGAAAAGAAGAAACTCTGAAAAGAATTGAAAAAGCGCTTAATCTTTTTCTCTAATCTTAATTTAGTCCTAAAAATGAATAAAAAAAAGAAAAATTCAAAAATAAAAAAAATTCGCCAAAGATGGCTGAAAATCTTTGGAGGAACACTGTTATTTCTTGCTTTCTATTCTCAAAATTTATTTTTTGCCGTCGCTGAAGATTGCCAGATGGATTGCGAAGATATTTGTTCAATTTATACAGACTCGGACCAAAATGAGGCTTGCCAAAATAAATGCAGAGATGACGAAAAGGAATGCCAAAATTTGGAAAAAAAAGCGAAAATTTATGAAAATATCTTGAAATTGAACAATAAGCAGCAAGATAGTCTTACTATTCAAATAGATAATATTGCCGAGGAAAAGGAAAAAACGGAGAATGGGATAAAAAATGTAAAAGAAAAGATTTTCGAAATGAAAGAAACGGTAGAAAAAATTAAAAGAGATATTTTTCAAAAAGAAAAGGATATAGAAATTCAAAAAAAAATTCTTTCCGGGTTGATACAGTCTTACTATGATTATGATCAACAAGGAATTTTGGGATTAATTTTATTTGACAATAATTTGCCTCATCCGTTTATTCAATCCGATTACATTGAACAATCAGAAATAAAAGTTAATCAAGTTTTGGAAAATATTCAAAATACACAAAAAGAATTGAAAGAAAAAAATGAGCAATTACAAAAAAGTCATGAAAAAAATTTGGCTCTTAGCGAAGAACTTTTTTCAAAAAAAGACGACCTGCTTTTTTCACAAAAGAAAAAACAATCCCTCTTGAATCAGACACAAGGGGAGGAACAAAAATATAAAGATCTTTTGGCGCATATAGAAGAACAAAAAAAAGAATTATTTGATTTTAGTTTAGCTTCCAATATCTCGGAACTTTTAAACAGCGTTAGCGGTTATGGAAAACCCGAAAATAGCGACAAAGCATCCACAACTTGGTATTTTTCTCAACAAGATTCTCGTTGGGGAACTCAAAAAATCGGCAATTCCAATTTACTAATGAAAGATTATGGTTGTGCCGTAACATCGGTGGCGATGGTTTTTAGAAAATTTGGAGCGAGTGTTGATCCGAAAAAATTGGCGCGAGAAAAAATATTTTATTCTGATCTTATCAAGTGGCCGACAAATTGGAATAGCGATATTAAACTTATCTCTTCGGTTTCACACGGAAATGTTAATTGGTCAAAAATTGACGCGCAGATAAAAAAAGGTGATCCGGTAATTGTCCACATTTACAAAACTAACGGCAGGGGAGGACATTATGTTGTTATCACCGGAAAAAACAAAAAAGATTATATAGTCCATGATCCATATTTCGGACCCAATATTTATTTAGGAACTTCTCGTTCTTTGGTAGGAAAATTAGGAAGTGATAGCGGAACTAGAATTGATCAAATGATTATTTACGACAAATAAGAGTTATCCCTGATTGAATTGAAATGTTTAAAGGGTAAGAAGGGTAGAAAGGCTTTTTTTATCGTTATATTGTTTGTTTGATTGGTATATTATGTCGCACAATGTATCTTATGCGACATTAGTAACTTAGTAATTTTGAGGCATTTGAGGCAAACGTGTAAATCCTATTTTTATTAAACCTTAACTTAAAGAGTTACCTTAAAATATTTCAGAACCTATCTCTTGAAGATTTAAATCGCTTACAAGTCAATTTTTGAGTTCCTTTTAAGCTTGAATTTATTTTTATTTTTGCCGATAATTTTTTATCGCTTCTTTAAGTCCGTCCGCCGCCAAATTGGAACAATGCATTTTTATCGGAGGCAATCCTTCCAACGCTTCCGCCACATCATCGCGACTAATTTTGAAAGCTTCATCCAAAGTCTTTCCCTTGGCTAAATCTGTAATCATAGAAGAAGTCGCAATAGCGCTGGCGCAACCCAAAGTTTCAAATTTAATTTCTTTTATAATTTCTCGCTTATTTTCTTTTTTCACTTTTATATATATTTTCATAAGATCTCCGCAAACCGGATTGCCGACAATCCCTACCCCGGATGGATTTTCAATTTTTCCTTGATTATGAGGACGCATAAAATGGTTCATAACTTTTTTGCTATACATAATATTTTTCAAAAAATTTAATTTTTAATTCAACGATTAGATTATAAAATTATTTTTTAGCGTAATAATCATCTAAAACTTTTCCGGAAATTGATCGCAGTTTAGAAACAACCTTTTTGATTATTTTTACCGCGTTTTCAATTTCTTTTTGAGTGTTTTGCCGACCCAAAGTTATTCTGAGCGATCCATGCGCTTCTTCCGGAAGAAGACCGATGGAAAGCAAAACATGAGACGGTTCAAGAGAACCGGAAGAGCAAGCAGAGCCAGTGGAACAAGCTAATCCTTCCGCGTCCAACATCATCAGCAAACTCTCCCCTTCCACATTTTTAAAACTGAAATTGGCATTATTGGGAGATCTTTTTTCTCGTGATCCGTTGAGGCGAGAATCAGGAATTTCTTTCAAAATCTTTTCAATTAAAAAATTTCTCAGTTCAAGCGTCTCTTTGTTTTTTTGCGCATTTTTCTTATCCGACAATAAAGCCACCGCTTTCCCAAAACCGATAATTCCGCAAGAATTTGTGGTGCCAGAACGCAAACCTTTTTCTTGACCGCCTCCGTTTAAAATCGGTTTTATCGGGGTTCCTTTTTTAACATACAACGCCCCTACTCCTTTGGGACCGTATATCTTATGCGCGGACAATGATAACATATCAACGCCTAATTTTTCAACCTTGCAATCAAAATAATTCACCGCTTGCGTGGCATCAGTATGAAAAAATATCTTTTTCTCCAAAGATTTTTTAAGATTGTTTTTTTTGACAATTTTTCCTATTTCCGCGATTGGTTGAACAGTTCCAATTTCATTGTTGACATACATTGCCGAAATCAAAAGCGTGTTTTTTTGAATAGCCTTTTCAATATCGGAAACTCTCACTAAACCGTCCTTTTGGGGCAAAATATAACTCACTTTCGCCAAATTCTCCTTTTCCAAAGTTTGACAAGATTCCAAAACACAATGATGTTCAAAAGAAGTGGTTATTATATGAGGTTTAGAAACAGAATAATCATTTTTATTTTTGGCATAATAAGCTTTGACTATACCTTTAACGGCCAAATTATTAGCTTCTGTGGCGCCACTGGTAAAAAAAATTTCCTCTGCCTCCGCTCCAAAAAATCGCGCCAGTTGTAACCTGGACTTTTCCACTGTGTCAAGCGTGTCTTTGCCAAAACTATGCAAAGAAGAAGCATTACCGTATTTTTCGGAAAAATATGGCATCATTTCCAAAAAAACTCTTTTATCAACCGGCGTAGTAGCGCCATGATCAAGATAAATTTTCTTTTTCATTGATTTTTTAAAATTTTTTATTACTTATTTTTTAGAATCTTACGCTAACATTTCTGGCGCTTTGTGCCAAGTTTGTTGCGTTAGATTATAAAGCCTAACTTATTTTATCATTTTTATTTTGTTTCAAGTCCGCCAGTTTAATTCCATAAAGCGTTTTTTTGATTTGCGTTCCTAATTTTATCCACACAAAACTGGATGCACATTTTTTGACATTTTTGCAATTTGTGTGAAAACACTTAGAAACAAATGGTCCTTCCATCGCTTCAATAATTTCTCCCGCAGAAATTTTTTGGGGACTGCGTGCCAAAATATATCCCCCATTTTTTCCTTGAGAACTTTTTACTATTTTTTTCTTTTTCAACTGAGCGATAATTCGTTCCAGATATTTCAGAGAAATTTTCTCTGTTTCGGCAACAGATTTCAAACTTGTTACAACGGGATAATTTTGGCTCAAATTCACCGCCAGTCGCAAACCATACTCCCCTTTGGTGGAAAAACGCATAAACAAAAATCATACTAAATTAGTATGATTTAAATTATAATACAGGAAAAAATCAGTGTCAAGATTTTATGAATTTTTTGATTTTTCTATTATTTTTCTTTCTTTTTCTTAATTTTCTTCTTCCAGTATCCACCAGTTTATTTTGATTTTTTCATCAATAGCTTCTTTTGGGCTTATCTTAATTATAAATCCGGAATAATCCTTTTCTTTCTCTACTCGGACATTCCCAACATCTTTCCAATCACTATTAATTTCATTTTCTAAACTGACAAAAATTTTGGCAGTTTCAGAAACAGCTTTTGTTTTGATTTCAACCGATTTGCCATCTACAAAATCATTTGTGTCATTGGAAAAAACACATTTTTCAGTATTTTTGTCAAAAATATTTCCTGCCGGACAGATAATCGCTTCACCGATTGTGACCGTGTCTTCATCCACCACTTTAACCGTGAAGGCGCCAGCGACCACTCCGTCTGCTTCCAATTTTCCGTCTCCCAAATCCAAATTGCCAAGCGCGTTTTTGTAGATGAGCGAATCTAAATTGAGAGCTGTGGCAAAATCAATCACGGCTTGATTTTGTTCTTTCAAATCCGCCATTTGTTCTTCTATGGATTTCATCTTTTCTGTTTGA
>Ga0066637_10001094_pt1 | contig 17239 bp, 20 predicted proteins | sample CryGeyCG2014_020_FD_62737 | JGI IMG/M metagenome (GOLD analysis project Ga0066637, IMG submission 62737) | Groundwater microbial communities from aquifer - Crystal Geyser CG08_land_8/20/14_0.20 | ecosystem: Environmental > Aquatic > Deep subsurface > Groundwater | place: USA: Utah: Grand County...
CGGGCAAAAAATTTCCTCCCCTTGAACCCCTCCATTTTTTGCCTCCTCGCTTTAGGTGAGGCAGAATAGATTCCAATAATTTTATTATTCTTTGAAATTATGATATAGTTTACGTATGGGAAAAAGGAAAATCATTATTAACACCGATCCAGGTCACGATGACGCTTTAGCTCTTATACTTCTCGAAAAGTCGGGGTTGTTTGATATTTGTGCAATTACGACTGTTGCTGGCAACAGTACCATTCAAAATACCACCAATAACGCAAGATATATACTTGATTTACTAGGTAGTTCGACGCCACTTTTTTCAGGTACTGCTTCTCCTCTAAAGCGAAAATTAATTCAAGCTGAGGTGCACGGCAAAAGTGGTTTGGCCGGCGCCACTATTAGAAAGCAAGAACTATTATCAGGAAATGCTCCTGATAAAATAATTGAAAAATATGTAAATAAAAAAATTATTGTGGATGCAATAAAAGGGAAGATATTAGCAATCTAAAATATGGAATTACAACTTTTTATTTATAAAAACATAGCATTGCATTTTTATTACTCAAAAGATAGTTTAAGTAATGATAAAGTTAATGTTAAAAATATTTTTATTTATTTTCCGGGGCTGCCGCAAATAATTGATGAAGATTTTTTTGTCGACAAAGTAGATAAAAATACCGCTTTTTTTAGTGTCTATTATTTAGGGAGCTGGTTAAGCGGAGGTAGTTTTACTTACGAGAATTGCAAAAAAACTGTGGAGTTAGCGGTTGAATTTGTAAAAAATAAAAAAGGAATAAAAACATACGATAATAAACCAATAAGTTGGAACTATAAAAATTTACATTTAATAGGATATAGTTTTGCCGGTAATCCAGTTATTTCGGCAGAAATATCAAAAAATGACGTAAAGAATGTTGTATTATTTGCCCCCTTACTTTTTTTGCATAAAAAGGAGGTTTCAGAATATCTGAAAGACGAAAAAGCTATAAATAATTTTTATGGTTTTAACTTATTTTATCTTGAATTTCTCAGACGGGGTTATAAGTTTGCTTTTAGAGGTATAGAAAATAAATGTTGGGATAAATATTACTCCGGTAAAGATGCGAAATCTTTTATCAAAGTGGATAACAACTATCCTAATATCGTGGTATTCCATGGTAAATTAGATGAAAAAATTAATTATACCAGTTCTCTGTTTTTTCAAAAAGAAAAGATTTCAAAGGCAAAAGTTTTTTTAGTCAATAATGTTGGACATGATTTAGAAAAACTTTTTGACATAAAACAAATCAATAAACTAATTTGATTTTATTATGAAAAAGCGAATAGTTATTATAACTGACTGCATTGATATAGCATATAATGAATTGAGGGGAGTAATTTTAGATAATGTTAAAAGTGAGGAAATAGTGGTTGAGCCAGTTGTCCCAGTTACTCCATTTTCAATTATTAATGGAAATTTTGTTCTCCGTTTAATGGGGTACATTCTACTCCGAAGTGAAACATCAAGATAACTTAAAAGGACATGTGTTTTCAGGTAAAATGATTAATGAAAGATCATTAATTAACCTAATAAACAACATGCCCTACAAACATTTTACCTCAAAACAAAAAAATGAGCTATCCGTTCTATTGAGAACTAAAGCAAAGAAAAAGGAGATAGCAAAACTTCTAGGAAAAGGGCGAACTACTATTTGGCGGGAACGCAAACGAGGAAAAGGAAAGAATGGAAAATATTATACAAGGAAATCAAATAGATTAGCTAAAGAGAAAAAGAAAACAATGACCTATGATAATGGAGTAACCTTTGCAGAACATGAACTTATTGAAAAAGAAACTGGATTGATCATTTACTTTGCTTATCCATATCATTCCTGGGAAAGAGGATGCAATGAAAATGCCAACGGATTACTAAGACAGTTCTTTCCTAAAAAAATTAACTTTGCTACAATAACCCAAAAAGAAATACAAAAAGCGGTCAGATTGTTAAATCATAGACCGCGTAAAAGATTAAATTATTCAACACCTTATGAAGTGTTCAATTAAAAAGAAAAATGTTTCACTTTGGAATAGAATTCATGATATTTATAATAGCTTCAACAATTTCTCCCATTTCCATTTCTTTTGAGCCATCTACTAAAATTACATCACCTTCTTTAATTTTTTCTTTTAAAACAGAAATTAATTCTTTTTTTTCATTAAAAGAAAAAATCTTTTCTTTTTCCATTCCTTGAATCTCTGCTGCCTGACCTATAAATTTAGCTCTTGGTCCCACTGTAAAAAGTAAATCTGTAGTTTTGGGAATTTTCTCTCCTATGGTTTCATGAGCCTCAATGGTATATTTTCCGATTCCAATTACATCGCCTAAAACAGCTATTTTTCTTCCGTTCAAACCCATTTCTTCTACCTTAATTTTGCCTAAAATTTCTAAAGCCTCAATCATCGAAAAAACAGTGGCTGATTCAGAATCATCTAAAATCAAAGATTTTTTAATCCCTCGAGTTAATCTCATTTTCCCAGGAAGAGATTTATAATTCTTTAAAGCTTCGGTTATTTCAATGAGATTCAAATTCAAAATTTCGCCAACACAAAACGCTGATAAAATGGAATATATCTGTTCTTTTCCAAAAAGCTTCTGCAACCTGACTGGTATCACATTTCCTTTATGATTTAGTTTTAAATTTGTTCCGCAATTAATTTTAATGTCCGAGGCGTTAAAATCGCAAGTTTTGCCAAATCCAAAAGTTAAAGTGTTTAAATTGGTAAAGTCTGCCATTTCCCTTACTGTTTCATCGTCAAAATTTAAAATCAAATGTCCGGCCGGCGGCATAATTTTTGCTAATTTAAGGATTTGGTCAGATTTTTCCTTAAGAGCCGCAAAAAAATTCAAATAAGGAGGAATATCAGCTAAATGAGTAACAACCAAAATTGGTAAAGATGATTTCTTTATCAAAAATTCTAATTTTTTGAAGGAAAAAATGGAGGGGAATTTTGTTTGAAAAATTAAAATCTCATCCTTTCTTAAAAAAGGTAGGGTTTGACCCTCAATAATTTTTTTTGTCTTAAAACGTTTTTTTAAAACCTGGTAGATTGCTTCACCGGAGCAAAATCTTCCATTACCAACAACGATAATAAGGCGGGGTTTCTCTAAATAAAAATTGAGTTTTGTTAGAAAATCCATAGTTCAAAAGAAGTTAGAAATTGGCTATTAGAAATTAGTAACTATTTTCCAATTTCCAACAACTATTTTCCAACTTCTGTTACTCGTAGTCGGGTGGTATTTGATAATAATCTATAATATATTTTGCTAATTTTTGAAATACTGGGGCTGATGAAATAGCAGCTTCTCTTGTTTGTGGATTAAATAATTTTACAAGAATTAAAAATTTAGGGTTGAAAGCGGGAGCAAAACCAATAAAAGATTGGATTGTCTTTTCTGAATAACCGGGTTCTTTAATACCTAAATTTGTATAAGGAATTTGAGCGGTTCCAGTTTTACCAGCTATATGATAACCAGGGATCTTAGCTGCTTTGCCGGTGCCTTGTTCAACTACCTTAACTAACATAGTTATCAAATCATCATCTGTCTTTAAAGAAATTATAGAATCCTGGGAAACTTCAGGAGTTATTTTTGTGATTAGCTCTCCTTTCTTTTGCTCTTTAACTAAATGAGGTTTTACTAATTTACCTCCATTAGCGATAGCGCAAAATCCTCTTATCAACTGAATTGAAGTTATCTCAATACCCTGACCGAAAGAAGCTGTAGCATAGTTAATATCTCTGCCATTTTTTAAATTAGGATTTTTCGAAAAGATTTCTCCCTGTAAATCTATTTTTGTTGGCTCGGTAAATCCAAATTTTTCAAGATAATCCCAAAAAACTTCGTGTTCCAACAGCCTCTGAATAAAAACTGCTCCGGTATTAATTGACTTTTCCAAAACCTCAGTCATTGTTCTTTCTCCCCAGACTCTTTTATTATAATTTTGAATAGTTTCGGGACCTATCTTTACAAAACCTTTATCTTCAAAAGTAGTTTGAGGTGTTATTTTTTCTTCATTTAAAGCAGCAGCCATAGTGAAGGGTTTAAAAATGGAGCCGGGCTCAAAAAGTTTTTGAATTGAACTATTTTGAAAAATCTCTAAATTATTTTCTTCAGAATATTTGTTTGGATTAAAACTCGGCAAAATAGCCATAGCTAGAATTTCTCCATCATAAGGATTAATTACTATGACTTCGCCTTCTTCAGCTTTATTAATCTCTAAAGCTTCTTTTAAGATAGATTCAGCCATAAATTGAATATTATAGTCAACAGTCAAGATTAAATCTGTCCCAAATTCTAAAGGTTTTATAATTTTAGAATCAAATAAAGCTAAATCTCCTCTAGCCCCTTTTTCAATTTGTTCAATTCCTTCTGCTCCTTTTAAAATTTCATCGTAATAACCTTCTAAACCGTATTGCCCTCTATTTTCTCCTCCTAAAAATCCAATAATATGTGATGCCAAATTTTCTTGAGGATAATATCTCTCTGATTCTTTCTTCAAATAAACACCTTCCAGTTTTATTTCTTCAAATTTTGAAAGTTCTTCTTTGTTTATTCTCCGTTTAACTAACTCCCAGGCTTTATTACCTTGAATTTTGGATAATAATAGCTCTTTCTCTAATCCAAAAATTTCACTAAGAATTTGAGAAACTTCTTCTTTTCGAAAAATTTCCTCCGGAGAAATATAAACTGAGAATATTTTTTTATTGATAGCTAACTCTTTATTTCCCTTATTAAAAAAAAACTCTCCTCTTGTGGGTTCAATTTGAGTGAGATGTTTTTGTTGGCCTAAGGCTTGGGCTCGGTAAAACCCTCCATTTGTTACTTGTATATCAGCTAATTTTAATATAATTGCAATTGCAAAGAGAATTAAAAATATAAATACTAAATTAATCCTCCAATTTGTCATTATTTTATAACAAAAGAATCTTTGGTGATTTGAATATACTTTATCTCTTTTACTTTCTCAAAATCCAATCTTGCTGCTAAATCCTCTAAGTTTTTTAAAGAACCATTTTGAATAAGGTCTAATTTAAAAACTTTATTTTCTTCTGAAAGCTGACTCAACTTATTTTTTTGATTACTAATTAAATAAAGTTTTTCTACAATGTCGTTAAGTTGGAAAACCTGCAAAAATAGAAGACTCAATACTAAACTAACTCCAAAGAAATTTAATATTTTTTTAAAAAATGTTTTTTTCTTATAGCTCATAAATTTTTTATATTCTTATTGCTGCCCTTAATTTTGCCGACCTTGAACGAGGATTGAGCTTTATTTCTGTTATAGTTGGTCTTATTGGTTTTTTTGTTAAAGTTTTAAAATATGAACTGTTTTCTCTAAAAAAATTTTTAACAATTCTATCTTCTAAAGAATGGAAGGAAATTATTACAATTCTCCCTCCGGGTTTTAAAATCTCTAAAGCTTCGCCTAAACCTTTCTTTAAATTTTCTAATTCTCTATTTACGGTTATTCTTAAAGCTAAAAATGTTTTAGTAGCAAAATGCAATCTCTGATGACAATACCATTTAGGAACAGAATTTCTGATAATTTCTATCAACTGAAAGGTTGTTGTAATCGGTTTCTTCCTTCTAATATCAATAACCCTTTTTGAAATTCTCTTAGCAAATCTTTCTTCCCCATATTCTTTGAGAATCTGTTCTATTTCTTTCTCCGGCCACTTATTTACAATTTCCCCCGCCGTCAATTTTGCATTTTTACTGTATCTCATATCAAGTGACTCTTCTCTTTTAAATGAAAATCCCCTACCCGATTTTTCTAAATGCCAAGAAGACATTCCAAGGTCAAATAATATTCCCTCTACCGGCCAAAAATTATGTTTTTCAACGATCTTTTTTAAATTGATGTAGGAATCGTTAACCAAAATTACTCTATCTTGGAACTTAAAATTCTTAATAAGTTCAGGGTCTACCTCAATTCCTAATACCTTTCCTTCCGGACTAGTTTTTTCTAAAATAGCTAATGTGTGTCCTCCTTCACCAATCGTACAATCAATAAAGTTCTCATTAGGTTTGGGATCCAGATATTGCAAAACTTCTTTTTGAAGAACAGGTATGTGCATTCTCATTAACTAACAACAAACAACCGACAACTGACAACGAATAATAACAGTAATAGAAATTATCGCATGTTGTGGGTTGTGGGTTGTGGGTTGTGGGTTGTGGGTTGTGGGTTGTGGGTTGTGGGTTGTGGGTTTTTTATACTCCTAACTCTTTTAATCTTTCGGCTATATCCCCTACTTCTTTTTCGGTTTTTGTTTTATATGTTTTCCATTTCCCCTCATCCCAAATTTCGACTCTATTAAACAAACCTGCTATAACTACATTTTTTGAAAGACCAGCGTATTCTTTTAAATAATCAGGTATTAAAACTCTACCTAAATTATCTAAACTTACACTCATTGCTCCAGCTAACATAATTCGAGCAAACCCCCTGGCATCAGCCTGGGATAAAGGAAGTCGGCTTAGTTTCTCGGCCAAGATTTTCCATTCTCTTAAAGGATAAAGAAAAAGACAAGAATCTAACCCTTGAGTAATAACTGCTTTTTTACCTAAAATCTTCCTAAATTTTACAGGAATAGCTAATCTCTTTCTCTGATCCATTTTGTAAGTATATTCTCCAATAAACATGCTAATTTAACTTTACAACTTACAACCTACAACCCACCACCTACAACCCACCACCTACAACCCACCACCTACAACCCACAACTTAATAAATTTGTTGTCAGTTGTTAGTTGTCAGTTGTTAGTTGTTGGTTACGAAGCTTATCCACAGAAAAGTATCTTATCCCCATACTTTTCCACAATTTTCCATCTATCTCCTTTTTAATCCATTGGAAAAATGAAGTCAAATCAAGAAATGTGAATAAATTGTGGAAAAAAAACCGAGCACATAAAACGTTATGTGCTCGGTTTTCAAAATATCTTAACTATTTTAGTCTGACTACTGTATCGGAATAGCTTGCATTCCTTGAGATTCCATCAATTTCATCAACATCGGTTCAAGAATTTCTTCTAAATTTTTATACTCTCTTGGAGTAGTAATTAGTATCGGTTGATTCAAATTAGAATAATCAATACTTAATTTAACGTTTGCTTTTCCAGATATTTTTTTATTTTCATCGGCAAATTTTTCCAAATCAACTTCTTTTTTCAAACTGATTAATCTTATGAATTTATCTTTTCCCCCTATAAAAATTTCAAATTCTATTCCTCCAAGTTTTTCCCATATTTCATCAAATTCTTGATAAAATTCTTCTAACTCTTCTTTTGGAATTTCTTTTTCTGGTAAATATTCTTTTAGAATCTTATCTTGCATTTCTGAAATAATTTCTTTAAGTTCTTTTGAATTAACACTTACCAAATAATGATAACACATTATATTATCAATCTTTTCATTTTTAAGAACTTCCTTTACCATCATTAATTTCTTCTCTTTTAGGATGTTTTTAAAATCCTCTTGGAGTTTTTTTGTTTGTTCTTGGTCAACGCCCTCATATTTTACGCCTGTCCATTGGGAAATAGCTTCTGGGTCTATCTTTATCCAATTGTCCTTAATTTCAGAAAGATTAATTCCTAAAGAAGCAAGCTGCATATTTAAGAAAGGATAGAAAGGAATAGTTTTTATTTTCAAATAAGATTCTTTCCCGATTTGTTTCATTTGGGCTTCCAAAAAAAGAGCTAATCTTCCTTCTGTAACAAAAGGGGTTATCTGAGGTGTCAGCTGTTGTTCTGAAATCCCTGCAAGGGAAATATCTATTTGGAAATCTCCTGAAGATTTAGGATTTTCAGGCAGAGTAAGATTGACATCAGTATTACTTTTGATTGAAAAGCTGATATTATCCAAACCTTCAAGACCTGAAGCAGAAGCAGATATTTCAGTTTTTTGAGAATAAGTTTTCAACTCTGCCGTTTTCTCCAGAGCTTCGCTTAAAACCTTATCGGGCGAAACAAAAGGATTCCAAGAAGGATTCCATATCTTACTATAAAGAGAACCTGCTAAAGCCCCAATTACAACTAATAAAACTATTGGAATTAATATCTTATTTGTCATATACCAGGAGGTTAAATCTTCAAGTTAAAACTCTTTTAGGACTTCGACTTTTATTTTATTATATTTCATTCTCTCAAAAAATCATAGGTATTTGTCGGGCTCCATAATAAATAACCGGCTGAGTTTGCATCTTTGGCGGCTTTAATTTGAGCCGTAATTTTCTCAGCATCATAAAAAATTCCTCTCTCTGTATCTACTTTTAAATCAAAGGCTTGGAGCCAGGGACGAATTTTAGCTGTTCCCCCTAAAGATTCTAAAAAATCAGAGGCTGTTTGAATAGATTCAAAAACAACTTCATAAGGATGATTGGAAACAACTTTTTCAATATTCTCGGACCGATATGGAAAATCTCTAAACCCCCCATAAAAATGGCTGGGATAAAGCATAAAAGATATATAATCTAAATCTTTACAATCTTTTAATCTTTGACCAATTTCTAAACTTTCAAATTGGGTAGCAAGATAACCAAAAAGGTCAACCGAAAGGATAATCTCTTTTTTATAATCTTTTAGTTCTCTTTGTAATCTTGAAGCAAATTCTCCGATAATTTCTTCTTTTTCTTTTGAACCATCGTAAAACGGATAAACAATATCTTTTAAGTCGCCGTCTGAAGGAAACCTTATATAATCAAATTGAAGTTCATCAAAACCAAAATCAATTACTTCTTTAGAAAAATCAATGATATAATCTTGAACCCCTAAAGAAGCTGGATCTAACCAAAAACATTTTTGATTATCTTGCCAAAAAGAACCTGCTTTACTTTTTAAATAAAATTCAGGGTGGCTCTTAAGTAAGGAATCATCACGAAAAATAACGATTCTGGCAATAACCCAAGCATTTTTTTGATGAAATTCAGAAATTAAATCTTTCAATTGAGTAGGAAGCATAGGTCCCTGGGCTTCCTTTACATCAATAACTACACTGTTTATTTTTCCTTCTTCTATAAATTTAAAAATATCATTTCGTAATTTTTTAGCATATGCTGATTTTGAATTAGCAATATAGGAAGTTATATATACCCCCTTAAGGCTTTCTGATTTTTCTTTTATTTTTTGAATTCTCTTTTCTTCTTCAATTTTTTCAACAAATTTTTGAACCTCAATTAAGACATTTTCAATTTTTGGAATTATCCCTTCTATTTTAGCAATGACTTCCTCTTTTGTTTCCTTTTCAATTTGTTGAGAAACACTTTCTTCAATAGATACCTCTTTGCTTTGTATTTTATCTTTAAAAAAATTTATATTTTCTTTAAAGAAAAAAAATTCCTCAAAAAAGATTAAAAAGAGAGGAATAGGAATTATTGAAAAAAACAAAACTTTTTGGGACTCCATCTTCTAACCCCGTATATCAACTTCGACAAAGTTTCCTAAAGGAAACTTTAATTTCGCGTAGCCCTGTAGAGCTACTTCGTGATTCTACGGGGCGTAGCGAGTCGAAGTTGTATTACGGGGCTAACGGGGATTAATTATTAAACTAAAATCTGTTTAGGCCTATTTTGGTTTTAATCAAGCGCATCTCATATTAAAATAAAAGTATATGCTTAATAATGATCTATGTCTTTTAGAACCAATTTTCTTTTATCCATTTTATAATTAATCTAATATCTTTTTCATGGTCATCCGATCCTAAAACAATAATTGCAACCGGTCTTTTCTGATTTTTAAATTCAAATTCAAAAACCGCTAACATTGTTTCTTTAGAAAGTGAATTTAAACCTGTTTTACCTCCCAAAAATTCAGGCTCTTTTTCGAAAATATTGAAATTGCCTAAGTCAGAATATCCCAGAGGCCCATAGGGCGAAGAATTTATTTTCCCCGAAGTTATTCTAAATAAATAGATAGCGTTATGATAAATATATTTTGCCAATAGAGCCAAGTCTCTAGCATTAGAAACATTATCCCAACTACTTCCAGAAGAATCAGCAAACTTAGTATTTTCCATACCTAAGGACTGGGCTTTCTTATTCATTAAATTAAGAAATCGTTCTTTGCCAAGAAAAATAGCTAAGGCATTAGCAGCTTCGTTAGAAGACTCGCGTAATAGAAGAAAAAACAAGTCATAAACAGCAATTTTTTGTCCGATTTTTAAACGCGGTTTGGAAGTCTTAACAATCATTTCTTTACTGATTGTAATCTCTTTTTTAAAATTGATATAGTCGCTAGCGATCAGAGCAGTTATTAATTTGGTAATGGAGGCAATTGGCAATATTTCAGAAGATTTTTCCTCAATTAACACGGCATCATTATTTAAATCAACTGCTATATAGCTATTGGCGGAAATGTTTGAAATTTTCCTTTGATATTCAAAGTCATCATTGCCTAAATTTTCTTCAAAAACTAGTACTGGAAAACCGACTTTTACTAGGTTGAAAACCGTCTCAGCATCTTCTATCAAGAGTCTGATACATCCTTGAGAAAACTCACTTGTCATAGGGTCACCGCTTGTATAATATGGCCAGCCGTGGATAAAAAAATTTCCTTGAAAATTCAAAGCCCATGGCATATAGATTTTACCCGATGAAGTTAAATGTTTTTTTTCTTTTGATTCAACTCTATATATGCCCGTCGGGGTTTCTCTCCAAGAACCTTTTTCCCCCTTAGTTAAAATTGGGATTTCTTTAACCATTAAACCGTCGTGATAAACTTTTAATACCATTGATGATAAATCCGCCTCAATAAAATTTGTTTTTTCAGAAACAAACTTGTCACGAATATTATTAAAAAAATCACGCGAGTTTAAAGATAGCCAACTCCTAAATTCCCAATTAGACTGATTATCAGTAATAGATGGCTGGGGAAACAAAAAATCAGGCAGATAGTAAATATCTCGACTTTTAAGAAATAAATATCCACAAAAACCTAACAACAATAAACTAAAAAAAATTACAATTAATTTCACTGATTGGATATCCTTCTTCCCCTTCTTATTCAATTGTTGCTCGATGTAATTAACTAACTCAGAATTCATAATTTAAAGCTTCGTTTGTATAAATATTATTAGGATTTCTCTCAAAAAAGATTAAAAAGAGAGGAATTGGTAAAAAACAAAAAATAAAAACTTTCTTAGACTCCATTTTAAACAAGGTTCACCCTGGTTAAATTTGCTTCGCAACTATTTAATGGGGCTCGATAATTAAACTAAAATCTGTTGGGTCTATTTTAATTTTATCTCCTCTTTTTAATTTATCAGACAAAAGAGCTTTAGCTAAAACATTTTCAACTTTATCTTGGATTACTCTTTTCATTTCTCTAGCGCCAAACTCGGGTTTATAAGATAATTCAACTATTTTTTCTTTTAAGGGTTGGCTCATTTGAAATTCGATACCTTTTTCTTCTAAATTCTTTTTTAGTTTGGAAAGATTTAATTGGCAAATGGCTAAAAGATTTTCTTTAGTTAAAGGTTTAAATACAACTACTGCGTTAAATCTGTTTATGAACTCCGGTCTAAAAATTCTATCTTTTAAAAGATAATCTAAAAGATCCTTTTTTATAATCATTACTTTTTCTTTCTGGGCAATCTCTTCCCAGATAATTTCAGCCCCGGCATTAGAGGTCCCAATAATAATATTGTGAGTGAAAATAATCTTTCGACCCTGACCATCAGTTATCCAACCTTCATCAAAAACCTGTAAAAATAAATTTAATATATTAGGATGAGCTTTTTCAATTTCATCCAATAAAATTAATGAAAAAGGATTCTCTTTAACTTTGGTAGTTAATAATCCTTCTTGCCCTGGCTTTCCAAGAAGTCGGGGAATATCTTCTATTCTCTGAAATTCAGACATATCAAGCCTAATCATTTTTTCCTCTTTTCCAAAATAGATAGCTGCCAGCGCTTTTGAAGTTTCCGTTTTGCCAACTCCGGTAGGTCCTAAAAATAAAAATACTCCAATTGGTCTTTTTGAAACTCCCAGACCAGCTCTGGCCCTTCTTAGGGCTTCTGACACTTCCTTTACTGCTTCTTCTTGATTAATAATTCTCCGATGAATTAGGTTTTCTAAATTTAATAAAAGCTTTTTTTCTTTTTGTTCAACTTCTCCTACTGGAATCTCGGTTTTTTCAGAAACAATTTTAGCAACGTGTTCAGGCAAAACCAATTTTGTTTCTTTTAAATTTGAAACATAAACCATTACCTCATCTAAAAAGTCTAAAGCTTTTTTTGGAAAAGGAATTGTAGGAAAATATCTTTCTGTTAAATTTATAATCTGTCGAAGAGCAGGCCAAGTAACGAATATTTTGTATTTTTGTTCTAATTCTAAGGCAGAATTTGCCAAAAGTTTCATTGTTTCTTGACGAGAAACCTCAGATATTTCCACTTTTCCAAAAAGAGCCAAAATAGAAGGATACCGCTCCAGGGTTATATGCAGATTTGTAAAATCAGTTATGGCAATTATGCGGAATCGAGACAAATGTAAATATTTACCCAAAACTGAAGAAATATCAACAGCTCCCGGTCTTTTTTCTTTCTGACCTATAAAATCGTGAAATTCATCAATAACTAATACAACGTTTCCCGCCTGGACCACTTCTTTAAAGATTCTATCTAAAAGCAGTTCAACTTCTTCGGGGTCTTGAACTTGAGAAAACAAAGAAATTAAATCTAATTCAACTACTCGATTATATTTTAGAGGGGGAGAAGTGTTGCCTAAAAAGAATTTTCTTGCCAATGCCTCAATTATGCTTTTTCTTCCGGTGCCTGGTTCACCAACGAGCAAAACATTATTAATTTTTGTCCGAGAAAGAATTCTTTCAGCTTGGTTTATCGCTTTTTCGTGACCGATTATTTCTTTTAAAATCCATTTTTTAACAGAATCTGTTAAATCTATTGAATATTGGTCTAAATAATAAGTGTAGCCTGCTGACCAGTCTTTAGCAATAGAACCATGTTTTAACAAGTTTTCGTATTTCCAAAATTCTTTAGATTCGGCAATTTTTCTTTCCGACTCTATATATAAAAAAACTAACTCGGCAATATCAGATTCTCTCAAATCTTCGTCAATTAAAATTCTTTTTAAAAAAGGGTCTATTTCAAAAGCTTTTAAAAGAAGGTCTCCTATTTCAATTTTCTCTTTTTCTTTTTCAGAAGATGTTTTTGCGGTTTGAAGAATAATTTGTTGAAATTGAAGAGATAAATCTGGCAAATTTTCTCCTTTTTTTTCTAAATTATCTGAATAATCTTTTAATTTTTTTTCAATTTTTTCTTTTATTACTAATCTATTAAATAAAAACTCACTTAAAGGACGTTCACTTTTAATTAAAACTTCTAAAAAAGCTGGAGTATCTATTTCTTGAAATCTATTTTTCTTACAAAAAGAAATTAGTCCGGAAAAAAGTTTTGCTGTATCAAAATCTAAAAATTCAGCTAAATTATAGACATCGGCTTGCGAAAAAGCGTCATTTAGGGTGGTTTTTAATTTTGGCTTCTTTATCTTTAAATTAAAAAAGTGGTATCTTGTCTTAAAAAATATCCATAAGGCAGCAGAAAGAATTAACAAACCCAAAATCTTATTCTTGTTTTGAGCGTCAAAAATGAGGGCGAAAATATAAAGAAGAGCAAAAATCAATATTGAAAAACGGAAAATTTTCTTTAAAGATTTATCATAATTAAAAAGATATCGTTTCTCTAAACTAACTGCTTTAAAAATTTCAGTGTTTTTTAAATTAAAATTCATGTGTTAGAAGATGTTAACCCTGTTAAATAGTGCCGAAGGCAATTTAACAGGGTGTTACAGATTCTTACACCGAGCACATAACTTGTTATGTGCTCGGTTAGACAAAGCCATTTATGAAATTAAAAATTTTAAACCGTAAAAAATTCCTCCCAGTAACAAAACCGGCAAAAAGAGCCAACAAATATAAAAAATTATTCCAAAAATAAAAATTAAAATTTCAAATGAAAATCCAATTAAGATGAGGAAAATTCGGAAAATTGCTCCGAAAAATCGAGAAAACAAATTAAAAAAGAGGGTTTCAAAGGTCTTGGCTATATCAAAACTTCTTGGATATTCTGATTGAAATCTCTTCCAGGGAGAAAAGAAACTCCTTAAAAGTAAAGGAGTTGAAAAATAGTTAATGCCGAATTTCAGAAAATTCTTGAATGCCGAAAAATAATCTCTCGACATATCGAAATAGAACCAAGAAATCCATAAAGAAATAATGTTCATAGCTTTACGATTTTATTAAGTTTATTCCTATTTGGGAGATTTTACCGCCACCAGTAAATAAAATAAATGCTCCAATAGACCAAGCCACTAAATTTAAAAGTTTCACTATAAAATCTGTAGGCATCATTTTTTCAAATTGTTCTGCTATCATTTCTTGCTGAGGGGCTTGCATTTTCTCTTCAAGGGTTTTTGGTTTTTCTTCCTTTGAAATTATTTGAGTCACTGCCTCAAAAATCTTAGGAGGTTCTTTTTTAGCAGTAAAAATGTTAAAAGTTTCAAAAATCGTGAAAGTTATTACTGCCAAACCAAGTAAAATCAAAATAAGGCCAGATATGCTTTTATAATTCATAATTTTTAATTAAGCATAATACTTAATAAAAAAAACCTTTTGTTATTAGATTATCAAAAAAATAGACAAATTACAATAAATAGAAGTTGCCAATTGCCAGTCAAAAGTTGCCCGAGGCAAAAGTTGTCCGAGGTCGGACCTCGGGTAACTTCTTGAAAAAAAGAAAAAGGGTGACAAGCTTTTCTCTTTGTCACCCTTTATAACTTTTCGAGAGACGATAACCTATATCCTATAATCAATCATCATCTCTCTCAGCACTTTTAGTCCTGCTTCTGGTGATTGCTGAAATTTTTGAAATTCCTCTGGTGTACAGACACCATCGGAATTTCCAAATTCTCTATCAGCAAACTCAGAAGTATAATTATCGAGAATTCTAAGGCCATTCTTAATATCCGCTGAAGTTACTTCCACGCCCTGGAAACTCTCTTTTCCAGTTTTAATTTGGCCACCAAATCTCTCAATGATAGCTCTGGCTACTACTTTTTTCATCCCCTCCTTCTGAGCTTGATTCTTGGCAAGACGCTGGTCGGGAATGGTTATTAAGCTCTTTAGTGTTTTTAAAGCAAGCCATTCTTGAGGTTTTTTAGAAAGTAATATCTCTTCAGCCGCTGCAAAGCTTAAGCAGACAAAAACAAAAACAAAAGTTGCTAAACACACTTTACACACTTTTCCCTTCATCTTCCACCTCCTTTTTTAAGACTATTTTAAGATTTTAACTGGAGATTTCTGATTTCTCTCCATTGCTATTTGAAGTATAGCATATTACTTCGGATTTGTCAAGATTTTTTATAATGGGCGTAGAAGGTTTCGAACCTTCGACCTCTTCGATGTGAACGAAGCACTCTAACCACTGAGCTATACGCCCAAAAAAATAGAAATTGGTTAGTAGAAATTTGAAATTGGAAATTAGTTAATTAGTTTCTAATTTCTATTTTCCAGTTTCTATTACTAATTTCTATTTTCCATTAACTAATTTCTAATCTCTTATTTCAATTCTATTTTTGCCCCCGCTGCTTCAAATTTCTTTTTGATATCTTCGGCCTCTTCTTTCTTTACATTCTCTTTTATTATTTGGGGGCTTTTCTCGGCAGCATCTACTAAATCTTTTGAATCTTTTAATCCTTTTTCAGTAATATCTCTTACTAATTTTATTACCTCAATCTTTTTAGGCCCAACTTCTTTTAATTCGATATTAAATACACTTTTTTCCTCCTTGTCCGCCGAAGCTTTAGCGAAGGCGGAAGCGGGAGCTGCCGGAGCAGCAACAACAGGAGCTGCAGCTGATACCCCGAATTTCTTTTCCAAAATTTTCACCAACTCTGCCAAATCTAAAACTGACATTTTCTCAATTTCCTCAACTAATTTCTTGAATTTTTCTGGAACTTTAACTTTTTTTTCTTTTTCTTCTTTCTCTTTTGTTTGTTCTTCTTTTTTTTCAGCCATAATTTTTGAAAATTGAAAATTGAAAATTGAAAATTTATGTTTTGGCTTTTGCCAAAACGTATATTAGACCTTTAATGTTTCCTTTTAAAACATTTACAAAATTAAAAATGGGAGAGGAAATAGTTCCTGTAAATTTTGCTAAAAGTTCTTCTCTGGAAGATAATTTTGCCAATTCAATAATTTCTTCCCGAGTTAAATATTTATACTCTTGGTCTCTTACAATTCCTGCTAAGATTTTTAAATTTTCATTTTTTTGGGAAAATTCATAACTTATTTTAGCCGGTATTATTTCGTCTCCAAACCCAAAAACTATTCCTAATTGAGCTGGTACCTCGTCAATTTTTTGCCGAAGCGGAATTTTGGAATTCTCAAAAGCAATTTTTAATAATGTCTTTTTTGAAACTTTTAGCAAACAATTTTGTTTTTTTAATCCCTTTCTCAGATTTAAAACTTCTTTTGCTTTCAACCCCGAGAAATCAACAAAAACGAGCCCTTTTTGCTCAGTGAGTAAATCTTGCAATTCAGTGATTATTTTTTGTTTTTGTTCGCGTGTTAAAGCCATAAAAAAATCTGTGTATCCACAGACAAAAAATTACTTGAATTTTAAAATTTTCCTCGGCAGGCTTTATTTAAATTACCCGCTGTCTGTGGATATTTTATAATTTAATTTTTGATTCTAACGTTCTAACTCTACTTTCTAAAGCTTCAAAATCTTCAATATCAACTTTCTTCTTTAGAGAGTACTTGATTAATTCGATATCATTTTTAACAATCTCAAGAGTTCCATTAATTCTCTGAAAATTTTTATCTATTCTTTGAAACTTCTTATCTATTCTCTGAAAATTTTTATCTATTTTTTGAAAATTTTTGTCGTGCTCTGTTAATTTTTCTTGGATAGAACCATATTGTTCTCCAATTAAAACAACTTTACCATCAAAATCTTCTTTGCAAATATCAAAATGTCTTTTCACTTCCTCTATTTTCTTATCAGTATGTTCTTTATACTTTTCTAAAACTTCTTTAGTTTCTTTTTCCATACTGTTTTAAATATAATCTTTTTCTATTTTTCTGTCAATATCTCAACAATCTTTTCTCCAAATTCTCTGGCAGCTGCTGGGCCGTTTGCAGTAATAATCTTACCATCAACCACTAGTGAATCTGCCTGATAAATTGCTCCATTTTCTTT
>Ga0066637_10001102_pt1 | contig 17198 bp, 11 predicted proteins | sample CryGeyCG2014_020_FD_62737 | JGI IMG/M metagenome (GOLD analysis project Ga0066637, IMG submission 62737) | Groundwater microbial communities from aquifer - Crystal Geyser CG08_land_8/20/14_0.20 | ecosystem: Environmental > Aquatic > Deep subsurface > Groundwater | place: USA: Utah: Grand County...
TAACTCCCGGATGGTACATTGTATATGTATCCTGAAAGTTATAACTTTTAACTGCGTAATAAAAATGCACAGACCGCAAAAGCCATAGATCGGTTGTGGGTTGAATAAATATATGAGTATCCCAAAAAAGGAATCAAAAGTACGCAGGATACTAAAAAAAGAATAAAAAATGCCCGCTTATGCTCCATCTACCAATAATACTTCTTATTAGCTTTATAATATTCCACAGTTTTTTTAATGCCTTCCACAATACCAATTTTCGGTTCCCATCCAAGTTCTCTTTTAATTTTGGAAAAATCGCCAACATAATCACCAATATCTATTTTTTTGCGGTCCACAGGGAATGGAACCAACTGGTATTTTCCGCTTCCGGCAGAGGTAATAAGCTCTTTAACAAAATCCAGCAGGGTAATTGGTATAATTCCACCCAAATTGTAATACTGACCATCTGATTTATTGGAAGATCCTGCAAGCAAAAACGCCTCTACAACATCATCGATGTAATTCATATCTCTAATTTGTGTCCCGTCGCCATAAATAGGAATTTCCTGATCATCAAGAGCCAATTTAATAAAGTACGGGATAAACCCCTGCCGTGCGTGTTTCATAAGTTGTCTTGGACCAAAAGTATTGGTTAATCTTAGTGAAGTTGTTGGGATCCCATAAACTTGATTGTATAAGATGTGATACCATTCGCCAGCAAATTTGCTAACGCCGTTGGTATCGGAAGGACGGACAAGGTGAAGTTCATTAACTGGCGTATTCTCAATTTTCCCATAAATTTGGCGGGTACCTGCATATACTATTTTTGCCCTAGGATTACTTTTGCGAACTGCCTCAAGTAGATACAATTGAGACTTTGCGTTTATATCCAAATCCATTACAGGATCAACCATCCCGTCTTCATGACTTACCTGTCCTGCAAGATTAAAAATTATATCCTTTTCCGGCACCAGTTTTTCTAAACTATGAGAATCCCGCATATCCGATATATCTACCTTTACTTTTCCCGTAACGGAAGAAATGTTATAAAAACTTCCTCCAAAATCCGGAATCAAGGAATCCATTATCGTTACATTAGATCCAAGCTCTACAAGTTTTATAACTAGATTACTTCCGATAAAACCCAATCCACCTGTAATTAATATATTTTTATCTTTGTAAAATTCATTTAGATTAATTGTATTAGTCATATTGGTAATTTTTGATATACCGAAACAAGCTCTATAAAGTTTCCCACTGTAATCCTCTTAATTACCGTAAATCTCTCAAGGTCCGAATTAGAAACTAAACCATCATACCATCTATAGTTGGTGTTTATCAAAACAAAATCAGCCTGCGAAAAATCCCCTGTTTCTATAAACCCGTCTGGAAGATTTGGAATAATGTGAACCGGACTTATTGCAAAATAGACTTTACTAGTTTGCCCATCTTGAGGTTTTGGCAATTTTTTTACAGCTTCCAACACACCTTCTCCCCAACCACCAATCTCAAAAAGCCGTTTAGAATAAATATCCACGACAGGGATAAAATAGTTATAGTAATCCAGATAATTTGGGAAATGGTTGGTTAAGGAAATAATCAAAAGTAAAAATGTGGATGCAAGAATCACAATCTTAATACCCATTGATCTAATCACCCCAATAACCCCGATTACCCCAAATGCACAAATCACAGAAAATCCAATTAAATACAAATTAACATATCTAAGACCATCTTGTTTTAGAGGAAGAAAGCTTGCGGCAAAAGGCAAAAGAAAAAGAAGCAATGCAAACACTACCACTTGTTTTGTTTTTTTAAAACCGCCAACGATACCGAATATAAAAAGAGCTAAAAGAGTCAACGGGGTTTTGACCAATAAATACGATATATAGTAAAACCAAGGGGCATTTCCCAATTTACCTAAAAAGTATTCTCTCGTGTGAACCTCAAGTCCGCGGTCGGCACTTGCCAAAACACCACTCACAGGACTGGACCACAGATAGGGCCATATTATTATTAATAATACTCCAGATAAAACCGGCATAATCAGACTTTTCAAATTTGACAAATTAGTCCAATTAGAATTATTGGACAAATAGTGTAATTGCAGAATATAAAAAAATGGCAGTAACAAAAGACCGTTATATCTAGTACCAACTAGTAAAGCGAAACTGATTACAACAGCAAAATAGTTTTTGAGGGATTTTTTACTTGCGTATTTTAATGAATACAAAACAAACAATGACCCAAAAAGCAAAAGTGGTACCTCCAATGAAACTATTCTGGCGTAGGATTGAAATACAGGATTTATAAAAAGCAATAAAGCTACCAAACCTGCTACCAACCTTGATTTTGAAATCTGGAAGCCGATCATAAACAATACCAAGACTGTCAGAGACGACATTACAACACTAAAAAATCTGGCAAAAAGAAAGTCACGACCTTCGGGATAATATCCACTCTTGTCCTGAAGGATGGGTATATTCTTCGTAAGGAATCTTGCTGTACCGTAAATGTATTTTGCCACTGGGGGGTGTTCGTGATTTAATTCCCACGAACTTTGGCTAAAATCCTCATTTTTTATAAATCCAAGATAAGACTCTCCAACCGAGGCAACGGTAACTTCGTCCCAATGTTCACCGACCTTATCCAAACCAATGGAAAGAAATAACAAGGAAAATACAAAAATTAGGATCAGAGATGGGACCTCGCCCCTTAAGACTTTATTCATGAAGTACCTATACGGGTTCTAACAACTAAATCTGCTAGTACTCCAATCGCCAAAATTTGAAGACCTGCCAAAAAAAACAGCATTGCGGAGGTTGTAATGTTTAAATAAGGCTCCATAACAAGATCAAAAATAAATTTGCCAATACCAAAAAACATTAAAATTAACGCTGGCCACAAAAATACCCTTAATGGATTAAAGTACATTACCGTTCTAATAATAAGCAGTAAAAAATCCACTCCGTCTTTTGCTTTTACCTTTGATTTCCCTTCTCTAAAATCATAATCGATCGGGATATATTTAACACTTAGATTATTGGACATATAAGAAAGCGTTGATGTTGTAGTAAAAGAAAAACGATCTGAAATCAAATTAAAAAATCTCGTGATATCCTTTTTTCTAAATGCCCTAAATCCAGAATTTATATCTTCAATTCTTCGGCCCACAACAAGATTTGCCACCTGATCTAAAATAAACTTAGGGGCAGATTTTAAGAAGGGGGTTTTTTTGTACCGTCCTATTCTTTTTCCGACAACCATATCGACACTTTCTAAGTTTAAGAGGAGTTCTGGAATTTTTTCGATTGGGTAAGTGCCATCGGCATCACAAATAACGATTTTATCAAATTGCGCCTCGCGGATTCCGTCTTTAAGAGAAGCCCCATAACCTTTATTGATAGTATGATTAATAATTTCTAATCCTTCGTGTTTAAGAGAATTAAGAACATCAAAAGATTCGTCTTTTGACCCATCGTTGACCGCGATTACTTCAAATTTTTCTCCAATTTCCCCGCAAACTTTAAACACTCTTTTAAGAGTGCGTTCAACGGACTTTTCTTCGTTATAAACAGGAATTATTATTGAATACATAGTTTATATATTTCCTCCAATTTCCTAGCTTGCTTAATACTATCAAATTCCGCCTCGACATGCTTTCTGGCATTTGTTGCAACTGCATTCCAAACATCGGGAGATTCTATGTAACTTACTATCTTAGTAAATAACTCATTAACATCACGCTGAGAAACCACAAATCCGGTCTTTCCGTCATAAATAAGTTCAGATCCCGATTCCTCCGTTGCAAAAACACAAGCTCCTACCGCCATTGCCTCGATAACTGTTGTATTAATTCCCCCTTCTTCATCTCCAACAGCTTTTATACTTGGAGAAAGAAAAATATCAGCTTGAGACATTTGGGACATGTACGACCCGTAATCCAAAATGCCTAAAAATTCCGTGGATCTGAAAATCCCAAGCTTTAAAACTATATTAACAAGCTCCTCTTTTAAAGGTCCGTCACCAATTATTTTTAATTTGACATTGGGAAAAACTTTTAACACCTCTGCTACCGCCCTAAGCGCATACTCCGTTCCTTTTTTGGGAACAAATCTATTTGCTATTAAAATTGTTGGGGATTTAGTTAGCTTTCTTTGAGCCATTTTGTATTTCTCCAAATTTATCCCCAAATGAAGTATTTTTATCTTTTCTTCCGGTGCTCCCAGTCTAATTAAATCTTCTTTCATTTTTTGACAAGTTACCGTAAAAATATCCCCATTTTTCCAAAGGGATCTATAAGCATGTATCCAATACAACTGATCCCAAGGCAGAGAGTATTGCCGCATCTTTTGTGCTAAAGAAAGAATTGAGGTATCAAAACCATAAAATGATGTTACAAGAGGTATTCCTAATTTTTTAGCGACAGGAAGCGCGTAAACTCCGTTTGGACCAAAATGAGCGTGGATTAAATGCGTTTTTGAATTTTTAACAACCGTCGTCAACGATTTTTCAATTGCGATATTCCTTGGTAAAAACATTCTGGCGATGAAGCTCACCAGCTTAAAAGGAAATTCTACCTTTGGTAAAATTACAATATTATTTAATGGGAAAATATCCAAATTCTTTGTTTCCTCGCAAATGACTACAGGCTCAAATTCCTGCAAATTTCTTAAATACTCCCACAACCACGCTTCCGTTTTTTCCAAATAAGTTGGTTTTATTTGTACACTAATTTTGTTTTTCATTTTATCTCTCGTATCGGCATGAGACAATAATAATCATAATTGTGAACAGACGGGCAACGACCTTTGTGCCAAAAAACACCGATGGAATTTACTATTACAGAGTATATCATTGCCAAAATAACTAGATAATAGGGCAAAGCTTTAAGCTTTCTAAAAAAACCAAAAGCGAAGAGGCCCAGTATTGGCAGTGACTCGGTAAGCATGCGATAACCAAACCCCGTCCCACCATGCCATGTGTACCATTTACCATTGACCATAAGAAAAGTGAGAAAACTAAAAAAAAGAACGGTGCTGTATACTTTTAATTTTGTAAATGTAAAAACCCCAAAGAAACAGAGCAACAACGGCGGGCTTATAAATAAAAGTGAGCGGGCGGGGCTTTTAAAAAGCAGACCCGGGATGCTTTCTTTTAAATCGCTAGTCCAATGTAAATCTCCTCTAGCTCCGTAGCCTTCCATAAACGGACTGCCATAAAAATACCAGTTATAACACAAAATAAAGACAATAAAGGGAAGAAGATACTTCGTGACAAGCAAAAATGATTTTTTCGATTTTAGGATTATTATTAAATAAAAAAATGGCAAAAAGACAATGTCAACAGTCCTTGTCAGCATAAGAAAACCAAACAATAATCCTAACTTAATATCTTCGTTACGATTGGTTTCTCGATTAGAGATTTTTAAAAGCAAAATAACAATTCCAGTTATTATTAATTGCGCTACAGTGTGTTGCCACAAGGACAAACTGGAAATGCTAAAGGTGGTTGTGCCAAAAGCATAAAAAATAATAAAGGGGATTAGATATTTTTTTTCCTTGCTAAATTTACTAATTAAAAGGTAAAAAAAGGCTATTGAACCCGCCACGAAAAATCCCGACGCTAAACGACCGATAAACAATATCTTTTTCACATCGTCGTGGTCACTTATTCCTCCCCAAGGAAAAAAACCATAGAAACTCAGATAAATCGGAACGCTAGCTACTGCGGTAAAAATCGGATATGCCGAAAAATAACTTCCGCTCTTTTTGTAAAAAAAATACGAGTCCCGGCCCCCCAACTTCCAAAGTTTACCCTCAACGGAGTCAAATTTTATCGTACCCTCCTTTATAACTAGATATGGCAAAAAAGTGTTAGGTAATACATCTGCGCTAGCGTATAAGTATTTTTTATCGCCAAACTTATTTGTTATACCAGTTATGATAGAAAATAATAGAGAAAAACAAATAAAAACATTCATGGGAGAGATTGAATTTTTCTCTGCTATAATATTTTTGTGGGAAGTATTAGAAATCATATATTTTGGCTTCTTATAGCAGTATTTTCGCTTGTTCCAAGATTATACTACCTTGGAAAGGATTTTTATTCTATTGATTCCGATCGCTGGTTTAGAAGGGCGGTAGATTTTCAACATAATTTATTGAATGGTAATTTTGCGGGAACTTATCAAAAGCAACACCCGGGAGTAACAACAATGTGGCTTGGAGGAACAAGCTACAAAATTTTAACGGTTATTTATCCAAAAATAACCGGGCATATTCTTGATGAAAACATCCCTGCCGATTTTATAACTATTAATTTTTCTATTAAGCTGTCCCAAGTTTTAGCAACCCTAGGACTTGCGTTTTTGTCGTACTGGCTGACCCAAAAGATATTTGATCGGACGGTTGCATATATTTACCTTCTTTTAATACTTATTGATCCATTCTTTCTTTTTTACACAAGACAGTTTCATGTGGATGTTTTGATGTCGTCGTTTGGCTTTATCGGGGGGTTGTATTCACTGCTTTATCTGCAACAGACTAGATTAAATCGGGTTCCACCCGATTCGGGTGGAACCCGAATCCATATTGTATTATCAGCATTTTTCTGCGGATTGGCTTTCTTGTCCAAATCCCCTGCGCTAGCAATCGCCGGATCGTGTGGTCTCGCAATTTTGGCTTCCAATATTATCCATAAGGATTACAAAAAAGCCATTATTCACTCTACAATATTTTCCTTGATATTTCTTGCCACATACCTAATTGTTTTTCCCGCCAACTGGGTAAATCCAATTGAGGTGACAAGACAAATAATCCACGACTCGATTGAGAACACGGACAAGATTAGCTCCGTATATATTTTAAATCACGCCGACTCTAATTTTGGGGATAAATTTTATCTTCTGGTATTTCTATTTAGATTTTCTCCGTTTCTTATCGCGGGAATTATTTTTACCATCGTAAAATCTCTCTCAAAACTGGTTACTAATACAATGCAAAAAGGGAGGGTCCCTCATTTCAAGGGATCCTCCCTAATTAATCTCCTTCCATTTCTGGGTTATCTGATTCTTCTGGCTTTACTTATCGAAGACCGGAAGCTTTACGAACGGTATCTTTTGCCTTTTGTTCCTGTATTAACTTTATTTGTTTCCGTTAACCTTGCGCCCCTTATCAAATCCAAACTCACCAAACCTATCATCTTAATCCCGCTTATACTTTTTGCGGCCTACGAGATATTTGTTATTTCTCCAAATTTTATCGTCTACCCCACTCTGTTCGCCACCCGTGATACGCAAATGAAACTCTTTACTGAACTAGGAGGTTGTGAGTCAATGCTGTACGATGTGGCTACAGATATAAATAATTTAGAAGGAGAAGATGACGATACATATTCAATAGGCATCAGTGGAACCTACAAGGGTTGCTTAAAGCCGTACACAGTAGGGGTTGTTGACGATATGACGGAATATATCAGGAGAAAATCTCCTTTAAGAGACTACCCAAAATACCTTGTCTTATTTAAAACGGACGACCGTTGGCTAAAAAATCTTTATATTATGAATGTGTATACACCTGTAAAGACTTATTACATTTCCAATACCCCCGTCTATTATCTTTTTAAGAAAAATATTTAGCGCGTATCTAGAACTTAAAAAGAAGTACACCTTCGAAGTCTTTTTCTAATGTTAAATTATTTCCAAAGAACTTTTCAGAATTGGCGCTTTTTTGATGATCGGAAAATCCCATCCGGTCAAAAACAATGTAGCTGACATTGTACTTTTTGGCTTTTAAGAGCCCTTCTATGGTAGATAGATCCTTAGTAAACTCCTTGCTATTAAACTGAAATTTTATGTTTACATAATCACGCGGATTGATTAGCCCTTTCTTATGTCTGGAAACCCAAAAAATATCCTCGGGACTCTGGTTGGGGTAAGTGGCAATAATGACTGCCGGGTCATCAATTTTAGATAAATATTCATATACAGGAGGAACATTTTTTATATTCATAATTCTAATCGGCACAAAAAACTCAACTAGTGAAAAACCCGCGTATCCAAATATTAACAATAAAACTAAAATGTTTTTGTACTTAAGTTCGGAACTCTTAACTAAATTCTTAACTATTAATTCTAAACTCTGAACTTTCTTTAATACTTCACTAATGAATATACCGTTCAAAACCAACACACACATCAAAATAACCACCCCTAACCTCTGTGTTACCCTAAACATCGGAAACAATTTGTATAAGATAAATCCCGGCGTATAAACTTTTACTCCCGCAAAATCAAAAAAAGGAGGAAGAGTGAATAAAAATAACAAAAACCCCGTCATCACGAATATTAAAATTGTTTTTGTTTCGTCATTTGCTCCATTTGACATTAATTTGACATTTGTCATTTGAAATTTGAACTTTTTAAAAGCCCGTCCAACGGCAATTGAGAAAACAACCAAATTTGATATCCCGAGGAACATCTCCGGGCTCTCACTATTAAAATAATCGTCCGCCAAATAATATCCCCAGCCATTCTTCATCCACTCTAAAACTGATTTTGTGATAGTTCCAAAAACAGGATTTTGAATTGGCGGCAGAAATAGATACCACGGCCTTCCGGAAAAGTTCTGAAAATCTTCCAAGCTCCGGCTTACCCCAATGCTACCCACACTTGGGCCCCCATAAGACGATTTAAAATATGGAAGTAACGCAGGAATACTAATCAAAAGACAAGTTCCAAAAATAACGGCGTATCTCATCACGGTTGACTTTAACCAACCCCAACTAAATTCCTTAAACACCAACTTAACAACAATATTGGCGACGGCAAAAACACCTGATAACAGCATCAAAAAATACCCCAAATAATTACTTGTGAGTACAACGAGTGAGAGAAAAGCTCCTGTCAATATCATCCTTCTGATAATTTTAAACTTTGAACTAAACTCTAAACTTTTAACTCTAAACTCTAAACCGTGGCATGTATCAACAAGCAAAAGCACAAAAGCCGGTACCATCCAAGCCTGCATCAGTGCCGGATGAACCCCCAAATGCAAATAAGTGTAAGGTGAAAATGTTAGAATTAGTGACAGAACAATTCCTACAAAATTATTGATTTTAAGAAGCCGAAACAGCAAAAAGCTAAAAACAAAAAGCAATAGAACACTCACTAGGGAAAAAAGATTGGAAAACAGTACCGGATCTACTATTTGTGAACCTCTGTTATAGATAAATGAAAATATTGGTTGATTCCCTTCCCAAAGAGCTTGGGAGCCGTTGTTAAATGGCGCGCCAACTAACTTCTGATTGGACAGCCGGATAAACCCCCCCACCTGATCCCCTATTCCACCAATAATATTATCTTTTAGATAGTTTATGATCATTAATGATGCTTTTAACGACAGAGTACGGCCTGTTTTTTACCTCCTCAAAAATTCTTTGCAGATACTCGCATATAATACTTATTGAAATAAGCTGAATACTACCAACAAAAATTACCAGAACTGCAGTAAGTGAAACCTCATTAATCAAAGACGGGAAAAAGGTTTTAGAAATGATATAAAAAAGAAGAAATATGATAGACACAAATACACCGGCGATCGCGGCATAAAAAACCCAATCCAAAGGCGCGTATGAAAAATTAAAGATGGCTTTGCGGACCCAATAAAGCCGTCTTGTGATACTGCTTGTTGCCACCCCCGCTCCCCAAAATCTTTCAGGCCTGATATATGAAACCCCTGTTTGTTTAAAACCCGTCCACGCCCTCATTCCTCTTATGAACCTATCTTTTTCCGGCAACGCGTTTATTATATCAACAATCTTTCTATCCATTAAAGAAAATTCTCCAACATCAACGAGAGGCTTAACATAGCTGATACTATTTAGAAATTCGTAAAATTTATGCATAGCAAACTCCCAAAATCTTCCCATGCCCTTTTCCCGTTTTGACCGATGTCCATACACCACATCGTACCCCTCTTGCCATTTTTTAATAAATTCTGGAATAAGTTCCGGGGGATCTTGCAGGTCACCATCCATAATTACAACCGCATCACCTAAAGATTGAATCATTCCTGTAGTAAAAGCGCTTTGCACTCCAAAATTCCGAGAGTGCGTCATAACCGTTAATTTTTTGTCTTTGGAAGCTAGTTTTTCTAAAATTTCCTGAGATTTATCGGGACTTGCATCGTTTATATAAATAATTTCGTAATTTGAGGCGACTTCCTGCATCACCTTAGTCACTCTTTTATAAAGTTCTTCAATATTCCCCTCGTCTTTATACGCAACTGGAATTATAGATATTTTCTTTTTGGTAAGCATATTTAGTAAAAATCAACGCTTGTGTAATCTTAACACCAATCGTACGATTAAATAAAATAACGAAATAAAAAAAGTTACTAGGCATCCAATAACTAGAAAATCTATCAATTTTTGTGGGGTATATTCTATAATTACAGAGTAGCTTGATAAACCACTCGCATCTTGGGTATTTATTTTCCATAAATTAGCGTATCCATTTTCTACAGTGTGCTGTTCATTAGGAATTTTATTGCCCCCTACAATCCGCGCTTCCCAATTTTTGTCATAGGTTTCGTTAAAAAATAGATTGTAATCGGAAGACGCGTCTTTTACAGTAACTATATATTTTGTCGGATTTATTTTTGAATAGGATATTTTTACTTTACTATCGCTTTCAACAAAAATTCTACTTGTATTTATCTTGTCACTAATTTCATACAACTCCAAAGCTGGTCTATCTAGAAGCTCTTTATACAAAACATCCCTTATTTTAGGATCGGGATCTTCGTTAGGAATAGTTTTTAAATAATCTGGAGTAAATTTTCCAAATTCCGCGACTTTTTTGGCATTAAGTTTATTTATCCACCCATCAAGTTCATTAGGAGATAAGGTCAGTTCCCCGGAAAATCTCCAGTCGTAATCGTTTTCCCGCAGTAAGTATTTAATTCCAAGAGATAAAAAATAATCCGAAGTTACATTTTTGTCTGTATATATACTATCAACAATCTTCCCGGAAATCGAACCTGTGTTTATAGGCCTTCCTAAAATTGTATTGCCGTTATCAACAAAATAAATTGCGATATCATCAGCGCTACTAAAGCCCTTGGGCCAATTCCAAGCTCCTCCATAATATATCTTTGGAACAGTTAGTATCCTTTCGTTTGACAAGTTACTCCTCTGATACTTATAAAAATCATTCCAATATTGCGGTATCCCGACTCTAAAAGTTCTCATACTTCCATTCCATTTATTCCAAACATGTTCTCCAAAAATTGCGGGCTTTCCAAAAATGATAACGAGAAATAAAAAGCAGATAAAAATATTTGGGAGAAAATACGGCTTAGACCAATCCTTAATTCCTACAAGCAATCGGTAAAAAAGAAGCGAGAAAGACAAAACATAAAGTTCTCCAAATTTTGTAAACGGCTCCCTAAATACTTTAAAAAACGGGATGTGTGTATATAAATATCCGTATAAAAACCCAAACGGGGGCCTAGAGCCACCGATTAAGATTAAACTTACAATTACAAAAGAAAGGACAAACAATACTTTGATGTCTTTTTTAATAGCAAGCCTAATTCCATATCCCAATGTAAGCGCAACAACGAGATAGTTTGCTATAACAACAACGGGCGAATCGTAGTAAGGGTTAAACGGGTAGTATGGATAAAGATAGCTTCCTTTATACCACCCCCATTGCCCTATAAAGCGAAGGTTTTGGAGTAAACTTCCTTGATTAGTGTAATCCCACCAATTTCCGCTAAATACAGATACTGCACTTGAAGAAAAGTACAATATTTGCGCGACAATCCACCAGATGTTTGTTAATACTAAAACAGTAAAATATAATAATAAATTGATAATGCGAATTCTACTCAATGACCTAAATTTAAATATTAGATAGATAATATGGGGAATAAAAATAGTAATGGATAGTGCAGGATTAGAATTTATAGAGGAAAAGATAACACTTACAACTGCAACCATTGCAAGAGTTAAAAAATCTAACTTTTGACGATCCAGAAGATGGATAAAGAGATATAAAGAAAGTGGGATGTATGCATTATACAAAAGGTAAAGATAAGGAAACGGATTTAAGGTTTCAAAAGGATTAAAAATATATAATAACAAAGCAGGCAACAAAGCGAAAAATGATAACTTATTAAAAATTTTCCTTGAGAGTAGAAAAAAACCAAGATACTTTAAAAAGTAGAGGGTAAAAATTAACAACCGCTCTGCATTACCTTGCGACAAAAAGCACGCTAGTTTTGAAAACGCCGAAACGCCAAACAGATTTGCAACATCGTAACTTCGTCCCCCAAAAGGAAGAGACTCTTCCCACGAATAGGAATTTGTCGTATTTCTGCAAAGTTGCAGGTACGAAGAATTATCGCCTCCGGCAAGTAAATTTCCATTATAAAATAACAAATTAATATGGACGATTTCTATAATCGCGACCAAAAAAAACACGAGGGCTACCGAGGTTTTTATTAACCTAACAAGCAGTGATTTTATGTTCACTTTTTTTTAGTTTCTTAATGAATGTAATCACTAGATAAAAATAAGCCCAAATCGAAATTTTTTCGGCGGCGGTCTCAAGACCAAGAAGCTTAACCGGCACTACCAAAAATAGCAATATCGTTGAGAGCGTAAGGTACCAATCGTATTTTCGCACATACACCAATTCACACAGTAACCACACAACCGCTAAGAAAATAAATACGTATGAATTAACAGATTCCAACAATACCGCATCCGCCGAAACACCAAAAACAAATAAAAAAACCATCACAACTTTATTTTTAACTAGTAATTTCTTAAATAATTCTAACAACTCAACTATCTTTGATTTTGGAATAGGGGGTAATCTCATAGCCGTGAATTAATTTTAACTGCGGTAAACAAGCTTATTGTATGTGCAACTATACAATACATTATCGCCATCAGAAACACGCTCAAACTTAAGATAATACAAATCGCATAGATTCTTTGCGGATAGAATTCGACGATCATTGTGTAAGACTCTTTGTTACCGGTATCTTCCGGCTTTATATGCCATAGATTTGCGTATCCGTTAACTACGGAGTGACTTGAATTAGGAATAAGTTTCGTACCCTCCAAATATAATCTCCAACCCCTATCGTAGCTTTCACTAAAAATTAGATCGTAAGGGACATTCCCTTTTGAAACATTGACCTTATATTTGGTTGGGTTTATTTCGGAAAATTCTATATTGGGTAAAGTCAAAGAAGCATTCATCAACTTATTCCCATCCTTTTTTACCATAAGAAGGGGCTCCAATACTTCCTCTATTGAAATATTTCTGACTTTTACATTAGATACCTCTCTAACATTTGGATAGGCGTAGATATAAAGAAGAGCTGATTTAGCATTGTTGCTAGACCTAAAAACATTTTTGTAGGCGCGCCAACAATCGGAATCTCCGAATTTGTCGGAACAACTTTGCCCAAATTCAGCTTTGACCAAAACTTTAGTCGATAACAATTGGCTATCAGAAATTGGATTTTGAATTGGAGAATTTGATTCCACGATAACCACACCCATTCCACCAGAATCGGCCAAATACTCAAAAGATACTCTGTATTCCTTACTCGCCTCAAAGTCTTTTAACGGCCTGTAGTGTATAGTGTCATTCCACATAACCAAACTGGATTGTGCTTCTTCAAGGAGAGATATATTATCTGAGCCTAGCACATAATAACCCGGAATGATGTTCTGCATAACAAAATCCGCGTTAGAGCCACCTAAAGTAGCAGAATTTGGAATCAACCATTCACCAGAATCAATCAGATTTCTTGCCTTTGGGGGGGTTAAGTTAACAGCGTAATTTGTTCCTTTTTTAAATGTAATATCACCGTCATAATGCCAACCCGCCATCTCATTCTTTTGGTTTCCGGTCTCCGTATATTCCAAATTAGCCAATTTAGCACCTATTGGAATTTGTTTTGATAGAGCATCATCACCAATATAAACACTATATTTACCATCTTCGGGAACTTTAAAAATATAACAATATTCTCCACAGACAGAAGAAGCAACTTCGTAAACCCAAACAAGAAAATCTTTATACAAAACTCTTGGATCCGAATTGGAATCAAAAGAATATCCGGAAAGGGAAAGGGTCGAATTGGATCTCTCTACATACTTTAACACCTTACCTACCATCCCCCAGTAATCCCTCTCGCTATCGTCGTCAATCCATTTATTCTCCGGAACATTCTTTAAAACTTCAATTGATTGGCTAATTAAATTTGTATAATCTTTAACAAGTTGGTCTTCTAACTTCGGAGGTATCGTATACTTAGTTATTTCAGCAACTCTTTTTGCGGCAAGCCAAAGTAACAGATCTGCTTTATCAAGAGGGCTTCTTGGAAGAATTTTGTCGATATTTTCTTTTACCCGAACAAATTTGTACAAAGAACTTGTTGGATCTGTGTTAACCACAACAGGCCACGACCAACCATCTTTCCATTTTAAATCCTGCAAAGAAAATCGCGAAAATTTTCTGGTGCCGAAAATTATTCGGTCGGCCGAATCCTCCAAAGGTAATTTATCAACCACATTTTTATCTTTTATAAAAACCCCGACTTCCTTTGCATAATTTGACGCTTGCAAAACATAGGGTAGCTCTCTAATAGTTGACCAAGAGTAAACAAGGTTTTTAGGAATATAAAACCTTGGCAATTTATCATTTTCTGGTACTTCATACAAAATCAAGGCCGATCTTCCTGCAAGCTCGGTGTTTAACTCCTGCCTTAATGATGTATTCGTTTCACCATTAGGTATTTTTGACAGATACTTTGTAGTAAATTCACCGAATTCCTTGATTTTTTCAACACCCAATCTATTGATTGCTAAATCATTTCTACTAGGCGGTAAAGCTAGCTCTCCCGAATACCTCCAATCCAAATCATTCTCCTGAAGTATATAATCAACAGATAACAAAGCTAGGTAATTTTTGGGCAAGTCAGCAACCCGAAATACATTGTCTATTACTTCCCCCGCGTAAGATCCACTGGAAATAGGGTTTCTTAAAATACTGCTTCCGTTATCCACAAAATTTACCGCTACATCATCCGCCGATGTAAACCCATAAATCCAATTCCACGCCCCGCCATAATAGAATTTCGGAGTAGCCAGTATTCGAGCATCTTTAAAATTGTTATTAGTATATTTTTCAAAATCTTTCCAGTACGTCGGTATATTTACTCTTGAGGTTCTAACACTACCATTCCATTTTGACCACACGTGCTCCCCTAACAAAACAGGTTTCGCATTAATGAGAACGGCGAAAAGAACCAAAATAAATGTTATGGATTTCCACTTCCCGCGAATTTTTTCCCTTATATTTACCAAAGATATATAAAATAAAATCGAGAAAGATAGTACATATAACTCACCAAATTTTGTAAAAGGTTCTCTAAAAATTTTAAATCCGGGGAGATGGTCAAATAACAGGCTGTAAACATATCCAAAGGGGGGACGGGATCCTCCCGCCAAGAATAGGGAGACTAGAAATAAGGCAATAAAAAAAGTTTGGGGTTTTCTGAAGCTCGCCTTTTTTCTAAAAGAAAAAGCTATTGTAATAATAACCAGTACATAACCAATAACGAAAACTACAGGCGCATCGTACCAATTATGAAACGGATAATAATCATATAAAAAATGTTTGCCATACCACCCCCACTGTCCAATGAATCTAAAATTTTGATATAAACTCCCGGCGGACAAAGCGGTAAACCACCCACTATTAAAAACCCTGCTCGCATTTTCCACATAATAATAAAGCATGGGCATTAGCCACCATAAATTGATTAAGGTAAAAATTGTGTAGTAAGCTAGAATATTTAGAATTATTGCCTTATTCATTTTTTTTATTGATAAAACCAAATACAAGGCTTGGGGAACAAATATAGTTATTGAAAGGGCCGGATTTGAATTAATAGGAGTAAAAATTACGGCCATCGCCAATAGTTTTAATATGCATGAAAAATTAAAACTATTACTTCTTGACAACTTTATAAAGTAATACAAGGAAAATGGAAGGTACGCCTGATACATCATGGGGAAAAAAGAAAATGGGTTTAGAGATCCAAAGGCGTTAAATAAAAAAAGTACCGTGGAAGGAAGAAGAGCAAACATATAAAACCCCCGCGAAAACAACCTTGTTAATTTATAAAAACCAACTAACCCGATAAAGTACAGGCAGAAAAAGAGCGTCCTTTGAAGAACCGCCGTCGGTAAAAAATTAAATAATGTCGAATAGAGAGAAAATCCTAACAAGTTAGGGGCAGAGCTGGTTATACCTCCCAATGGAATAGAGATATCCCATATATATAGGTTAAATATTTTCTTTCCCAGCTGTAAATATGTGTAATTATCTCCACTAGCTAGTAATTCAGCATCGCCAAATAAAATATATATGTATACAGCAATAGATATTGCGGCGCCAAGAAAAAACAGAACTTCCGGTTTAAGAATGATTTGCTTAATTTTAAAAGGAAGTACCAAATGCATTGCTTAATCTTGGAAATGCCCGCATTTAAAAGATGAGTATAAATTCTTCAGCCCAGCACAGATATCATAATTTCACACGCTAAGACAGTTAATTAGTGTAAAAAACCCGAAATTGTAGGCCGGGGATATTCTCCTCTTTTGTAGCAACACCAAAATCTCCCGGTATCATGGTGCTTTCAGCTTTTATTGTGGCTGTTTTGGTATTCGGGTCCCATGAGAGTGTACTGATGTTTGAAAAGACTTTCTGGATGTTATCTTCGTTTTCCGGCAACCCCTCTACCCTAATTCTATAAGTACCCTTAAAAAATATTCGAAACCTAGTACTGTGACAATATAAACCTGCTGTTCTAGCTCCAATACCTATGTCGATGGGAGGCTCCACTCTCTTGCCATCGGATAAATACTTTGTATCGGGATAAGAATAGCATGGGGGAAACATATAACCATCTTTAAGAGTGGCCATGTTAAAAGTCAAAGATTTTGGGAAAAAATAATGAGACATGTCATTAAATCCCACACTATAGTTTAGACTAATATCGGATACTCGATCCTTAAGCTTAATAACAGCATACTGGGTCTCTAACAAAGAGTCTAATTCCGGATTCCAAGTAATTCCAAGCACCCTCCAAGCAAAATACTTCGTTATATGCATATAAAAC
>Ga0066637_10001105_pt1 | contig 17186 bp, 13 predicted proteins | sample CryGeyCG2014_020_FD_62737 | JGI IMG/M metagenome (GOLD analysis project Ga0066637, IMG submission 62737) | Groundwater microbial communities from aquifer - Crystal Geyser CG08_land_8/20/14_0.20 | ecosystem: Environmental > Aquatic > Deep subsurface > Groundwater | place: USA: Utah: Grand County...
AAGAGCCACACGAGGTCACGAAATTTCTTCTCTGAAATTCGGGAACGTATGACATACCGATTTCTTGGCTCCATACAGGCATATCTTACACCTGCGAATAAGTTCAGCTAGTCATGACCCAAAAATAATATTTACAACGAAAAAATTTAAGGTAAAAAATGTAAGATCGAAACGAAATAAAAACTTAACGACTTCAATTCGAGATGACACGCCTGACTGCGAATCAAAGAACTATTAGTAAATTCGAGAAGTTAAAACTTTAAGATCGAAATGAGTTACACAGGAAACAAAAAACCAGATTTCTCTGGTTTTTTGGGTTCCCTACTCAATTAATTGGGATAGGGCATGGTGGACCCGAGGAGACTCGAACTCCTCACCTCTGCGATGCGAACGCAGCGCTCTACCAGATGAGCTACGGGCCCTAATACTTTTGTTTTTAAACCTTAAAACTCCTGTCTCTTTTTTTATATCCACAGTAGTAACAGTTTATGCACATGTGTGAATATTGTTCTTGAGGTGGTGTCCCCGGGAGGAGTCGAACCTCCATCTTATCCTTAGGAGAGATCTGCTCTATCCATTGAGCTACAGGGACCAGCTCGCGAATGAGTATAGCATGATAAAACCGGCTTGTGAAGGCTCTAATACTAGATTATTCATAATATTCAATATAGTAAAAGGATTGAAGGATTAAATATAAAATTGAAAGATTTTTTTGAAAACTAAGCTAAAAAGGATGTGTCGTAAAATAGATAAAAACTATTTAACTACTCTAATCAGAGAACCATCTTAAAAACCGATCATTTTTTATCCACTATCTAACCTTTCGGAGGAGGGCTTAAGACCCTATACTCTAGGAGAGTATGATTGAAATCCTACTTTTTGTACTTGTTCTGGCGGTAGCTTTTTTAGTTTTCGCCTTTTTTTCGTTAAATCGCCGCATTAAAATCACCGACGATGCTCGCGGCAACGACCGTGGTCTGGTCATGCTGAACCAGAACATTCAAGGAATGAATGAGAGGTTGGACAAGACGACTGAGTCCATCAATTCGCGCCTCGACCGTGCTGCTCAGGTCATAATGTCGGTCCAATGCGAACTGGGGACCGTTCAGGAACGATTTAAAGGGTTTGAGGAATTCAGTGAACTGCTCCATCCTAAACTGCGGGGGAATATTGGGGAGCAGATTCTGGCTGACATGCTTGCTCAAGTGTTTTCGCTGGGTCATTACGAGCTCCAGTATAAGTTCCGCGACGGTCAGACTGTCGATGCCATCATCCGCACCAAATCCGGCCTAATTCCAATCGATTCCAAATTTCCGCTGGAAAATTTTAAACAGCTTTCCAGAGCCGAAACTGATGAGCTGCGAAAATCGTCACAGCGGGAATTCATCAAGGCAGTAAAGCGACACATTGACGACATCAGCAAAAAATATCTGCTGCCGGATGAGGGTACAGTAAATTTTGCTGTCATGTACATCCCGTCGGAGAACGTCTACTACCACATTCTGACCGACGATGAATCCAACCTACTTGATTATGCCAAGGGAAAAAATGTCCTAATGACCTCGCCGCACGGCTTCCTTAACTTCCTTCGGGTTATTCTGATGGGCATGGAAAGAACCAAACTACAGGAACAGTCCCAAAAAATCTGGGATATCCTGAAAGGGGTACAGCAGGAGTCTATAAAGTTCGAAAGCGCTATTAATGTTCTGTCTAGACACGTAACTAACGCCAAAGGTGCCATGGACACAGTCCACTCTGGTTATTCAAAACTGTCCGGCAAGCTCGATCAAGTTAAGCTCCTAGACGACATTAGTCCGGCCCTTCCGGAAGGGGACGATCAGACTTGACGACTGGACCGGCCTAAGCTATCATCCCGTTGTCTCTGAATACCGGAACAACTAAGAAATAGTCGTTTATGCCCAACAAAAAGTCAGCAATGAAGGCCCTGCGCCAGACCCAAACCAGGGAAGCGCGCAACAAGAGAGTCAAAGAAAACGTAACTTATCTCCGAAGACAGACTCGAAAGGCCCTGGAAGCCGGGGATATCAAAAAAGCTGAAGCTCTGGCCAAGAGCGTCGTAAAGTCAGTCGATAAGGCGGCACAAAACGGAGTCCTCAAAAAGAACACTGTCTCACGCATCAAATCTCGCTTGACGATTGGCATCAGGAAAGAGACGGTCAAGAAAGCGACAAAGTGACGAATTTGAAAAGTCCCGACGCAAGTCGAGGCTTTTTTGTTCTCAACAAAAACCTTCTTGAATTGAAGTTAGAGGCTTTTTGATCGTTGGACCGAACAGGCAAACAAGGTCATTTCCGCCAATAACTTGCCGGTTCCTGATTTAAATCTGCGCTCGATTTCCACTAATTCGACATAAGCCGCCTTCAAATCTATGAGTCGAAGCCGCTGAGCTGAGGCTATGGCCTTACCGGCGGGGTACGGATGAATGCCCAGTTTTCCAGCGATAGTCTGGCGATCGCTAATACCCCGATCCAATAGGTCCCGGACACCTATCAGACTCCGCAACTGCCGCTGTAGCATGGCCAGGACCTGCAGATCGTTCATTCCAGACTGGATTAGTCGATCCAGTAGGGGAACTGAGCGTCTACTGGAACGACCGTCGAAACAGGCATCTAGAAAGTCAAAGATTGATTCCTCATTGGTTCCGGCCACTAGTTCCTTGACCATCGAGACAGAGACAATCTGCTGACCTTTTGAGGCAGCGAACGAACAAAGTTTGGAGATCTCATGAACCAATCGCCAAGAATCGGTTCCTGTAGCCTGAGCCAGTTCGGTACAGGCCCTAACTTCAATTTTCAGGCCGTAACTTTCGCATTCCGAGGCGATAAATCCGATAATCTGATCACCGATCAGTGGCTTGAGCTCCTCGGTAAACCTATCGTCAACCAAAAACGGAAGTAGGGGAGAACTATTGAGGCTAACTAAGTCCGTAGATTCGTAAAATACAGCGACAGTCGTCTCCGGCTGCCGCTGCAATGCGTTCAACACCACTTCCTGGTCTGCCTTATTTTGGGACAAAAAACCGTCGGCAATAACCATTTTTCGTTCACCTAGAAACGGGTAGGTGAGGATGGCTTCGGCCAACTCGACAGATGTGCGGTCTCCAGCTCGAAAAGTGTCTGTATTCAATCCAGACGGATCACGAGTCTGCTTAAAACGCTCGCGTATTAGGGCGAGTTTCTTCCTAGACCTAAAGATGTCCGAACCACAGATCAAGAAACGCATATCCCAGAAATAGCTTTTGTTTTTGCCTTAATTCAAATCAAAAATAGCTAGTCCTCCTATACTATCCGATTCCTGCTTCAGCTTAGTTTACAGTTCGAGTCGTGTCCATCAAACAAAAGACTGCAGAAAACAAAAGCCGTTATTCTGTAACGGCTTCCATTTGTCTACGGTATTCTAGACTTTCTTCTCCATTGACCCCCAGTATCGTCCGATTTTTATATCCACAATAATAGGAACTTTTAGTTTAATGACATTTTCCATTTCTTGAGTTACCAGCTTGGTCACATCAGCGACCAGTTCCTGCCTTACCTCAAAAATGAGCTCGTCATGGACTTGCAGAATCATCTGAACCGGTGAACTGCTACTGTATCCGTAACGCTCGCCTAACTGACGATCGATGCTGATCATGGCCTTTTTTATCATGTCGGCCGAAGATCCCTGGATTGGCATATTAACCGCCTGTCGTTCGGCTTCGGCCCGCTCCCTCTGATTGAGGAGATGAAAATTAGGGAAGAAGCGCTTTCTCCCAAAAATTGTCTCGACGAACCCGTCGATGGCCAGTTTCTCTTTGGTCTCCCGAATGTAACGTTCAATGCCGCTGTGAAGGGCGAAGTACTGATCGATGTAATCCCGAGCCTCAACTACCGGCAGGTCGGTGCTGGCGGCCAGACGTTGGGCACCCATGCCATAGAGAATTCCGAAATTAATGGCTTTGGCGATGCGTCTGCTCTCTTTAGCCTTGTCCTCGCCAAACATCTCGACTGCAGTTCGGTAATGAATATCCTCGCCGGAACGGAAGGCATCGATCATGGTCTGCTCGTCGGCGATGTGTGCCGCTATCCTAAGCTCGATCTGCGAATAGTCAGCCGCCAGCAGCACCGAACCGTCCCTGGCCACGAAAGCGTCACGGACTTTCTTTCCGTACTCCGAACCGGCTGTCGGTATGTTCTGAAGATTCGGATTCGAGGAGGACAGTCGACCAGTAGCCGTGACAGTCTGGTTAAAGTCGGCGTGAATCCGGCCGGTTTTTGGATCTACTAGCGGCGGTAAGGCCTCGACGTAGGTCGATTGAAGTTTGGCCAGCTCGCGATAATCGAGAATCAGGCCGACGATCTCATGCTGATCCTTGATCTTCTCCAGCTCCGCGGCGGCGGTAGATAGGGTCTGTCCGCTAACGGTCTTCTTCAGTCCGGCGGGCGACAGTCCCAAGCGGTCGAACAATACTTCCTTGAGCTGTCCGGGTGAATTTAAGTTGAATTCTTCCCCGGCCAAACCGTAAATCTCGGCGGTCAAACTATCGATCTTCTTCTCCAGATCCTTCGAAAACTCCAGCAGATACTTGGAGTCCAGTCCCACACCGTTGCGTTCCAAACGCACCAGAACGTCAGCGAGCGGAACCTCCATCTCCCAAAAAATTTCAAGTAGTTCATTGCCCTCCAATTGCCCAAAAAACTCGTCGGCTAAGGAGGTGAATTGACTGATCTCGACCACCAATCGCTCTTGCTGCCGAGCAATAGAAGTCTCGTTACTTTTGGCTAGAGTCGGTATGCCGCGTAAGAAGGAGAGTATGGCCTCGAGGGAATGACGTCGCTCTCCGGCGTGCAGAAGATACGAAGCCAACATTAGATCGAAGGTTCGATTTTCGATTTCAATACCCATGGTTTGCAATCGACAAATCTCGGACTTGAGGTCATGACAAATCAGCTCTGTTCCGCGGCCAGAAAAGAGACTACCAAGAACATCCGCACTTGCCCGTAAAACCTTTCCGGCGACTAGATAGACCACCTTCCCGTCACTCAAGGCCAGAAGGTTGGGTAAGGCAGGGGAGTCATCATCGTCATCTGACGATACGTCTGAGCGAAAAGCTAGACGTTTTGTCTTCTTGAGTGTCTCAACCATCTTGTTTAGTTCCGCAGCTTCAGTGACCTCGACCCAATTGTGCGTTATAGGTTGTCGGTCTTCCTCTATCGAACCTGTCTCACTCAGCAGTCCCAGCTGACCACCGGCTTCGCGTCCCTCGTCGGAGTCGGGTTTCGGCAATTGGGTCAACAGTCGACTGAACTGATAACGCTCGAAGGAGTCCTGAACCGCTTCCCTGGTGACCAGTTTAAATTCAGCATCAGCGAGGCGAAAATAGATCTTTACATCGGTCCGAATTCGGCACAGATTCTGAGACATCAAAGCGTCGTCCTTTCCTTCGACCAGTTTCCGACGAACCGAATCGCTGACCTCGGCCTGACCGGAATCCAGGGCATCATACAGATTGGCGAGCGAGCCGAACCTACGCATGAGATCCACGGCCGTCTTCTCGCCGATGCCCCGCACACCCGGAATGTTGTCCGACGGATCACCGCGCAGAGCCTTGTAGTCGATTACTTGATCCGGACGAATGCCCATCTTCTCTTCCACTCCGGCGGGATCATACAGGACCGTGTCGGTCATGCCTTTCCTTAGGGTGTAGACCGACACTCCATCGTTGACCAACTGCAAGGTATCCTTGTCACCGGTCACGATGACCACCTCGATTTCCGGATGCTGCTGCCGAACTGTGACGGCAATAGTACCGATCACATCGTCAGCCTCGAAACCAACGGCGGAGCAAACCGGAATATCCATTTGCCTTAGAATCTCCTCGATGATCGGCACTTGTGCATACAGCTCGTCCGGCCTCTCCTCACGATTGGCCTTGTATGCCTCGTACTCCTCATGCCTGAAGGTCGGTCCAGCCAAATCGAAGGTTACCACCAAATGGGACGGTTTCAGTTCCCTGATGGCCTTCAGTAGAATCATGAAGAATCCATAGGCTCCGGAGACGACCAGTCCGTCCTTGGTGGAAAGAGGCGGCAAGGCGTGCCAGGCCCGATGCAGCAGCGCATGGCCGTCGATTACGATTAGACGTTTTTTCATATACCGAATTGGTGACCAGATTTCGTTTGATGACACCAGCATATAGAAAAGTGGGGGAGTGTAGAAGAACGGCGGTTAAAAATTGCCTTAAAGCGAGGAATGCCGGGATTGAAGACTGTTGCTTAACCTAGCCTTCTGTGTTAAAAATAGGTTCGCAGTTGCCTAATGGCCCGGTAGCCAAGCAGTAAGGCAGGAGTCTGCAAAACTCTTATGCGTGGGTGCAATTCCCGCCCGGGCCTCCATACGAAGACGCTCCTAATACTTGGAGCGTTTTTGTTTATGCAAAAACTAATTCTAGTAAGTAATGTCGGCACAGTTGCCGGTAACAGTTTCAAGGTGGGTAAAGAGTTGATTTGTGAATGAATTATCATCAGCCAAAAAGCCTTTTTTTATCCTCATGAAAGGGATAAGATGGGTTTAAATGATAATGAAATATCAACAAGAGATGAACACACCTTACACAATCGGAGTGGATGTAGGTGCGACAAAAATCGCCGCCGGCCTAGTTAGGGGTGATAAGGTCGTCAAAAAAGTTTCCGTGATCCATGATTTCGAGATCCACAGCAAGAAGAGTGAATTACTGGCAGTCATAGACCGAACTATTGAGTCGATCTGGCGGCCAGAAGTCGTCGGTATAGGCCTGGGACTGGCCGGAATTACCGATCAGCAGAAGGGGATTTTCCTAAACGGTGTCAACTTTCCGCCAGCTTTTCGTAACATCAACTTTCCCGTAACACTCGAAAAATACGGCTGTAGGATACGAATCGACAACGACGTTCATACCTTCGCTTTAGGAGAAGCTCTTTACGGAGCGGGGCGAGAGTATGGCCTGGTCTTCGGACTGACGTTGGGGACCGGAGTTGGCGGTGCGCTGATCGTCGACGGCTCCATATTTCATGGGAGGGACAATGCGACAGGAGAAGTTGGCCACATGATCATACAAATGGAAGACGGACCCATGTGCGTACCGGAGCAGCCGAGACATCTTGAGTCCTATGTCTCAGGCGCTGCATTCAAACGCCTGATCGCCGAACGGTTCTCAAAGCCGATCAAACCTGAGGATATGGACGGACTAGTGCTTTCCGGAAACCGTCGCGCTACAGAGATCGTCGAATCAGCCGGTCGAGCCTTGGCTGTAGGATTGGCTAACATCATTCAAACCATCAATCCTGACATTATCATCGTGGGCGGGGGCCTATCGCGAATGCAGACACTGTGGAAGGTCTGCAGAGGGCAGTATAAGAAGCTTGTCACCTACCGACAGCCACGCTCCACTCCAGTGGTCATCTCTAAGCTTCAGAACGACTCAAGCGTTCTAGGTGCGGCCCATCTGGCCCTGACCGACTGAAGCCGACATCGAACGGCCGAAGTTCATTCCTCCGCTGACCTAACCCAACGACCGTGAGCAATACAATACGAAAATTCACCATCAAGAAGAGCGGTCGCCGGAACGACGGATTGGGGCTGACACTGAAGTCGGGAAGGAAGAGGCCCGGCGGACTGCTCCGGCGTCTGTTCGGAAACAGGGTCAAACCCATCAAGGATTACCTGGCTCTTTGGCCATATGTCCTAGTCCTGACCGTACTGGTCGGATCGCTGGCCGCACTCGGACTCTACATTTGGGTTCGGCAGGACCTACCTGATCCGGACCGAATTGCCGTCAGAAACATCGCTGAAACATCAAGAATCTACGATCGGACGGGTGAGGTGATTCTCTACGAGGTGCACGGAAACGAAAAACGGACTCTAATTGAGCTGGATCAGGTATCTCCTTTTGCCATCAACGCCGCTATCGTCGCAGAAGACCGTGACTTCTACACCCATGGCGGTTTCAAGCTGACCGGTTACCTTCGGGCCTTCATAACCAACCTAAAGACCAGCAGACGCGGTCAAGGCGGATCGACTATCACCCAGCAGCTGGTCAAGAACGCACTACTGTCTCCGGAGAAGACCTACACCCGGAAACTCAAGGAACTGCTGTTGTCGATCCAAATCGAGCAAAATTTTGACAAGGACACGATCCTCAAGATGTATCTCAACGAAATCCCGTACGGCTCGGTCAACTACGGAATCGAAAGTGCGGCCGAAACTTTCTTCGGCAAGAAGGCATCAGATCTTGACCTGGCTGAAAGCGCGATCCTGGCTGCACTGCCACAGTCGCCGTCCCGCCTCTCTCCATACGGTAGTCATGTCGACGAGCTGATCTCCAGACAGCGATGGATCATCGACTCAATGGTTGAGCTGGGCTACGCGACCCAGGAGGAGGCCGACCAGGCCAAGACCAGGTTCCCGGAGGCGATGGATCTCGAGAAGTCAGTCCGTCCGAAAAACGTTACGATCATAGCGCCACACTATGTCTTCATGGTCAAGGAACTTCTGGCCGAGAAATTGGGAGAGCAGATGGTCGAACGTGGGGGGCTCAAGATCATTACCACCCTCGACGTCAAGAAGCAGTCCATCGCCGAACAGGTCATCGCCGACAAGTACGAGTCACTTCTGGAGTTCGATGCCACGAACGCCGCCTTGCTGTCCTACGACCCGACGAACGGCGACATTCTGGCCATGGTAGGTTCGGCCGACTACTTCAACGACGAGATCAGCGGCAAGTACAACGTCCTGCTCGGCCTGAGACAGCCGGGTTCTTCGATCAAGCCGATCGTCTACTCCACGGCCTTCGAACGAGGCTTCACTCCGAACACCGTACTCTACGACGTGGAAACCCATTTCGGATCCGACGCCGGATCCTACACTCCAAGGGACTACGACCTGTCGGAGCGTGGCCCCATGACCGTCCGTGAATCGTTGGCCGGATCGCTCAACATTCCGGCGGTCAAGACCCTCTATCTGGCCGGACTGAACAATGTCGTAGGAATGGCTGAAAGCCTCGGCTACACGACATTCGGGGACCGAAGTCGACTGGGTCTCTCCTTCGCTTTAGGCGGGGCGGAAGTCCGACCAATGGAGCATATTGCCGCCTTCTCGGCCTTCCCGAACGATGGAAAGGTCATGGAGCTGCGTAATATCCTGCGTGTCGAGGACCGCAGCGGTAAGGTACTGATCGACAATTCCGTCCCGAAACCAGGAAAGACCGTCATGAGCAAACAGACAGCTAGACAGATTTCCGACATCCTGTCCGACAACTCCGCCCGTTCCTACGTCTTCGGCGAAAACAACCTGCTGGTCCTGCCCCGTCAGGCTGCAGCCAAGACAGGGACGACCAACAGCTACAAGGATGCCTGGACCATCGGCTACACCCCTAACCTCGTGACCGGAGTCTGGGTCGGGAATTCCGACGGACACGCGATGAAGTCCGGTGCCGGCGGCAGTCGGGTGGCTGCCCCAATCTGGAACTCCTACATGCGCCAGGCCTTGGCCGATATGCCGGTGATGGGATTCACTCCACCTGAACCGGTCGAGACCGGCAAACCGGTCCTAGATGGAAGCAAGGATACGCAAATCACGCTCAAAATAGACACAATATCCGGAAAGCTGGCGACTGAATTCACGCCGGAAGATCTGGTCGAGGAACGGGGTTTCGGCGTTCCCCACTCGATACTCTACTTCGTCGACCGAAACGACCCACGTGGACCTCTACCGGAACATCCGGAAGACGATCCCATGTTCTCTCCCTGGGAAGATGGTATAACCAAATGGGCAGAAGGAAAAAATATCGAAGTTGACCGAGCACCGACCGAAACGGATGACATTCATATTCCGGAAAATATCCCGACTGTTCGTTTCGTCAGACCCAGCGATGGAGAGAACATCTCGTCCAGGTCCATGCAAATAGAACTCTCGGCGGAATCCAAGAGGGGAGTGTCCGAGATAAGGCTAATGATTGACGGTGACCGATTTGCCTCACTTTCTGGGTATCCGTTCTCTGGAACGGTCGATATACCCAACCGTTTTCCGAAAGGCTACCACCAGCTGACTGCCGTCGCCTATGACGATGTCGGCAACCGCAGTTCCGTCAGTCTGACCTTCAATCTGACCGCAAATGCAGGCCCTCTCGGGATACTGTGGGAAAACCCAAGGAATCTCCAGACCATCTACCTCGACCGCTTCCCGACGAACATCCTTTTTAGTGTTGAGGATATTGAGAGTATTGTCCGACTCGACGTTTCAGCCATGGATATCTCGAACAATGAGGAGACGATCGGCTCCATCGAGTCACCGCCACTCAACAACATGAGTCTCAACTGGAGCGGACCGGAAAGGACGGGAACTTACCGTCTGCGAGTGACGGCCAGACTGAAGGGAGGTGAAAGCCGGTTCGAGGAAATCACAGTGAACGTCAGATAAGACATGAACGAAAAAACAGGCCATTCGGCCTGTTTTTTCGTCTCAAATTATTGGCGGATTGGCATGACAATGTAGAGATATTCGGAACCTTTGGTTCCCTGGCGCAGCAGACACGGACTCATTCCGTCGATCATTTGAACCATCACCTTATCTGTCTCGATATTATTCAACCCGTCCAGAAGATACCGGTGATTGACGGTAATGGCGTTGTCCTTTCCGGTCACTTCCCCCTCAACCTCCGCACAATGCTCACCAGTCTGCGGATTGTTGGCCGAAATGCCGACTGTTGCTCCGGCCGCAAACTTTACGTTTATGTCATTGAGTCCGTTCCTGGAGAAGAGAGAAGTGGCTTTGACCGCACGGATGAGCTCGTCTTTGGGTATAACTGCCTCAGTTTCGAAACTTTCGGGGATAAGCTGTCGATAGTCTGGATATTTTCCGTCGATTGTCCTCGAAACCAGTTCGACCTGATCGTAGCGAAACATGATCTGATTCTCGGCAACGATGATGTCTATCTTCTCCTGGCTGTCGACGGTGTCCCTAAATACACCGAGAATACGTACGAGTTCAGAGACGGCTTTAGACGGAACGATGATCGACAGACCATCCTCATTCTGAGGACCGTTAACCTTATCGATGTCGATAGACTTTTCGGCCAACCTATAGCTGTCAGTTGCGGCCAAGACCAGATACGGAATGCTGTTGTCTGGAGTGAATTTGAAAAGAACTCCACTTATTTCCGGTCTGGACTCATTGGCCGCCACGGCGAAAATAACCTGACCTATTGCCTTCCTGAGTGCATTCACTTTGACTGTGAATCTATGTTCACTTTCGACTGTTGGAACTAAAGGGAATTCCGAAGCACCGATTCCGTTTAGTTTGGTCTGATAGGTACCACAACAAATGGAGAGAAAATTTTCCGTCTGTTCCACATCGACCCTATCCTTAGGCAAAAGAGAAACGTAGTCCGAGATCAGTTTGGAGGGAACTGTGAATTCGCCTTTATCTTCGACTTTACCTCGAATTGCACAGCTGATGGCCATTTCAAGATTTGTGGTCATCAGTTTAAGGCCTCCTTCTTCTGTGCGTATAAGTACGTTCTCGAGTATCGGAAGATTAACGCTACGATTAGCGATGTGACTTACAATGGAAAGTCCCTGTCGTAGATTTTCCTGTGTGCAAGAGAATTTCATGTTACTCAGGCTAGTGGTGGTGAGTGAAGGACTATATATAATCGGTGGTGGTGGTGGTAGGCAAGTGCAAAAAGATTGGAAAAGAAGAAAAAATTCTCAACTAAGAGAAATTTTCGATAGAAGGAACAGTGGGAATCGGGAGATAAAAAAGTGAGAAAAGAGTGGAGGAAGAAGGAAGAAAGTGGAAAAGTGGACAGAGGATTCACTTTTAGTAAACAGATCGGTCACAGTCATCTCATTTGATATCAAACGTTTTTCCGGAGACTTGTCTTCAGGAGACTGGGGACAGAAAAAGGACGTTCAAGAGGTATAAAGACGCTGTTTGATCTGATCGATGTCTTGTTGAAGTTTTTGGTTATTTGGGAGGTCTTTACTGATTTTAGAGTAGGCATGCATGGCCGTAGTGTGGTCTCTTCCGCCAAGTTCATTCCCAATAGTGGGATAAGAAGATCTCAGATCCTCACGCATGAGGTACATGACAATCTGTCTCGGGTGGGCTAATCTTTTTTCTCGACAGTGGCCGAGGATATCCGCGATCGAGACGTCGAAATAGGTCGAAACGACCTGGATGAGGTGTTTGGGAGTGACGTTACGCTGAGAGTTAGCCGGTCCGAAACTGGAAAGAAGTTGTTTAGCCCCCTCAAGGGTCGGTCGGGAATTTTTGAACTGATGGTAGGCGATGATCTTATTGAGGGCTCCCTCGAGTTCTCGGACGTTGGACTGTACCGTGTCGGCGACGAAGCTGATGATTTCGGCGTCAAGATTGTAGTTTCTTTCCCGACATTTCGTTTCGAGGATCGCGATACGCGTCTCGTAGTCAGGACTGGAAATGTCGGCCATCATACCCCACTCGAAGCGAGAGATGAGTCGGTGCTCAAGGGCTGGAATCTGTTTGGGCGGACGGTCGGAAGTAAGGACTACCTGCTTGTTTGTTTGATGCAGGGCATTGAAAGTATGGAAGAATTCCTCCTGAGTTCCGTCCTTTCCGGTCAGAAATTGAATGTCGTCGATGAGCAGCACATCGACGTTTCGGTAGGTATCCTTGAAGTCCTTGCCACGTCCGCTTTTGACCGCATTGATGAAGTCGTTAGTGAAACGTTCGCAAGTAACGTAAAGTATTTTTGCGCTGGGTTGACGTGAAATAACGGCATTACCCAAAGCCTGTATCAAATGAGTCTTACCCAGTCCGACCCCTCCGTAGATGAACAGCGGATTATACTTAGTGCCTGGATTTTCGGCTACGGCTGCGGCGGCTGCGTGGGCCAGTTCGCTGCCCTTTCCGACAATGAACGATTCGAAGACATATTTCGGGTTCAATTTACTATCGGTACTCGAAGCTCTGAAACCCCCGGATGGATCGGTACCCGGATCCCTAGTCAAGGTTTGGACTGAAGGCTGATAAAAATGCTGGGAGCCGGAAGGTTGTGTCTGAAAACTGGTCGGAATCTGGGCTGCCTGCATTGAAAGTCTAGACTGCGGAGGCCGGACGTCGACCTTGTAGATGATTCCTTTAATCGGAAGATTGCTGACCGTCTGGATCGACTTGAGGATAGACTGGTTATATTTCTTTTCTAGCCAGGCTTTAGTGAAAGTGTTGGGGACACTAATTGCCACCTTCTCGTCTTCTATGGAGGAAATGAAAGTATTCTTGAACCAAGTCGTAAAATTGGCTTTGCTGAGAGAAAGTTCCAGCTCACCGAGTACCGCCTGCCAGAGTTCGTGTGTGTTCATAATGGTTGTCTCGATGGTAAAAAAAGTGAGTCACGACGTCCTTTAGTCTATGGAACCGTGGATAATTTGGAAAGGATGCCGTTGTTAACACTTTGTGCATCAATTGTGCATATCTTTTGTGGAAAACTCAATCGATTGTCAATGGTTTTTGTCAGCCAGAGTGGAGGTATTGCCTTTTTTGCGCAGGTGTGGCAGTATTGGTCAGCAAGTACCTGAATGAAATAAGGCTTATGCCTAAAAGGACATATCAACCCAAGAGCCGCAAGCGACAGAAGACACATGGCTTTAAGGCTAGAATGAGCTCTCCAGGCGGCAGAAACGTACTGAAGAGACGGCGGGCCAAGGGGCGCAAGTCACTGTCGGTTTAGGGGCACCCAACCAAAGAATCCGCATCAAGAAGGGTGCGGATTTCTGCTATCATCATTCTATGATCCCCAAAGAAAAAAGACTGGTTACCAAGAAGGATTTCTCCCGGGTTTTTTCGAAAGGTCGGATTTTTCATAGTCGTGGTTTGAGCGCCAAAATTTGCAGGAACAGTCTGGAGTTCAGTCGTTTTGGTCTGGTGATTAGCACTAAGGTCAGCAAGAAGGCAGTGCTGCGCAACAAGGTTCGTCGACGACTCCGTTCGATAATCGGTCAGTCACTCCCTTTGATTAGGGGAGGTCAGGATGTGGCGATTTTGGCCCGGAAGGAAGTATTGGAAATGACTTTCGAGCAGATTGAGGCGTCGACTGTTCACCTTCTGGAGAAGGCCGGTCTTCTGACGGCCGGCAAACGGTCATGAGACGCATCGGCAGATGGCTGATGGACTGGTTGACGAAACCGAAGTATCTGGTTTTGGTGGCGATCCGCTTCTACCAACTGACTGTCTCGCCGGATCATAGTTTCCTGGGAAAAAAGTTTTTCCCCGAGGGGTACTGCCGGTACTGGCCGAGTTGTTCGGTCTACGGATATCGGGCAGTGAAAAGGTACGGAATTCTTCGCGGGCTTGGTCGGGCCTTCTGGAGGGTAATGCGCTGCACTCCCTGGAGTGCAGGCGGGATAGACGAGGTGAAGTAGATGAAAAAAGGCCGCAGTTGGCCTCTTTTTTGTTTGACTGACGTGCGTGGAGGAGTTAGTCAATCTGTAGTTTTTTGCGGAAGTAGGTCTGACCGCTGACGATTTGAATATTGGTTTTCGGAACTCCAAGATGTTCGGCCACCTGCGCGATGATGTCGCGGTTGGCCTGCCCCCTATCCGGCGGACGGGTCGTCCGGACGGTCAGTGTACCGTCGGGGTTTTCTGTCACTCGGCGTTCACGCGCTCCGGCCCTGGCGATGACCTCTATGAATTTCATGTCGTAAGCCGGTTCCTCATTTTTTTAAGTAGTTCGATGTCCTCCATCTGCCCTTCTGTCGGCGTCTCCAGGATGAAGTTAACCTTTTGGAAGTGAGGTTCGGAAACGATGGCCTCGATGCCTTCGGTTCCGATATACCCCAGTCCGATATGTTCGTGCCGGTCTCGGTGCGTGCCTAATTCCACCTTTGAGTCGTTGGCGTGCACCAGCTCCAGCCGGTCGAGTCCGATCGTTCGATCGAACAGCTCGACTGTCTCGCGGACCGCCGATTCGTTTCGCAGGTCGTAGCCCGAGGCGAAGGCATGGGCGGTGTCGAAGCAGACCCCGACGCGTTCGTCCGTCACTTCGGCCAATATAGTGGCCAACTCCTCGAATTGACTACCGATGATCTTTCCGGCACCGGCCGAGTTTTCGAGTAGTAGCCGGGTCGTGCCGTTGTAGCCGTTTAGTATTAGTTTGACCCCATTGATCGCCCGAACTAATCCGTCCCCTCCGTCAACACCGTTGGCGCTGCCCAGATGGGTCATGATCGCCGAACACCCCAGCAGGGTGGCGCGTTCTAGATCGGTCCTGATGATGTCGATTGTCCTGCTCCTAACCTCCGGCCGGTCGGAACAGATGTTCAGTATATAGGGAGTGTGGACGTAAGATTCGCTGAAGCCGCCGTCGATGCAGGCCTGACGGAAAGCTGAGACCTCTTCCGTACCGATCTTGGGGGCCAGTCCGCCCTGTGGTGGTCGGCTGAAGAATTGGAAACACTCCAACTCGAGTTTGGTCGCGTTCTTCGGTGCGTTGTGAAGGCCTCCAGCTGCGGAGACGTGCGATCCTATCTTCATAGAGAGATTTTTTTAACGTCCCAATGATGATAGAACCGAAGAAAAAACCGCACAACCAATGCGGCCTTTTCGAACATCGATTGACGTTCCTATTTCTTGACCAGGTTGATCCGTTCTTTGAGCAATTTGATCACCTTACGATTTCTGACAGCAGTCTTGATGTAGTCTTGGTACTCCTCGGAACGAATAGTTCTTTGGGCCTCTGCGTCTCCGGAACTGTCGTTGATCAACTTTTCGACCTCGGCTAACACCTCTACGTCTGACACCTCAATTTTTTCTCGCAGTCCATATTCACGAACCAACAGAGCAGTTTTGACTCTTTGTACGGCTTGTTGGGCCATCTCTAATCGGAGTTCATCTGCAGTCTTTTTAATTGATTTGAGATAGTCTTCGAATTCTAATCCGCGTTCAGCAACACTATGCTTCAACTCATGGAACATGCGATTAACTTCTTGGTTAATCATACTTTCTGGAATCTCGCCAAAGCGAGATTTTTCAACCAGCTTTTCTAGAATTTCCGCTTCAATCTTTTGTGACTCCTTTAAGGTTTTGTCCTTCATGATGTTGCTGTGTAGCAACTCCTTCATCTTGATCAGTGATTCCTGACCGAGAGCTTTAGCAAACTCATCATCGATCTCTGGGTGCTGTAGTTCGTAGATCTCTTTGACTGTTAATTTGAATTGCACATCCTTACCAGCCAAGGTTTTTTGATAGTGGTCTTTAGGAAATTTGAGAGAAAACTCGTTGGTCTCACCTTCTTTCATGCCGATAATTTTTTCTCTGAGCCCTGGTACATAGTAATCTTCGTCCAAGTAAATACCATGTCCATGAGCTTGTCCGCCATCAAGCGGAACGTTGTCTCGAGCCATGTCCATATCGACGATCACCTTGTTGTTGGCCTGTGCTTCACGGTTGGTGCGAACTTCCTTGGTCTGCATGCGCTGCAGTTCCTTCAGCGTACCGGCCATCTCCTTGTCGTCGACAGTCGGTTCCGAAGTCTTGATTTTTATGTTGTCGGCTTCTGCTAGTTGGGTGATCTCCGGGATCAGGGCGACGGTGGCCGTGAACTCGATCGGATTGCCGGGAGCCAGTTTGGTGACGTTGATTTCCGGATCGCCGTAGGTGCTGAACTCGTTGTTCTTGATCGCCTGGACATAGTTGTGGCGGACCAGCCCCGGTAGGGCGGTCTCGTAAATGGCTGCCTCGCCGAAGTGGCTCTTAATTGCCTCGTAGCTGGCTTTACCTGGGCGGAAGCCGTCAATTGGACGCTCACGGGAGATCTTTTTTGCCGCGTCCTGGAGTGTCGGTTGGGCCTCCTCAACCTCGATGGTGATGGTCAGCTCGACTAGACCTTTGGGGAGCTTTTTTGTGATGCAATTCATGGTTTTGCGGGTGAAGTCTCAATTGAGACTGAATACTAGGACAGAAAGGGGTTAACGTCAATCTTGCCCTGCTTCGTGGAACCTCATGTCCTCGGGCCGGACGGGCCTCCGGCGCATGCCTCCCGCAGCACGGGTCGGCCCGCTCCGACGGCGGTCCGTCCTAACTCTCAGCGTCCGGCCGTCGCCTGCCGGCTCGGGACCCAGCCCGGACGCCTCCGAGGTTGCCGCGGGAGGCATGCGCCGTGGAGATCGGATC
>Ga0066637_10001106_pt1 | contig 17182 bp, 12 predicted proteins | sample CryGeyCG2014_020_FD_62737 | JGI IMG/M metagenome (GOLD analysis project Ga0066637, IMG submission 62737) | Groundwater microbial communities from aquifer - Crystal Geyser CG08_land_8/20/14_0.20 | ecosystem: Environmental > Aquatic > Deep subsurface > Groundwater | place: USA: Utah: Grand County...
TCAGGCGCCCGCGCTGAACTTTCAGGTTTTTATCATATATTTTTCCCAAAATTTTGTTATCGAGCCCCGTGTCGCGCAGGTTGAGTTTCATACCAAGTGATTTAAGTGCAAACAGACGCAGGTGGTTTTGAAATTCTTTGCCGTCTGCCTTCCTATGCTCATCTATAATATCTCGAACTATATTTCTGAATTCCTCTGATCCCGCACCGAACAAGCGGGCGAAACATAACAGGTTTTCGAAAAAGCAATCCATTTTCCCCTTCATCACTTCCCGGACGGCAGAGGCGACGACGCCTTTCCAGCCGCTGCCGCGGAACATGGGGACTTTGAAAACCTTGTCTTTTAGCACCGGGTTGTCGATGATGTAATAATGGTCGTCATCGGCAGAATAGTAAGGAGCGGTCAAAGAAAACTTAGCATAAATAGCAAAGGAAAACGGAAGATATTCTGAGATCTTTTTACTTAATTCGGATGGTTCAAAAATGCCCGATTTCAGCTGAGCGTTATTAATATCCGGTTTGATTGATGTAACCCAATCCGGGTGTCGATTGAGTTCTTTCTTTCTATTTAAATCGGAATATTTCAGACGATTGTATTTATCGAGATTAGGTTGATTAATTTGTCCTTCATGTACTTCGGCAAAATAATCGAGATAATTAGTCATGTTTTACCTCCGGCATTGAAATGATTGCGGGAATTCCCAGAAAGCCGATTTCGTTTTCACTGATAAAGGGAATGATTTTCGTGGCGTTGGGACCGATTACCTCCTTATAATTATCTTTCTGGATAGAACCAAAGATAAAATGGCGTTTACTTCGATCCCGTATTTCACTCGATCTAAGTTGTGATTTTTCGATTAATAGGTTTTTTATTTCTCCAAGATAAACTGAATTCTTTTTAGTGACAGAGAAGTAGATTATTTTTCTAACATCATCACGCTTTAGCAGATTTTTATCGTTAGTTACTTCGACGATCTCGTGAGGATTATAAATCGATTCTCCAATATGTAACAATTTATATAGAGAAAAATCAGAATTAACCATTTTCACTCTCCCGAAACCGATATTATTCTTCGCTCCCAGAAACCCATATTCCTGGATAAAATTCAATAAAGGGAATAGAATATTCTCAGCGATCTCTGTGCCCTCTGTGGAAAAAGAAATAGTGAATTTGCCTTCAAAATATTTTTCCGGAAGATACCAGTTCTTCCCGTCAACTATTTTCCTTTTACTTGGAGGAATCCATCTAATCTCGTCTTTTGAAGAATTAATCGTCTCGATCCCGATCTTACTTTTCCAGCCGGTACATCCAAAATAGCGAGCGGTCGGGGATAACTGCAAATGCTCACAGATTTCAACATCCGTTACTTCCGGTTTACTTTCAATAAAATCCTGATACTTTTTATAATTGAATTCTGTCTGGGAGTATTTTGGACCATTGAACTTCCCCGAGAAATGGCAGATTACATCGAACCAGAAGCGTAGCGATCCCATGATGCTGGCGGGTTTGATTTCGGTCATTTTCATATCCACGCCGCCGGTATAGAGCGGTGTAATGGTTTGAAAAGTCACTTCTTTTTTAATCACTTAACCTCCTCGTTCATTTTCTAAAGCGGATTGGGGATAATAATTGGACGCTGATCTTATATGATTGCTTATGATATTTATTTTTGGCTTTCTTTTCATAACTAATCGGCTTTTTTCTACGTCTTATTTATTTTCCTGTTTAAAATACGGCTATTCCCATCTTTCCTTCAGCAACCATTTCCAAACAGGAATTACATCGACTCGTGTATCTTTATCCGAAAATTCCTCCTGTTGGTTATAGGTTAAAATTGTCCCACATTCAACGCCAATTTGTCGACAACCAGACAGCAGTCCTTTTATTTCACGATTCCGGCTCGACTCATTGAGTTCATAACATACCTGATAGGCAGCGGATTCCCGTCCATATTCATAAATAATGAAGTCACACTCGTTCTGATTTTTATAGTAAAATGTATAGGAATGGCGTCGATTCAATTCACCCAGCACGACATTTTCCAGCAAATCACCTTTGTTCGGACTAAATTGAAAAGCCAAATCACAAATAAATCCGTTATCACAAATGTAGGTTTTCTTTTGCGAAAGAAGCTGTTTTCGTTCGGAGAATTCGAACTTCTGGAGCGAGTACACAAAAAGCGAAGATTCCAGAAATCCAATAAATTCCCGAATCTTATTCCGATCCATTTCCAGCATCGTACCAATTTTATTCAAATTACTAATATTACCGCAGTGACCAATCAGATATAATCCCAACTTTCGGAGAGTCGCACTCTGACGAATATTGAATCGCGGAATAATATCTTTAAATATGATCGTGTCGTAGGTACCAAGTAAAATAGTTCGGACCGTGTCGATATTAGATGATGTCAATGCCTCAGGCATTCCGCCATGTTGCAGGTATGTATCGAAATGATGCAGTATTGTTTCCTCGTTAAGTGTCCATTCTTCTTTACGTCCCGGATTGTATCCTTGAAAATCCAGATATTCTGTAAAGGAGAAAGGCGTCAATCGCCGTTCGATTACGCGTCCGGTCAGGTGAGTTGCAAATTCCGACGACATGAGTTGACTATTCGATCCGGTGATGAAAAATTTAATTTTCCCTTTGTTAAGATCATATTGATATTTGATCCAGATTTCCCATTTATCGAGTGCCTGAATTTCATCAAAGAATAGGAATATCCGTCCCTGTGGATTACGTAAACGTCGATATTCACTGAGAAATTTGTCTAAGATTTCCTGAGTGTTCATTCCGGAAAACAACGCCTGCTCCACATTCACGAATAACAGATTATCGTTCGGCACACCAACTTCATTCAGTCGGGACATAATTTGCTTCATCAGGAAGCTCTTCCCACAACGCCTAACACCTGAAATCGCTATGATATGATCGACCTCGAACTCAGATTCGATACGGGATAGCAACTCCCGACGAATTCCTATGCTCGGAATTTTCCCAAACCATTGCGGATTTTGTTCGCTTAAAAATCTCTCAAACATAATTATTGCTCCCCATACACAGCAATAATATACCAATATCGCTGTACATACCAAGCATTATTTCTGGTAAGTACTGGAAATTATTGGACACAGATTGACATTGATTTAGATTTTCAGACACAGAATTTTTATAATAAAATATGAAGAGAATATTTATTGTAGACGCAGATTCGTTATGATTCATTATGAAAAGAGTTCTTATTTCAGACACTGATCTCATATGATTACTAATGAAAATTATTTTAATTTCTCTGTTCATAATTAATCGGTATTTTTCAGCGTCTTATTTATTTTCCTGTTCATAATTAATCAGCGTCTTAAAATATCCTTACACATAGCACAACTCGTAATAGGCGCATTTGAGGCAGGCTTTGGTTTTACGGGCCGGCGGAACCGGAGCATTGACGAGCTGTTCGATACGCGCGGTTATTTCTGCCAATTCATCGCAGTCGGCATCGGTCAATTCAACCGCGACCGTTTTCTTCAGTTTCGGGTAGTCGAGCTGTCCGCTAAAGCCTTCAATGCCCTTACTCTTCAGTACCCAGAGATAGAATTTCAGTTGCCAGAGGTGGGCTTTCTCCATCCGGTCGGATTTCTTGACTTCGTGAATAACCTTCGCCTTAACATCGGCAAAGTCTAAGACGATGTTGTTGCCAATGCGGATTTCCTTCTGCTCGCGTTCGTAACTGTTTTCGTGGATGACCTTGCCAAGTTTCACTAAGTCGGACTCCTGTTCGCAGACGATCTGGTGGTGAAAGAACCAAAGCTGTCTTTTACAAAAATGGTAATACTCGACATGAGTACCAGAAATTTTCTCTAAGAACTCATTCTGCATATCAGAAAAATTGGTCAATCTCCAACTCCTTAAATTCATCCATCAGACCAATATCTTCGCTATATCTATTCTGAATGATCGTGACAAAATGGTCAAACGCTTCATCATTTTTCCAAATGGGAATCCGCATATGTACAATCCGAGATGGATTTTCATTTTTAAACTTCATATATATGCCCTTATGAATGGTCATGCAGAAATTCTCCGCTTTTATGAAGTCGTAATTCTCAACTAACCTTTTGTATTCCGGTAGAAACTGGGCCGGAAGCACTTCTATACCATCGAATTTCTCGTAGAACTCTTCTTCTTTCTCCTTATGAAATGAAAATGGTTGCAAGGATTTTAACGATTGTTCAAAAGCTGTTTTGATGAATTGGAATTCATTCTCCTGTTCGGGTTCTCTGCCCGGATAAACCTGGTCTAACAGATATTGAATATCCGATTCTTTCAAATAATCTATTTCTTTGAGCTTTTCTATAGTGCGTTTGACAATTAGAGTAGGATATATCCGAAAATCATCTTTTCCGCCTTCGGTACAGATAAATACAGGACATGGTGGTTTTGTGGCTTTCCGATTAACACGACCAAATCGTTGAAGCAGGGCATCCAATGGAGCCGGTTCGGTGAATAAGACATCGTAATCAATATCCAGACTGACTTCAATTGCTTGTGTACCGATAAGAACTTTCGTGTTGGAATCGAGTGCTCCCTTTTCTTTTTTCATTCGGTCAGATCGGTTAAACCTGCCGTGCAGTAGCGTTATCTGATCCTTCGTTAATTTCCCCTTTTCAAAGACGAGCGAATACATTAATTGAGATTGAGCAACCGTGTTACAGACGACCATGACCCGTTGATTTGATTCCAGATGATTGCTGATTTTTTCCAGTTGATCTTGAATGGCGCCTTTTACGATTGATATTCGATGACGATTCAACCGACTGAGTAAATCCGCATCGGCTTTGATGATGGTTTTTACTCGTAATACTTCAGCGATTTCGCGTATCATAAAAGTCGGAAGCGTCGCCGTCATTACCAGAACAGAACATTTCAGAAATTCCGTCATTACCTTCAACATGACAATAATTTGTGCGAATGTGACCGTATCATAGGCATGGATTTCGTCGAAGATAATTTTAGCGCCCGACAATTCGACTAAGCCCATTTCAAATCCTTTGACTCCATAGAAGTACTTCATGATTTGAAAAGGCGTGATGATTTCCAGCGGTTGTATCATACGTCGATACTGCTCAACCAAGGTCTTTATCCGTTCATACTGCCTTGATGCATTTCTATTTGAGGTATCCTCTAAATATGCGGCAAGATACTGTGACAGTCTGCCGTGTTGAATTCCAACGATTTCCGTGCTGTATTCTACGCTATCTTTTTCCATGTCTTTTGTTAATCGTCTGTGCATCGCATTGATCGAAGCGGTATATGGCAAGACATAGAATGCTCGTCCGTTTATGATTTTGATTTGCTTTCTAAGCCAACCGATAGATGATTCCGTCTTTCCGGTTCCGGTCGGGGCAATCAGAATGCAATTCCCTTCAGAATTAAAACAGGTCTTTTGATGCGAAAATAAGTCTGAGCCTTTTTGAGTTAGATTCACACGAAGATTGTCTAAAAACTGGAAATGAGTATCGTTTAGTTGGTTGATTTTCCTGACTCCACCGGATGCATAATGATCGCAAATTTTCAGCGATCCCCACATGAGCAGGTTTTGCCAGTATTCACTATTTTGATTATCAATATCCGGGAAATTTCGAGCGATTTCTAAAAATGGATGAGTCAGTTCATGGTACACGATTTTGTTTGATAAATCAATATCGTAGAAACCGTTCTGCTTGGATTTATTTCGAAAATCATTAAAAAAATGCGTTAAGGAATCAGCCGCCATACAATGTCTCAAATTTTCGGTAAAATCTTCCGGATGATACTTCAATTTTCCAGTCCAGACATTATGAAACTCAAAATCAATCGTTTCCTGTGATTTATACCTATCAAAAAGAGTCTTAAAATCTTTATGATGACCGAGAATCGCACGTTTTACTAAAAGACTGTACTCAACAGGTAAATTCATTTTGTCAACATAAGGTATTGAATAGAGTTCGTGACGTTGATTCTCCCATGAATTTTCCTGTGACTTTAAAACCTTCTGAAATTCAGAGTGTATTTTACCAAGATCATGGAAAAAGACTGCGACAAAAAGGATTTTCCAGAAATCGGGAAGTCGAGTAATTTCCGGAAGGGCAGGTAAGGTGGCTCCCAATTCCCGCCAAATCACCAGACAATCTTCAATGTGTTGATTGAGAGTCGTTCCATCTGACTTGGCTAAAATTTTACCATAACTATCACACTCAGTCAATCATGAACCCTTATGCTTTACTATATTTTCAATTATCATCCTTATTAATCGACAAAAAAGTGATGTTCTTCCGCTTTGTCGCAACTGCTTTTTTCGCGGCGGTTTTTCTTTTCCTTTTAAGTGCAGCTTTTTTACCGGCGTCCTTCATTCTTTTTGACCACCTTACTATTTTCGGCCTGTCTCGCATTGTCATAAGTGTATCGACTGAAATCAAATCGAGATCAAACATTTTGTGACAATTTGGACATAGAATAACAAGGTTATTAATATTGTTGTTCAGTCTATCTCCGTCAATATGGGCAACTTCTAAAACGGAAGGTATTCCAAAACCACAGTGGGCGCAGATCGGCTCATACGTTTCAAAAGCAATCTTGCGATAATTGATATTACTGATTAGACCCATGGAATTATCCAGTATTAAATATGACCAGGTGAAAAACTATTAATTAAGACTTTACCACTTAATACTCCTGCCAATAAACGTCCCAATTCTTATCCTTATCTTCAAAACCAAGCGCAGCTATAGGATTATTTTGACGATAATTAGGTTCCAGCAGATAATATGGCTGAGTACCGACATTACGTCTCGGAATCGTGTCCGTAAAATATACGGGCAATGCCTGAATCATAGCCGGTATCTGATATTTATCAAATGGAATTACCGTACCTTTCAGATTTAAAAGCAAATCCTTTCCTTTGATTTCCAATTCGTCTCTGGCTTCAATCGTAGCCAAGTCTCCAGAGCGTCCTAAAAGCAGTGGAAAATACGGTTTTTCAAACGCCGAATTAATTTCCTCCCGATCTGTGTATAGAAAAAGATTTGCATCGAAGAGAAATTCACGTTTGATTACGTTCGATTTGATTTGAGTAAGTGACCGACCCATTTGATAAATAGTTTCCAGATCGACTGTCTTACTTTTTGCCTGAAAGACAAATCCTATTTTTTCTAATGACGGTACAAATGGCTTGCCCATCGCCGACGAAATGATTCCGATTACTGTCGAAACAGGCGGAACCGGTAGAGTCGGTTGAAAACCGCTGATCATATTCGGATAGCGAAAAGAAGCCGTCCAACTCGAAATATGAATTCGGAAGACTTTCATAGTATCATTCCACAGTGATAGTGCTAACAAATTTATCTATCATTTCATTAACCGGACCGTACTCGACCAGAGGATTTTCAGCGGCAAGGGGTTTAAGTTTTTCGTCCAGTTCATCCATGAAACCCGCGCGTTTCCCGACATACACTTTTCCATCGAATTGATTTTTGTAATCTTTCAGTACTTCCTTCAACGCTTCAACGGAAAAAATGGCTTTCCCGTGATCTTCCTTTGCCAGATGAGAAAACGGATGATTTCCGCTATTGAATTTGGTTAGAACAACAATCTTGGGTGTCAGATCTGCCATGTTTGTCGCTTGTTTCGCCCCACCGGAAAGAGTTTTTAATGCAAGGATCGTATCCTTAACCCTCTTTTCCCGAACATCTTTCGGCAGACGGATTAATTTCATCGGATTTCCGGCTTTGTCTTTTGCGATAGGATCGTCTATTTCAACTGCGCCTTTTTCCTTCGCCTCCTTTTTTAGGTCATTGTTGATGTTCATAAATCCGCTTCGATTAATCATTGAGAAAGTGCCGACACTATCCAGATCGATGGAAAACATGCCTTTCATGACCGCACAGTATTCGTCAATACCATAAGGAACCGCATCGCCATCCTGACGGGTCATCGAAGCCCAATTCTGAACAATTGGGTTGTAAGCGATTGCAATTAGTGCAGAATTTTTCAGTGGAGAAACACGGGTTAATGTAACATCTTCTTTGAGGGGATTTCCCTTCTTATCCATTACGATTTCACCGTTTTCGTCTTTTACTTCTGCTTTAGCGGCACGCATATAACCAAAAACATCGTCATCGGGATATACCGCGGGATTTGCTTTTGTGAAAGCGATTTTCTTTTCGCGTTCAACAGGAGACATCTCCCACTTATACGACTTTGCCAATTCATTACGCCACCAATACCGCCAGGCTTGACCAGAGACATACGGATATTCGCGTCCCTCTTTCCGGATCTTTTTGGTCATCACGGCATTTTCCAAATTCGTCGATTTGTCGCCACCGGCATTGTTCAATGCCACGACATCGACATCAATTAAGACATACCCTTGGATCGTTTTCATCATTTCCTCCTAAGCTCCTTCGTTTGTTTCTTCTGCTGTTTCAGCAATATCTGAAGTATCAACTACATCCTGCCGATTGATATTTTCATCATGCAGACGTTCATAGAGATAAATCAACATCAAATCCCGAACTTCTCCCCAGAATTGCCCATCCGGGAAAAGATAATCGACGTAATCTTGCAATCTGACGACGGGCTCAGCTGCACCGCTCTTGTAATTCTCCTTAATTATTCTCAGTAGTACCGACCGTAGCTGATACGCTTTCCCGGCTCCTTCAAGCATCACCAGATATTTCTTATAGGTGTGCTCTTTCTGTGCCAGGTCGAAAACAACGTTTGCGACCTTTTTAATCAGGTCAATTTGCTCTTGTCTCATACCTAAAACCTCCTTTATATAATAAATTGCCATAGTAATCTGAGAATGTTTTTTATTATGAATGTATACGTCTCTATAAAATTTCCTCAATAAACCTAAAATTGAATCGTCATTTAGTAGTCTCTCAAATACGTCGTTCGGATTATTTAGATAATCTCCTTCTGACATCGTCTGATTATCTTTTCCTGAAATCCATTGATCACCTGTGTAATCCCATGAGGATTTTTTTATGTGATAATGCCTTTGGACAAAAATTGACCAATCCGAATGACAATATCGAATTACTTTATTGAGAAACGAAAAAACTGGATTGGGCAATCTGTAAATCTCACAATTGGGAGAAGCACCAAAATTTGTAAAATGATATAGTTGCAAGTAATCAGTGAATAAGTCATCATTAACTTCGGTAATAATATCCGATGCAATTTTAAAAAGAGCATTTTTTGGACTTCCATATTCGGATTTAATGATCCCTTCAGAGTTATTCTTACCAATTTTATCCAAGTTTTCCTTGACTGTTTTATGTACCCAATAATTTTGTGATCTTTGATTATTAGTTTGTAACAGAGCTAACATATTTCCAATTTGGATTACAATAAGAGGTAAGAAAAAAAGTTTGATAGAACAATCTTTACAAATGAGCAATCCTTCTTCATGGGAATGGTAGAAATTGACAAATGGTTCTGATCCTGAAAGACAGAATTGTTCTCTTCCTGCTTTAAGAAGTATTCCCGATTTTCCACAGATGCGGCAGTGTTGAATTTCATCTTTTGCATACGATATGGGTGTATCTTTATAGTATTCCCTTACAGCAATAATTGCTTTATTCTTTTTTTCTTGTGAACCTCTTCTTGTATTGTGTGTTATGTTTGAGTTTAATTGGACAGAATCGATCTTATTGTCCCATTTATAAATAAAGATATTTGCCATATCATCAATCAGCTCGGCAACTGTTTTTTGGGGATAGAAATCAATAAGGTACTTTAAGGCCTCGCCACCCGCATCCACAAAAGGGTCGCCGGTTGGTTTAAAAGAAATATTAACGTTCGTCATATTTACCTCGTCTTCTTTCATGTAATTCAATCAATCTACCTCTTATTCATTATAATGGAAATCCCGGATTGTCATTGGATCGAGATTTTTCAGGCAATCGGTTTGGATTAATTCCATACTTTTAGACGCTGATCTTTTATTATTCCTTATGAATAGTATTTTTATGTCTTCTTTCATACATAATCAGCCATACATAATCAGCGTTTCTCAGCGTCTATTTCCTTTCATAATCAATCAGCGTTTTTCAGCGTCTGCTTTAATTATCTCCGCACAACCGAAGCCGTCGGAATTCTTCTCGCCGAAGCCGCAGGTATAGCCGGTTTGAATCAGTTCCGGTTTGGCTTTGATGGTAAAGGGCGCTTCGAAGGCTTTGATTTTAATATCATCTTTGAAGTGAATCAGTTTGCTGATTTGACCCTGCTTGCGGATGATGTAATCCATGTCGAATGCAAATTCAAATTTTTTCGATGGTTTAACGGTTTTGCCAGACAGTACTTTGTACTTGCGAATCAGGTTTTGTTTAATGTTTTCTTCAAATTTGATGCGCTCTTCGGGTTGCAGGTAGTCGAGGAAATGTTGTTCGCGCTTTCCGAAAGGCGTCGTTCGCGAGGTTGAAACCGTAATCGGCGAAAGACAGGTAAATGAGTGTGTTGAAATAAATACCGGTTCTATCAGTGATTCGACATGATCGACATGAAAGGCAATATTCTGTCCGAAGAAGTTCAGATTGATGATTTGATCGGAGAAGACGCCGAAAACCAGATGTTTGTAGCTGTCGGAGACGGGTGTTGAGAAAATGAATTCGATTTCATTGATTCCGTCAAAGCCATTACGGTTCATAGAGTATGGGAAGAAATGAAGTTTTGAGAATGTGAAGAGTTTGAATATTTTGACGATGCGGTTTTGATCGGTCGGTTTTGCGGTAGTGGATTTTTTAGTGGTATCTTCGAGTCGGAAGCCGGAATTATGCAGGAATTGGGCATAGTCACCGGATGATTTTGAGATCAGATTATAGATCGCCGCACTTAACTGGTATTGATAATTAAACGGAATAAAAACCGGTTTTACCGACGACGCATTGATTTTTAGTCTCATCGAATATTCCTTAAAAAGTCATTAAAAGAAACTCAAGTTCTGGGAAAAAGCGGATTGCTGGCACAAATAAGTAAAAAATCAATTACAGGTAATATTAATCATCCGATCTTTATGTATCAAGGAATTTTTTTATCCGTCTAAAAAAAAATTTATTTTGCATCATACAAGCAAACAAATACTCATTTTTTAGCAACATTATTTTATTCAAAACCTGAATTCGGAAAGATGGGAATGATCCGATGTCTTGAACGACTCCTGCCCCAACCTATTTGAAAATATTCGGCTATTTCTTGAAAAAATCATCAGACAGCGTCTGCATGTAAGCTTTTCCATATTCGGTAGCGCTATCGACTTGAGTTCCGGCTTTGAAAATAGCGCGCTTTTTATCGTTGCCGTAAACTACTTTTGCCGACTTAGTGATAAATCCGAATCCATTATTAAATGTATAGAATGCGAAATCGCGGTTTTTCGGATTTAAAATGTCTTTGCTGAACCGGTAATTTTCCGAAGAAAGACCGATCTGCGCCATCAGTGTCGCGGGAATGTCGATCTGTGAAGAATAGGAATCGATCCGCAAGCCGGTCTTTTTCAGAGCGCCGCCGAGCCAGAGCATCGGGACTTTGAATTTTTCGATGGAATGATTCGGCGACTTGCCGGGATGACGAATTCCGTGATCGGCGGTAATAATGATCAACGTATGATTCCACCACTTCGCTTTTTTTGCGCGGGAGATGAATTCGCCGAGACATTTGTCGGCATAATACGCGGAATTCAAATATTTCGTTTCGCTGTTGTCGCCCGGAAAGACGGCCTGCATCGGCACATCGAACGGCTCGTGACTGCTGAGCGTGAACAAAGTTGAAAAGAACGGTTGATTCATCCCGTCAAGATCATTTGCGAAGCGGTCGAACATGATATGGTCGTGCACGCCCCACTTGGCGTTAAAGGTCGATGCGTCGAAATCATCCATCGTGACCATTCGATCAACGCCGCTCAAGACAAAATAGGAGTTAAGATTGGCAAAATCAATCTCGCCGCCGTAATAAAATGCGGTAGCATAACCGGCATTTTTCAAGTCGCGAATCAGATTGGGAAGTTTTTGAGTTTTGTTGGCATACTTGACGATAGAATTTTGCGGTTGAGCCGGATAGCCGCTCAGCACACAAACGATTCCTTTGTCACTGCGATCGCCGTTGGCGAAGAAATTCGTAAACAGAACGCCTTCGGAAGCTAATCGGTTAAAATTCGGCGTTATCCCGGGTTTTCCGCCGAGCGGTTCAACGATCTTGGCGGTAAAACTTTCCATCAGAATCAGAATGATGTTCGGCTTCTGAAGTTTTAACACGCTGACCGGCTTTCCCGGTTTCGCCTGAATTTCAGCAAAAAGAGAATCAGCCCGCGCAGTCGGCATATAACGATACTGTTTTGTTAACCTGTCCTTTTTTGTCAATGAATAGACGGCGTTCCAATTCACGTTGATCGCCGCATGATTAGCAAACATATTTTCATGGAAATAAACCGAACCGACGTTGAGCGGCGCGATGCCAAGCCCGCCGCGCATTGGAATGACGAGCAAAACCGTCAGGATCAGAAAACTAACCGGACAGACAAGATAATCCGGGCGAAACTTTTTGATCGTCGGCGCGATCACTCGTCGATAAAGAATCCAGAACAACACAAATAAAACGATTCCGATTAAAATCGGCAGAAAGAAATCACCAAAAGTCACGGAAGCGAACGCTTCTTTGGGCGTGTTTAAATAGATCAGCGGCGTGATGTCGAGCCGGAATCCCCAATATCGATAAAGTCTCGCGTCGATGCCCGCAATCAGGATCATCAGGATCAGCATGACAACCGTGTAAATTTTGGAAAATATGGTAAAGACGGGTTTTCTAGTCCACGAAGTCCCGATAATAAATAAGAATGGCAGAACCAGCAGATAAGCCGTCACCGACAAATCCATTTTCATGCCATGCCATTGGACGGCGAGCAAATCGGCGAATGAAAGTCCGGCAGTCTCATTCAGATTGAAGAGAAAGAAAATCATTCGGGCGACGAAGAAGAGTGTCATCCAGAATAAAACAGTCAGTGCGGTGTAGATCAGTCGGTTTTTCATATTCGCGATATAAATAAAAGCGGACAAATTTACGGAATTACGGGATTAAAACCAGCAATCGAAATGAGAACGTTTGCCAATACCGTACAAAGTCGATACGAAGGATTTGCCTGCTTTTTGATTAATCATTATATTTAGCATACGCCGAAGGCGGTTGAAATTTAACAGGAGGTAATTTTTCTTATGCCGATAATGCAGAAACTCAGAGACCAGACCCACATTATTCTATGGGGTTTGCTGATCCTATTTTTACTCAGCATGACAGTAGGCGGACTCGTCGGAGGCGCCGATATTCTCGAACTGTTTTCCAATTCTTCCCGGATGCAGAATACCGCGGGGATCGTTGACGGCGAAAAACTCGAGGCCATCCAGTTTTCCAAAATGCTCGATAGTCAACTGACGCAATATCGCGAAGCCGATCAGGACATCGACGACGCCACCATGAATCGCATTTCCGAGCAGGTTTGGAACCAATACGTCCATGAAATTTTAGTCGGAAAAGAAATTAAAAAATTCGGACTTCAGGCATCGGACAAGGAAATCTATGCGTATTTAGTCGATAATCCGCCTCAGTTTTTGATGCAAAACGAGGCGTTCATGACCGACGGCCAATTCGATTACCAAAAATATCTCCAGATTTTGCAAAACCCGCAAGGCAACGAATGGCTCGGCGTCGAAGAATACATCCGCAACTACCTGCCTTTCGAGAAAATCCGTAGTCTTATCACGAATCTCGCCATGACGACGGATGAAGAAGTCAAGGAAGAATATTTGACCAATAACCAGAAATATACGATTGAAGCGGCGATCATCCCGATGGACGTTCTCGGCAACGAACCGATTCCAGTGGAAGAAAAGGAAATCCGCGCCTATTACTCCGAACATAAGAAAGACTATTTTATCGATGAAAAACGCGAACTTGAATATGTGACTTTCGATGTCAAGGCAACGTTAGCCGATTCTCAGGCCGTTTACCAGACAATCGTTGGATTGAAAAACAGGATCAACGGCGGAGAAGCGTTCGAGACCATAGCGGCAGAATTCACCGAAGATCCGAGCGGGAAACAAAACGGCGGCGAACTTGGCTGGATCAGCAAAGGTCAGATGGTTCCCGCATTCGATCGCGCAGCTTTTTCTGCTGGAAGAGGTCAGATGATCGGTCCGATTTTGACTAATTTCGGCTATCACTTGATTAAAGTTGAAGATCGGCGCGTCGAAGCCGGAGAGCCGCAGATCAAAGCCAAACATATTTTATTGAAGATCAAACCGGGTCCGGAGACTTCCGAAAGTCAGCGTTCCACGGCTAATGTATTCGCATACGACGCCAATGAATTCGGTTTTGCCGCCGCCGCAGACAGCCACAACGTTAAAATTCAAAAAACGCCGTTATTTGGAAAAGAAGATCGCATGATTCCGGGAATCGGCGTACTTCCCAGCGCAACGAAATTCGCTTTCAGCGACAAACCGGTCGGCACACTTTCCGAACTGCTGAACATGGATAACGGGTATGTCCTTCTGCGTCTTTCTGCCGTTCAGGAAAAATCCTATACGCCTGTCGAAAAAGTCACTGAGCAAATTCGCGCCTCGATTCTTCAGAAAAAGAAAATCGAGAAATTAGCCGAGTTCGCTCAAGATTTCTACACGAAGATTGACAAGACGAAGAGTCTCGCCGAAACCGCTAAACTCAATCCGGCGATTCAGTTCAGCAATCTGCCGGATGTTACGCTTTCTGCCATGCTTCCCGGCATCGGACGCTCACCAAAGGTAATTGGAATGTTACGCGCATTGCAAGCCGGACAAATGTCCAAACCGATTGAAATCGGAACGCGCATGGCAATTCTTAAAGTCGTAGCCATAACGCCTTTCAATCAGACAGATTTCGACGCCCAAAAGGCGACGCTTAGAACCAATTTGAACAACCGCAAGCAAATGTCGATTTACAACGACTGGGTCAACGAACTTAAAGCGAGCGTGAAGATCGTCGATAACCGCGCAAATATGTATTATTGATCGATCCTTCGTAACCATCAGAAAAAGTCCGGCAATCCCGGACTTTTTTTATACTGAAAGACATCCTGTCCTTTACCACCCGAGAACGAATGGTTCAAAAAAGCGTCAACGCCAATCTAACATTTGTTAAAAAATTTCGGTAATTTCTATCCGATGAAAATAGGTCGTTGTGATATTGAACCATTGAAAGATAACCGAACCAGCAAGATCGGAAATGGGTTGCCTCAATTTTTAAGTGGATGGACATGGAATTACTGACATTAGGATTTTTGTTTTTACTCAATGGATTTTTTGCGCTTTCTGAAATTGCGTTGGTTTCCAGCAAGAGAACCCGACTTGAACAATCTAAAATCGAAGGAAGCAAAGGCGCCGGCGTCGCTCTCCGTTTGCTCGACAACTCGGAAAACTTCCTCTCCGCTATTCAGTTAGGAATTACACTGATCGGAATCGTGACCGGCGTTTATGGCGGAGTAAATATCGCCGACAACGTCACGCCTTTCTTCAATAAGTTTGAAATTACAAGCGCCTATTCTCATGAAATCGCTCTGTCGCTGACTGTCATTCTGATCACGTTTGTTTCTATCATCATCGGAGAGTTGGTTCCTAAAACGATCGCGTTAAGCAATCCGGAGAAAATTGCCCGAAAAGTCGCGCCTATCATTTACCACTTCAGCAGAATTTGCTATCCGTTCGTTAAAGTTCTCGCCTTTTCGACGAACCTGATCAATGACTTCTTCGGAATTAAAAAACAACCGGAACATCTGACGGAATCTGAACTGAGACAAATGATTAAAATCGCTTCGCATGAAGGCGTTATCGAAAAAGAGCAGAACCTGATCCACGAAAAAGTATTCTACTTCGCCGACAAAAAAGCGAAACATATCATGACGCATCGCAAGGACGCCGAATGGTTTGACATCAACGAATCGTTGGAAGAAGTTCATCACAGAATTCTGGAATCGCGCCACAGTAAGATTATCTGTTGTCAGGAAGATTTGGATCATTTTACCGGAATATTGACGGTGAAAGATTACTTGATTGCGCTGAATTCGGGCGAAAAAATTGATATTTCAAAATTGCTCATTCAACCATTGGTCATTCCCGAAAATGCCGACGCTCAGAAAGTACTGAATCTGTTTAAAATGAAACAGCCGCATTTTTGTATCGTCGTCAATGAATTCGGCGGTTTTGAAGGAATCATCACTTTGCATGATATTATGGAAAATATACTCGGAGAAATTCCGGAAGAGGGTGAACAGTACGAGCCGGATGTTTTTATACGAGATGACAAATCCGTACTGGTCAGCGGCGATGCACCCGTGGAAACTTTAGCCGAGATCATCGAAGGTTTAACTATCGATTTCGATCAAATCGACTACTCTTCCGTCGCCGGATTTGTCCTCTCCCACATCAACAAAAGACCGCAAGTCGGAGATAAGTTTGATTACGCGAGTTATCTCATCGAGATCGTTGATATTGACGGAAACCGGATCGACAAGATTCTGATCCGGAAAAAAATGGATACCTGACCGCGAAGACGCGCCTGGCCGCCAAAGAAAAAACCACGAAAAACACGAACGAAGACGAAATATTTTAATAGCAAATTTTATAATCCTTCGTGCCTTGGTGCCTTTGCGGTTAAATATTTTCTGCGAATTAACGCTAATAGATACCAATATTATGACAATAGCCTTTCCGCTCAAGGAGAAAAATAAGTGACCGGTGAATTGACATTCTTTCTCATCAAAAAACTATTGCTTTTTGAAAATATCTATTTTAACATGCTATCGCTTTTATGTAATCGTTTTTAGGGAATATCTCGCGATTGCTCCGTCGTTTCATGTGACTGACGGAGCGGAGCCGTGCCTGGAGGTTAGTTGTATTATCCGCAGATGAACGCAGATTAACACAGAAGGAAGAGAACTATTGCCACGAGTTTTACCTGTCCGCGAACTCCGCCGGTGGCGGACAGGCTCTACACCAACTACCGAATGCTCAATATCCGAAACAGAAGATCGTGACATTGCCGGGTTTGAGTCATTTGAATTTGAGATTTTGGATTTATTTGTAATTTGGGTTTTGTGATTTGGTGCTTTTCGTCAAAAGGATTATAC
>Ga0066637_10001108_pt1 | contig 17171 bp, 12 predicted proteins | sample CryGeyCG2014_020_FD_62737 | JGI IMG/M metagenome (GOLD analysis project Ga0066637, IMG submission 62737) | Groundwater microbial communities from aquifer - Crystal Geyser CG08_land_8/20/14_0.20 | ecosystem: Environmental > Aquatic > Deep subsurface > Groundwater | place: USA: Utah: Grand County...
CATGCTATTTCTATATCATTAGAAAATCGGTTCACCCCATGGGGTGAATGTTAACGATGTTATGCTACACTTTATAGGATTAGGAACTGTTAACGATGTTGTGCTATGTGACAAGTAGCAGTTACTAAAATGATCCGTTTTCCGCGACAAATCTCAGCTAGTTTTTCATAAGTAACCGTTGTCTCGGTGCGGAAGCGATGTGCTTCATCGATAATGATATTCGTAAATTTTTCCGTTCCTCTGTAGAGGATATCATCCAATTTACCGAGAGATTCAAAATCTGCTGATACATGAAAATCAGAGAATACATTCGGCCAGCTACCGGGATTGGTTTTATCCAGCAACATCGGCGGCGCAATTACCAGCGTCCGGCCGTCTATATGTCCGGCCAACATGGCGGAGATATAGGTTTTTCCCAGGCCGACGACATCCGCAATAAATACGCCACCATATTCCAGCAGGATTTTTTTAGCGTTTAAAACTGCCTGGATTTGATATTCGAGTTTTTTAAATTCCGTTGGAAGATACTTTAAGAACATGTCCTCGATTAGATTTAACTCATCCTTAAAATACTCGTATAAAAATTTCAAATAGAGTTCATATGGCGTAATGTTTTGACTTAGCCATGTTTTATCTTGAATCGTTTGAATATATCGCTCACTAACTTCAACGGAGTCTTTCCATAAATCTTCAAATTTTCGTCTGGCAAATTCATAGTCCGCACGGTTTTTTAACTCAACGTTAAATTCCAGATTATCGATTAATCCAGCCTGCGTGAAGTTACTTGAACCTGTAATAATTCTGCCAGTGTCCCGATCGCCTTCAGCGAATGTCATGATGTAAAGTTTAGCGTGAATGTTTTGTGAAGGATATGCCCTGATTTCCAGTTTTTTATTCTTGATCCACTCAATGAACTTATTGACTCCTTCTTCAACCTTCTGATCATCTTCTGAATCTGCTAATTCTTGTTCTACCAGTGTTCCGACCACTTCCTTTGTTTCAGCATGAGAAAATTGAATTTCCTGCTGGGAAGATTTATTGGCGATGTTTAATAAGTTGATTGTATGTCGGTTCGTGGAAATACCAATTAGAACACGGATTTTTTCCGTCTTCTCAAGTGATGGATATATTGCATAAAATCCGCTGGTATAAAAGTATCCAACCAGGCAATCGAAAAAAGTCGTATCCTTAATTAAAACTTCAAATCTATCTTTCAGATTTTGGTTTTTTTCATTGGTGATAAAGGTTAAGTCTGTGCTCATGAGATTGTCCTTTGGTACGAATAGACCTGTTTGGAATAAGGCGAGTTCATTGAATTCTCATCATTTTACTAAACGCCAGAATATAAGAAACAGGGTAGAGAAAAGAAAAGGAATCCAGCCTCCCGGAGGTTCCAAACCCCCGGGAGGTTTTCAATTCAAAACATCTACGGATTCGTTCCGGTTTCCGTGGTTGTTGTCGTCGTTTTGGCCTTATAGGGCGGAACGACTGATCTAAATTCGGCGAGAACACTCTTGTTATCCATAAAACAGAGATCGGCCGTTTTCCGGATCTTCCGCTTGATGTTTTCAAGTTCCTTCAGACCTGCCATGACCTCATCATAGAGCGTCGTCCTCAGTCGCAGAGCGTCTTCCTGTGCGCTATCGGCGGCAATCAGATCGGTCAGACAGGCGCCGATCTCATCGATCTCCTCCTGCTTGATCCCCGCGTTCAGAACGGCCTCTTTCCGTTGATCGACGACGCTCTTCAGATGAGAGAGTTGAGTCGTCAGAGTCTTGACGCTTTTCGTGCCTTTTTCTCCAACGCCGAACTCCTTCCGGGTCACCGCATCATCTAAAAAAATGACATGAGAAGCCTTCTTGTACCGGGCTACCACTTTGAGGGCGCGCGCGATCTGCACTCTCTGAACGGCAGTCTTCTGATCATAGTCATTGCTGGCGTCATTGTAGGCGACCTCTTTTGCCCTCAGCGTACCGGCTTTTGCCTCAAAATCGGCAACGAAAGCCTCATCGATTTTGTATGCCGCTAACTGATCGAAGTGTCTGCGGGTTGTGGTGGCAAGAACGCTCGCATCCTGAAACGAATAATCCAATTGTTTTGACATGTTTCCTCCTTTTTTTATTCTGTTAATATCCAGTCGTCTATTGGATTTTCTATTTTGAAAAAAGATTCCTGCGCTTTTTGGTTTGCGCAATAGAGTTGTAAGTCTTCGCCATGCGCTTTTTTGCTTGCGCCACGGAGTTGCAGGTCTTCGCCATGCGCTTTTTGGTTTGCGCAACGGAGTTGTACGACTTCGCCATGTACTTTTTGGTTTGCGCCACGGAGTTGTAAGACTTCGCCATGCGCTTTTGGGTTTGCGCCACGGAGTTGTAAGACTTCGCCATGGACTTTTTGGTTTGCGCAATGTGTTGTCAGGCTTTCGCCTATGGTCATCGAACTGGTTGCGTGATATTCGGAGCGTGGTTTGTTTCTTAAAACGGAATCCATGAACAGACTTTTAATATTTTTCCGGGACATCCATCACTGACTTTTGCTTTAATTTAATTATCGTTATTTCAAAAACAAGGAGTTTTTTTCACTCCGTAAATTCGGTTTACTTTGATTCAATCTCCAATCTTCTATTCTTCCACACCGCCTAACCTTTCCTATTGGTTCCATGACGGTTTTTTAATACATTCCTTTCGTATTTGACAGAGGAGTAAAAATGAGACCGATTACCAAAGTAATACTAATTTTCATGTTCTTGGCGACCGTTGTGTTTTCCCAGGAGACTTGGGAATATGAACCGTCGATGGACATCGAATTCGCCGAAAAAGATTCACTCGCCAACCCTTTTCTCTGCACGGTCGATTCGACCGGCAACCTGTGGGTCATTTCTTCCACATCCACTTCACTTCACGCGATTAACGCACTCTACAAAGCCGCGCCCGGCGATACCGTTTTTACACTCATTGACGATTATACTGATGACGTCGATGTTAACTCTGCGCGAGGAGTCACGGCAATAGGAAACGATATCTTCGTCGCGGTTAAGACAACAACAACATACGTTTCATCAATGTTTCGATATCCGAACGGCAATTTCACCGAACGAATCCAATACCGCACGCCGACGGTTTCCATCCCCGGTTATGGCACTTATATCTTTGGAATAGCGGGAACCAAAGATCGATATATTTATGGCGGTATCGGCTATCTAGGTCCAAGAATCCGCGGATATGATTTTTCAGGAAAATTATCACCTGTCGGTATATATATTTCGAAGGAATGTACCGCAGTCGATCCGGGTGGTCCCGCACCCTCTGGCAACGATGTGATCCGCGATGTTGCGACATTACCGGGCGGAAATTATTATGATCCCGAAACACCGGTTTATACTTCACGAAATAGTTTACCCGAAGGCGGCAGTACAGGAGGTGTTACTAAATGGACCGGCGGCAGACAGGATTCACTGTCGACTTATTCCTGTGTTTCGCTGGAAGACGCCGACAGTTTCCTGAAGTGGACGAGTTACGTTCCGAACGGCATTACGCTCGATTCGCAGGGCAGACTCTGGGCGGTCGGAACCGATACTTCCCGCCGCTGGGTGAAGGTTTTCGAGGTTTCCGGCAACTGGGCGACGCAGGTTGTGGAACTTCCGAGCAGTACGAGCAAAGACATTGCCGATCCGCTCGGCGCGCCGTTAGGCGTTCCCGAAGACGTTGCGCTAAGCCCGAATGAAGGAATCGCTTACGTGATCGACACAGAAGCCCGCAAGTGCTTTACATTTCAGAGCAACGCGGTAAAAGTGCGTGAAGATCGTTCAGCAGTCGCAAACGAATTTCGTCTTTATCCGGCTTTCCCAAATCCGTTCAATCCAACCACGACGATTTCCTTCGATCTGCCAAAAGCGTCAACCGTTCGGATAGACATTTTCGATCTGAAAGGCAGACAAATCCGGACGCAGACCGTGAATTACACATCGTCCGGCAGACATGCGATCTTGATAAACGCCGAAGGAATGCCGACCGGAATTTATATTTATCACATAACGACGGACTTCGGACGCCGGAGCGGAAAACTGGCTTTTCTGAAGTAAACCGAACCGTTCATTTAGACCGATAGTTTTTGATGATCCAATCGACGCGCAGACATTTGCGTCTGCTTTTTATCTCTTTTCTGTTGTACCTGACGCAGGGACGAACCGAGACGCTTTTCCCCGAATACCGCACGGTCTGGCTGAGTCGCGACGTTCTCGAATTAGGACGAGAATCCATTCGCAACGCATTCATCGACCTCAAGAACGCCGGATTCAATGCGGTTTTCGTCAATAACTGGTACAAAGGTTCAACGATCTATCCATCACAGGTCTTGGCGAATTACGGCGGCACGACGCAGTTGTCTGAATTTGAAGGCTGGGATCCTTTACAGGTCGCCATTGAAGAAGGTCATCAGATCGGTCTGGAAATTCATCTCTGGTTCGAATACGGTCTCTGGCTTTACGTCACTTATGGCGACACGACCTATTCGGGTCCGATATTATCCCGGCATCCCGGCTGGCTCATGACCAAACGAAACGGCAGTAATTATAACAAAGACGCGATGTACGGAACTGTCCAGTTCTGGGCTGATCCGGCGAATGACAGCGCCATGCAGTTCATCGTCGAGTTGGTCGAAGAAGCCGCACGTAATTATCCGGAACTCGACGGCATCGAAATGGACAGAATCCGATATCCAAATACCGATTTTTCATTTTCGGATACAACACGAAGCGCTTACATGCGGGAAACCGGCGGTTCCGATCCGCTGACGATTTCCACATCGAGTGTAGAATGGGCGGCATTTGTTCAGTGGCGCGAACGCCAGACGAGCGACGTCGCAAACAAAATTTATCGGGCAGTTAAAGTGATCAATCCGAAACTCGTTGTCTCGGCGGCTGTCGCGCCGCCGTACATGCTTTCGGGTAGCGACGATAAAATGCAGGATTGGCCGACGTGGTGCCGCGAGCATTCCATCGATTTTGTATCGCCGATGCTGTACGGATTGCAGGACAGTTTCGATTACTGGCTCGGCAGATGCCTGAGCGAATACGCTTCGCCTATGAGAATCATTCCCGGATTCAACATCGACGGACTGACTAATACGCAAATTTCGACGATCATGAACGCCACGCGTAACCGGCAAATGCCCGGCGGCGCCGTTTGGTACTACGGCTATCTGAATGAAACCAATTTATCGCATTTTGAGACAGAGGTTTTCGACGATCCGATTCAGACGCCGCGTAATCAGATCATCATCGACGATAATTCGACAACCTATATCTCAGGCTCCGGCGTCACTTCCAATTCCGGCGGCTGGAACGGAACTTTTAAAACCGGAAGCGACGACGGTTATTTCAGGTGGAATATTACATTATATGTTTCGGGAATGTTCGCGCTGAGCACATTCCTTCCTTCCGAATGGCAATCGGCGATCGATTGGACATATCAAATCGTCACCAACGACGACACGACGACAAAATTCCTGACTGCCGAAAAAGCATTCGGCGAATGGGCAAGTCTCGGATATTTTCAACTGAACTATGACGACGCGGTTCAGGTGATCGTTTCGTCGTCGAATTCAAATGGTTTTGCGGCGGATGCGGTAAAATTGACGCGCGTTCTGCCATTCAATATCGTCGAAGGATTTCCGACGACGCCGACGCGCCTTTCCGTTCAGTTCGACCGAGTGCTCGACACGACATCGATTGACATCGCGCAATTTTTCATTTCACCTTCCATAGCGATCCGTAAAGTAACCCCGGATTTGAATGATTTATCCGTTTTAACCTTTGTCTGTGATTCTCTCACGACAGGCATTTCTTACCGCCTCAGCGCGTGGAATCTCCGGGATTCCGAAGGAAATCTGAGCGATACGGTGACTTTCAATTTTCAATATCAATCCGGATTTTCCGAACTAATTGATAATTCAAGTAATCTTTTCTATGAACAATCTCTTAATTGGACGGAAGTCACTGATCCAAATGCAGTTGGCAGTTCTTATTTAAAAGCGACTTGCGGCGATGGAACCGAGCGCGTTTACTGGCGCTATCCCGCACCCGAAACAGGCTATTATCAGGTGACGGCGATTTTCCCCGACTCTACGGAATTTGCCGACGACGCCTGCTATATCGTTAAAAACGGTACGGCATTCGATACGACGCGCGTGAACCAACGAATTCATTATCCAAACGGTTGTCCGCTGTCGATCACATGGGCGGAAAAAAGCGTTAACATCGTTGTTAAGTTGCACAATCTATCGATAAATACATCCGATCACTGGGTCGTAGCCGACGCCGTTAAAATCGAGCGGACGTTTTATTCGGAAGTCGAAATGTCCACACCGACTCCCGAAGTCTTTTCATTGCTTCAAAACTATCCCAATCCGTTCAACGGGCAAACGACGCTGGCGTTCATTCTACCCAAACCTGGCGATGTTCACATCGAAGTTTTCGATCTCACAGGCCGGGAAGTCAGAAATATTAATCTGAAAAATCAACCGGACGGACGGAATAAAGTCTGTTTAGATTTTGGGGATTTGAAATCAGGCTTTTATATTTATCGCGTGGTTTCAAACGGAAAACAGAAGGTCGGTAAAATGGCGCTGGTGAAATAGGTGCGATTATCTTGAACAAGAAACGGAAATATCTTCTCTTCTTGATATTTTCTTCCGTTCTGTTCACTTCGACAATCTTTGCTCAAACCGCCGGGAAAATCTCCGGGCGCGTCATCGATGCCGATACCGGTATGCCGTTGCCGGGCGCCAATGTCATGGTTGCCGAATTGGAAACAGGCTCCGCGACCGATCTCGAAGGAAACTTTGCAATCATGCGCATTTATCCCGGCAAATACACGCTCAAAATATCCTTTATCGGATACGCGCCGCTGACGATCAACGACGTCCGCGTGAGTATCGATAAAACGACCTTTGTAGATGTTCCGATGAAAGTTCAGGGCATCGAAACTCAGGAAGTCGTCGTCACCGCGAAAAGACCGGTTGTCGATAAGGATAAAACCTTCAGTTCGTCGAGTATCGAATCAGATGAAATGAAGGAAATCCCGATGGAGGGTTTACGCGATGTTCTCGACCTGAACACGAGCCTCGAACGCAACGCCAATGGAACTTATTCCCTACGCGGCGGCGGAAGTTTCGACATCAATTTCATGATCGACGGCGTCACGCAGGAAAATTCAAACTCCGGCGTACCCGGCACGAATTATATGGGCGAGAAATCGAACACTTCGTGGAAATTCGACTTCAATCCGCTCGGCGTCAAGCAAATGGAACTGATCTCGGGCGGATTTAGCGCGGAATACGGCAATGCGCAATCCGGCGTCGTGAAAGTTGCTACCAAAGAAGGAACCGTGAAATTTCATGGCGATATTCGAATCGAAGTTCGCCCCGCCGGGAAATATCATTTCGGCGATTATTTGTACAGCAAGAATAATTTCGAATGGCAAAAGTGGGGAAACCTAAATTCGTGGTTTAATGCCGATGAGTTCCAACTGCCGGAAAGCGAACAGATCGGAAATGAATATTCGAGCAACGGCGTTCCGTATAATCTTTTTACATACGACGAAACGACTAGCGAATATTTGCCGTACAGCGTTTCTATTCGCGATTCACTGGCGGCGAATTATTACAATACATGGGTTAAAACACACACGCCCGAAGACGCAAATGTCGATCTCATCACCGGCTACGATTGGGTTATCGATAGCTGTTTATACACCGGAAGTGATTCGATTCCGATTTATCGAAAACAGTGGAAAACGGCCACAACAAAGAACGGAAATAACAACCTCGGCGTTTACGATTACCGGGACATTCCGTACGTCCGCACCATGTTCGGATTCGGCGGACCGATCGGAAAATTGCAAGGCTGGACGTTTTTCCTATCGGGCGAACGCCGCGACAAACCGACGCGTTTGCCCACTTACGAGAAGACAACGCTGTACGAAAATTTCAATCTGACCACCGTTTCCAAATTCACAGAAAAATTCCGACTTCGTTCGATGACGCAATATCAGCATAGTCGCGGCGGGATTTTTTCCGGTAGTGACGATATTCGCTGGGCGTCGCCGGTCGGCAACGTCTCGTTCCACACCGGTCAGCAAAAATATCTACTTTCCACTGTTGCGCCAAAGGACGAATTCTCGTGGATTCAATCCATGACGATGACCTACGTTCCGCGATCGGAAACGTTCTACGAAGCGACATTTTCACACACATACGAACGTTATGAAATGAACACCGTTCCTCTTTCCACGACCGTACAGGTTCCTCAAGGCGATTGGGATGAAGATTATACGCGGCTTGTTTGGGATCCGTCGGGAACGCTTTACAATCAGGATTCACGAACACACACTTGGGCATTCAAAGGCGATTTCACACATCAATTCAGTTCGTTGAATCATTTAAAGGGAGGCATTCATGGAACGCAGTGGAATATGCACTACAATTCCGTTTCCAGCGTCTATGCCAACGCGTTCATTTACAAATCCGGTTTTGCAGAATGGTACGAAGCCGCGCCGTATTATTTCGCCGCCTACTTTCAGGATAAAATGGAATACAAGGGTTTAATCGCCAACATCGGCGTCCGGGCTGAAGGCTACAACATGAATCTAGATATGCCGGTCGATGAATATTATCCGTTTTATCAGGGCACCGACGGCGCGAGTTCGACATCGGTCGGCAATCCCGAAACCAAAAAACCTTCGACGCATTACGCTCTGTCTCCGCGGCTTGGTCTCTCCTTTCCAATTGGCGAACGCACGGCTTTTCGCTTGCAGTATGGGCATTTCTACGCGATGCCAATCTTCCGGCATACGATTTCCCGTTCGACCTGGGGCGGTTGGATCATGTACGGAAATCCCGACCTCGACTTTCGGAAAACCGTCAGCTACGAATTCGGCATTCAGCACAGCCTGATGGAAACGCACCGGTTGGACATTGTCGCTTATTATAACGACCGTACGCGTCAAACTGTGAACATTCGTCGGCATTTCAGCATGGGCAGTTACTTACGGAGCGCAACCGATCCGTACGCGGCAACGTACGTGAATACCGGCTATGGCGCAACGAAAGGCATCGAAATTTCTTTAGATAAGATTACTCCCGGAAGATGGAAATATCGCCTCAAATATTCGCTGTCCAGAACTTCTTCCGGCGCTTATGGAGCGACTGAAATCTGGGCGGAAGACGATCCGAAAGCGCCTTACGATATGCGAATCTACATCAGCCGCAACAACGACAATATCACGAGCGAAGATAAAACACACTCGTTTTCCGCTTTCGTCTCCTATACGTTTCCGACTAAATCCGGCATCCATTTTCTGAAAATCTATCCGTTCCAAAACCTAACCGCCGCGATGAGTTATACGGCGAAAAGCGGCATTCCGTTTACCTACGTGACCAGTTACGACGAGTTCTTCGACGTATCGAACAACCGGCGCTACCCGATTGAGTATGCAACCGATCTGAGCGTATCAAAAGATTTTAAACTCGCCGGATACATTTTCACTTTTGCATGCCGTATCCAAAACCTGTTCAACAACAAATGGCTGACGCCGTTCGATTCCAGCGTCGAAACCGACGATATGCAACAATGGGTTGAAACCGGCATGACATGGGATAATCCCAAGCATCCGAATCACAATTATAATTATTTCCGTGTTTACCGAAACACGCCGCGAGAAATCTTTTTTACCGTAGGAATAGGATTTTGATGACAATTTCAAATTTCAAATTGCACATGGCACATTTCAAATTAAAGAATTCTTCCACAATTCTACTTTTCCGTCATCAATTTTCAACTTTCAAAAAAAGAAAAATCTCCGCGTTCTCCGCGGTTATTCTTTCCTTGTTTCTCCTTGCTTCTCCTTTGACTCTCTTATCGCAGGATCGCGTCCTCTTTATGAACGAAGGCCGTCTCTGGGAAACACTCAATCTGAGCAAAATCGGTCCGACTTTCAGCAACTGGGCGCGGTCGGGCTACGGAATGGATTATCCCGGCTACGAGCCGGATTGGATACCGAGTCATACCGGCGAAGCGCCTTCGCATCACGTTGGCGGCGGATTCTGGATTGGTGCATTGAATGACAGCGGTTATGTAAAAGGACGTGAAGACTTCGCCATCTACGCCGGTTCCGTCGGCTACGAATCGACATCAAAATATATCGCCAGCGTCAATCGGTTCAAATATCCCGACAAGACCAACTATTTCCAGCAGTTGAGTTCCAATGAAGGCGAACTCTCCGCAGAAACAATCTTTCAGTGGAATCCAAACTATCTTGATCCCTACACGATCAAGAGATACCTTCCGATCAAAGTCACCCGGAACGTCCATCAATGGGTCACGCACGAAATCGATCAGGATTATATCATCATCGATTATACGATCAAGAACGTCGGCGATTCGACAATGCATAAAACTTACGTCATGTTCCTCTACGGTTTTTCGATCAACGCGCGCGGTTGGTCGGTGGTTTTTCCCGGTTATAATTCCGGCGCACGCAACAACCGGATGGCCTGGGACAATACGAACCGGATGATGTACGGTTACGCCGCCGATTTTCCAGAAGTTACAGGCAATCAATCATACGACTTCGACGCGAAAAGCGGACCCGATCAGACAGGCGAATATCTGGCGCCCGCCTATGCAGGACTAAAATTTCTCTACATCTCACCAGATTCAAGCGGACGAGTGAACAGGATCAATAAATACGGCTGGGCGGCTTCGCATCCGACGCAGGCGAGTATTCCGTTCACGAACAAAAATTCGGTGGAACTGGAGTACGCGGTTCTGCGCGATCCATATCAGGCGACGGATGCCATTACGTTCATGGGCGATTCGCGCTGGCAATCTTCACGAATATGGACGATGGTTTCTTTGGGACCGTGGGATTTAGCGCCCGGCGATTCCATCCGGATTGCCGTCGCTGAAGTTGTCGGTTGCGTGGATTACAAAATCGTCGTCGATCCAACAACGACATCGACTCAGATTGCCAAAGGGAAGCAGATTTTGGTCAATCTCGCCAAACGCGCGCAGGACAATTTTGATACGAAATACAACATCCCCGATCCACCCGCGGCTCCGTCAGAAATCACGCTATCGCATCTCTCCGAAAAACAGGTCGGCAACGTTATTAAATGGTCAGACGCGGGAGAATCCATTCCCGACGCAGATTATACCGGCGACGAGGCGTTCGATCTGTATGGTTACCGCGTTTATCGTTCGAGTTATCTGCCGATCGGACCGTGGGATACCATTGGCGTCGTGCTTAAAAGTGATCCGAATTTCTTTGATTCGATGACCAATCAGTACACTTATATCGATACAAACGTGACAATGGGCGCGGCTTATTATTACGCCGTGACCGCGTTCGATGCCGGCCATGCAAGTTGGCTGCCGAATCCTTCACTCTATCCGACCGGCGTGCCGTCGCAAGAAAGTTCCAAATACGTCAACATGACGACGCGCTCTTTCCGCACCGGCTTAAGGGCGTCCGAGGATTTGTCAAAGGTCATCGTCGTCCCGAATCCATTTGTCATCGCTTCCGGCTGGACGACTCCCGGCGACGAAGATCTCATCCAGTTCATCAACGTGCCAAGCCCGTGTGTCATTCGGATTTATACCGTCCGCGGCGAAGTGGTTAAAGAAATCCATCATACGGAGGACATCGGAACCGCGACGTGGGATCAGGTGACCGAATGGGGACAATATGTCGAGAGCGGCGTCTATATCTATTACATCGAATCCAAATCACCAACATCGAAAGGCAAGACCTTAGTCGGAAAGTTCAGCATCATCCGATGAAAAGACGATATAATATAATAATAAATTTCATCCGAAGGTTCAATATAAATCTTCGTGTTCTTAGTGCTTTTATGTTTATCCTTTCCCTCGCTACGAATCTTTCCGCTGATTTTCGGAAGACTGGAACTGCCGGTTATTCATTTTTAAAAATACCATCGACTGCGCGGCACGCCGCGATGGGTGAATCCTGCGGAAGTCTGATCGATCATATCGGCATTTTACCGCTTTTCCAGAATCCCGCCGCCTTGGGATTTCAAACATCATCTTCGGTCGGTATCACTTATTCGCCGTGGATTGCCGACATTAATCATCAACTTGCCGGATTTTGCTATGTCGGAAAATCGATCGGCAATTTCGGCGTCGGACTGAACTATTTAGACTATGGAAATATTCCGCACACGGAACAAGCCTCGGGACTTGGGCAATATCGCGAACTCGGAACTTATTCGGCGCAATCCGTCGCTATCGGACTGACTTACGCGCGGAAACTTACCGACAAATTTGCCTACGGTTTGCGGCTAAATTGGGTCGAAGAAACGATCTATCATTATTCGTCTTCCAATGTTTTAATGGACGTCGGCGTCGTCTATTTTACAGGATTCAGATCACTACGGATCGGCGGTTTTATCAATAATTTCGGAGTCGATGCACGATTCATCGGCGATACGTTCAAAATGCCGACTGAACTCCGCCTGAGCCTCGCGTATGACTTACTCGAAAATCCCAACCATTTCCTGACGATCACCTCCGAGCTGTCGCATCCGAGCGACAATATCGAACATATTCACGTCGGCGCCGAGTATCGGTTTATGCAATCCGTCTATTTACGCGCCGGATACAAGTATCCTTACGACGAGGATGATGCGTCATTCGGAGCCGGTTTTTACTGGAAAGGAAATATTTTCGACGTAGCCGCGTTACCGTTCGGTCGCTTCCCAACCGTTTTTCGCTTCTCTTTTCAGAAAGAGTTGGGACGATGAAGTTGCTCAATATCAGCGGAAGAATTGTCTTAATTCTGGCACTTATCGTTGCCGTCGTTGCGCCGCTAAACGCGCTTGATTTATCCAACATCAGTGTCAGCGCTGTCAAATCATCAGCATCCGGCACGGATACTTCTATCAATAACATTTCCGGCTACGGAATTCGGATTTCCGCCAACTGGAAATGGAAATATGGCCTGTCGTTCTCACTGAGCAACAGTCACTTGTATTATTCCATCGACCAGAACGACGCCATCAAAAACTGGAACTGGCAATACTGGTTGAAGATTTACGGCAACGTCGTCTCGCTCACGAAGATGGATCCGATCTACGAAGCGATCATCCACCCGAAACAGACGTTAAAAACCAAACCGATCACACTGACGGTTCAGTACGAGCCTTCGATCTGGAAGAAGCTCCATTTCGGCCTTCGGGCGGGCGGCGGCGCAGTTTGGTACCGCCGACAATTATACAACGAAGAGACATGGCAAAAGTACTTCTCGTCGATCGATTACACTTACGAGTACAATTTTCGGAATTATGCCAACGCGCGTAGCGGATGGGTTTTTCAGTCCGAATTTGCGTTCAGCGCCGGTTATCGTTTCAATCAGTACATCGGTTTATCGCTGGCAGTCGATTATGCCAATTATTACAAAACCCGCCACGATTCGGACTATTTTCCCTTGAAGCGTTCGGTTCAGGCGAATCTCGAACTGGAAATTCTGTATTGAGCAACTCTATGAATAAACGGTTTCTACTTTTTTGTCTCGCGATCCTCATTCTGGCTTTCGGAATCTCGGCTGGATTTTCGCAAACAAGATATTTTGTCGGCGGCGGCGTTCAGTCCGCGTTCCCGATGAAAAATCTTGATTCGCGCTTTATGCCGACGACTTTCCCGACGATCCGATTCGGCTGGAAAGACACCGAAAAAGGCAAAACTCTTTTCGAATTCGCTCCGATGACGTTTTCCAAGATCAACACGGAAAAAATGTACTACGATTCCGTCGATCAATACTTGAAAATCCAGTCGGCGGCGGCCGGTTATCAGCAGACGATCTTCACCGTTTTCAAGAAGATCGATGTCGCCGTCACCGGCGCGGTCACACTAAATAAATGGCTTTACCGACGGGAACCGTTCTATTGTCGTGACACGAACGCCAGCATTATCGACACCTTGTTGGAATTTAAACAATCGGATTGGAGTTGGGGCGCAAAAGCCGGCGCGGTCGTCACATTTTCACCCGTTTCGTGGATTCATCTCGGCGTCAGCGCGCAATTTCATCTCATCATCGCAGAACTCTGGCCGGCAATGGCAGTTCGGATGGAAAACGTCAGCGGGTTGAAACTGTCGGAAGTCTGCGCGTTCATCGAATTCAGCCGGGAATTTTAATCTTTCAGGAATTTGCCATGAAGAAATCGATCCTCTTTTTACTCGCTCTGATCATGGTCATAAGCGCCGAAACGCAACCGAAACCGAAATTCCTCTGGCTCGACGCTTCGGCAAATTTCGGACGACTCGGCACCGACGCGGCGGTCGTTCAATACATGGCGAAAATTGCCGAAACCGGGTTTACAGGCGTGGTCGTCGATCTCAAACCAATCACCGGCGAAGTATTGTATCCGAGCCAGATCGCGCCGCAGATATTCGAGTGGAAAGGCAAGACGCGAGAAAAAGATTTCGATTTTGCCGCTGTTGCCGTCCGCGAGGCGAAAAAGAACAAGCTAGCCGTTTACGCTTCAATGAACGTCTTTTCCGAAGGCTGGAAAGATTTCAAACGCGGCGTCGTTTATCAGTCGCATCCGGAATGGCAAACCGTTCATTATTCGTCGAACGGCTTGGTCAAAACCACCGATTACAATTTTGGATTCGCCGTTTTCGTCAATCCCGCTCTGGCAGAAGTTCAGGAATATGAAATTCGAATCATGGAGGAAATGCTGACGAAGTACGATTTCGACGGGATCGTCCTCGACCGTTGCCGGTACGACAATCTTCGCTCCGATTTCTCGGATTATTCGCGACAGGAATTTGAAAAGTTTATCGGGAAAAAGGTCAAAGATTGGCCGGAAGATATTTTCACATGGAAAAAGAACAACAAAGGCGAATGGACGACCAAGCCGGGAAAGTTGTATAAAGAATGGCTGTTTTGGCGGGCAACCGTCATTCACGATTTCTTTGAAAAAGCGAGAAACCGTGTCAAGGCGACCGGCAAACAATTCGCGACTTACACTGGCGCGTGGTATTCGACATACAGCGAACTGGGCGTGAACTGGGCGAGTTCGACGTACGATCCGTCCGAGAAATACAGTTGGGCTTTACCCGATTATCATAAAACCGGTTATGCCGAACTGCTCGATTTCCTTTTCTCCGGATGCTATTTTTATCCGGTGAGCGTCGCCGATCTGGAAAAGGAAAAATCAAATCAAAAAGCGAGCAACGAAGAAGCGATCGGTCCCGCGCTGATCCCGGAATACACAGTAGAAGGTTCGGCAAAGTTGGCGATGCGCGTGACCAAAGGCGTAACGCCGCTTTACGGATCGCTTTACGTTCAGCAGTACAAAGACAAAAACAATCCGGAACAGTTCGTCAGGGCGATCCAGATGTGCCTCAAGGAAACGAACGGCGTGATGATCTTCGATCTGGTTCATATCGACGATTTCGGCTGGTGGGATTACGTGCACAAAGCACTTCAAAACTAACCGCAAATGAACACGAATAAATAAAAAAAGATACTGGAAATACAATCACAAAACACATGAAATGATCCGAAATCAAGAATTATTCTTCTCATTTATCCGTGTCTTTCCGCGTTATCCGCGGCTAAAGAATTTCTCTGCATTCTCCGCGCTCTCTGCGCCCTCCGCGGTTAAGTAAACTATGACAAATTATCTCAAACTCGCCTCATGGGACGTTATCGGCATTCTCGGCTATCTCGTTCTGATGCTCGCCGTCGGTTTCTATTTCCGGAAATTCGGGCAAAAAGGACTCGATAATTATTTCCTTGCCGGACGGAAACTTCCCGGCTGGGTCAACGGCATTGCATCCGCCGCCACTGCCATGAACGGCGACGTCGCGCCGACTTACTGCGGCATGACAGTCGTGACGGGACTTTTCATCTACTGGTTTTTCATTTCACGATTCAGCCTTGCACTGATGATCGCCGCCGTTCTGTTCGCGGTTTTCTGGAAAAAACTCAATCTCTTTACATCGCCGGAATTCTATGAAATCCGATTCTCCGGCAAATTAGCGACGACGATGCGAAGTTGGATCGCTTTCCGGAGCGCGTTCATCTCGATCGTCGCCTGGACGGGAGCCGGACTTCTCGGTCTGCACAAAATCCTGAATCCAACGCTTGGCTGGTCGATGACAACGACATTTTCGCTTATCATTCCGGTGACGCTCCTCTATGTTTTCCTTTCCGGCTATATTGGCGTCGTTTCCACCGATGTCATTCAAACGGCAGTCATCTTGATCTCCTATGTCGTTCTTTGTGTCGCAGTTCTAATCGATTTTCACGGGCCGACCGGACTCTACCAGTCGCTCGTCGCAACTTTAGGAACCGACGTCGTGCGGTGGTATCCGCCTTCTCAGAACGAAATGCTGGGAGTCGTCGGTGTTTTTGCATGGATGATCGGAACTGCTGTCGGTTATGGCGGTGACGCTGCGCCGATGGGCGGAGCGATGGAAGGTCAGCGCATTTTCTCGTGCACAAACGGCCGCGAAGCCTCTAAGTTTTATATCTGGGCATTGGTCGTATTGTTCGTTCTGCTCTCATTGTTGACGATGCCCGCGCTCGGCGCGATGGTTCGCTGGCCGGGACTTTATACCGGAGAAATCAACAAAGAGACGGCGTTCGGTCTGCTCATCGGACGATACATGCCAAAAGGTTTTCTCTGGTTGGCAATCGCCGGAATGGCGGCGTCGATCATGTCAACCATCGACTCGAACCTCAACTTCGGCTCGCAGGTTTTCGTGTCCGACATCTATCGCCGGTTCATCAAACGCAACCAAACCGATCGGCATTATTTGGTCGTCGGGCGGATCGTGATTTTTGTCATTACCGGCTTATCCATTCTCGTCGCAACCAAGGCGACAAATGTCATCGACATCGCGATCTTCATGCTCGGACTCAGTTCGGCGGAACTCTCCGCCAACTGGGCGCAATGGTGGTGGTGGCGATTCAATGCCAAAGCGCGGGTCGTCGCTTCATTCTGCGGACCGGTTATTTTTATACTTGTCGGTCTAATGGTAAATTTAGGGGGCTATTTTGTTAAAAAATGATCTGTTATTTTTAATTTTCTATCCATTTTCAGACCGGGATGATTTCTGAGTTTGGATTTTAAATTAGAGAAGCAAC
>Ga0066637_10001114_pt1 | contig 17152 bp, 10 predicted proteins | sample CryGeyCG2014_020_FD_62737 | JGI IMG/M metagenome (GOLD analysis project Ga0066637, IMG submission 62737) | Groundwater microbial communities from aquifer - Crystal Geyser CG08_land_8/20/14_0.20 | ecosystem: Environmental > Aquatic > Deep subsurface > Groundwater | place: USA: Utah: Grand County...
AAAACTATTTTTTTTGTCATTCCCGACTCGATCGGGAATCCAGAAAGGTTTAATATCAGACAAATTATGGATTCCCGCTTTCGCAGGGATGACAGTAAAGTGTAGTTTTCGGACAGTCTGGTTGAGGTTTCTTTCTTGCAAAATTCCAACTGGCGGTGTATTCTTGAAATAGCTCAAATGGAATTCTATCCTCGCCGCGCTGTGCGCGACTCGGATTGGACGGGCAAAAATGAGCGATTCCATCGCGAACATTCCAAACTGCCAAAAAACCTGAAAACAAATCTACTCGAACCATATTTTGGAAGAGCAAAAGAAATTTTTTCATCAATTTAATTTTATGGTATTTAAACATCAAAACATTAATATTGTAGTAATACTATTCTTGTTGGTATCATTCGCTCTTAATATAAGTGCAGTAAAGGCGCAAGAAAAAGTGATTCTTGAGGAACAACCCAAACCAGAAATAATGCCTCTACATGATATTGATTGTCCGATTGATTACAGTGCTGACGGAAATAGAGGAAGTAGTATATTTGATAGAATTTATTCTTTTGAGACATGTTACAAAAAGTTTTTACAAGCAGGGAAAGATGAAACTATTTGTGGACAATTTTCTAAAGAAGGACGTACTCGGATGACACCTCCGGCAGTAGAAAGCAAAACTCAAAATTGCTACTTCGGATTTGCGATCGCTAATCAAGATTATAAAATTTGTGATAATTTAGCTTTTAGCGAAAGAGGTAGTTGTTACATTGGAGTATCTTTGATTTCTAATAGCATAGAGCCGTGTTCTCTTTTGACGGGTGGTAGTAAAAATTCGTGTTTCAGTTTAGTTGGTCCGATATCAAATTCTGCATGGATCTCTTGGTTTTTATCTTCTATTTGGTTAAATATTTTTATAGCATTGATTGTATTCATTACTGCTTCGTTCTTTCTTAAACCAGCATATCGAAGAGAGTTAATAATCTTTTCTTTAATAATTGCATTTGTGGAATTTATAGTGGCTTCAATATTTTCAAGAGAATTAACGACAGCTAAGCTATATTTTCTCGTTTTGCTTCCGACAGCTTCTTTGTTCTTTTCTGCTTTTGCGATTAAAGTATTTGACATTCTGCTACAAAAAACAAATAAATCATGGATTGTATTAGTAATTAGTATTTTAATTGGGCTTGTTCATGGTTTTCTAGTTCCCATACAACCACTTTTTAAGGCATACGGATCAGATATATTTATGTTTAGCGGTTTTCTGTATGCCTCTATTCCAAATAGCTTACTACTCATGATGTTGTATATTCTGTTTTACTTTTGGGTTAGAAAGAAAATCCAAAAACAATATGTCGCTACTTCTTTTTAATTGTCGCTAAAGAAAAACTTGAAATTGTTAATGTTCGCGACGGAGCCGCTCATTTTTGCCCGTCCAATCCGAGTCGCGCACAGCGCGGCGAGGATAGAATTCCATTCGAGCTATTTCAAGAATACACCGCCAATATTAAAGGATGAGAAGTTTACACCCTGCGAGTACAAGTCCTCCGAAGCGAAGCGTAAGGGGAAATCTCTCCCTCTCCGCATTTTATAAATTTCACTATGATACAGCCAATTAAATTAGAGCATCCATCAAAAAAATTATTATTTTTAATCCATGGCTATACCGGCAGTCCGACGGATTTTAACGGCCTGCCTGAATATTTGCATAAAACTCTTAATATTAATGTTAAAGTCATGCTTCTAAAAGGGCATGGCACTAATATTAAAGATCTAGATTCTTTGGAATTTAACGATTTTTTAGTGCAAGCAAAGCGGGAATTGCGGAAAGATTTACAAAAATATGATGAAGTATTTCTGGGCGGAGTTTCTTTCGGCGCGCAATTAGCCCTATATTTGGCGGCTCATTATCCGGTAAAGGCAGTATTTAATGCCTGTCTGCCTTACAAATTAAAATTTCCTTTTAATATTCCAAAATTAGAATTGATTGGAATCTTTAAAAAATATTGGCTGAAGCATATTCCGGAGACAGAAAAAAGATTGCGGCAAAACGCTTTCCATTATAAAGAAATGCATATTAAAGGATTGAAAATAGTCAAGCAGGCCAATCGTAAATTAAAAAAAACATTAACAAAAATATATTGCCCGGTTTTGAGCATTCATTCAGAAAAAGATCCCATCGGCAATTATAAAACAATTGATATTTTAGACAATAAAATAAAAGGTCCCCACGACAAAAAAATATTAAGAATATTTAATGATAAAAATCATAATATTTTTTTTACTGAAAATAGATTTGATATTTATAAAAAAATTGAAGATTTTTTAAAATCAAGCCAAAAAAACAATAATTTTAATTCCAAACGAGTGGCGGCAATTATCCCGGCTTATAATGAGGGCAATAATATAGCCGATGTACTGTCGGTTTTATCCCGAACAAAAATTTTAAATGAAATTATAGTGGTAGATGACGGTTCAACGGATAAGACCCCTGAGGCAGTAAAAAATTTTGGGCAAGTAAAGCTGCTAAGAAATAATAAAAATAAAGGTAAAGCTTACTCCATGCAGCGCGGCATGGATGCCACTAAGGCAGATATCATCTTTTTTTGTGATGCTGATTTGAAAGGATTGACGCCAAGCATGGTGGAACAGATTATCCAGCCGGTAATTAATCAAAAATATGACATGTACATCGGCCTAAGAAATAATGTAATGCAAAAAGCAGTGAATTTGTTTGCCTTGAATTCCGGCGAAAGGGCGCTAACGCGCGCTTTATGGGAAAAATTGCCGGAGAATTTTAAATACCGCTACCGCATTGAAGCTGGATTAAATTTTATTGCCCGGAAGCGCGGGCGAGGCTATGGCTGGCAAAAATTTGATTATTACCAGACCCTGAAAGAAAAAAAATACGGCATCATAAAAGGCACAATATTGCGCTGGTGGATGAATTTTGATGTCGGCTGCGCTTATGCTTTAGCCATAGTCCAAAATTTTTCCCGCAAAAAAAGTTTATAATAATTTTACTTCTCATGGAATACTTTTCTCATTTGCTTCTAATATTAAAAAATATCTCCAACTGGAATTATTTATTAATATTTGCCTTGTCATTTTTTGAATCAATGGCGTTTATCGGCATAATAATTCCCGGGACCATAGCCGTAACTGTCGGCGGTTTTTTAGCCGCCCAAGGCATTATTGACATAGAATATCTTTTTATATTTGCTGTTTTAGGCGCAATTTTAGGAGATAATTTCAGCTACTATTTGGGCAAAAAAGGCATTATCGCTTTTCAAGAAAAAAATAAGATATTTAAGCTTAGCCTGCTTGAAAAAGGAGAAATTTATTTTAAAAAGCATGGCCATAAAAGCGTTTTTTTAGGCCGTTTTATCGGCTGGTTTCGGCCAATTATCCCTTTTGTCGCCGGCTTATTCAAGCTTAATAGAAAAACCTTTTTATTTTGGAATGTATCAAGCTCTTTGCTTTGGGCGGCATTTCACATCGCTTTGGGTTATTTTTTCGGGCAAACTTGGCAAGTTATTATTTTATGGTCAAACCGGATAGCCGTGTTTATAGCTATTTTCATTATAGCTGTAATTATTTTTTATTTACTGGAATGGCTTATAGCTAAAAAGGGCAAGAAAATTTTAGCATTTTTAATTTCAATCTGGCGCTCCATTACGCATGCTATTGCCGGCAACCCTGATGTTTTAAAAATAACAGCCAAACATCCTCTTTTTTTTGAATTTATAAAAAAAAGGCTGGATAGGAATAAATTGTCCGGGTTGCCAACATCGCTTTTGGCAATGGCGTTTCTTTACATTCTCTTTCTCTTTGTCGGCATTGTGGAAAAAATTATTACTTCTAATGCTATTATTACCACGGATACCAACGTTGCCAACCTGCTGGCCGTATTTAGAAGCGCGGAGCTTAGTAATGTTTTTCTTTGGATTACTTTGCTCGGCAAATGGCAGATTATATTGGGTTTTGCCGGCGCCAGCGCCGGCATTTTATGGCTATGGCGCCAGCGAACTTATATCGCGCCGCTTTTTCTGGCCATATTGGGCAGTGAAATTTTTGCCTGGCTGGGAAAAATTACTATTCACCGCGCCCGGCCGGAAAACTCCGTTTACACGGAAAATTCTTTTTCTTTTCCCAGCGGACATGCCACGCTCTCAATTGCCTTTTACGGCTGGCTGGCTTATATGCTTATCCGGCGCGCCAAACGCTGGCCGGCAAAAGTAAATATATTTTTTACGGCCGCCGGCATTATCCTGCTCGTCGGCTTCAGCCGCTTGTATCTCGGCGTCCATTATGTAAGCGATGTCTGGGGCGGATATCTTGTCGGCGCGCTCTGGCTTATTATCAGCATTAGCGTTTCCGAATGGCTAAATTATAAAAAAAACTCCATAGTATTTTCCCCATCAATCAGAACACGCTCTGCGGCCATAGTATTAATTTTAGCTTCGCTTTTATTTTATATCGGCTATGCGCTTAATTTTAATCCGGCGGCGGCTCCTCTTCTAGCCGCGCCCAAGGAAATTATAGTCCAAGATATGGATAATTTTTTAGATGATCAGTTAAAATATACCCAAACGCTTACCGGACAAAAACAAGAGCCCCTTAGTTTTATTATTTTAGCTGATAATGACAACGAATTGGTAAAATCTTTCTATGATTCCGGCTGGTTTTTAGCGGACCAAGCGGATATGGCTTCAATGGCAAAACTGGCGCAAGCGGCTTTTTTACAAAAAACCTATCCAGCCGCCCCGATGACGCCGTCATTTTGGAATTCGCAAGTGCATAATTTCGGCTTTGAAAAGCCAACCCAATCCAACAATGTCCGCGAACGGCATCATGCCAGATTTTGGAAAACAAATTACATCACTCCGGATAAAAAACAAATTTATGTCGGCACTGCCAGTTTAGATATTGGTCTAAAATGGGGCGTAACGCATAAAATAAATCCGGACATAGATACCGAACGCGAATTTCTTTTGAATGATTTAATAAAAATAGGCGCAGTGGCAGATTGGCAAAAACAAAAATTTGTGGAACCGAAGCTTGGACAGAATTTCTCCGGCGATTTATTTTTTACCGACGGCCAGATATATATTATTTTCATGAACTAACAAAAAACCCCCACAAACGGACGAATTATTAAAATATAAAATTCGCTAAAATTCGTTAAAAGATGTATAATAATATATATTATGAAGAATAATAAGCATAAAAATTTATATCATAATTATAATTATGCCGCCAAATAATAAAATTGAAGAAACCACGGCCGAGCTTTTATCTTTAGCGGATATAAAAATAAACGGGAATAGGCCATGGGATATAAAAATATTAAATAAAAAATTTTTTAGCCGGGCTTTATCACAAGGTTCTATCGGCTTAGGAGAATCTTATATGGACGGCTGGTGGGAAACGAAAAAATTAGATGAATTTTTTTATCGCCTCCTGTCGGCTGAAATTCATAAAAAAATAAAAATAAGCTGGCCGGTAATAAAAACCGTTATAAAATCAAAAATTATTAATCGTCAATCTAAAAACCGCTCATCGGCAATAGGAGAAAAGCATTATGACGTGGGCAATGATCTGTTCGCCAAAATGCTCGGCCAAAGAATGGTTTATACTTGCGGTTATTGGCGCCACGCCAGAAACTTAAACGAAGCGCAATCAGCTAAACTGGATTTGGTATGTAAAAAACTTAAACTAAAGCCGGGAATGAAAATATTGGATATCGGCTGCGGCTGGGGAAGCTTTATAAAATTCGCGGCGAAAAAATACGCGGTTGAAGCCGTAGGAATCACCGTTTCCAAAAAGCAGGCGGAGATGGGGAAACAATTATGCCACGGGCTAACGGTGGAAATAAAGCTCCAAGACTACAGGGATATTGAAGGAAAATTTGACCGAATCGTTTCTTTGGGAATGTTTGAGCATGTGGGATATAAAAATTACCGAAAATATATGCAAATTGCCAACGATTGCCTGACTAGAGACGGCTTATTTCTTTTACAAACAATTGGGCAAAATAATTCAGCTGTCTCCGGCGATCCCTGGACTGATAAATATATTTTTCCTAACGGCATGCTCCCGTCAATACAACAAATAGGCAATGCTATAGAAAATTTATTTATCATGGAAGATTGGCATAATTTTAGAACCGATTATGACAAAACACTGATGGCCTGGTTTGCCAATTTTGATAAAAATTGGAATTATATAAAAAATAATTACAGCGCCAAATTTTATAGAATGTGGAAATACTACCTTTTATCCTGCGCCGGCGCTTTTCGGGCAAGAAATATTCAGCTTTGGCAAATAGTTTTTTCCAAATCAGGAAATAATAAAGAATATGTATCTATTAGATAATATTCGCAATTATAAAAAATTTAACAGATGAATTATATGGAATTTACTAAATATACGGCGCTAACGGCCGAACAGGCATTAAAAAAATTAGCTGGAAATAAAAAAGGCCTAAGCGCTCCGGAAGCCCAAGTTCGGCTGAAAAAATTCGGCTTTAACCAAATTGCCAGCCATGAATTAAAATGGTGGCATATTTTTTTTAAGCAGTTTAATTCGCCGTTTATTTATATTCTATTCTTCGCGTCCGGCCTGGCTCTGACTATGGGAGAGAAAATCGACGGTTTTATGATTTTAGGATTTATCACTATAAATGTAATTATCAGCTTTATTCAAGAATACCATTCGGCCAAAACTATCCAGCTTTTGCGTAAATTCATAATCGCCCGCTGCCATGTTTGGCGCAGTGGCTCCGAATGCTTGCTTGACAGCCGCGAATTGGTGCCTGGCGACATCGCGGTGGTAGAAACCGGCGACATTATTCCGGCGGATTTGCGCTTTATAGAAACCAATGCCTTAACCGTTAATGAATCTATACTCACCGGGGAATCGGCGCCGGTTTGGAAAACCAAAGAGCCGACCAAACAGCCGATGGCCGATATCGCCGCTGCTAAAAATATCGGCTTTGTCGGCACAACGATGGTTAGCGGCCGGGCCTTGGGCGTAGTTATCGCCACTGGTAATGCGACCATTATGGGTGAAATAGCCGTTTTAACCGCCAGCGCGGAACGGACCAGCCCGTTTGCCAAGGGAATTTATGATTTTAGCCGATTTATAATGAAAATGACCATAACCATACTGATTTTATTGTTTACGATAAATTTACTTATCAAAGGAGCGAACGCCAATCTAATAGAATTAACCTTATTTTCCATCGCCTTGGCCGTGAGCGTTATTCCTGAAGCACTGCCCTTGGTCACCACTCTGTCCCTTTCTACCGGCGCCATGCGCCTGGCGCGCCGGCATGTAGTAGTTAAACGCTTGACGGCAGTGGAAGACCTGGGAAGTATTGAAATATTATGCGCGGATAAAACCGGCACGATTACGGAAAATAAATTGGCAGTCGCTCAGATAAATTCTCCTGAACCGGAAAAATGCCTGCTGATGGCTACAATCACGGCTTCATTTTTAACAGAAAAAAAGACCGACCCTAATAACGCTTTTGATTTGGCTCTTTGGCAAAAACTAACTGCTGCTACCAAAGCCGAAGCTAGGGCTTATACCCGGGTGAATGAAATTCCATTTGATCCTGACCGCCGGAAAAACAGCGTTTTAGTTAAAATATCCGGACAACTGCAACTAATTGTCCGCGGAGCGCCAGAAGCCATACTGGCCGGAACCAATCTTAGGTTATCTGAGAAAAAAGAAGCTCTAAACTGGTCCGCGCAGGAAGGCCTTCTCGGCCGGCGGGTAATTGCGGTTGCCAACAAAGCATTTTCTTCCACCAATTATAAAATAAAAGATGAACATAATTTAATATTCTTAGGGATGATTTCTTTTTTTGACCCGTTAAAAACGACTTCCCAAAAAGCCATTAATAAAGCCGAGCATTTAGGGGTGCAAATTAAAATTTTAACCGGCGACGGCCCGGAAGTCGCCGGTGCCGTGGCCAAGCAGGTTGGCCTAATAGCCAATGCCGGCCAAGTTTTAACTGGAAAACAATTAGACGCCATGGATGAAACTGAACGCTTGCCGGCGGTTGAATCGCATAATGTTTTTGCCCGCATTTCCCCAACGCAAAAATATGAAATTATCCAGATTTTACAAAAAAAATACGCAGTTGGATTTTTAGGCGAAGGCATTAATGACGCTCCGGCTTTAAAAATCGCCAACGTGGCCATTGCCGTAGATAAAGCGGCCGATATTGCCCGGGAGGCATCGGATATAATTCTGCTCCGCCACGATTTAAAAGTTATTATTGACGGCGTCCAAAGCGGACGGGAAATTTTTTGCAATACTATTAAATATTTGGAAATTACCCTTATTTCCAATTTCGGCAATTTTTACGCAATTGCCATCGCTTCACTGGTCTTATTATTTCTGCCGATGTTGCCGGTCCAAATACTGCTTTTAAACTTGCTCTCTGATTTTCCCATGATTGCCATTGTCGCGGACAGCGTGGACCGCCAAGAGCTAAAGCGCCCGCGAATTTATAATGTCCATGAAGTCGCCGCTATCGCTATCTTATTCGGCTTTATCAGCACTGTCTTTGATTTTATCATTTTTGCCCTTTTTTACCATGCCGAACCGTCGGTTCTGCAAACCAACTGGTTTATCGGCAGCGTGCTCACAGAACTGGCTTTAATATTTTCTATGCGGACCAAACTGCCTTTCTGGCGCTCGCGCCCGCCATCATTGATTTTGGGCGGTCTTACGGCCGCGGCCGCTCTGGCCGCTATTATTATTCCTTTCACCATTTTCGGCCAAACGGTTTTTAAATTCATCAAGCCGTCATCCGGCCATCTGCTTATAATTGCTGGAGTGGTGCTTGGCTATTTTATTATTACGGAAACAATTAAGAAATTTTATTTTCCCCCAAAAACCCAACTTAAAAACTTATAAAAAAACATCTGTTGCCTAACGGATGTTTTTTAAAATATTCTTTGCTTTCTTATTTTTTTATTTTATTGTTTTTTCGCTTTATGGCTTTCCGGCTTTTTCGTTTTTTTGTCATTCTTCTTGGAACTATAATTTTTTATCACGTCAACTAATTTTTTAATTCCTTCGCCAATAATATATAATGATAAAGCGCTATGCTCTATTTTGCTTTTAAATGCTGTTAAAATTTCATCCACTTTTTTAATTCTCTCCCGCATTTCCTTTATAACCATAAAAATCTGGCGCATAATCATGGCTAAATAATAAATTAGCCAAGCAAAAAATAGGGATAACAAAATTACACCAATAGTTTTGGCAATATTTAAAATGTCTTGTGAGTTGTCAAATAAATCCATATTACGAATTACGAATTCGTTTACAAATTTACGAATTCATTAATTAATATTATTATTTTATATTTAAACTTTTTTATATTTAACCCTTTCCCCGCGTAAAACTGGCCAATAATTCATAATCTATTATTTTCTCGTATTAAAATTTATTTGTAAATTTGTGATAATTTGTAATTCGTAACTTAAAAATCTCTTATTTTGGCGGCAAATTTTTCTTTTAAATCCTTTATTAATTTTTGCTGCAAATTATCTACTTCCGCGGAAGTTAAAGTCCTGTCCGCCTGATAAGTAATATGAAAAGCCAGGCTCTTTTTATCTTTGCCTAATTGGCCGCCCTCATAAACATCAAATAATTCCACTGCCTTAATAAGCTTGTCAAAATTTTCTATTCTTTTCTTAATATCATTATACAATATTTGGGCATTAACTACAAAAGCTAAATCGCGCGCGGATTGGGGATATTTATCCAGCTCCTTATAACCGCGGTTTGATTTTTTCATAATTGCATTAATAAAATCATTAAAATTAATTTCGGCTACAGCCACTTCTTTTTTCAAGCCCAGGCCAGCCTGCAAGCGGCTGTCTAATTTAACTATGGAACCGATTATTTTCCCTTCAATCTCAATGAAAGCGCAAATCTGCTGATCAGCCCAATTATAGATAGTTTCCGAAGGATTAAATTTAACAGTTAAATTAAACGATTCGGCCAGCAGGCCGATAACGCTTTTCACTTTGCCGAATACAGCCGCTGTCTCTCGGCCGCCGAATATTATGCCGATTCTTCTTTCTTGATAAGGAAGATGGCCGTTGCCGGCGGCGTCTTTTTTTATATTGCCCGGAGTGGAAAAATAAACATTTCCGATTTCAAACAAAGCCATTAAATCATGGCGGGCCTGGTTGGTTTTAATATTATTGATTAAATTAGGGGCCAAACTCTGCCTAAGCATGGTCTGGTGCGCGGCGATGGGATTTAATATTTTAAGATGGGCGGTATAATCTATATTTAATTTTTTCAGCTGATCTTCGCCGACAAAAGAATAATTATAAACTTCCGTTAATACGCCAGCGCCCGCTAAAATATTTTTTATTTTTCTTTCATATATTCTTTCCGGGCTGGAGCAAGGTTTCTGCATTTTTATTTTCGGCATGGCCGGCGCTAATTTATTATAACCGTAAATTCTGGCCGCTTCTTCCAAAAGATCCTCCGGGATTGATATGTCGCGCGTAGCCCGCCAGGTGGGTACAATCACCTCGAGCTTCTCTTTGGATGCTTTTACGACAAACCCTAAACTTTCCAATATATTAATAATTTTTTTATTATCTATGATTACTCCCATGCGCCTTTCCAGCCAATTTAAATCCAGCTCAATCGGCCCTTGGTTTAATCCATATTTGTTCCCGCCTGCCTTGACGGCGGATAAATCAACCAGATTGCTTATGACTTTTGTCCGGGGAATTATTTTTTTAATCAATTCTACCGCCCGCGCCAAAGCCAGCTCGCATAAATTCGGATCCAAAGCTTTTTCAAAACGCATGGAAGATTCCGTGCGCAAGCCCAGTTTCTGGACGGTTTTTCTAATGGATAAAAAATTGAAATTGGCCGACTCTAAAATAATAGTTTTGGTGGTACTGTTGATTTCACTGCCCAAGCCGCCCATTACTCCGGCCAGGGCTAGCGGCTGTCGGCCGTCGGTAATCACCAATGTCTCGGAATCCAATTTTCTGGCTTCGCTATCCAAAGTTTCCATGGTTTCTCCGTCTTTGGCACGGCGCACTAATATTTTATATCCATCCGCCTGTTTGATTTTGGCCGCGTCAAAAGCGTGCAAAGGCTGTCCCATTTCCAGCATCACATAATTGGTTATATCAACAATGTTATTTATCGGCCTCATGCCGACCGCCATCAACCTTTCTTTCATCCACTGAGGCGATTCGGCAATAACAATTCCTTCCATAGCGACGGCCATATACCTGGGGCATAAGGTAAAATCGTCAACTTTTGCCTTTAACTCAATCTTAGGCGCAGATTTTAATAATTTATTATTATATTTAAACGGCTTAAATTTGGTATTTAAAAAAGCGGCTATTTCCCTGGCTAAGCCGTAGTGGCTCCAGAGATCAGGCCGATGGGTAATAGATTTATTGTCAATGGCAAACACTATGTCTTTTAAGTTAAGATAATCCGATAAATTAACGCCGATTTTTGCCGGCTGGTCTAAAATCAAAATACCGCTATGGTCATCGCCCAGTCCCAGTTCATCCGGAGCGCAAAGCATTCCTTCTGATTTCTCTCCCCTTACTGCCGCTTCTTTGATTTCTATACCATTGGGCAATATAGCGCCTGCTAAAGCTACCGGCGCAAATTGGCCGGCTTTAATATTAACAGCGCCGCAGACAATATCTAATTTAATTTTGCCAATATCAACTTTTACAAGCTGTAATCTGTCCGCGTTCGGATGTTTTTTTATCTCTAATATTTTACCAACGACAATATTTTTATATTTGTCTGACTGGCTTTTCACCCCGTCAATCTCCACCGTATGCATGGTCAGGCGCAGGCCTAATTCCTCCGGTGTTATTGATTTCGGAATATTAACAAAATCTTTAAACCAATTAAGTGATATTTGCATAGTTAAATTATTTTAAACTTATTTTATATACGTTAAATTCGTTTAATATTCGTTATTATTCGTGTTTTTATTAAAACTGTTCCAAAAACCGCAAATCGCCGGACTGGAAAAGACGAATATCTTTAATGCCGTATTTCATCATCACTAATCTATTTATGCCCAAACCAAAGGCAAAACCGCTGAATTTATCCGGGTCTATTCCTCCGGCGGTCAAAACATTGGGATGCACCATACCGGCTCCCAGCATCTCCAGCCAGCCGCTTCCTTTGCAGCTGGGACAGCCTTTCCCCCCGCAGATCGTACAATTGACGTCTATTTCCAAACCCGGTTCCACAAAAGGAAAATAACCCGGCCTGACCCTGATATTGACCGGCCGATCAAAAATTCCGGATAGCATTTCTTTTAAAACTGCCAGCAAGTTGGTCAAGGAAATGTCCTCGCTAATCATCAGCCCTTCCAGTTGGTAAAAAGTGTGCTCATGGCTGGCATCAATCGCCTCTGACCGAAAAGTTCGACCGGGCGCCACGCAACGCAGGGGCGCCCCGAATTCTTTCATGGCCCTGATTTGCACCGGAGAAGTGTGGGTGCGCATTACCAAGTCATATTTTCCGGCTTCATTTTTCTTATCAATATAAAATGTATCCTGGATGTCGCGGGCTGGATGAAACGCCGGAATATTTAAAGCGCCAAAATTATAATAATCGCTTTCCAACTCCGGACCGTCAAGCACCATAAAGCCCAAAGAAGAAAATAAATCCTCTAAATCATTCTGTACCTGGGTTATGGGATGGATATGGCCTCGGGCTATTTTTCCCCCGGGCAGAGTCACATCCGTCTTAGTTCCGCTTTTTAAACTGCTTGATAAAATATCTTTTTTTCGGCTAATTTCCTTCTGAATTTCCCTTTTAATATTATTAGCCAGCGTGCCTATAGCCGCTTTTTCTTTGACTGACAAATCGGCAATCATCCTTAATATTTTTGTCAATTCTCCTTTTCGGCCTAAATATTTAATTTCCAAATCGCACAAAGAATCAATATTTTTTATCTTGGCTATTTGGTTTAATATTTCTTGCTGTATTTTTTTTAATTTATCTTTCATAATGCCAAATTAATTATTGTTTTATATTATGGGCGTAGCTTAATAAAAAAAATTCCAATACCGACAGCCCAGCGACTAAAAATATCAGATTCATCCAACTGAATAAATTACGGGAAAGTAATAATAAAATAATAATAATAAAAAATGAAAATAAAAATGATTGGCGAAACGCCTCTTTGACTGAATTAAAAACCAGCTCCCTCTTCAAAAAAATAAATCTTATAATAAACCCAATAATAGCCGTAGCGCCGACCAAGGACAATCCCAGGGAAAAATAAAACAACAAAAATCCGATCCAATTGGTCGCCTCCGGATTTACGGTCCAAATTATAAATATAAACGACGACCAGCACAGAAGAGTAGATATAATCATTAATATAAGATAGGCGCGGAGGGTCATAAAAAATTTAAAATTATAAATCTATAAATACTTTACCATTTTAAATCATATATTTCAAGTTTTACGAAATTCGCAAATATCAAAAAAATCGCAGAAAGCGCATAAATTTGACGGCCGGGGCGGAAATTCCCCTTTAGCAATTTCTTCAATGGTATTTATTACTTTATTTTTAATTTTATCAAGCTCATCAGCCGTGCCTAAAAATTCTTCTTCGCTGTTGTTCTCCAAATAATAGAAAACAACCGAGCTGATTGGTTGCTTGAATAAATCAGCCGCCGCCATCTGGTAGATTAATAATTGCTCTTTGTTCTCTATGGTTAATTTCTGTTTGGGCAGGCCGGTTTTGTAATCAATAATTCTCAAAGCCCCATCAGATTCGTCTATTCTGTCTATCTTCCCGCGAACCATATATAATTTGCTTTGGCTTTTTATCTTCATCTTAAATCCCTTTTCAATATATAGGGTCCTGGGCCAATTATCTTTATATTTAATAAAAAATTCTTTTAATATGACCTTACCTTTGGTTTTGTATTCTTCTTTTTGCTTTTTGGACGCGAACCAATCGTCTATCCAGCTTTTTTCATAAATTTTTATGATTTCCGCCAAAGTAATATTTATTTTCTCCGCCTCATTCCTGTTTGGCGTTTTCGCGGCGAATAAATCGCCCTGGTCAAAACCGGTTTTTTCACGCAAAAGCTCAAACACTTTCTGCATAGTGGCATGCATGGTCTGACCGAAAGAAAAAACCGCCTTGCCCCGCGCCGGCACTCTTAAAATATGGGCGAAACGGTATTGATAAGGGCAATGGGAAAAAGCCGCCAGCTGGGTATAGGAAAAATAGGTCGGCATAGAAAAATTTCGGATTTCGGATTTAGGATTTAGGATTTCTAATTTATGATTTGTTTGCCGATTAGAAATTGGAAATTGTTTGAAAATTGAGAATTGTCGCCGCGAAGCGGGATCCCGATGGCGGGAAGAATTGAAAATTTTTTCAGATTCATCGCCAATAAGATTTTTCTTGCTGACTAATCCAATTTCTTCAAGAAATCTTGACGGTTTTTTCTTCCGCGCTCCGCCATAATCCGGAGACCAGGAAAAATACAGCCCCTCTTTCGCCCTGGTCATGGCCACATAAAACAAGCGCCGCTCTTCTTCCAGATGAATATCTCCGGCCGGCAGTATCTCCTTGATTAAAGCATCGGGTATCTTAATCATTTCTTGGCGGGGAATAGTCGGAAAACGCTTATCAACCATATTGACGATAAAAACATATTTAAATTCCAAGCCCTTGCCTCCGTGCACAGTCATTATTTTAACGGCTTCCGGGCCGGCTTCTCCATCAGGCGCGATTGATCCTTCGTCGCCGGAATCAATCTCCATGGCCAATTCGTTTAAAAACGCTTTAACGCTCTTATCATCCGATCCTTTTTGGAATGCTTGCGCCCGCTTCATAAACTGGTTCAAATAAGCTATCGGCTCTTTCGTTTTCGCTTCATCCGCTTTGGTTAAATATTTCAAATAGCCGCTATCCTCCAAAAAAGCGATAATAATTTCACTAGCTATCCGCTCCCGCGCCATAATAGAATGCTTGGCAATTAAATTTAAGACCGCGTTAATTTTGTCTAATATTTTTTTTGATTGGATAAAATTAGCGGCGCTTTTAAAAACTTCATAGAGAGACCAGCTTTTTTTATTCGCCCAATAATTAAAGTTCACCAGCTCCTGATAAGAAAAATTAAAAACCGGAATGTTTAAAACGCGGAACATGGCCCGGCTTTCATGATAATCGTCCAGTAATTTCAAGTAAGCGATAATATCCATTATTATCGGCTTGGCATAAAGCCCGCGGAAGGCTAAAAATTGGTAAGGCACCCCGGCCAATTCCAAATAAGCGCTAAATTCTTTAGCCGCGTCGTTGGCTCTTATTAAAATGGCAAAATCATTCCAAGTCGCTTCTTCGTCCCTTTTTTCCAATTCAATTATTTTCTTAATTACCAGCTTAATTTCATCATACAAATCTTCTCCTTTAATCGCTTCTACTTCTCCCCTGCCATTGGTTTGGGCTATTAGGCGCTTATTTAATTTAACAAGCGACGGTTTCTTCTTGCCAGCCGACCGCTGTTTATTTAATTGATATTCCAGCCGGTTAGGGTTGTTCAGCTGGATAAAATTGTAAGAGAGATCTAAAATATTCTGTTGGCTGCGATAATTTTTTACCAAAGTTACTTTTTTAGCGTCAGGGAAGTCTTTAATGAATTCCAAAACATTGCTCATAGAAGCTCCTCGGAAACGATAAATACTTTGGTCGTCATCGGCGCAGACTATTAAATTTTTTTTGGGGCCAAGAAGCATTTTTATCAATTCGTACTGCGCCCAATTGGTATCCTGAAATTCATCCACCAAAATATATTTAAACTGCCCGCGATATTTTTCCAAAATCATCGGCCTGGCCCGGAAAAGCTTCAGGCAATAATTTATCAAATCGCCGAAATCCAAAGCGCCGGCTTCCAAAAGCAAATTCTGATAAATATGATAAGCGTTGGCCACTTCGTTTATCCTCGCTACTTCTTGAATGGCGATTTCTTTTGTTAACGCTATACCATCATCGTCTTCATTATTTTCCCTCCCCTTACGAAGGGGAGGGTTGGGTGGGGTCTTGGGGTGAGATTGGATTGTGCCACGAGACCTCCCCTTGGTACCCTCCTTAGTAAGGAGGGAAAATTTACCTTTCCCCCCTGACATCGTGCCGTCTAAATTGCCCTTTAACTCTTCCCCGTATTGTAAATAATCAGCCGGCGCAATATCTTCATCTTTCAAGCGCGAAAAATGCTTGATTAAATACTTTATGAATTTTGTTGGATTGCCCGCCGGCTGGTAATAATCCAAATTGAATTTATCTAAATTTTTTCTGATTAAGGCCCATTGCTCAAATTCATTCAATAATTTAAAATCGTCGGGTAAGCCGATATCCAAACCGTGATTTTTCAAAATTCTTTCGGCAAAACTATGGAAGGTGGAAATCCATAAGTCCGTATAGCCCAAAGGAAACAACCGGTCCACCCGCTCCTCCATTTCTCCGGCCGCCTTCTCCGTAAAAGTAAGCGCCAATATTTCCTCCGCGCCGGCCAGTCCCTGATTAATAATATAGGCAATCTTCTGGGTAATGACCGTAGTTTTGCCGGTGCCGGCGCCGGCCACAATCAAAAGAGGGCCGCCATTATGCCTGACCGCCTCAAATTGTTCTTTATTAAGTTTTTCCATTAAATCTTGCTCCATAAAAACGGTTAATACGCTTAAATTTTTAATCTTTGACTATCTTTGTCATGCCGTGCTTGACACGGAATACAGTAGTTAACGGCACAAATGCTAATTTTAAATCGTTAATCTTATATTTATATTTCTGCGGCTCTCTCCTGGATTGCGGGTCAAGCCCGCAATGACAAATAAAGGTAAATGCAATTCATTATTCATGCTTCATTATTCAACCCGCCAGCTGACAGATTATTTTAGTTATATCTTTAAAATTTTTCTAAACCTCGCTTCATCCCGATACGGGCCGATGACGGCTAAATTCAAGCCCTGGTTTGTAAAAATATCTTGAGCCACGCGGTGCAAATTAGTTAATTTTACGGACTTTATTTTTTTGATATACTCCTCCGGCGAAAAAATATTTTTTCTGATAACCGCCTGCCGGCCGTACCAGTCGGCCACATTATCC
>Ga0066637_10001118_pt1 | contig 17116 bp, 18 predicted proteins | sample CryGeyCG2014_020_FD_62737 | JGI IMG/M metagenome (GOLD analysis project Ga0066637, IMG submission 62737) | Groundwater microbial communities from aquifer - Crystal Geyser CG08_land_8/20/14_0.20 | ecosystem: Environmental > Aquatic > Deep subsurface > Groundwater | place: USA: Utah: Grand County...
AAGGATCTGCTGACCGCGCAGGGCGCGGAACCCTCCGAAGCCGGGCTCCTGGCCGCCCTTTCCGGGGGCTCCCTGGAAAAGGCCGCCGACTCCCGCGGCTTCCTGGCGCGGCTGGCCAGGCTTAAAGCGTCCGACCCTGCCAGGGTTTTCAAGTTCGCGGCGGGGCTGCCTAGGGACAGCCACACCGCGCGCGAAGAGGTAAAGATGCTGCTGGACCTTCTGCTGGGCCGGCTGCGCGCCGCGTGGCGCGCTTCCGCCCCCCCCGCCAAAGGCAGGTACGCCGCGCTGCTGCGGCGCACGCTGGAGCTGCGCCGCATGGCGGACCGCAATGTCTCCTATATGCTGCTGCTAGAAACCGCCCTGCTGGAAAGTGAAAAGGCGGGGCTCAGGCTGGAAAACCTCGTCGGCGAAAGCGCGCGCTGAATTTTTACCGGATACGCACGAAGAAATACTACGTAAACACAAAGGCCCGGGCTCTGAACCCGGGCCCCTTCCTGGAAGCGGCTGGTTATTACCGCGCCGCTTCCTTTCCACTGAAAAATTTCCTGAAAGCCCCGTACAATCCGGCCAGCACCCCGGAAAGCGCGTATACGGAGAAAAAGACGAACAGCGCATCCTGCGGGAACGCCACTATCATCGAAAGCACCGCTGTCACGAACAAGATCCCCTTTATGGAGTTGAACTTGAACATATCGCCCTTGAAGGCCGCGTAAGGCGCGGAAGAGACCATCAGCAACGCCAGCGCTATCATTATAAAAGGCACCACCCCGTACACGAACGACATCCTGTCCATCACTATCTTAATGCCTCGCATGCCGCTTTCACCCTCTATCATGCTGTAGGCCAGCACGAACGAGACCAGTATGCCGGCCGCGGCCGGTATAGGCAGTCCCTGGAAATAGTCCTTGGAACTGCCGCCGAAATGCGACGACACATTGTAGCGCGCAAGCCGGAGCGCCCCGCACAGCACGTACAGGAACGCCACAGGATAGCCCCAGAAGCCGTAATCCTTGAGCACAAACTTGTAGATGAGGTACGCGGGCGCGATGCCGAAAGAGATCCAGTCCGAAAGCGAGTCTATCTCCACTCCGAAGGAGCTTTCGCCGTGCACCAGGCGCGCCACCCGCCCGTCCATCATGTCCATCACGTAGGAAACTATCAGGAACCACGAGGCCCGTACATATTCACCCTCGGAAGCGGAAAGTATGGAGAAGAAGCCGAAAGCCATATTAGCTATGGTGAAGATGGAGGGCAGGACCACCGCCCCGGTCTTTTTAAGTTTGGCGATATCTATGCGCTTGCGCCTCTCCGGCACTATTTCCAGATTTTCGTCCATAATAATATTACCTCACCACTGGCCCAGCACGGTCTCTGCCCCGGCCACTTTGTCTCCGGGCTTCACCAGTATTTTAACTGACTCGGGCAGGTAAACCGCCACCTGGGAACCGAAATAGATCATACCAATGCGCTCGCCGGCTTTCACTTCCTGCCCTTCTTTCACATAGCAGGCTGTGCGGCGGGCTATTGAGCCGGTTATCTGCTCCACCTCAACGGCGCGGCCGCCGGCGCCGGTTATACGTATAAGGTTGCGCTGGTTCTCCGCGGCCTCCGGCTTATAGGCTATGGCGAACCTGCCCTGCGTAAACTTTATCCCTTCTACCTTCCCCTCCATGGGGGAACGCTGCACATGCACGCTCATTATGGACAGAAAAATACGCACGACGGTTATACCGGGTGTCCCCTCGTTCTTTACGGTAAGCACCGTGCCGTCTGCGGGGCAGGCTATTTCACCGGCAGCGAACGTTTTGGGCCGTTCCGGGTCGCGAAAAAAATAGGCGGAAAAGCCGGCCAGGAATATGCCGAGAAAAAGCAGGGGGATGCCCAGCCAGCGGCAGCAGCCCATTAAAACCCCTCCGCCCGCGGCCGCGATTATTCCGCCGATGATAAGCTTTATCCCCGCAGGAGCAAATCCCATAGCATCCTCCGAAAATCGAATTACTAAATCTGTTAACCGCGAAGTGTGCCCGGGGCGGGACTCGAACCCGCACGGAGGAGACCTCCAGCTGATTTTAAGTCAGCTCTGGCTACCAGTTACAGCACCCGGGCCTGCTTTATATTGTTGCGTCCTCTGTGCGTAGGCTTCAGACTATGGCAATTCGGGCACAAGATCCGCAAATTTTCCAGCCTGTTATCACGCCTGTCGCCGTTAATATGATCCAACTCCAAAGGCAGATACCCATCCGCTGTAGTTTTGGCCCAACCGCACTCTTCACAATGCATGGGCTTCAACTTCGCCGCAAACAACCTTTTTTTCAATTTAAAACTCTGGTAGAAACTTTTGTTTACCAAAATTTTTTCAAGCGGGATCCTGGGAATACCCTTAACCTGCAACCCTCTATTCCAAGCCCTGCCTTTAAAGTGCCCTATCTCTATCCCCAACTCGGAAATATACTTCTTTATCTGCTCGTAATTGCCGCCGGCCTCCCGCAAATTCAATTTTGAAAGAACCTGCCTGTAACTTGTTGACGCGACCACGGCATTCCGCAGTTGAACTTCCGACCATGTGCGGCGATTCATGCTTTCAATGTTATCTAAATGGCACACGCATAGTCAAATACCCGACACAGCGTCTACCAGTTCCACCACAAGCCCTTTTCACGCATCTAAACCGCCGCAGATACATTATTCTACAAATTTAGCGGCTTTCTTTGCGGAGTTCGCTCCCGGCCAACTTCAGGAAGGTCTCACAAGTGATGCTTTTTATGCCCTCGGCTGAAGCGCGGCCGCGCAGGCCGTTGTCGGAAGTTACCACGATGGCGCGGATGCCTTCGCTGCGCATGAAGCAGCCGCGCTCCACCAGCATCTCGTCGGCCGGCTCGGAATCGCTGTAATAGATGGTTATCGACGGCCCGGAGGGCCCGGTCCTGCGGCAGGGGCCGTCGAACACCACACGGAAGCACGACGGGCGCAGCAGCTCCGCGCGCGCCACTTCCGCCAGCCAGTTTATAAATTCTTTTTCCAGCTCATCCCGGGTAGCCCCGCCGGCCTTTTCCCAGAAACGCAGGGAAAAATTAGAGCCGTCTATAAGGTAGACGGTGGGCTTTGAGGAAAGTCTTTTCATGGTTCGGGGCGGCTCACTTCCAGCACGCGGATCTTGCGCAGCCGCCGTTCAAGCCGCAGGCCTAGCTGCGAGTTCAACTCGGTATTGAAAACTTTTTTATCCCCGCTTTTGAAATCAAAGCTGTAGGCATAGTAGCCTCTAAGCCCGGTCTCGTCCAGCACAGGTTCCCCCAGGCGTTCGGAGAGCGCCCCGCTGAGCAGCCCGAAAGAGCCCCCGTCCACCGCGCATTTCCCCCCTTCCAGCCCGGCCGCCCCCGGGTTTTTTTTCTCCGTCACATTGAGCGGGCCGCCCGGGGCCGTCTTCAGGATATATACCTCGGCCCGCCTGGAAAGCTCTTTCACCTTCAGGCCCAGCGCGGTTTCAAGCCCCTTCAGGAAAAATTCCCTGCGCAGCTTCTCCCCGCGTCCCTTCGGGAACCGGAAGCGTATATCGTAAAAGCCGTTCATCGCGCGCGCGGCCTGCGGTTTTATGTCCAGTTTATCAGCCCGGCCGAAGAGGAAATCAAAAGCGTGCTTAAGCGGTATTCCCGTGCCGCTCATCCGGTCAGGGCCGTAACTGGCACTGGAGCCGGCGCCGGCCGCCTCCGCTATATAGAACTCGGCCAGCACATCCGCGGCAGCCTTTCCCGGAGCTTCTCCGGGAGAGGCGCGCCCGGTCCGCTTCGGGGGCGCTCCGGCGAGGAGGCACCTTATGGCGTCCTGCGTAACGGCGCCCGGAACGGTAATATCCGTCACCACGGCGTCCTTGTCTACAAGCACGGTATGTGGCCGGCCGTAAACCCGGAAAGACCGGAAGATCCCGGCCCCGGCTTCCGGCGCTATCCAGCCTTTCACCGGGTGTGATTTCAGGAATTCCTTTACATCCGCCTCCGTCTCGTCGGTAACCCAGATAAAAGCAACGGGGGCGTCCGCGAAAGCCGCTGCCAGGTCGTTAAGATGCGGAATGGCTTCTTCGCATTCCTCGCACCAGGTGGCCCAGAATTGCAGGATCACTGCCCTGCCTTTAAGCGCCTGCCAGCCGCGTATTTCCGCGGCGGGCGCGTTCAGCAGTTTTTTCAGGCGCAGCTCGGGGGCGGGTTTATTTTTTGCGGCGAAGCGCGGCCTTTCGGAACCGCCGCCGGAACAGGCGGAGCAACCCAGTATGACCACCGCCAGCAGGAGAGCCCGGAGCTTCACGCGGCCTGCGCTTTTATTCCCAGCGCCATGCCTCCCCCGGTGGGGAGAACGGAAACCGACACGAACCGGTCGGAATCGAACAGCACATGAAAAAAACCCCGCATCGCGCGGGAGCGGGTATTGTCAGCGGCAGTAGCATCGCCGGCGGGTATTTTGCCTTCAATAAAAACGTTGTTGGCCAGGACCAGGCCTCCGGGACGCAGGTTGGCGGCTGCCCAGCGCAGGAATGACGGGTATTGCGCCGCGTCGGCGTCCAGAAAGCAGAAATCGAACGGCGCCAGTTTTGAAAGGGTCTTAAGGCTTTCAGCCGCGGGCCCCTGCATAACCGTTACCTTGCGCGACAGGGACGACGCCTCTATGGCGTCCTTGGCCGCGTTAACGCAGGCGGGGTCCTGTTCAAGCGAATACAGCCTGCCGGCCTCCGGCAGCCCCCGCGCTATCCAGTGGGCCGAGTAGCCGTAAAGCGTGCCTATTTCCACGGCTTTTTTTGCGCCCGAGAGCCTCGCGAACGCCTCTATCAGTCTGCCCTCCATGGCCGTAACGGAACTGGCGCGCACGCCCCCGCGCTCCATGGCCGTAACGACTTCGGCAGCGAAGCCTTCGTCCGCGGCGGTAAGCGCCGCGAAATAAGCCGCCGTCTCGGCGGCCGGCCAACTGCGCGAGAACATATCCGGTTTCGTGTTTGTCATATTTTTACAGCGGCAGACGGTGCAGCGTCACACCGAAGCGGGTCCCGCCGGGCTTTATACCGGCGCATATCAGCACGGGGAAGGGGTCGAAATCCCCGGAATTGAGCGAAGCGGCGCAGAAGGCCCCGGCCGGCCCGGAAACGGAGATCTGCGCCTGAAAATAACGGCCCGCGCAGTTCTCCCTGCCCACATACGGACAGATGGCGAAAAAATCCAGCCCGGCGGATAAAGAACTCCCGTCGGCCAGAGCCAGCGTTCGGGAAGTTTTGGCCGTGGAGGCCTCCCCCGGCGCGGACGGCAGGCCCAGCCGCAGCGTTACAGGGCTATTGCGTTCTCCCGGTTCGGGGAGAGCACAAACCCCGCCGGAACAGTTCTGTGTCCAGGAAGAGATATATCCTCTAAGTTCCATTACGGGCCCGGGCGAAGCTCCGTATAACGGCCAGGCCGCCAGCAGTCCCGCCAGGATCAGGGCTTTTTTCATCGGGTAATATCCATATTCTACAAAAATATGGGGCTGACGGGTCAGGCGCGTTCTTGACGCGGAAAAATAGCTTTTGCTTTATATAGTCTTTTTTGCTATATTTCAGTAACTATGGCGACCTCAAATATCAAGTTCGGCACCTCGGGCTGGAGGGCAGTCATTGCCGAAGAGTTCAATCTCAATAACCTGCGCCGCGTCAGCCACGCGGCGGCGGAACACGTTAACGAGCATAAAGAATACGGCTTTAAGGGCGAGGAATACCTTCTCAACCTTAAGAAGCTGGGCAAACAACCGCCCAAGACGGGGACGATAATAATAGGCTACGACACCCGGTATCTTTCCGAGGATTTCGCCAGGAACGTGGCCGAAGCTATAGCGGCCGAGAGCATAACGGCGGTGGTTTCCAACATAGAGGCGCCTACCCCGGTAGTGGCCTGGGAGGTAATGCGCACCAACGCCTCCGGGGGCGTGATGCTTACGGCCAGCCACAATCCGCCGCAGTACAACGGGTTCAAATGGACCCCGTACTGGGGCGGGCCGGCGATAGGCGAGATCACCAACGACCTTGAAGCCAGGGTACAGTCGCTCACCAACGCGGAAGTGGAAAAACACATCCCCTTCGAACACGGGGTTTCGGCCGGGATCATCCGCGTGGAGGATTTTCACGCCAACTACCGCAAGCAGCTCGCTTCGCTGCTGGATTTTTCCGCCATTAAAAAAGCCGGGCTTAAGATAGCCGCGGACTCCGTTCACGGGGCGGCCCGCACCTACCTGCGACCGATACTGGAAGAGGCGGGAGCCAGTGTTATCGGCCTGCGCGAAGAGCGGGATGTGCTTTTCGGAGGGCATTCTCCCGATACGGACGAGGAGAACCTGGCCGGGCTGAAGGCGGCCGTGCTGAAGAATAAACTGCACCTGGGGCTGGCCTGCGACGGTGACGCTGACCGCTACGGCGTGATAGATTCCGACGGGACCTGGATAGCCCCCAACCTGGTGCTGGGCCTGGCGCTGGAGCACCTGGTAAAGAACCGGGGAATGAAAGGCAAGGTGGCCCGCTCCATAATGACCTCGCATTTTGTGGACGCGGTGGCCAAGCACTATGGCCTGGAAGTGCGGGAAACGCCGGTGGGCTTTAAACACATCGGCAACCTGCTGCGCACCGGTCAGTACCTGATCGGCGGCGAGGAGTCGGCCGGGATGTCCATCATGAACCATGTTCCGGAAAAAGACGGAATACTCGCCTGCCTGCTGATGGCGGAAATGGTGGCCTATGAACGCAAGCCGCTGCGCAAGATCCTTGCCGAGCTGGACAAGCGCCACGGCAAGTTCATCACCTGCAGGACGAACCTGCGCCTGGACGGCAGCCTCAACATGGAAGCCCTGGTGGAGCGGCTCAAGGTTTCCCCGCCGCTGAACCTGGCGGGCTCCTCCGTGTGGCGCATAGACCACACGGACGGGTTCAAGTTCATCATGAAAGACGGGAGCTGGCTCGGCCTGCGCCCCTCGGGCACGGAGCCGGTGGTGAGGGTATATACCGAAGCCTTCTCGCCCAAGAACTCCGCCGCGCTTAACGAGGCCGGCAGGAAGATCATCAGCGGTAAATTTTAAGGCCGTCGCCGGTTAAGACGACGGACCTGGTTTAGGAGAATAACACACTATGGACGCTAAAATAAAGAAGATCACAGCCAGGGAGATCCTGGATTCACGCGGCTTCCCCACCGTGGAAGCCGACATACTGCTTACGGACGGGTCTTTCGGGCGGGCGGCGGTGCCGAGCGGCGCTTCCACCGGCTCCCATGAAGCCCTGGAAATGCGCGACGGGGGCAAACGCTATCTCGGCAAAGGCGTGACCAAGGCCGTGGAAAACGTGAACAAAGCCATAACCGAAGAGATCACCGGCCTGAAAGCCGACCAGGTAAAGATAGACGAGATGATGATAGAACTGGACGGCACGCAGCTGAAGACCAAGCTGGGCGCCAATGCCATACTCTCCGTATCCATGGCCCTGGCGCGCGCCGGCGCGGCCTCAGCGAAACTCCCGCTTTACGCCTATATCCGCAAGGCCTACGGCTTAAAACACAAAGACTTCCTGATCCCCGCCCCGATGATGAACATCGTCAACGGCGGCAAGCACGCCGACTCCGGGATCAACATACAGGAATTCATGATAGTCCCCACCGGCGCGCCGAAGTTCTCCGACGCGGTACGCATGGGCAGCGAGATCTATCACACCCTCAAGAAGATCCTGGCCAAGGCCGGTTACACGGTGGCCGTGGGTGACGAGGGCGGCTTCGCCCCCAAGATCTTCACGCACGAAGCGGTCCTTGAAACCATCTGCAACGCGATAAAAGACGCCGGCTACACCTTCAAGGAAGTGCAGATAGCGCTGGATTCGGCCGCAAACGAGTTCTTCCAGAACGACCGCTACGTGTTCGAAGGCTCCAACCTTACCTACCAGGACCTGACCTCCAAGTACACAGAATGGAGGAAGAATTTTCCCATAATTTCCTACGAGGATCCGCTGGCCGAGGACGACTGGGAAGGCTGGACCCACCTTTCAAAACACCTGGCCAAGAAAGTACGCATCGTGGGCGATGACATCTTCGTGACGAACCCGGAGCGCCTCAAGGAAGGCATAGAAGGGAATATCGCCAACTCTATCCTGATAAAGCTCAACCAGATAGGCTCGCTGACGGAAACCGTGCGCGTGATAGAGATGGCCCACAAGGCCGGCTACACCACCGTGATCTCCCACCGCTCCGGAGAGACCGAGGACTCCTTTATAGCGGACCTGGCCGTTGCCACCAATGCCGGGGCCATAAAGACCGGCGCGCCGTGCCGTTCCGAGCGCCTGTGCAAGTACAACCAGCTCATCCGCATAGAGGGCGAACTCGGCAAGAAGGCCCGCTACGCCAAGGACCTGGTTTTCAAGTTCAAGTAAGCGGACCCGTAAAAAACCCCGCCGCGCAACGGCGGGGTTTTTTTCCTGTTTCAAAGCCCCTCCGGAGCGCCGCGCGCCGGGGCGGGACCGGGCAGCGGTATTCCGCGCGGGAAAAGCGGTTTTCACAATGGCATCTTTTCGCGCCGGGACAAAATTAAAATACGTTCTTTTCCTCATACTGGCTTTCATACTGCTGGGCAACCGGGGCTTTAGGAAACTTGTAAACAATTATCGCGAGTACCGCACCCTGAATGCCAGGAAACTGGAACTGGAAACGCAACGGGGCGAGCTTGATAAACGGCTTAAGGAAACGAACGCCCGGCCGGCGGTGGAACAGGCCGCGCGCCGCGAACTCGGCCTGATAAAACCCGGGGAGACCGTCTACCGCTTTCCCCCGCCAGGGGAGTCCGACAAATGAGAACGGAACAGTTCAGGCTGGGGCCGATGGATAATTTTTCCTACCTGCTCTGGGACGAAAAGACCCTCGAAGCGGCCGTGATAGACCCCGCCTGGCAGCCGGGAAAACTGGATGATTTCATAAAAGCCGGGGAGCTGCTGCTGAAATGCGTGCTGCTCACCCATGCCCACCCCGACCATGTCAACGGCGTTCCGTTTTTCACCCTTAAGGACAAAGAACTCCCGGTCTACCTTCATGAGGCCGACGCTTTCATGCTGGAACACCTCCCGCCGGTACTGAAGCCGCTGGCCGACGGGGAGACCCTGGAAGCCGGGACGCTGAAGATATCCGTGCTGCACACCCCGGGCCACACCCCGGGCTCGGTCTGCTACCTGGCCGGCCGGTCGCTCTTTGCCGGGGATACGCTTTTCATCGGGGAATGCGGCAGGGTTGACCTCCCCGGCTCCAGCCCGGAAGCGCTTTATGACAGCTTTGTAAAACTTGCCGCACTGCCCGACGACCTGACGTTATACCCGGGACACTCCTACAACGGAGATACCTCCACCTTAGGCGTGCAGAAGGAATACAACCTGTACCTTAAACTCGCGCGGACCGGGCGGCGCGAAGATTTTTTAAAGGCGGCTGCATGAAGAAGGGCTGGGCGGCGGTCTCGGATTTTGACGGGACAATAACCCTGCGCGACGTGGGGGACCACCTGCTGCTGTATTACGGCTTCTCCGATAAAAAGACCATCGAAGCATCTTATTCCCTTAAAGTGCGGGTAGAGGATTTCATGAAACGGGCCTTCGCCGGGGCCGGGCTCAGCGAGCGGACAATAGCCGCTTTCGTAAGGTCGCGCGTCAGGACAAGGGCCGGGTTCACGGCTTTCGTCCGTTTCTGCGGCAGGAACAAAATACCTTTTGAAATAGCCAGCGGCGGCATAGACCTGTACGCCGGCCCTTTTTTCAAAAAACACGGGCTGCGTGTAAAGTCCTTCTTCGGCCGGGCGCGGGTGGTAAAGGGCGGCATAAAGATCACCTACCCGTTCCTTAAACGCACCAACCTGAGCTTGTTCAAGGCCTCCCGGGTGAAACGGCTGAAGCGGGCCGGGCATAAGGTGGTTTTTTTCGGCGACGGGCCCAACGATCTTAAAGCGGCGGCGCTGGCGGACAGGGTTTACGCCGCCGGCAGGTTATACAGGCTCTGCCGGGAACGCGGGATTCCGGCCTCCCCGCTGAAAGATTTCAGCCGGGCCGTCAGCTTCTTGAGAAAAAAGCGGTCCGAACCATGCACCCGGTGATCTTCCAGCTGGGCTACTTTAAACTGCCCGCCTACGGCCTGCTGGCGGCGGTCGGCTACCTGGGCGCTATACTTTACATCTTCCGCAAAGCCGGGAACGCCGGCTTCAGGAAAGAAGACGTCTCCGACGTGGTGTTTTACTCGGTCCTCTGCGGCATGTTCGGCGCGAAGTTCTTTTACGCCGTCACCTACTGGCGGGACTTCGGAACGGACACGGCCGAAAGGCTGCTCTACCTGCTGAAGAATTTCCGTTACGGCTTCGTATTTTACGGCGGGCTGCTGGGCGGCCTGGCCGCCTTTTTTCTGACCGCGCGCAGGAAACTGCGGGACTGGCCCCGTGCCGCCGACATCTTTGCGCCGGCGGTGGCGCTCGGCCACGCTTTCGGGCGTATCGGCTGCTTCCTGGCCGGCTGCTGCCACGGAAGCCCGACATCCTGCGCGCTGTCGGTGACCTTCACCGATCCCGCCTCGGAAGTGGCCCCGCAATACCTGGGCATTCCCATACACCCCACGCAGCTTTATGAATCGGCGGGCAATGTGGTTATTTTTCTTATCCTTAACGCTGCCCTTTCCCGCGCCCTGAAAGGCAGGCTGCCCGCGGGTACGGTTACAGTTCTCTATGCGCTTCTCTACAGCGCGCTGCGCTTCTCGCTGGAATTCCTGCGCGGGGACGACCGGGGCGCTTTCACGCTGGGGCTCTCCCCCGCCCAGTTCCTGTCCTGCGCTATTTTCACCGCGGCGGCCGTTTATCTTGGTATAGTAAAAAGGAATTATGAAAAAAAGTAAGTTCACCTATTCCGGCACGCCGCTCAGGCTTGACGTTTTCATCACGGAGAAAGGCGAAAATTTTTCCAGGGGTTACTCCAGGTCCCTCATTGAAGAGGGCCTGGCCACGGTGAACGGCAAGAAGAAAAAGCCGGCCTACCTGCTGGCGCCGGGCGACTCCGTACAGATAACCGTCCCGCAGGCCGGGGCGCGCCAGGCCGGCTTCGACGACCTGGTGCTCTTCGAAGATAAGTCCCTGCTGGCCATTGAAAAACCGGCGGGGCTGGCCGTGCATCCGAACGCCGCCAACTGGGAGATAAACCCCAGTTCCGCGCTTATAGGCGAACCTACGCTTATCTCCCTTCTTTTCACGGCGCGGCCCGCCATGGCGAAATGCGGCCTGGAAAGGCTGGGAATGGTGCACCGGCTGGACCGCGACACTAGCGGCCTTATGCTTATTGCGAAGACCCCGGAGGCGCAGGGCAGGCTCAGCGCGGGGTTCAGGGACCGCCTTATGGACAAGACCTACCTGGGCGCGGTCGGCGGCATCCCGAAGAACCGCGGCACCATAGACGCCCCTATAGGCCGCGCCACCGGCTTCAAGAAGATAAAGGTATGGGAATTCGGCAGGGACGCCATAACCGATTATAAGATAAAAGAGCGTGGCGCGGATTGCGCGCTGCTGGAGATACACCCTAAGACCGGGCGGACCAACCAGATACGCATACACATGGAATACATGGGACACCCGATAATCGGCGACAGGCTTTACGGCGGCCGCCCGGCCGCCCGCATGCTGCTGCATTCGACGAAACTGGTCTTCAACCACCCGCTGACCGGCAAAAGAACCACGTTCGAATCCCCGCTCCCCCCCGGCTTCAAAAAAGTCTGGAAAGAAGCAAAACGAAATCCGGTGACATAATACTGATTGATAGTAGTATTATGTCACCGGATTTCCACTCGCAAAGATGGCCACAGCCTGGGACGAATTCCAAATCAACGGATGATAGCCACCCGTCCGGCAGAGGTTGAGACGCGCCAGTCCGTAGGCCGCTGGGAAGGAGACCTGATCAACAGAGCGCGTACTACTGTGCCCCGTGCCGCGGCTTGTCTGGGAGGGTGAATCCGGTGACATAATACCTATTTCGTTGTAGAGCAGGATTTCACATACCACAATATCTGGCGTCGGTCCGCGACTGCCGGAATTCACAAAAAAATCGCATAAACAAACCCGACAGCCCTTTGTCGGGATCGTCTGGTATACTCAATCTGGTGACATAATACGTATTGCCTAAAATCTTTGGGGCGCAAGGAGGACTTATGTCCAGACTAGCAAGAGTTGTGGTTCCGGAATGTCCGCATCATATAACCCAAAGAGGCGTGCGCTCGATGGGAATATTCTCATGTGACAATGAGCGCCTGGAATATCTCCGCCTGCTTAAGCAAAAAGCGGAGTTGCATGGCGTACGCTTCCTGGCTTACTGCCTTATGACCAACCACATTCATCTTATCGCCATCCCGCCACGGACAGACTCTTTGGCACGGGCGATCGGCGAGGCTCATAGACTTTATACTAAAAGTGTAAATGCCAGACTCGGGGTGTGTGGTTATTTATTCCAGGGACGTTTCTATTCCTGCCCGATGGATACCCGCCATACCGTAGCCGCGGCGGCATATATGGAAAGGAACCCGGTGCGGACGGGCATGTGCGCAAAGGCGTGGGAATATCCCTGGTCCAGTGCCAGGCTTCACATCGGACTTCTCGCGCGGGATCCCCTGATAGACAATAATGATTTTATTGAGACACCGGAAAGCTGGCGGATCTTCCTGGAAAAAGAGCCGGCCATGCAGGAAGGGTTCCGGAAGAATTTCCGGACAGGACGTCCATTGGGGTCACCTGAGTTCCTGGCACAGGCGGAGCATTTAACAAACAGAATATTGCGTGTGCAGTTGCCGGGAAGGAAGAAACAAGTAAAGAACGGGGAAATAAGTATTATGTCACCGCATTAAAACTTCGAGACCGAGGCGAAGATGCGGAAGTCCAGGCGGGGGAAGAGGCTGTTGCGCTGCTCCAGCTTGTTGAGGGCCGTTTCGTCCACTTTTTTCTCTATCACATCTCCCAGCAGCTTGATGGCGTTGGCAACGTGGTCCTCAAGGCGGCTTTTAGCGTACTGCGCGTGCGAACCGATATAGAGCAGGAAAGCCCAGTCCGACGACTGGGCCAGCAGGGTCTCGCGGGCCGCCTGGTTCAGCGCCCTCAGGCTCAGGCCCGGCAGGTCCTGGTTGCGGAAGCGGTTGGCCGTCTCTATCATCTTGTCGGTGGCGGCATAGACCGCATGGTAGATGAAATCGTTGGTCTCGTTCACCCAGGGGTCGAAATAGCCGTTCTCCCCCCACGAGGAGCTGCCCGGGGTAATCTCCCTCGGCTCCTGGCAGGAATTAAGATATTCCGACGGCGTCACGAACTGCAGCGGCAGGCGGTCGGCCCGTATTTTCCTTATGACCGTCTCCAGGAAAGCCGGGCCCTCGAACCACCAGTGGCCGAAAAGTTCCGCGTCGTAGCAGCTCACTATCAGCGGCCGGGTACCGCGCTCGGCATAAAAGTCGTCGGCCTGCTTTATGCGGCGCTCCAGGAAATCAGCGGCATGGGCCTCCACCCGCGCCTGAGCGGCGTCCGGGTCATAATACTGCTTGGCGGCCAGGTCGGTACCGGCGCCGGTTATGCGGTGGTATTTCAGCCCCAGGGGGCGGCGCGCGCCGTCCGAGCCGAAATAGGGCCGCAGATACTCGTACTCGCCGTCGTAGCCGAAATCCCGGTAAAATTCGCGGTAGGCCGGGTCGCCCGGGTAGCCGAACTGCGCGCTCCAGACCTCGCGGGAACTGGCCGCGTCCCGGACGAACAGGCCGACGTCGTTGGAGGTGCGGTAGGGAGCGTGAACCCCGCCCGAAGCGTCCTGCCCGGAAAACTCCACCGAATGGGATTCGGCGAACGTATAGGCAAAACCGGAAAGCTTAAGGGATGAATTAAGACGCGGCTCATAAGCGCATTCCGGCAGCCAGAAACCCGAGGGCTTCTGGTTGAAGCGGTCGAAATAATCCTCGGCGGCCACGGCGAGCTGCGCCCTTACCGCCTCCGGCCTTGTCAGCAGCGGCAGCACCGCATGCGTGGCCGCTGTGGTTATTATCTCTATCTGCCCCGCGTGCTGCAGCGACTTGAGCGGGGTTATAAGGTCGCCGCTGTATTTATGCATCAGCGCGGCCGCGTCCTCGTACAACTTCTGGTAGAGCTTCACGGTCTTAAGCAGGGCCGGGTCGTCCTTCGCGCGCTCAAGCTCTTTGGCTATAAGCTCAAGGCGGGACCCCAGGTAGCAGGCCATTTTTTCTTCAAGCTCCTCGTTCTCCAGCATCGCGCCCAGCGTCGGGGAGATAGAAAGCGCCACCCCGGGCCTGATGCCTTCCGAGGCCAGTCTCTCAAGCAAGGAAATTATCGGAACATAAGTCTCGGCGACGGCCTCGAAGAACCAATTCTCTTCCAGGAAACTGGAATCAGCCGGGTGGTTCACGTAAGGCAGGTGCGCGTGCAGCACGAACATGAGCGAGCCGCGGGAGCTCATAGATGCACCCTCTTGTGGAACTCCAGGCTGGCGTAGGCGCGCTCTTCGGCCATTCCTGCGGCGGCCGGCGAGGAAACGGGGTTCGATTCAAGGAGCTTCTCCCATTCTCCGCTGCGTAAAGCATAGAGCGCCGCCGTGTAGCTCCTGCCCTGCGCCGGGACTTCCAGGTAGGCTTTACCGGATTTCCACGCGGCCTTGAGGGCTGAAACCTGGGCCTTATCTTCGCTGTGGAACAACCGCAGTTCCACCTCCCCGCCAAGCGCTGAAGAAATGAACGCCTCTTCCCGGCTGGCGGAGAACTGCCAGAAGGCAAAAAGGACCCCCGGGTTCTTGGGCAGAAGCACCAGTCGGTCTTCGCTAGGCAGCGTGCGTGAAAGTTCCGGCATAAGGTTCTATATAATTTACTATATTTCCCGCGGGTTAAACACATTTTTCTCTCCGCCCCATATTTTTATATCATTGATACATCGGACCTGTCATTCCCTAATTTCTTGGGCCAAGGAGAAACAGATGAAAGCCATTGTAAAGACTTCCCGGGCGCGCGGCGCGGACTACCGCGACATGGAAGTTCCGGTGATAAATAAAGACGAACTGCTGATCCGGGTAACGGCCGCTTCCATAAGCCCGGGGGACCTCTGCGTATACAACTGGACCGCCCCGTCCTTCACCCCTCCCTCCCTGCCTTTTATTTTCGGACAGGATTTCTGCGGCGAAGTGGTGGAAACCGGCTCGCTCGCCAAGGGATTCGAGAAAGGGGACTTCATCTCCGTCGAATCGCACATCTTCTGCGGCGTCTGCGGGCAGTGCCGCAACGACCAGCGCCATATCTGCCAGAACCTGCGCGTGATAGGACGCGACATCCCCGGCGGCCTGGCCGAATACGCGGCCGTACCGGCCCGCTGCGCCTGGAAACACACCGATGATACGCTCAAAGACATCGGCGCCGTGATGGGCCCGTTCGGCAGCTCCGTGCACGCCGTGCTGGCGGAAGACATAGTAGGCAAAACGGTGGTCATTTCCGGCTGCGCGCCGCAGGGCCTCTTTGCCGCGGGCATAGCCAAAGCCGGCGGAGCCCGGAAAATAATAGCGCTTGATCCTTCCCTTTACCGCAGGCGCCTGGCGCTGAAGATGGGCGCCGGGATCGCGCTGGACCCTTCCGCGAAAGACTGCCTGCATAAAATAGCAAAAGTCTGCGGCGCGGAAGGCGCCGATGCCGTGGTGGAAATGAGCGGAGCGGCCGGGGCCGTGGAACTGTGCCTGAAGGCCCTCCGGCCCGGCGGTCGCTTTGTGGCGTTCGGCCTGCCGCTGACCAACCTGAGCATAGACTATGCCGGCGACATCGTGCGCCGCGGCATTCGCCTGGAAGGGATCTCCGGCAGGGAAATATTCCGCAGCTGGTACAAGATGGAGAGCCTGCTGAAATCCGGGGCGGTGAACCCGAGGCCGGCCGTTACGCACGCCTTCAGCTTCAAGAATTTCAGAAAGGCCTTCGACCTGATAAATTCCAGGGAAAAGAAATGCGGCAAGGTGATATTGACACCTTAGACAATTAGGCAACTAGGCAGTTAGGCAATTAGGGAAAACTAAGAGCCTAACTGCCTAGCGTGAGTTTCCGGGTTATTTTGACCTCCTCGTCGAGAAACCGTAAATTCGGCCTGCAATTAGGTCATAGGCTCTCTCGTCGAGGAATTTCATAACTAGGAAACTTCCGCTAGTTACCTAATTGACCAGTTGCCGAGTTGTATCAGTTATAGGCCGTACATCGCAACGATCTCTTCTTTTGTCTTCCCTAATATCCCGTACTTCTTCCCCACCTTGATGAAGGCGGCCAGGGCTTTGTCCAGGTGATGCGTTTCATGCGCGGCCGAGAGCTGAGTGCGTATGCGGGCCTGGCCTTTAGGGACCACCGGGAAGAAGAAGCCGATCGCGTAGATCCCCTCGTCGAAGAGGTCCCTGGAAAAATCCTGGGCGAGCTTCGCGTTGAACAGCATGACCGGCACGATGGGCGTGTCGCCGTTCTTTAGGACGAAACCGGCTTCGGTCAAACCTTTACGCCAGTAAGCGGAGTTTTTCTCCAGCTTATCCCTGAGCTCGGTGCTTTTAGAGAGAAGATCGAGGACCCGGAGCACGCCCGAGACCACCACGGGCGCGATCGTGTTGGAGAACAGGTAGGGGCGGGCCTTCTGCCTGCACATTTCCACAAGTTCCTTCCGGCCCGAGACGCAGCCCCCCGAGGCGCCGCCAAGGGCTTTGCCGAAGGTGGTGGTGATAATGTCTATTTTCCCCACGACCCCGTATTTTTCATGCGTTCCCCGCCCGGTCTTGCCGATGAAGCCGCTTGAGTGAGAGTCGTCTACAAAGAGCATGGCGCCGTACTTCTCGCACAGGGCGGCCATCGTATCAAGCGGGGCCGTGTCCCCGTCCATCGAGAAAACGCCGTCCGTAATAACGACCATCAGCCTTTTGTCGGAGTGAAGCTTGAGCTTGTCCTCAAGGTGCTCCATATTGGCGTGCTTAAAGGTATCCCGCTGGGCCTTGCACAGCCTGATGCCGTCAACAATGGAAGCGTGGACAAGGCGGTCGGAAATCATCACGTCCGAGTCGTCCAGGATCGCCTCGAAAACGCCCGCGTTG